>JACZCZ010099268.1_pt1 | contig 10576 bp, 9 predicted proteins | sample 8641811 | NCBI WGS metagenome assembly JACZCZ01 (sample SAMN15324610, study PRJNA640507) | soil metagenome | isolation source: intercropping peanut in the first line | place: China: Luxin town, Laibin City, Guangxi Province | collected 2019-07-25 | depth 10cm m | reverse complement strand
GTAGGCGCGGGCGGTTTCGAACCGCCGACCCCTACCGTGTCAAGGTAGTGCTCTACCGCTGAGCTACGCGCCTAGGGTCGTCACGTTCAAGCCACGGGCGCCTAAACGGGCCGGGACGTGTAGCGCTGGCGATCTAGGGTGTCAAGCACGTGCTCGGTGCCGCGTTTGCAAGCCTGATGCCCGATTGATATCCCTGGCCGCCTTCATGGACCCCGACGCAAAACCGGACCCGCTGGCAGTACGCCATCGCCCTTTGCCGTCGGTGGACGTTGCGCTTCTGCCCCACGAGCTGCACACTGCCCGCACCCGCACCGTCGCCGTGGTGCTTGTGGGCGTCCTTACGGCCGGTGTGACATTCGCGATCTCCGCTGGTCGCAACGGCTGGTTCCGGTCGGACGATGGCAGCCTCGACGAACGCCCCGACGGGACTCAGGGCGCACCTGCCACAGCGCTCGCCGAACCGGGATCCGCACCGGCCGCGATCGAGGCCCAGCCGTCCACACCAGAACCGACCGAGACCGCGGACAGCTACGGGCGGACCAAGATCGTGCGGAAGTTCGGCGTGGCGCGCGGGTTCCGCGATGCGCTGCAGGCCGCCGGCGCGTCATCCCAGGAATCGGCGGAGCTCGTCACCGCACTGGAGAAGGTGGTGGACTTTCGCCATTGTCAGCCCGGCCATGAGCTGATGTTCGAACGCGAGGAGAGCGGGGAGCTCGCGGCGTTCGAGTACCGGGTCAGCTTGACCGAGGTGTACCGTGCTGCCCCCGATGCCCGAGGCAAGTTGGTCGGCAGCCGCGTCGAGATCCCGATCGAGGTTCGTCGGATCGCCAAGGGGGGCTACATCTCGGGCTCATTGGGCCAGGCATTGGATGGGCTCGGCCTGGGTCGCACCCTGGCCGGGGTTTTTGTCGAGTCGTTCGAGGGGAAGGTCGACTTCAAGAAGGACACCCGTGCGGGCGACAGTTTTCGCATCCTGGTCGACGAGGAGTACGTGCACGGCCAGCTGCTGCGCTACGGCAATGTCCAGGCCATCGAGTACCACGGTGAGCGCGTGGGTACGGTGCGCGCGTTCTGGTTCCAGCCTTCGCAGGGAAAAGGCGACTACTTCGACGCTGCCGGCGTCTCGATGCACGGCGGTTGGCTGCGCACGCCCTTGCGCTACGACCACATCTCGTCCGGTTACAACCCGCGACGTCGCCACCCGATCCTCAAGCGCATCATGCCGCACAACGGCATCGACTATGCCGCCGCGCCGGGCACGAGCGTGTGGGCCGCCGCCGACGGCAAGGTCACGTTCGCAGGGCAAAGTGGCGCCAACGGCAATCTGATCTCGCTGCGCCACGCAGGCGGATACGAAACCTTCTACGCGCACCTGCTGCGAATCGGCAGCGGGATCCGCGCTGGCGTCACCGTCACCCAGCGCCAGCCGATCGGCGCGGTCGGCTCCACCGGCCGTTCCACAGGACCGCACCTTCACTTCGCCCTCAAGCGCAACGGACGCTTTGTCGACCCGGCGACACAGCTCAATGGTCCGGGACGTCCCTTGCCTGCTGGACTGATGGGCGCGTTCCGCGCGCGGGCACGCGATCTGCAGCGCGACCTGGCGGCGATCACATTGGCCGCCGCGCCCGAAGGCGACGACCCCGAGCAGAGCCGCGACGAAGAGTTCCACGACGAAGGTGACCTGCCCTGACACCCGCTGATCGCGCTTTGCGACGTCAGATGTTGAAGGCTAGGCTCGCCGCGCTTTTTCACCGGGGCCGCATCGGCTGACCACGTGGATCGGCCGAGGACACGCAGCCTTGATCGGAACAAAGCAGAGCCATATTTGGGTCGCGATCCTGCTCGCGCTGGTGGTCACGTTGCTCACCAGCAACCTCTCGGGCTTCGGCATTTGGGACCCTTGGGAGCTCAACGCCGCAGACAGCGCGCGACGCATCGTCGACGGTGAAGCGGGACAAGCCAACCAAGCCCCCTTCGCGTCCGTGATCGCCGTCGGCTTCTCGTTGCTGGACGTCCGAGAGTGGACCGGCCGCTTACCGATCGCCCTGTGCGGTGCGCTTGCCAGCGTCGTTGCGTTCTTTCTGGTGCGTCGCTTTGCTGGACCCACCGCCGGCCTGCTCGCCGCATTCGTCACCGCCACCAATCCGCTCTTCGTGCTCGGCTCCCGGATGATGCTGGGCGAGGCGCCTGGCTTTGCGCTCCAGGGCTTGATCGCCACCGGTGGCGCGATCGCATTGTTCGAAATCCCAGATGCGATCACGGTGCGTCGGCGCGCGATCTGGTTCGGCGTGATGTTGCTCTCGATCTTCGCTGCGATGGCGACCCGCGGTGCGCTGCTCGGTGTCGTTCCGCCCCTGTCCGGTCTGGCTGTGCTGTGTGTGTTGACACGCAGCGAGCGCGACATCCCCCCTTTGATTCGTGGTCTGCGCGTCGCGACGACAGTGTTGTTCGTCGTGATCGCCGCGATGTGCGCGCGAGCGATCGTGGCCGACCAGGCCGAAGCCACCTGGTGGATCGGTGCATCCCCACGTTCGCTGAAGCCGGCTAGCTTCGACGTCCTGATCGAGCGCGTGTTTCATTCCTTCGCGCCATGGAGCGCCGTGCTGCCAGTCGCGCTCGGAAGGCTCGCCGTGTTGCCCAACGGTGATGGCGAAGCGCGCCAGCGACGCATCCTCGGGTGGCTGTGCCTGATCTGGATCGCAGTCGGCTATGGGACCCAAACCTTGTTCGTCTCGCGCTACGGCGACGCCGCCACGTTCCTGCCGGTGATCGCGCTCGCCACCAGCGTCGCGCTCTTGCTGCAGGAAGTGCATGAACGCGGCTATCACTCGCGCGCGGCAGGCTTCGTGTGCGTGCTCTTTGCTGGCCTGCTCATTCGCGACTTTGCCCTCTATCCGGGTGGTCCGGTCGAAGGCTTGCCGATCGCCAGCTTCGAGCTGCCGAAGGTGGTCAACACGCGCGTCGCGTGGGCGCTCGGCCTCGGCGCTTTCGGTGCTGCCACGTTCGTCACGCTCGCATTGACGCCACAGCAACCCCACGATCTGCGCACGCCGTACCGTCTGCTGCGCGATCAATGGAAGCGCGATCTCCCAACCAAGCTGTGGCTGATCGCGGGCGCGTTGCTGCTGCTCGCGTGCATCGTGGCCGGCATCGTGGCGTGGGTCGCTCCGGAGCGCGCGCACCTGACGACGCTCGCCAAGAAGATCGCGAAGGGACTGTTCGTGCTGCCGTTCGCCCTGCCCTTGGCGATCGCCGCGCTGCAGCTCGCCCACCGCGCATTGCTTCGCGTGTTCGCATTTCGCGTTGCCGCGGTGTTATGCACCGCAGCGGCGATCGCGATCTATATCGCTCACGGTTGGCTGCCCACGTTGAGCGCACACTTCTCGCCGCGTGAGATCTACGAAACGTACAATCGCTTGGCGACGGACGCCGATTCGCTCGCTGAGTACCGCGTGGGAGGACGTGCAGCGGCGTACTATGCGCGTGGCAAGGTGCTCGATGTGGAGCAACAGAGCGACCTCCTGCAGCACTTGAATGCCAAGACGCGGCGGTGGGCAGCGTTCCCCGCAGAAGAGCTCGCCACGATCGATCGGCAACATCGGCGCGCCACGGGCGATCATCTGTTCGTGGTGGGAACTGGCAGCGCACGCATCACGCTCGCCACCAACCAACCGATCTCAGGTCGCGACAACGAGAGCTTCTTGGTGCGCAATGTGCTGAAGACGTTGCCGGCGACGATCCAGCACCCCACGCGCGTGCGCTTCGAAGACAAGCTCGAGCTGCTCGGCTTCGATCTCGAGCTTCCACACGACACGCATGTCGGTGCCAGCGAATCATTCGCGATCAAGTGGTATTTCCGCGCGCTCAAGCCGATTCCTGGCAACTACAAGATCTTCGTCCACGTCGACGGCCAAGGGTTGCGTCTCAACGGCGATCACGAGCCGGTCGACGGCAACTATCCAGTGCGCATGTGGGATCCGGGTGATGTGATTGTCGATCGACAAGAGCTCACCGTACCGGCGAACTACCGACGTGGCGCGTACACGATCTTCATGGGCTTCTTCAGTGGAAACACGCGGCTCAAGATCGAAGACGGACCGAAGGACGACGCCGATCGTGCACGCGCCGGGACATTGCAGATTCAATAGGCCCGTGCCAGAACGGCCTCCACTGGGGGATGCGGATCATGACGAGCCACGACGATGAAGATGGCGCAGAGCGACGCATCCACGAACGCTTCGACACCACGGTCAAGGTCGACTATGCGAGCGGCGAAACGTTCCTGTTCGCGTACCTGACGAACATCAGCGAGATGGGCATCTTCGTGCGAACGGAATCGCCGTTGCCGATCGGCACACGCTTGCGTTTGCGCTTTCACGTCGAGAGTGGCGACGTGCTCGAGCTCGAAGGTGTCGTGATGTGGATCAACCCGGTGCGCGTGTCGGGCGACAATCTGAACCCGGGCATGGGCGTACGCTTCGACAATCTCGCCGCTGAGCAGCGCGAGCAGGTGGTGGCGCTGGTACGAACGGTCGCTTACTTGCGTCGGGACGATCGAGAAACCAACTGAGCGCTAACTGGCCAGGCGAAGCGTTGCGTGATCGATCGCAACCGTCTCCGCGGCGCGTACGTGCAGCTTCGCCCTCTCCGCTTTGCGACCACCGGTCAGCAAGGGTCCCAACGCAACCAGATCGACGTCGATGCCATCCGGCGCGGTGAAGCGCGTCTCGCGGCTCAGAATGTACGTCATCGGTCGCGCGAGGATCTCGTCGTCGATGATCAGACTGCTCGCATCGACCACGCGCTCGTTGTGGAGTGGCGGCGGCAAGCCCTGGAGCGACGCACGCAGCAGCGATCGATCCTGCGGGTCGAGATCCAACAAGCTCAGGCCCATGCCGCTGTGCTCGTGGTCGATTCGTCTTCGCGACATCGACACGCGCACGACCGATGCCATGGCCACCAGCGGTTCGGCCTTGGGCCAGCGCGGCGGCGAGAAAGACACCAGAACCTGCTCCCCGCACTCGATCGGCAGGGCGGTGCGCAGCCAAAAGCCTTCGTCCGAAAGGTCGGTCACCCGAAACGGAACCTGCCCGTCCCACAGATTGCTTTCGATCTCGCAGTCCAGCGAAACGGCACGGCGCAGACTGCGGCGCTTGTATTGAGGGCTGATGGCGGTCCCGAGCATGGCGCGTCCTCCAGGGGTCAACAACCACACTGTAGGATGCTACGTACACGGCGCCCAAATTACTGCGCGGTCAGCGCGATCGCGTGGTCGGCGTCGAGCACATACTGGCCGCCATCCCAGTGCCCGCCGATCGCCAAGGTGCGGTCGGACTCGAAATCGAAGACCCAAATGCCTTCGCGCCCGGCGTGGGTCGCGCTACCGGCACCGAAGATCGGCACGCGCAGTCCCGGCACGCGCAGGTGATACCGCCAGTGGATGTGGCCGTGCAGAATCGCGCCGCGCGACAGGTGACGGCAGGCAGCGAGAAAATCGTCAGCGTTGTCCAAACCGTGGTGCGCCGTGTCCGGTGTGCCGTCTCGACGCCGCGGTGCGTAGTGCGTCGCGACAAACACGAAGCGCGAAGCGATCTCGGGTAGCGCAAGGATCCGTTCCAGTGCTGCGAGTTGTTCTGACGGGATCGCGCCACTGGATCGAAACGGGTGCGGATTGGGACGCGCGCTGTTCACCGCGACCACCGCAACGGATTCGCCCACGAACCGAACTGCCGGCCAACGGCCGTCGACCGTGAGATCGGGACGATCGGTGCCGAGCAAATCTCCGAAGTGACGCTCGAACCGGCGATCCGCCAGCACATCGGGCAAGTAGAGGTCGTGATTGCCGGGCACGGTGACGAAGCCGAGGGCCGCGTGCGTCAGCGGCTCCACCGCGGCGCGGGCAGCGACGAGCTCAGGCTCAGTGCCGAGAGCGGTGTAGTCGCCGGTGCAAATCACGGCATCGATTCTTGCGGCGGCAACCAGGTCCGCCAAGGCGCGGAGCTTGCGCGGCGCGTCGCGAAACAGGCGCTCGCGACGCAACACCAAGTTCGCCGCCCCCAGCGCGCGCTTGCCGACCATATCGCCAAGCGGCATGCGCGCCACTGGCACCTGCACGTGAACGTCACTGAAGTGCAGGATGCGCATGGCTCGAACCTCCGACGCCGACAATCGCAGCGTTGAAGCGATGCAATACGCAGCGCGCGCGGGATGCTAGCGCTTGCTGTACTGGAACTTCTTGCGTGCGCCCGGTTGACCCGGCTTTTTGCGCTCGCGCTTGCGCGAGTCCCGCGTCAACAGGCCCGCGCCCTTGAGCGCCGGACGGTAGGTCGGATCGACCAACAACAGCGCGCGCGAAATGCCGTGGCGCACTGCCTCGGCCTGACCGCTAAGGCCGCCACCCGCGACGTTCACTTCCACGTCGAACGCGCCGACCTTCTCCACGGCCTCGAACGCCTGCTGGATGATCATGCGCGACGTCGGACGCGGGAAGTACACCTCAAGCGACTTGCCGTTCACTGAGAAGTTGCCGCTGCCGGACTTCAAGAACACACGAGCCACCGCGTTCTTGCGTCGTCCCGTACCGTTGGCCCTGCCGTGAATTGTGGAGCTGTTGGACATGCGTTCTCTTTACCGTTCAGAGGTCGAGGACTTCTGGCTTCTGGGCTGTATGTGGATGGGTCGGGCCTGCGTAGACCTTGAGCTTGGAACGAATCTGACGATGGAGCGGCGTGTTCGGCATCATGCCCTTCACGGCCTTTTCCACGAGCAGCTCCGGTTTGCGGCTCAACAGCTTGCCGTACGGCTCCGCCTTGAACCCGCCCGGGATGCCCGAGTGCGTGATGTATTCCTTCTTGTCGAGCTTGGCGCCGGTCAGCTTCACCTTCTCGGCGTTGATCACGATGACGAAGTCACCGGTGTCGACGTGCTTGGTAAAGGAAGGCTTGTGCTTGCCCTTCAGGATGGCAGCGACGCGCGAGGCAAGGCGGCCAAGGGGCTTGTCGGTGGCATCCACCACCAACCAACGCCGCTCAACGTCGGCCGCACTCGCGTTGTACGTACCCATTTGCGAGAACCTTTCGCGAAATCAATCCGGGCACTTGGGCCGCGGGGGAGCGCTTCTTTAGCCGCGGGCAATTGACGTGTCAAGGAGTGGGCCATCGGTGGTCGCCCACATCTTGGCCGGGTGTGGTCGCGATCTGTGCGATGCGTGAAGCCTCGCGCCGGCGGATCCGTCTATCCTGGCGCCCGGACGGAGGAATTCATGCTGAAGGTGACGATGACAGGGCTCGGAATCTTGGCGGTCGCTGCGCTGGGGCTTGCCCCGATCGCGGCGGCGGATCGACCCTCCGCACAGATCGTGTGCGCCATTAAGGAGAACGGTGCGGCAGCGACAGGCACCGTACGGGTGTTGAAGAACGGCAACGCTGCCCACTCGGGCGCGTGCAGCGGCGCGATTGCCCTCCAGCCGGGTCGCTACAGCGTGGTCGTTGGCCTTGATGGCGCCCTGGACGGGCCGGAGCAGACGTTCGAGGTCGATGTTCGCCCCGGCGAGACGAAGGCAGTCGAAGCCGACTTCGCCACCGGTCAACTCCAGGTGCGCATTCAAAGCGAGGGCCAGCAGGCCGCCGGCATGGCGATCATTCGCCGCCAAGGCAAGCAGCTCGGCACCTTGGGCAGTGGCGTCTCTGCACACTTGAGCGTTGGCACCTACGAAGTCGTCGCGCGGTATCGGCTCAAGAGCCAAGAGTTCACCACCGTGACGATTACGCGCGGCCAGACCACAGCGCTCGACGCACGCTTCTAGCCGAGGGTATGACTGCGCGACGCCGACTGGAGCCGCGCTCGACCCATGAAACCTCCGTCCCCGCTCACGCCCGCGCTCGGTCCGACTGGATCGGCCGCAGAAGCATTGTTGTACGAGCGGATCTTCGGACGCGTGCAGGTGGCTCCTGACTGGGCCCAAACGCTATCTGCGCTGGCGACAAACGCGACACTCGTTCACATGATGCGCAGCGGAACGCTGCTCGATGTCCTGTGCGTCAATCATCTGTGTCACCGTGCCGGCCTGCCGACGATCCGCTTCGTGAACCACGCGAGCGATCACGCGCTGACACACGCGCTGCTCGGCGGCCAGCTCGCGTCCTCACGTCCGCCCGACACTGAGCGCACGTTGCAAGATGTCGTCCTCGCAGCCGACAGCGCGCTCTTGTTCCTGCGCGCGCCACAACACGACGCCGCCGCCCAGAGCCAACCGGATTTGCTGCTTGCGCTGGTTCAAGCTCAGCGTCGATCGAACCGACCGATCTTGTTGATTCCTCAGACGCTCGTGTGGGGGAAGCTGCCGTCCCACAAGCATCAGACGCTCGGTGACTTGCTGTTCGGTCCAGCCGAGGACCCCGGAAGATTGCGCGTGCTCGCGAGCCTCGCGCTCAATCCCAACGACGCGTTGCTTCGCGCGGGCCCGCCGTTTGACCTGCAAGAGTTCATGCGCGATCACGCCTCGCTGGCAGACGCTGCGATCGCAGACAAGGTGCGCTACGCGATGCTGCGCCGCATCGAACGCGAGCGAACCGTGGTGCTGGGACCGAGCACCAAGACGCCCGCGCGCATCCGCGACGAAATCCTGCGCAGTCCGCGACTTCGACCGCAGCTAGAGTCCGCCGCGCGCGCCAGTCAGAAGAGCGTCGATCAGATCCGCGAGCAAGCCGCCAAGGACCTCGACCAATTGATCGCCGCACCAAGCGCCACCTTGCTCGGCCTGATGAATCGTGCGCTGGACCGTGTGTGGAACGAGCTCTACGACGGGCTGATCGTGGACGAGGAGGGGATGACGCGTGTGCTCGACGCGAGTCGTCGCGGCACGCTCGTGCTGTTTCCAAGCCACAAGAGTCACATCGACTACGTCGTGCTCAGCGACGTGTTTTATGCGCGCGGATTGTCGCCACCGATCGTCGCCGCCGGAGACAACCTGAGCTTCTGGCCGCTCGGCCCCGCCTTGCGTCATGCCGGTGCGTTCTTCATTCACCGCGCGCTGGCGGGACAGAAGCTCTACAGCGCGCTGCTTGCAGCCTACATCCGCCGTCTGCTGCTCGAGGGCTTCACGTTGGAAGTCTTCCTGGAGGGCGGACGCTCTCGCACAGGCAAGCTGCTGCAACCAAAGCTCGGGATGTTGTCGATGATCGTCGATGCCGCGATTGCGATGAACGGCCATCCAATCTACTTCGTGCCGATCTCGATCGCGTACGAACGCGTGATCGAAGAGCGTGCGTTCGTGCACGAGCTTGCCGGCTTCGAGAAGCAAAGCGAAGACATCGCCGGCCTTCTTCAAGCACCCAAGATCTTTCGGTCGCGGTACGGCCGCTTGTTTCTTCAAGTCGGAGAGATCCTCTCCTTCCAGGAACTGATGGAAGAAGCTCGTACCGCAAGCCGAAGCCGAACCGACGGCACGCTGACGCCCAAAGAACGTCGCACCCTGATTCACAACATCGCGACGCGCACCGCACACGAGATCAATCGGGTCACCGTGGTCACGCCTTCTGCGTTGACCGCAACCGCGCTGCTTTGCCATCGGCGCCGAGGTCTGACGAAGCCTGCGCTGATCGAGCTCGCCCGCGTTCTGATGCAGGCGCTGGTGAAGCGCGGCGCCCGAATGGCTGCTCCATTGACCGAGCCGACCAGCCCGCAGCTCTCGGCCTCAATCTCGGAGGCGCTACAGCTGCTGGTCGATGCCAAGTTGGTGTCGCATCAGCGCACAGGTCCGGAGACCGTGTACCGCGTTCCCTCCGCGCAACGAATCGCTGTGGAGTACTACAAAAACAGCATTCTTCACTTCTTCACGCCGAGCGCCTTGCTGGCTGTGGTCCTGCTCTCGAAGGACGGCGCGGCCGTCACGCGCGAGACGCTGCTGTCGGAGACGATCGCGCTGGCCGATCGTTTGACATATGAGCTGCCAGGTTCGACGTCGAGCAGCGAGCCCTGGAACGCGACGATCGACGCGATGCTCGCTGGCGGAGAGATCGCTGAACACGAAGGCGCCATCGTGCCAGCGGCTGGAAACGTGCGGCATCCCGAGCTCTACGCGTGGATGATCCGTGGCTCGCTTGAAAGCTACCGCATCGCGCTCCGCGGCATCCATGGCCTCACTCCGCGCCCCGTCACGCTCAAGGCCTGGCTCAAGGAGGCACTGGCGCTCGGTGAGCGAATGTACTTGGCAGGCGAGATCGAAGTGCGGGAAGCGGTGTCGCGCGATCGCTTGGAGAATGCGCTGCGTTCGATGCACGACGCCGGGCTCGTGCGCCTGCAATCGGAGCAGAACGTCGCCGGAGGCAAGCTCTTCTCGGCCGAGCGCCTGGCGGAAGAAGACGCGCTGATCAAACGGTACTTGCCATGACTCGCTCGGGATTGATCTGCACGGTCCTGAGCGGTTGCCTCACATCGATGGCTTGTGGAAGCGCGCCGACCCAACCGAGGTATGGAGCCACGACGATTTCGGAACGCGCTGTGCAGGCGTTTGAGCTCGCCCTGCGCGACACGCATGGTGAAGACGTTGACCTCGCAGCTTTTCACGGACGCG
>JACZCZ010182355.1_pt1 | contig 10584 bp, 4 predicted proteins | sample 8641811 | NCBI WGS metagenome assembly JACZCZ01 (sample SAMN15324610, study PRJNA640507) | soil metagenome | isolation source: intercropping peanut in the first line | place: China: Luxin town, Laibin City, Guangxi Province | collected 2019-07-25 | depth 10cm m | reverse complement strand
GTAAGCATTGTTGTAAAAGGTACAACGGAAGGTACAACCACAAATGCAGATGGAGCATTCAATCTTGAAGTGCGCGATGCAGATGCAATTCTGATCTTTAGCTTCGTGGGTTACTCAACACAGGAAGTTGCAGTCGGAAGCAGAAGTACTATCGACATCCAGCTTACACCCGACCTTTCAACACTGGAAGAAGTGGTGGTGATCGGATACGGAACGCAGAAAGCCGGATCTGTCACCGGCGCGATCGCGAGTGTGAAATCAGAAGATTTCCTTACTGGAAAGATCCAGGATGCGACCGAGTTGATCAAAGGAAAGATCGCTGGTCTTGTGATCACAAAGAGCTCGGGTGATCCCAATGCTACTTCCAACATTATGTTGCGCGGTATTACCACCATCGAAGGTAATGTAAGTCCGCTTGTTCTTATCAACGGCGTACCCGGTGATCTTACAACCGTTGCTCCGGATAACATTGAATCAATTGATGTATTGAAAGATGCTTCTGCTGCCGCGATCTATGGAACACGTGGTGCCAACGGTGTTATTCTTATTACGACAAAAAATGGTAAACGTGATAAGCCTGTGTCGGTAACATACGCCGGTTATGCTTCCGTTGCGGACTTTTACAAGCAGGCGGAATTCATGAGCCCTTCTGATGTTCGAAGAGCGAAAACCGCATTTAGTGATGATGGATATGATACCGACTGGGTAAAAGCGATTACACGCACCGGATATCAGCAAAATCATTCACTGACGATTGACGGAGGAACCAAGAACTCAGCTTACTCTGGAAATTTTTCATATCGTTACGAAGCAGGCACCATCAAGAAAACAGACAATGATCAGTATCGCCTTCAATTGAATCTCGATCAGTATCTGTTCGATGATATCGTAAAGATCAACTTCAATATCCTCAAAGAGTATCGCATCAACACAGCGAACAATGCAAGCAACGGTGATCTTACCAACATCTACCGTCAGGCTGTTATTCGTAATCCAACATCTCCGATCTATAGCGAAACGACCGGAACATATGCAGAGGAATTCAACCGGTATCAGTATTTCAATCCCGTTTCCATGTTGAATGAACTGGTGGGAGAAAATGAATCTGAAAGTACTAACCTTATCGGTAACATTACTATCGAGCCGATCAACGGATGGAGAACAAACCTGATGGTTTCTAACAACTTGTTCAACGCGAATTTTTCTTCATACGCTACATCGAAGTATTACACATCACTGACTTCAGGAATTCCGGGGAACGCATATAAATCATACAACGGTGGCAAGCAAAAGATACTTGAACTAACTACCAATTATGATCTTCAGCGTAATGATCATAATCTTTCGGTATTGGCGGGATACAGTTATAACTATTGGGTTTACAACGGATTCAACGCAAGTAACGCTGACTTCCCGACAGACTCTTATTTATATAACAACATGTTTGTCGGCGGCCGTCTGAAAGATGGTAATGCTTCTATGGGAAGTTATAAGAACGATGCAACGTTGATATCGTTCTTCGGACGTCTTCAATATTCTTTCCGCAATAAGTACAACCTGATGGCGAGCGTCCGTCAGGAAGGTTCTTCAAAATTCGGAGATAACCATAAATGGGGTTTGTTCCCTGCGGTATCTGCCGGTTGGACGATCAGCGAGGAAGGATTCATGCAAACACTTGATTGGGTTGATAACCTGAAGTTACGCGCTGGTTATGGTGTAACAGGTCGCGTGCCGGGTGGGAACTATCAGTCGATGACATTATACAACTCTGATCAAAACTTTCTTGATAAAGATGGTAACTGGGTAGCAGCCTACAGCATCACTCAAAATCCTAATCCAAACTTGAAGTGGGAGAAAACATCTGAAGTTAACGTAGGTCTTGACTTCCAATTATTTGGAAACAGAGTGAAAGGTTCTTTTGACGTATATAATAGAGAGACAACTGACCTCTTGTTTCAATATACAGTTCCGATCCCTCCAAATCTGGCCCAGACAACAACAGCTAACGTTGGATCTCTCAGCAACAAGGGTTATGAGATCATGTTGACAGGAAGCCCGGTTTCTAAAAAGGATTTTGAATGGAACACAACCGTTACACTTTCACACAATCAGAACAAGCTGATCAAATTGTCGAACGATCTGTATGAGACAAATGATTACTTGTATGGTTATTCAATTGGCGATCCTATCTCTGTTCCTTCTCACCGGTGGAAAGAAGGAGGTTCAGTTGGTAATTTCTGGGGATTGAAGTCAGTTGGTGTGACAGAAGATGGAATCTGGTTGGTTGAGAATCCTGCAACAGGAGAAGCGATCCCTTATTCAACTTCATTGAACTCTGATACCTATCGTCAGGAACTCGGTAATGGTTATGCTCAGGTTTTCCTGGGATGGAATAACACTGTTCGATACAAGAATTTTGATTTGAACATGCAATTAACAGGACAGTTTGGTTTCAAGATCCTGAATCAGCAGCGTATGTTCTATGAGAACAACTCGATCCAATATAACCGTTTAGCTACGGCTGATGATCCGGTGTATGGCGAACGTCCTCTTTCAACGTCTCAGGCACAGGCTTTCGTAAGCTATTATCTTGAAGATGGAGATTTTGTGAAGTTTGATAACGTAACACTTGGTTATAATATCAATGCGGCCAAGCTCAGTAAATATCTCTCGAGAGCACGAGTTTATGTTTCCGGTCAGAACTTCCTGATCATTACAAAATACAAGGGACTCGATCCTGAATTGGCTAATGGAAATTTCCTGACGCCTGGTAGTGACTTCCGAGATAAGTACCCGACCATCCGGTCATTTACTGTAGGGCTCAACGTAACCTTTAATTAATTGAACTATGAAATTCATCAATAAACTATTTCGAGTTTTTACCGTGAGTGCGCTGTTGATCTTCAGCGCGTGTACGGATCTGTCTGAGAATGTTTATAGCAATCTGAGCGAAGACAACATTCAATTCTCAGAGCAGGATATTTCCCGTATGACGGGATCGGTGTATAACCAATTGCGCAGTGTGTATTGGGGATGGAATGGATTATTCGATATACAGGAAGAGTCTGCAGATCTCATTATGACGCCGTTACGTGTTGGTATTGGATGGGGCGATTTATATATCTCCATGCACAAACACACCTATCATCCGAACATCGATCATATGTGGACGATCTGGTACTTTGGCTACAATGGAATCGGGTACGCGAACAAAATGCTTGACCTCGAACAAATACAAGCAGACAAAAAACTGACAGCAGAACTTCGTACGATGCGCGCCCTGTTCTATTATATCTTGTTTGATTGTTTCAGGAACATTCCACTCGGAACTACTACGAAAGTTCCGGCGGGTTATTTACCGACACAGTCAACGCCACAACAGGTGTTCGACTTTATTGTGGATGAATTGAAAGCCGCGAAGCCAGATCTCGGTACTGAAAAAGTGTTTGGTTACCCCAATCGTTGGGTAGCGGAAATGATCCTTGCGAAAATGTATCTCAACCACAACGCGTGGTTCAACGATCATTCAGATAACAGTTACTACGAGCTGGCACTTGATGAAGTAGAAGATCTCATTGCTAATGGTGGATACACACTTGCTGCAAATTACAGTGACAATTTCAAAGCCGATATTTCCGGTAATCCTGAAAGCATCTTTGCAATTCCTTCTGACTATACGTACGCTCGTGGAAACTATCTCGTGAATAAGTGTCTCATCGGTGCCGGTGCTAAAGCATTTGGTTATACTGGCTCACCATGGAATGGAAGCTGCGCAGTTCCACAGTTTATGGACACCTATCACGCAGATGACAATCGTTTTGAAGATACGTGGGCAAATGGTCAGCAGTATGATTTTGAAACTGGTGCTGCGCTCAAAGCTTCCGTGGATGATCAGGGTGAAGTGAATCTTGTTTATACGAAAGAAGTGCATTCAATTGATAATCCTGGCGCTTACATGCTGGAAGGATATCGTTTTAAGAAGTACGAGATCGTGCCCGGTGTTGATGGAACGTATGGTGATGATGTAGCATTCTTCCGTCTTGCTGATGCCATGTTTATCAAAGCGGAATGTTTACTGCGTCTTGGACGTGATCAGGCAGTAGCTGCAGGACTGATCACTGATGTTCGCCGCCGCGCGTTTGATGATGACTCTAAAGCAGTACGTACCCCAGCTCAACTTACAGGCGGAAGTATTTATGACTATGGTCATCGCGAATGGACAAGCGAAGGCGCAAAAAATTTCGATCAAGACAGTTATATCTCCACACAACAAGGCGGTGGCGACATCGAGCTTGGTGGTTTGCTTGATGATCTTGCATGGGAGTTTGTTGGTGAGCATCATCGTCGTCAGGACCTGATCCGCTTCCGTCTGAACGCAGGCAATACAAATGTCTTTCGCGCGAAGTCATGGTTCTGCAAAGATCCTCACGCTGATCTGGCTGATCCAAAGAAGGATGTATATCCAATTCATCAGTCATTCATTGACTCAAATCCAAACATGAAACAGAACCCCGGCTATTAGTCGCGATAAACTTCGACAATCATGAAGAAAATATTCACAACAATTTTTGTAGTGGGCGCATTGGCGTTGGCTATGATGTCCTGCGATGAAGGTATCGTCAGCAAAAAGCACGATTATACGGAGGAAGAACTGTTGTTCAGAGACTCGCTAGAAGCGGCTCGGAATAACGTTAAGGCAAATTTTGTAATCGTAACCGATGTTGATCTTCCATTCGATGCCGAAGCTTACTCTGGTGTAGAGGTAGAAGTTGACACCGACGTGGTACTTCAGAAACTTGGATACACAACACTAGCTGATCTTACAGAAGCATTTGGAACACTCGAAGGTGGTGTACAAACTGGAAATGAAATATCCTTCTTTGCTATCAATAAGTCAACCGGATATGATCACGCGGGCTATACAGCAAATGGACTCGGACATTGGTTTGATGGCGCGGGGGATGTTGTCTCGTGGGGTGAACCTGCGAAGATCTACTCTGAATTCAATGCGGAGACCTTTACGTTTTTCATTGGACAATTTCCCGATAAGCTTGTAGAAGGAGAAACATACAAGATCATCCAGGCTGTCAAGAAGGGAAGTTATCGTCTTGCATTTGTATTCAATATTAATGTCGGTGCGCCACCACCAGATTATGTTGACCCTGAAACACCACCAGCAGGTGTACCAAAAACGGTAGAGAAGACTTATGACGTAGAACAAACATTTGCCAACGATTGGTCAGCGAATTCACGCATCGATGTCAAAGAAGTTTTGCGTGATGCATTCAAGATGACAACCTATCAGATCCACAAGGCGATCGAAAACGACGAGCTTGTATTCTCAGGTGTGAATACCGACGGATCGATCTATAAAGATGGTGATGGAAATCCTGTTTCTACTGCCAATCCTCCGGGACATTGGTTCGCACTCAACGGTAACGTCACCACATGGGGTGATGCCACTAACAAACCATTTGTCTATTCAGAGTTTGCGCACGACAATGCGCTGCTTGAATTCAGCATTGGCCTTCATCCGGAAAATGCCAAGGCAGGGGATGAAACCACGATCAAGCAGATCGCTGAGCTCAACGGTGGTAAGGTTACGCTGATCTTTAAATTCAAAGTGAAGTAAGAAGAACATCTGTTAAACTATACTAAATACTATTTTTTGATGATGTTAAAACTGAGAATGAAATGTGAGCCGGTGAAAGCTGGCTTATATTTTTGTGTGATGGTGATCACGATGCTGACGTTTACTTTTTTGGGAGCGTGTGAAAGCGTAGAACCAGAAGTTGAACCTGAGCCGGAGACAGAGCCGGATACAGTTGTTTTTTTCGATAAAACCAAAGTCGACACAAGCAAGCTTTACATTCCGAACGAGCTGAAGAAGAACAATTTTTTCAAGAGTTCGAGTACGTGGTATCATGGCAGGAGCAAGCAATCGGAACACTTTGTTGTATTCTGGGGAGCAGGGTACAAAGACCGTGATCCAAATTCCAGTCAGGTGCCTGAAACATATCGCGTGGACATTGATGATCTCCTTGAGAAAGCGGAGCAATTTTATGAGATCAATATCAACGAGTTGAAGTTTGCCGAGACCGGTGTGAATAAATCGAAGCTTGATAAATACAAGATGATGATCTTCATCTTCTACCAGGCAGAGTGGTTAGCGACAGGTTCGGGATATGATGATACAATAGGAGCATTATGGGTAAGTCCGAGTACATGTAAACCTGTAGGCTCTACGATTGGTCATGAGATCGGTCATAGTTTTCAGTACCAGGTATTCTGTGATCTCGGCAATCAAACCGGCTTCCGCTATGGTTTCGGTGGAAATGGTGGCAATACATTCTGGGAACAGACCGCGCAATGGCAGTCATTCCAAAGCTATCTGCAGGAAGCATTCACGTCTTACAATTTTCAGGTGTATACTGAGAACTACCATCGACATGTGTTTCATGAATGGTACCGCTATGCAAGCTATTTTATTCATTACTACTGGACGGACAAGCATGGTATCGATATGGTAGGAAAGATCTGGCGACAAGCGAAACAACCTGAAGATCCTTTCCAGGCTTACATGAGAATGACCGGAATTACCGTCAGTCAATTGAATGATCAGGTTTATGATGCTGCGACAAAGTTTGTGACATGGGATCTTGACGCGTTACGCGAGAACGGCAAAGACTTCATTGGCAAGCAAACATTCAAGTACACTACGCTCCAAGACGGAAGTTATCAGGTATCGTATGATCGTTGCCCGGGTACAACTGGTTACAATGTTATTCCGCTTAATGTTCCTGATGGAGGAACGGAAATATCGGCTGTCTTTACGGGAATGACGAATACTACAGGCTTCAATACTGTAGATGCAAAACGTTCAGGCTGGCGTTACGGCTATGTAGCTTTGCTTGATAATGGCACGCGTGTTTATGGAGATATGAATCAAGGGCAAACCAATGATGTGAAGTTTACGGTTCCTGTTGGTACAAGTCAACTTTGGTTTGTTGTCACAGGTGCGCCGAATACATATCTTCCACATCCGTGGGATGAAGAAGAAGACAATGATGATCAGTGGCCTTACAAGGTTAAGTTTACGAACACCGATATTCTCGGAAACATTGTATTTGATGGAACAGAAGTTCATCACGACGTTACATTAACGTACAATGTAGAATTCCCATTCAGCACCACTACATATCCCGGAAAGAGCCTGACCATTCCACAAACTGATATGGTGAAGCTGGCAAAAGCGTTCATACTTCAGCCTGGTGATATCGCCAGCAAGTTAGATGGGGTGGTGAAGTTCTATGCTGTGGAAAGTAATGGGACACTTAATGCAAATCGTACAGCAAATGGTCATGGTCACTGGTTTGATGCGAATGGAAACGTAATCGCATGGAGTGCCAATGCGATGGTATTTTCAGAGCTCACTGCACCAACCTGGACTTTCGCACTTGGGCAATATCCAGGTCATTGTACACCGGGTACAACATATACCGTCAAGCAGGCGCTAGTCTATGAATACGAAACCGGTAAGAAGGCACAGGCAACGTTTGTATTTAATATCAAGATTCTGTAGGCACAGATTATAGTTAGTCGTTTTGGAACAGGGGTCGTGAACAATTTAGTTCATGGCCCTTTTTGTTTTTGTGACAGTGATTCTGGTTCTCTGGTTGTCTGGTTCTCGTGTTTTCTGGTTACATTTTTAAAAGCGGACAAATCTTATACGTCCAATTGTTAACCATCGAACCAGAGAACTTGTGAACTAGAGAACCCGAGAACTGTTAAGATAGGAAATAGATAATTGGGTGCGGACCACAACCCATGAGGCCCGCATTTTGGAATTTCAGTCTTTACTTCTGAAACTCTTGTCCCAATTATCACACTTTACTCAATACAAATAATGTGAATAGATCTATGATGGTTTACATCGTTCTTGGCAGATGATAATACTATCTTACCTGATATTTTTCATCGATGAACTGTTAAGAGATAAAAATGAATTGTAGCCAGTGCTATTTATTCGATGAGTTTCATTGGTGAAAATCGTATCGGTTAAGGATAATTTTCGCAGTGAATCACGCGATGATCTCTGTTACTTTTAGTTTTTACCTAACCTGGAATTGTATTCGTTTGCATGGCAGAGACTACGCGTGAGTTCAAACAAAGCATCGGCTTGCTTGATGCCACGATGATTGTTGCCGGTTCAATGATCGGCTCGGGAATTTTTATTGTAAGCACGGAGATCACACGCAATGTTGGCAGTGCAGGATTGTTGTTACTCATGTGGATCCTTGCCGGTGTGATCACCATCATCGCAGCAATGAGTTATGGCGAGTTGTCATCGATGTATCCCAAAGCAGGTGGTATGTACATCTATCTGCGTGAAGCATTCAACCCACTCGTTGGGTTTTTGTATGGATGGACATTCTTCACCATCATACAAACCGGGACGATTGCTGCAGTAGGAGTAGCGTTTGCAAAGTTCACAGCATACCTCGTCCCGGCTGTGGGCGAAGACAACATTCTCTTTCAGGTTGGTAATTTCAAGATCGCGGCATCACAATTGGTCTCGATCGTGGTCATCGTTTTTCTCACGTTCATCAATTCAAGAGGAGTAAAGAACGGCGTTGTTGTTCAGACGACGCTCACAGTGATTAAGATCGCATCACTTGTTGGCCTTATCGGATTTGGATTCTTACTTGGCGCTGATGCGGATGTATGGAGCGCGAACTGGAAAAATGCCTGGAACCTGGCTTCATTGAAACAATCTGCTGATGGTGTCGAAGCATCGGCGCTCACCGGACTTGGCGCTTTTGGCGCAATCGCTATCGCGATGAAAGGATCATTGTTCTCGTGTGACTCATGGCATAACATCTCATTCATTGCCGGTGAAGTAAAAAATCCAAAACGCAACATTGGTTTAAGTCTACTGCTGGGTACGATCATCGTCACATTCGTTTATGCGCTTACGAATGTGATGTATCTGTCTGTGGTTCCGCTTCAGGAGATTGCCTTTGCGAAGAGCGATCGCATCGGAGTTGTGGCAGCTGAAAAGATCTTTGGTGCTTCCGGAACAATTTTGATCGCCATTATGATCATGATCTCGACGTTCGGCTGTAACAATGGATTGATCCTCGCCGGTGCGCGTGTTTATTATACCATGGCGAAGGACAAGTTGTTCTTTTCGAAAGCGGGAGAGTTGAATAGGCACAATGTTCCGGCAAACAGCTTGTGGATGCAATGTGTCTGGGCTTCACTGTTATGCCTTACAGGAAAATACAATGAGTTGCTGGCGCTTGTAATTTTTGGTGTGCTCATCTTTTATGCACTCACGATCTTTGGAATTTTTATTCTTCGAAAAAAGAGACCAGACATACCACGACCATACAGGGCATTTGGGTATCCAATATTGCCCGCGTTATACATCATTCTTGCAACAGCACTTGCTGGCTTGCTGCTGATCTTTGAAACGAACTTTACATTACCCGGACTCGGTGTGATCCTGCTTGGGATTCCAGTCTACTATATAATGGTGCGAAAAAATCAGAATGTCCAGATGAGTCAGGAAGCATAGGATTTCAATACTGTATATTCAACACTTTATGATTACGGATAATAATGGGGGTAAAATAGTATCAGAATATGATAATACGCGTGCAATGCGCAGGTTGATGGTAAAATAAATTTGTAAAAACTTAAATAGGCTCAATCTTATGATCACATGGAAAGGAATTTTTCCCGCGGTAACGACAAAATTTACAACCGACGATAAACTTGATTTCAAAACATTTGACTTGAATCTGCAGGCGCAGTTGGATGCAGGTGTTCATGGCATTATCATCGGCGGAACACTTGGTGAGTCAAGTGTCTTATCTCAACGCGAGAAAGAAGAACTCTTGAACTTCACCGTTGAGAAAGTTGATGGTCGTGTTCCCGTTGTGTTGAACATCGCTGAAGGCGCAACACGCGATGCGATCAGGATAGCAGAGTCAGCTGCAAAAAATGGATTGAGTGGTTTGATGTTGTTGCCACCGATGCGCTACAAATCAGATCATCGCGAAACCGTAGAATACATGAAGGCTGTTGCGAAGTCTACTGACCTTCAGATCATGATCTATAATAATCCAGTTGACTATAAAGTGGAAGTGACATTGGATATGTTTGAAGAACTTGCTGTATGTAAGAATATTGACGCTGTGAAAGAGTCGACACGTGACGTTGTGAATGTTACACGCATGATCAATCGCTTTGGCAACCGCTTCAGCATCATGAGCGGTGTCGATACATTGGCGCTTGATAGTATTCTTCAGGGTGCGAATGGATGGGTTGCCGGATTGGTGTGTGCATTCCCAAAAGAAACTGTAGCTATTTACAATCTCGCAATACAAGGAAGAGTGAAGGAAGCAGTAGAGATCAATCGCTGGTTTATGCCTTTACTCGAACTCGATACATTCGCGAAGCTTGTTCAATACATTAAACTTGCTGAAGCGGAAGTTGGTTTGGGCACAGAGATCGTGCGCGCGCCTCGACTTACGCTTGCCGGCGATGAACGAGCGTCGGTATTGAAAGTAATTCATG
>JACZCZ010044102.1_pt1 | contig 10584 bp, 7 predicted proteins | sample 8641811 | NCBI WGS metagenome assembly JACZCZ01 (sample SAMN15324610, study PRJNA640507) | soil metagenome | isolation source: intercropping peanut in the first line | place: China: Luxin town, Laibin City, Guangxi Province | collected 2019-07-25 | depth 10cm m | reverse complement strand
GGCCCGCAGGGCACGCTGTTCGGCCGCGAGTCGATCGGCGGCGCCGTGCGCATCTTCACGAAGCGTCCGGCCGAAGGGCTCGGCGGCAGCGTGAAGGGCACGATCGGCTCGCTCAATCGCCACGATGCCGTGGCCTCCCTGAACTTGCCGTTGAGCGAGAACGTGCGGACCAAATTTACGGTCTCCGACGCGAATCGTGACGGCTATATCCGGAGCCTGCAGACGGGCGCCAAAGCCGGCGGCGTCGACCAGTCGCTCGTGAGCGGCGATATCGTCTGGACGCCGGGCGAAAAGTTCGCCATTCGCGGCCAGATGAGCCGCATGGATAGCCAGTTCACCGAGCCCCGCGTCGCAGACGCGGTGTGGCTGGGCGCGGCCTGGTATCCGGCCACCGCGGGGCTGTTGTACCACCACGCGGGCCTGCCCTATGACCAGATCTCGCAAATGGCCGGTTGGCCGGGCGGTCAGGTCGGAAAGTGGGAGAACCGCTCCGAGATCACGATTCCGAACAACTATGTGAGGCAGCAGGCTTCACTCGACGTGAAGTATTCCATCACGGACAAGCTGGCCGTCGAATTCCTGACCGGCTATACGGACGTGACGAGCAAGACCTACATCGACTACGACAACAGTCAGTGGGGCTTGGTGGAAGACACATCGAACTCCCGCGTCAACCTCTTCAGCGAGGAGATTCAGTTCACCGGCGGCGGTGACCGCGTGCAGTGGGTGGCCGGCATCTTCTACTGGGACACCTACACCCGCACGCGCTCGGTCGGTTACGCGATGGAGGAGTTCAACATCCATCCGCTCGGCGTCAACGGCAACGCCATCAATCATCCGTCCAACGACAACGCGAACGTGGCCGCTCTCTACGCGAGCCCGTTCTGCCAGGCGCTGGCCGCGAACCCAGGTGCGCCGCCGGCGGGCACTTGCCAAACGGCGATGGCGTTCTACAAGGGCTTCTCGACGCTGCGAGCCACTCCCATGGGTGGCCGGCTAAGTCAGGGCGGCAACGACGGCCTTGCGCTGTTCGGCGAAGTCACGATTTCGCTGACCGACAAGCTGACGTTGGCGATCGGTGCTCGCCAGCACGATCAGGACAACTACAGCCAGCAAATGACGCCGACGAATCAGGCGCCGCTGTACGTGAACCGCGACTTTGCGGCGGATCCGCTCGAAGGCCTCATGAACCTGTCGCGCACGACGAGTGCTTTCAAGAAGTCCACGGGCCGAGTGTCCGCACAGTACCAGTTCACGGACGACTTCATGGGCTACGTGAGCTACGCGGAAGGTTTCAACCCCGGCGGCTCGATCTTCCTCAACAGACCGGGTGACAACCTGCTGGTCCGCAACGACTGGACCCCTGAGGTCATCAGCAATTTCGAGGTTGGTATCCGTTCCGACTTGGCGGACGGACGCGTGCGACTCAACGCGACGTTGTTCGACACCTCGTGGGACAACGCAATTGCAGCCCTAGCCATGCGCTTCTGCTACCCCGACGGCCACTGCGAAGACACGCGGTCCGTCGTCAACCAGAACGTAGGCAAGGCGCACGCAACGGGCCTCGAGCTCGAGATGACCTTTGCGCCGACGAACAACCTGCTGTTCAACGTGAACCTCGGCTTCCTCGATACGGGGTACGACGAGATCACGGTGCCGACGGGGCCGTCTGCGGGCTATGTCGCCGGCGAGACCGAGTTCGCGCAAGCGCCCGAGAACACCTACAACATCGGTGTTCAGCACAACGCGACGCTCGGCAATGGCGGCTCGCTCACGACGCGGTTCGACTACTCGTACGTCAGCCAGTACTGGCGCGCCAATGACCCGACGCTGCGCGTCGCCTGGTACGCGGGCACCGGCAGCGGCATTCCGCCGGGCTTCAGCGACGAGAGCGGCGACTTCGGTCAGTTCAACGCGCGCTTGACCTATGCGCCCGGCGACGCGGACTGGGAGTGGTCGGTGTTCGGTACGAATCTGACCGACGAGTACCAGCTGAACTCCGGGTTCTTCCACGGCATCTGGGGCTACGACTTCGCGACCGTGGCGCGGCCGCGCGAGTTCGGAACCTCGCTCACGTTCCGTTTCTAGCCCGGTAACGAAGTAAGCCAAATCCGTTGGCTACAAGGGCGCTGGCGAGCAATCGTCAGCGCCCTTTTCTTTTCATGCGACCACGCCTTTTGAGCTCATCGCGCGGTGCGGCGCGCGCAAACAGCGCCGCCCGGGGACGCCGCAAGTACGTCCCTGTAGGCTCGCTCGCGGCTTGCTCGGTGCCTACGGCGCCCCAGGCTACTTAGGTTTCACGAACTTCAGCGTAAAACGGTCGGACTCGCCGATCGCGAGGTAGCGCTCACGATCGCGCTCGCCGAGCGCGAGATCCGGCGGCAGCGTCCAGACGCCTTCCGGGTAGTCGTGCGTATCGAGGGGATTGTTGTTGACCGCGGAACCACCCGCCAGCTCGAAGCCCGCTTTCTCGGCGAGCTCGACGACGCGGCGCTCCGAGATGTAACCGCTCCTGGCGCTCGGGTCTTCGGTCGCCGGATCGGGCCAGCGGTGATCGACGACGCCGAGCGTCCCACCCGGCTTCAGCGCGTCGAACATCGCCTTGAAGGCGAGCTCCGCCGCGTTGGGCGGGCCATACCCTTCCTGAAACCAGTTATGAACGTTGCGAAACGTAAGCACGAGATCGGCACTGCCCGCCGGCGCAACGGCAAGCTCGTTCGTGAAAAAATTGAGAGCCGTCGGCGTGACGCTGCGGTACAACTCGGGCGCTGCGCGCAGCTTTGCCGCGAGCGCGTCCATCTCGCGTTGTTGGTATGGGAACGGGGGCGTCGACCCGTACTGCGCCACGTACAGCCTGCCGCTCTCTCGTAAGTACGGCCCCAAGATCTCCGTGTACCAACCCCCGCCCGGCCAGATCTCGACGACCGTCATGTCCGGCACGAGACCGAAGAACTCTAGTGTTTCCTTCGGATGGCGGTAACGGTCACGCGCCTTGTTAGCAGCGCTGCGGTTTGCGCCCGCGAGCACCGCGTCGAGCGCCGCGCTCGAGCCCGACTGTGCCTCCGTTGACTGTTGCGCACCGCCCGCCCCGATGACAACCAGCGCGGCAAGGACCAGCAACGATCGATGAATCGTCGTCATAGATGCCCCCAAGAGCTTCGAAGCGCGCGGTAGCTCGAGTGTGCCTCACACGGGCGAGCGAGAACAACCGAAGGTTCGGAGGCGTCCGCCTACGCCGACACGCAGCGATTGCGGCCTTGTTGCTTCGCCTGGTACAGGGCGCGATCGGCGCGCTCGTAGACCGACGCCGGTGTATCGCCTTCGCGAAACTCCGTGAGGCCGGCCGAGATCGTCACCTTCACGGGCTCGCCGTGATGGCGAAACGCCGTCGCTTCGACGACGGCGCGCAGCTTTTCCGCCGAGGCGGCTGCCGCCTCGAGCGTCGTCATCGGCAACAATAGGACGAACTCCTCTCCTCCGATGCGCGCGAGAAAATCCTCGGCGCGCTTGGTCTTCGCGATGAGCTCCGCGACGCCGCGCAGCAAGCGATCGCCGGCCTCGTGGCCATACGAATCGTTGACCCGCTTGAAGAAGTCGACGTCCAAGATCGCGAACGCGAGCGGCTGCGGCCTACGCTGCCAGCGCTGGAATTCCTCGTCGAGCCGCCGCTCGTAGGCGTAGCGGCTGTGCGCGCCGGTCAGCGAGTCCGTCATGAGCCGCCGCTCTTGTTCCGCACAGATTTTCGCGAGCTCGTCTGTTTTACTCTTGAGCTTCGCGACTTCGTTGCGCAGCTCGCTCGCGCGACGCTCGTCTTCCGCGTGCCGTCGCTCTTCGTTGTGGCGGAACTCGAGTAGCTGGCTTGCAACGCTGTCGAGTCGCGACTTCACCTTCGTCTTCAGGTACTCGAGGTCGGGCGACAGCGCGACTTCCTGCTCCAGCGTGACGAGCTCGGCTTCCACGGTGTGTTGGAGATTCAGCGTTGCATCGCGGCGGCTCTGTGCCACACCCGTCTGCCAGCGCGTCCAATTCTCGAACTCGGCGAGTTGCTGGGTCACCTGCTCGAGAAATTCCTCGAGCTCGTGCCGCTGCCCCTCGAGCGCGCTTACGACCTCTCCGACAGCATCCGCAACGCTGCGGAGGAACGGCTCCCAACCGCCTTCGGGCACACCGATCTCGAGTCGACGCGTCAGCGTCGCGGCGGTCTCGGCCAGCGGCGGCATCTCCGCGAGTCGGCGCACGAGCGCACGCAACAGACTGACGATCTCGTCGGTCACGACGCTGGCCGTCGGCACGATCACGACCCCGCCTGACTTGCTACCGGGCGGCGCGATCTTGGTTGCGAGCGCGTTCTCGGCTTTCAGCGCGCGCATCAACCCTGTCACGCTGGAATCGAGATTGAGCGCCGTCGGGTCAGTGCGCAGGACCGCCATGATGTGATCGATGGCGGCGTCGAGCTCCGGGCTTTGGCCGAGCGCCGCGACGGCCAGCTTGCTGGCCGCCGCCCGCAGAGCGCCCTCGAGCTTGGCCCACTCGCGCTCCTTGTCCTCGAGCTCGTCGACGAGCTCGCGGTACTTCTCCTTCCACTGCTGATCCGTCGCTACCTGCGTCATCGTCGTCGCGATCGAGCAAAATCCACGGCAGCTTATCGACCGCAATCCGTGAAATCTGAAGGTCCGCCCAGGAAGTGCCGGCGCCCTATGGCGCTTGGCTTCGGCGCCGTGTTTGTCGGCCTACACGTCGTCGCGCGGCCCCGGCTGCTCTTGGCCATCGTCGCGCTGCGCAGATTGGGCCCGCCGCTCGCGGCGATAGATCGACGCACGAGCCAGCATCATCGCCGTGACCGGCGCCGTCATGACGACGAATACGGTGATCAAGAGCTCGTGAATCACCGGCCTCGACGTCGCGCCCGTAGTCGCCAGCATCGACGCGATGATCACGCAGCCGAGACCCAGTGTGTTGCCCATGGTCGGAGGATGCATGCGCGCGAGGAAGCTCGGCATCCGCAGTAATCCGAACGAACCGATCGCGGTCAGCAGCCCCGCGGCGATCAGCAGAGCTCCCGCAGGTAGCGCGGCCCAGGCCGGGATGTCGGTCATGGCTCGATGACCTCGCCGCGCAGCAGGAACTTGGCGAGCGCCATCGTACCGACGAAGCCAAACAGCGCGATCAGGAGGGCCATGTCGAAGTACGCTGTGGACGCCGAGCGGATGCCCAGGATCAACAGCATTTGCATTCCGTTGATGTAGAACGTGTCGAGTGCGAGTACCCGGTCTTGTGCAGAGGGGCCGATAAACAACCGCCGCAACGCGAACAGCATGGCCAGCGTCACGCAGAGCAGTGCGAAATCGACGGCAAGACCTAGGAAGGTGCTCATTCGAAAATCTCCATCAACAGCCGCTCGTACGGCTCCTTGAGCCACGCGATCCAAGCAGCTTCGTCCGCGAAATCGAGCACGTGCAGCGTCAACACGCCCGCTTCCGCGTCATGATCGACCCACACCGTCCCCGGCGTGGACGTCACGATGCCGGCGAGCACGGCGAGACCATGCGGGTCCTTCAGAGCGAGAGGAATCTTCACGAAGCCCGCCCGGACCTCCTTGCGCCCTCCCAAGCGGAGGACGATACGTGCAACGTTGAAGTTCGAACGCACGATGTCGCGCAGCACGACGGCGAGCAGCACCGCGAACAGATAGGCGCGCCGAAACTTCGGCTGCAAGGGACGAAGCCCGGCGCTGATCCACGACACGGCGAGCGCGAGCACGAGGCCGAGCGCCACGTGCCCCGGCGACACGGAGCGGTTCAGCAGCAGCCAAAGCACGAGCAACGCGCCGACCAGCACGGGTGGAAAACGGCGCACGGGGCCGATGACGGGCCTCATGGCGTAGATCCCAAGGCAGTGCCGTTGCCTGCCAGCACCGTGCGTATGTACTCCTGAGGATCGTGCAGCGACGTCGCAGCGTCTTCGAGATAACGCATGACGGGGCTCGACGCCGTGCCGATCGCAATCGCGAGCGCGATGAGAAACGCCACGGGAGCCGCTTCCGCCACGCGCAACCGCGGCGTCGTGCGGGCGGCTACGCTCCAGAAGAGCCGGATGCCGAGCCGCGTCAGTGCCACGACACCGACGAAACCGCTCAGCAACACGGCGGCGGCAAGCGTCCATGCCGCGCTGCCGCGACCGACGGCGGGCGCAGCGTCGATCGCCGTCGACAACAGCGCAAACTTCGCGATGAACCCCGGCAGCGGCGGCAGTCCAGTGGAGAGCAGCACGCAGCTGACGAATGCCAACCCCAAGAACGCGATGGCGCGCGGAATGGCGACACCGACGTCGTCATCCGTGCTGTATTGATCCACGGCGCGCACACCGAACGCCGCGTGAAACGGCGACTGCGGCTCCGGAGCCTCTGCGGGCGTAGCCAACGAAGGCACGCTGCGCGTGCGCTCCGTCATGCCGCTCACCATGAAGAACGTTCCCGTCGTCAACGACGAGACGATCAGATAGTAGAGCACCGGCATCGTCAACGCTTCGATGCCGAGGCCGAGCGCCGCGAGCAAGATGCCCGTCGACACGACGACCGAGTAGCTCACGAGCCGCGCCAAGTGATGCGCCGCGAGCATGCCCACCGTGCCCGCGAGCAACGTCGCCAACCCGAAATAGAACATCATGACGCCGAGCATCGACGCTGCCGCTTCGTCCTCGCTCATCAGCGTGCCGACGCGGAGCAGTGCGTAGACGCCGACCTTCGTCATCAGCGCAAAGGCCGCGCCGACGGGTGCGACGGCAACCGAGTACGTGCCCGGCAGCCAAAAGTTCAGCGGCCAACTGCCGGCTTTGATGAGGAAAGCCACGCCGAGGATCGCGGCGCCCGTGTCGAACAACGTACGTGCATCCGGAGCGAGCGCGGTGAACCGACGCGCGAGGTCGGCCATGTTCAACGTGCCGGCCACGCCGTAGATCATCGCAACGCCGACGAGAAACAACACCGACGCCACGATGTTAACGACTAAGTAGTGCAGGCCCATGCCGACGCGCGTCGCACCGACGCCGCGCAGCATCAAGCCGTACGATGCCGCCAACAGTATCTCGACGAAGACGAATAGGTTGAAGAGATCGCCCGTGAGGAACGCGCCGTTCAGGCCCATCATCAAAAATTGCATCAGCGAGTGGAATGGCTGCCCCGGCTTATCCCAACGCGCAACGGAGTATGCGAGCACGGCGAGCGCGAGCGTGGCTTCGAGCGTCAACATCACGGCCGAGAGGCGATCGGCGACGAGGACGATGCCGAAGGGCGCAGACCAGCCGCCGAGCGCGTAGGCGCCGATCCCGTTCGCCCAGATGAACGGTGCCGCATCGCTAGTGAGATACAAGAGGCCGATGGCGATGCCGAGTTGGAGAACGACGGACGTCAGCGCGAGCGTCACGCGTGCGATGCGCCGCTCCTCCGTAAACAGCAGCAGCAGCGCGCCCGTCAGCAGCGGCACGAGGATTGGCAACGCGACCATGTGCTCGAGCAGGCCGTTCACTGGCGTTCCTCGCGCCCGTCGACATGGTCCGTTCCGGTGAGGGCCCGCAACGCGAGAATCAACACGAGCAACAGCGCGGTCGACGCGAAGCCGATCACGATCGCCGTCAGCACCAGCGCTTGCGGTACCGGATCGGCGTAGAGCGCCGGATCGACCGCGCCATCCGCACCGATGATGGGACCGCTGTCCTCCCTCAACCGGCCCATGCCGAAAATCAACAGATTCGTCGCGTACGACAGCAGGGTGAGCCCCATCAGAACTTGAAACGTGCGCGGCCGCAGCAGCAGCCACACGCCGGAACCCGCGAGAACGCCGATGGCCGTTGCGAGAACGATTTCCATCAGCCGACCGCCCGCCGCTCGGAAGCGGCTTCGTCACCGGCGACTACTGCTCTGCGCGGGCTCCGCAGCGACTGATGCGCCAGCGATATCAAGATCAGCATCGCAGCACCGACGACGAGCATGTACACGCCAAGATCGAAGACCAGCACGCTCGACAGGTGCACGGCGCCGATGAGCGGCAGATGGACGTCGCCCGCAATCGCCGTGAGAAACGGTCGCGACAGGAGCCACGCGCCGAGCCCCGTGAGCGTCGCGCCGAGCAAGCCGACCGCAATCCATACCTGCGGATGAATCCTGAGCCGCGCCTCCACCCAGATCGTGCCGCTGACCATGTACTGCACGATGACGGCGGTCGCCATGACGAGGCCGCCGACGAACCCCCCACCCGGCGCGTTGTGGCCGCGTAGCAAGAAATAGAAGGAAACGAGAACCGCCATCGGCAACAGCAACCGGACGAACACCGCGGGAATCCGCATGTAGCTCGCCGGCAGCACGTCGCTCTCGCGCGCGACGACACCGTTGCCGGCGTCGGCGCGCTGCGCGGTCGGCACTGCGATGCTCTCCGGTGCGGGTCGGAATCGGCGCAACAACGCGTAGGCCGTCACGGCCACGCTGCCGACTACCGTGATCTCACCCAACGTGTCGAAGCCGCGAAAGTCGACGAGAATGAGGTTGACCACGTTGCGGCCACCCGCCTCGAGAGCATTCGCGAAAAAGAACGGCGCCAACACCCCTGCCGGCGGCTCCGTCATGATGGCGAACGCCAGAGCGCCCATGCCGATGCCGCTCGCGGCGGCAAGCACGGCGTCGCGCACGCGGCGCCCCCTGGCTCGGACGCTGCGCCGCTTCGGCACGCCGACCTCGAGCCGGCGCGGCAGCCACCGCAAGCCGAGCAAAAACAACACCATGGTGACCACCTCGACGGCGATTTGCGTCAAGGCGAGATCGGGCGCCGATAGCCACGCAAACGTGAGCGCTACGACGAGCCCCGCGCCGCCGATCATGATCAGCGCTGCGAGGCGGTGAAACTTTGCCTGCCATGCTCCGCCGATCGCGCACGCCGCGCCCCCGACCCAGAGCGCAGCGAACACGGGATCGATCGGCGTGAGCTGCAGATCCGCGCTGAACCAATTGCCGCCGGCGAGCGGCAGCACGGCCGCGGCACACGCACTGGCGACGATGAGCACGAGCTGCGTTTGCAGCCGCCGCGAGAATAGCCAGCGTGCTGCGCGGCCCGCTGCCCGCGTCACGCCCACGTTGACGATGTCGAACATTCGTTTGCTGTCGAGGCGCGACAGCAGCGGGGCCTCGGCCAATGTGCGCCCACGTATATAGAGATAAAGGTAGAAACCGATGCCGCCGACGAGCGCGACCAAGCTCATCACGAGTGCCGGTGTGAAGCCGTGCCATACGGCGAGCCGATACTCGGGCATCCGCGCGCCGAGAATGGCCTCGCCCGCGGTCGCCAACAGCGGCCCGATCGTGATCGCCGGCAAGGCTCCGACGAGCACGCACGCCGCCACGAGCAGCGCGCTCGGTACGAGCATGAGACCCGGCTCGTGCGGTTCGCGCGGCAAAGCGGCAGCCGGGGGCCCGAAAAACACTTCGTAGATGAAGCGCGCCGAGTACGCGACGCTGAATAAGCCCGCGACCGTCGCGATCGCCGGAAACAGGATCTGCATGCCGACGCTGCCGCCGACGACGATCGACTCCTCGAAGAACATCTCCTTCGATAGGAAGCCGTTCAACAGCGGCACACCGGCCATCGCGCCGGCCGCAACCGTCGCAAGAATGGCCGTGATCGGCATCGCACGGCGCAAGCCGCTCAAGCGCTTCAAGTCGCGTGTTCCCGTCTCGTGATCGACGACGCCCGTGGCCATGAACAGCGACGCCTTGAACGTCGCATGGTTCATCATGTGGAACACGGCGGCCACGAGCGCGAGCTCCGTGCTCATGCCGAGCAGGAACGTGATCAGCCCCAAGTGGCCGATCGTGGAATAGGCGAGCACGCCTTTCATATCGCGCTGGTAGATCGCAAGAAACGTTCCCAGCAGCAAGGAGATCGCCCCGGCCCCGCTGACGAGCCAAAAGTAGAGCTCGGTGCCCGAGAGCGCGGGCCACAAGCGCGCGAGCAGGAACACACCGGCCTTCACCATCGTGGCGGAATGCAGATAAGCCGACACCGGCGTGGGCGCAGCCATCGCGTGCGGCAGCCAAAAGTGGAACGGGAACTGGGCGCTCTTCGTGAATACGCCGAGCAGAATCAAGAGCAGCGCCGCCGGATACCACGGATGCTCTCGCACCGTGTCGCCGGACGCGAGCACCGAATCGAGATCGAAGCTGCCGACGATGCTGCCGAGCGCAAGCACACCCAGCAACAGCGCCAAACCGCCGCCGACCGTCACGACCGCGGCCATGCGAGCCCCGTGCCGGGCATCCGGACGGTGGTACCAATAGGCGATCAGCATGAACGACGTGAGGCCCGTCAGCTCCCAGAACACGACGAGCTGGATCAGGTTGCCCGACAGCACCGTGCCAAGCATCGCCCCCATGAATGCCATGAGGAACGAGAAGAAGCGCGGCACCGGATCCTTCGGCGACATGTAATAGCGCGCGTAGAGGATCACGAGTGATCCGATGAACGCGACGAGCAGCGCGAACAGCCATGCGAAGCCGTCCATGCGCAGATAGAAGTCGAGGCCGAACTGCGGCAGCCAAGC
>JACZCZ010097880.1_pt1 | contig 10589 bp, 10 predicted proteins | sample 8641811 | NCBI WGS metagenome assembly JACZCZ01 (sample SAMN15324610, study PRJNA640507) | soil metagenome | isolation source: intercropping peanut in the first line | place: China: Luxin town, Laibin City, Guangxi Province | collected 2019-07-25 | depth 10cm m | reverse complement strand
TGGAAGAAAGCCGATATCGGCGATCTGCCCGCGCAGCCTTTCAATACGCTCCTCGATGAGGCATTGACGCCGGTCGACCGTGACGTTTTTCGTCGGGAAGTGACGTACTACGGTGCAGTGTCGTCTGGCGGTGACAAGGCGAATCCCGCTTCTCAAGCGCCGCAAGCAGGTCCTGAGAAGTAGGTCGCAGCGCATGGTTTTACCTAAGGCGATAAAGCACTACAGATCGCTCGCATGACTGGCCGGGAGCGATGCGCGTGCAACGCAGTGCGCGTGACACCCGCCGGTTGACGCACGAAACAGATTTCATTTTCACACGCGCTTCTGGCAGCGCGGCACGGGACGGCAGAGGAGTACCTAGCGATGACTTTCCTGGATTACGTGGTGGCCTTCTTCAAGGAAGGCGGACCCTTCCTGTACATGCTTGCCGCGATCTTCGTCGTCGGCGTGGCGATTGCGATCGAGCGTTTCGTGTACCTCACCAAGGAGACGACGCTCAACCGGCGCGTCTGGTCACAGGTCGCGCCGCTGATCAGCCAGGGCAACTTCCGCCAGGTGATCTCGATCACCCAGAAGTCCAGCGCCGCGCTCGCAACCGCGCTCAACTACGGCATCGCCCGCCTCGCGAGCGCTCGTCGCCGCGACGACGTCGAGAAGGCGATGGACGAAAGCCTGCTCGAAATCATTCCGAAGCTCGAGAAGCGCACTCACTACCTCTCGGCGCTCGCCAACATCGGCATGCTGACGGGTCTGCTCGGTACGGTCATCGGCCTGATCGCGGCGTTCGCCTCGATCGCGACGGCGAACCCGGCAGAGAAGGCGAACCTCCTCGCCGCCAGCATCTCGGTCGCCATGAACAACACTGCGTCGGGTCTGTTCGTTGCGATCACGCTGCTGCTTGCGCACATGTTCCTCGAAGCGAAGACCACGAAGCTGATCGACAGCCTCGAAATCGCCAACGTCAAGTTCCTGAACTCCGTCGTCGAGCGTCGCCAGGATACCGACACCGAAGATGCGCCCGCGCCTGCTCCCCGCGGCCGCGCTTCTGCGCACGGTTAAGAGTCGAACGCTCTAGACGCTACGGAGACGGCCATGGCGCAGTCGAAAGTCGCGGGGCGCGTGCGGCGCAATCACGCGCGCTACCGTGGGCGACATGAAATCAATGTCGTGCCGATGATCGACATGATGATCATCCTGGTGTTCTTCCTGATCTTCACGGCGGTGTTCACCAAGACGAACGTCCTGGAACTGAACCTGCCGGGCGCGGACAGCGCCGTCCCCGATCTGCCGAAGGGACTGAATCTCGAAGTGATCGTGCGCAAGGCCGGCATCGAAGTGGCGGATCGCGGCACTGGGGTGCTGCGCACTGTCCCGCTCGCCGGCGAGAAATACGATCTGAAAAGCCTGTCGGAATACCTGCAGCTCGTGAAATCGAAGTACCCGGACACGCTGAACGCAACGATCCTGCTCGAGCAGGACATCCAGTACGACACGCTCGTGCAGGTGATGGATACGGTGCGCGTGTTCCAGGTGCCGGGCTCGCAGTGGGATATCGCGGAACTCTTTCCTGATGTTTCCGTTGGAGATGCGCCAACATGACTCCTTATCGCATCAAGCGTCATCGCAAGCGCAGTCACGGCGGCGGCGCCGAAGCGGCCGGTCACATGACCCTCGTGCCGTTCATCGACATGCTGATGATCCTGGTGGTCTTCCTGCTCGTGCACACGTCGGACGTCGACGTGCTGCCGAATTCGAAGAACATCTCGATCCCCGAATCGATCTCCGACAAGAAGCCGGAGCCGAGCGTCGTCGTGATGATCACGAAGGAAGATCTGCTGGTCGACGGACGTGCGGTGGCGAAGGTCTCCGACATCGTCGCGGCGCAGGACACGGTGATCGCGCCGCTGAAGCAGGCGCTGCAGTCGGTCGGCGATTCCGTGCTGGCCGATGCCGCGAAGCAGGACATCGCCGATCGTACGGTCACCATCCTCGGCGATCGCCACACGCCTTACGCGGTGCTGCGCAAGGTGATGGCGACGTGCACCGATGCCGACTACGGCAAGGTGTCGCTGGCAGTGGTGGAGCGTGAGCTCAATACGAGTCTCAACTCCAATCGCACAGCGTCGCTGACCGCGGCGAATCGCAACTGATGGGGCGCACCACATGAGCACGGCCATCGCCCCGTATTACCGTCTGTACGAACTGCCCTGGTCGCCGACCGAGGCGGTCGAGAAGCGCTTCCGCAACATCGTCCGCAACCTGTTCATCCTGTTCGGCTTGCTCGCGCTGATCATCACGTTCATGCCGGCGCCGGACAAGAAGCTGGCGAAGGCGCCGGATCTGCCGGACCGCGTGGTGAAGCTGGTCATCGAGAAGAAGATTCCGCCGCCTCCGCCGCCCCCGCCTCCCAAGGTCGAGCCGAAGGAAGTGCCGAAGCCGATCGAGAAGATCGAGCCGAAGCCGCAACCGCCGAAGCCCGATGCGCGCCAGAAGGCGCAGAACGCCGGCTTGCTCAAGCTGCAGGATCAGCTTGCTGACCTGCGCGACAACTCGGTGCTCGACAAGGCTGCGATGACGAAGAACCTGTCCGGCAAGGTGGGCGAGACGACCAGCTCCGAACGTTCGCTCATCACCTCCAAGGTCGGTACGAACAGCGGCGGCATCAACACCGCGGCACTGAGTCGCGGCTATGGTAGCGGCGCGGGCTCGCTGACGGGCCACACGACGACGCAGGTGACGTCTGCGACGCTGGCAGCGCAGGCCGACGACGGCGTGAAGCGCGGTTCCGGCAGCACGAAGGCCGCCCGCAGCCGTGAAGAGATCGAACTGATCTTCGACCGCAACAAGGGCGCGATCTACGCGCTCTACAGCCGCGCGCTGCGCGACAAGCCCGACCTCAAGGGCAAGGTCGTGCTCGAGCTGACGATCGCGTCGACGGGTGAGATCACGCAGTGTCGTGTGGTGTCGAGCGAACTGAACGATCCGGACCTCGAGCGCAAGCTGGTCGCCCGCGTGAAATCGTTCCGCTTCGAAGCGCGCGACGTCGAGACGATCACGACGACCAAGCCGATTGACTTCTTCCCGGCGTAGCAACGCGGAGAAGGCGACTGGCTGCTGGCGACGGGCCAGAATGTAAGAAGGGGCCGCTGGCCCCTTCTTTTTTCCTCAAAGACTCAATTCGACAGAATCCGTTCGGGGCCTGCTTCGCGCCTCTGGCCAGCAGCCAGCAGCCAGCCGCCAGCAGCCAGTACCCACCGCCCATCCCGCCGCCGCCGCCGTTCCTCGTCCCGCCTTGCTTTCCCTGTCCCGCCCCCGCGATCATCCTTCCCATGAACATCGACTCCGAGGTCCGGAATTTCGTTGATCTGTCGTCGATCGACAAAGCGCGTTTTCTCGCGCGCTTCATGTATGAACTGACGCTCGACGCCCGCAACTTCTACAGCCCGGGCAGCAACCAGGACATCGATGCGAACAAGCTGCGCTTCGTGAATGAGATCCAGCATCGCGTGACCCGGTTCATCGAGCAGATCCTCATCGACGATCCAGCCCGGCCTGCCGATGAGGTGCTGCTGAAGCTGCTGCTCGCGCCGCGCAGCGAAAAGACCATCGAAGCCCTCGTGCACTCCGCCTACACGCGCACCATTCAGGCTCTCGGCTGACATCAGCTGCCTGCCGCGTCCGACTGTGCAGCAGCCGGTGGCGGCGTATGGCTCGTCGCGCTGTCGGTTTCGAAGAGCTGTTCCAGTTCCCTGGCGGCCAGCTGCGAAGACTGAATCAGTTTCTGTTCGTCGTCGCGGGCCTCGCGTTGCCTTTCCAGGGTGCGCTGATCGTGCAAATCGAACCGGGTGATGCTCTCGATCGCATCGGCGCGTGAGAGCCCCAGCGCTTCCAGCGCGTGCTGCGCCATATCGAGACTGGAGAGATACGTCTCGCGGATCACGTACCGCACGTCGAGATCCAGCAGTCTTATCGCGTGCTGGCGATTGCGGGCGCGGGCGAACAGCTTGAGGTGCGGAAAGTGGCGACGGACCAGCGCGGCGGTCCGCACCGAGAGATCGATATCGTCCATCGCGAGCACGAAAATCTCCGCGCGCTCCGCGCCTGCCGCCTGCAACACGTCGCGACGCGAAGCGTCGCCGTAGTAGACCCTGTTGCCGAAGCGCCGCACGAAGTCGACCTGAGCGACATCCGATTCGAGTGCGGTGAAGGAGATCCGGCGCATGCGCAACACGCGGCCGACGATCTGGCCGAAGCGACCGAAGCCCGCGATGATCACGCGGCTGTCGCTGCTGTCGATCTCATCGTAGGCGCGCGGTTCCGCTCCGCCCATCTTCTGCTCGACGAACGACTGCAGCCGCATGAGCAGGGGGCTCGCAATCATGGTGATCGTCACGACGATAACGAGCGTATCGGCGAGCGACTGATCCATGATTCCGTAACTGACGGCGAGCGCGAACAGCACGAATCCGAATTCGCCGGCCTGCGGCAGCGAGAAGGCCATGCCGCGACAGCTGTCGGGTGCGTATCCCATCAACCGTGCGATGAGCAGCATCACCACGAATTTGACTGCCATGAGTCCCGCGACGAGCGCGGCGATACGGCCAGGATGGTCGAGCAGCGCGCCCAGATTGGCGGTCATGCCCACGGAGACGAAGAAGAGGCCGAGCAGCAGGCCCTTGAACGGTTCGATGTCGGCTTCGAGCTCGTGGCGGTATTCGCTTTCCGCCAGCAACAGCCCGGCGACGAAGGCGCCAAGCGCCATCGACATGCCCACCGCGCTGAACAGCAGGCCGGTGGCAACGACGACGAGCAGTGCTGCGGCAGTGAAAGCTTCCTTTGCACGGGTCTCGGCGACGGTGCGCAGCAAGGGCCGCAGCACGTAGCGGCCGCCGAACACCAGCAGGAGCAGCACGGCGATTGCTTTGCCCGCCATCAGTGTCGTCTCCAGCAGCGTCTGTTCCGGCGGACGCGCCGCCATCAGCGGCAGCAACGCGAGCATCGGCATCACAGCGATGTCCTGGAACAGCAGGATCGCGAACGCTGCTCGTCCATGCTGCGTGTTGAGCTGATGACGCTCTGCGAGCAACTGCAGCACGAGCGGTGTGGAAGACAGGGAAAGCGCGAAGCCCACCACGATCGCGGCATGCGTGCTCAGGCCGATCAGCCAGGCGATGACGCCGACGATGATCGAGGTCACTGCGACCTGCGTGAGGCCGAGCCCGAACACCGCCTTGCGCATCGCCCGAAGTCGCGACGGCTGCAGCTCGAGCCCGATGACGAACAGCAGCATGACGACGCCGAATTCGGCGACGTGGAGCACGCCTTCGCCGTCCTGGATGAGGCGAAGCCCCCACGGGCCCAGCAGCATTCCCGCAAGGAGATACCCCAGGACCGACGCAAGTCCGAACTTGCGGCATAGCGGAACGGCGATCACGGTCGCCGTGAGGAAGATAGCCGCGTAGACCAGCAGTGACATGAGCGTGACCTCGATCGCGTAACCAGGCGTCGGGATTCTGGCGCCGTGCACAGGCATCGTAGCAAGAGCAATGCGCAGGCGGATGGGCGGGCAATCAGGGCGGACCTCATGGCTGCTTTTGCAGCCCCTACAGGATGATGCGGTGCGAATTGTGGGCACACATTGCCCCTCGAGGAAGTCGATGAGTCTGGTCACACAGGATCGCCCGGAGCACACGATCGATGCGCGCAACCGCATCGCGTCGGCGAACGCTGCCTGGGTGGATCTGGTGCGCGATCACGTGCACGGCGTGACCGGCGTCGAAGACGTCATCGGTCGTCCGCTCTGGGATTTCGTCGAGGGCGTGCAGGTACGTCAGCTCTGGGAGATTCTCTTCGAGCGTGTGCGTGCAGTCGGCGCTCCTGTGTTCGTGCCGATGCGCGGTGACGCAGCGGGTGTCCGTCGCGTGTGGGACGTCGAGCTGCATCCGATGCCGGAGAGTGCGATCCGGCACGTCTTCGAACCTGTGTGGTCGGAGAAGCGGCCGGCCGTAGCCTTGCTCGACCTGGCATACCCGAGGAACACGAACGAGTTGCCGTTCTGCGCCTGGTGCAATCGGATTCAGGTCCGGATCGGTGCGTGGGAAGAGGTCGAGAACGCCCAGCTCACGTTGCGCATCGAGGCCGCGGAAACGCTGCCCCGACTGAAGAAGGGCGTTTGCACCAATTGCAAGCAGTCGTTGCTCAAGACGTTTCCGGCGAGAGTCGCGTAACGCAGCTGGCCAACTGGCCAGACTGGCCAGCAGGCCGGACGAGGAGTGCGGGGTAGGCGTTCTGCCATCGGCAGCCGGGCTATCCCGCTGGTAGACTGCGCGTCCTTATGAATTCCCTCGCTTTGGGTCGGGCCGCCTGACCAGCCAGCCGTCAGCCGCCCACACTCCCATGCCCCGCCACGATCTCGTATTCCCATCGAAAGATGCCGATCTGCGCGAAGACGTGCACATGCTCGGTGCGCTCGTCGGCGATGTCATTCGCGAGCAGGGAGGCGAGGAGCTCTTCCAGGCGGTCGAGCGGGCGCGGCAGGCGGCGATCGGGCAGCGTGAAGGTGAGGCCGAGGGCGCCGTTCGATTGATGGTCTGCACTCGCGGGATATCCCCAGCGCTGTCACGCGACCTGGTGCGCGCGTTCTCGACGTGGTTCGAGATGGTGAACATGGCGGAGAAGGTGCATCGCATCCGCCGCCGCCGTCACTACATGAATGAGGGCGAGACCCAGCCGGGCGGCATCGAAGACGCACTGATTGCGCTCCGCGAGAAGGGCCTGCAGCTCACGGACATCCGCAGGCTGATGCTCGAGATGTGGATCGAGCCAGTCTTCACCGCGCATCCCACCGAGTCGACGCGTCGCACGATCCTGCGCAAGCAGCAGAAGATCGCTCAGCTGCTGCTGGGCCGGATCGGCCTGCCGCGCAGCGCTGCCGAAACGCAAACGATCTGGGAGCGCATCCGCACTGAGGTCACTTCGGGCTGGCAGACGGCAGACAATTCGCGCGAAAGGCTCACGGTCGCCGACGAGCGCGAACACGTCCTGTTCTTCATCGTCGAAATCCTGTTTCAGATCGTCCCGGTCTTCTATGAAGAAGTGACCGCAGCGCTGGTGAAGGTGTACGGCCCCGAGGCGAAGGAGCTCGAACTGCCGGAGATCCTGCGCTTCGGTTCCTGGGTCGGCGGCGACATGGACGGCAATCCCGACATCAACGCCAAGACGATTCGCGAAACGATCGCGCGTCACCAGCAGCTCATCGTCAATCGCTACTTCCTCGAGTGCCAGGGCCTCGCCGAGTCCTTGTCGCAGAGCGCGACGCGCATCGGCATCTCGCCGCAACTGCAGGCGCGGATCGATCACTACCAGACGTTGCTCTCCGCATCGCAATCGTTGTCGCCAGCCCGGCACGATCGCATGCCGTATCGCGTGTTCCTCGGCCAGATCCTGGAGCGGCTGCGTTCGACGTACGAAGGACGCCAGGCCCAGTACGAATCCGCCTCGCACTTCCTCGCCGATCTCAATCTGATCCATGACAGCCTGATGGCCAACAAGGGCGCACATGCGGGCGCATTCCAGGTCAGTCGATTGATCCGGCGGGTGCGTACTTTTGGCTTTCACCTGGCGACGCTCGACATCCGTCAGAGCTCTGCTGTGCATCGAGGCGTGATCGGCCAGGGTATCGGCGATTCGAACTGGAAGGAGCGCAGCACCGAGGATCGCGTTGCGCGTCTGCGTCACGCACTCGAGCGCGACGAGAGTCCGTGTGCGATTCTCGACGCGACGGGCAAGCGCTCTCTCTGGGTGTTCGAGGCACTCGCTCACTGCCGTCACCGCAACGGCCCCGACTCGATCGGTCCGTATGTCGTCAGTAGTACGCGCGGTGTCGACGACATTCTTTCGGTTCTGCTCCTCGCCCGGTGGGCGGATACCGCCGATCGCCGCTCCGGCGACGTTCCCGTAGACGTCGCGCCGTTGTTCGAATCCGCAGAAGCCCTGTCGCGCTGTGGCGAGCTGATGCGCCAGTTGTTGAACGAACCGCTCTATCGGCGCCATCTCCACGGTCGCGGCAATCACCAGTACGTCATGATCGGTTACTCCGCGAGCAACAAGGATTCGGGCGTTGCGATGTCACGCTGGCTCGTGCGCAAGGCGCAGGAGTCGCTCGTCGAAGTCGCCGCCAGCTCGGACGTCGATCTCACGCTCATGCATGGCCAGGGCGGAAGCTTCGGGCGCGGCGGCGGCCGGACAGAGGCGCTCATCCGCAGTTCGCCGGAAGGCGTGAGCCGGGGGCGTCTGCGAATCACTGAAGCCGGCGAGCTCATCAACGAGAAGTATGGGCTGCGACCGATCGCACTCAGAATTTTCGAGCAGGCGTTCAACGTGCTCGCGCTCGCGAGCAGCGGCACGACGCCGAGGGAAGAGGTCGATCCGAAGTGGCGGGAGATCATGGATTTCCTGGCGACCCAGAGTGCGAACGTCTATCGCGCCACCACCTACGAAGACGCCGCCTTCACCGATTTCTTCCGGCAGCTGACGCCCATCGACGTCATCGAACGCATGCAGATCGGTTCACGGCCCACGACGCGCAACGAACGAACCGGCATCGCGGCGCTGCGCTCGATTCCATGGAACTACGCGTGGTCGCAATGCCGCTACATGATGCCGGGTTGGTTCGGCGTCGGTTCAGCGTTGACTGCTGCGGTGGAGCGCGTGAGTCCTGAGATGCTCAGGGAAATGTACCAGCGCTGGTTCTTCTTCCAGAACCTGATCGACGACATCGAGCTGGCGCTCGCACGTGCCGATCTCGGCATCGCTGCCTTCTACGATGAGTTGGTGGATCCGCAGTACCAGCGGTTCATTCCTGTCCTGCGCGAGGAATACGACCTGGCGCGCAAGCGGGTGCTGGAGTTGAAGGGTGCAACGTGCCTGCTGGAAAGCGAGCCGACGATTCAGCGCTCGATCCGGCTGCGCAGTCCCTACATCGATCCGATGCACCTGCTGCAGGTCGACCTGTTGAAGCGCTGGCGGGCGGGCGGGCGCGAAGACAAGGAGATGCTGACGGCTCTCCTCTCGTCCATCACCGGAATCAGCCAGGCGCTACAGGGAGCGTAAGCGTAAACGATCCGGCGAACAGCTCATCCAGTCTCGAGCTTGTGAATATGCGGCATCAGCCAGCCGACGATCGTTTCGAAACTGGATTGCCGGTTGTCGTCAATGAGCTCTGGGCGCTCCTGCAGCAGTCGATATGCGAATGCAACTACGTCGGTCGCGTCCCGCCGGCGCGATTCGGGTAGTTGCAGCCACTGCTCAAGAACGCGCTTTTTTTCGTCGAGCCGTGCCATTGCCCCTCCCGCAGCTCAGACCAAATTGCGCGCGCGGAAAGTAGCAGCGCTGCGCAGGTTGTGCACTCAATTTTCTTCGCGGGTTGTCAGCACAACAGTGGCGTTGCCCCGTGTGTGCCGCCGCGGCCCGCGTGACATCTCGTTCAAACAAGAAGATAGCGTCGGGCTTTTTGCGGCCGTTCAGGTTCGTCGCTGGCATTGTTGCCCTGCTGAAACGCGCATGCGGAGCGCCCGGCCCGCATAGCTGCGCAAAAAGCTTCCTTGTTTGATTGAATCGCACGGCATTCGTTGCTGCCGTGATCCGCGCCCCTATCGCGGTAAATACTGATCCGGCGTTGCATGCGAATTGGCGTCTGATTCGCCGTGTTGCCCGCCGGTTGACATGTCGAGGGAGCGATTGCGCTCGGCTTGCGGGAAATGTGCGCAAACATCCACTTGCGATCCACGCTCCGAGCGCGTGAAGTTTTGTTCGGCAGTTGTAACGTCCGTGTACGTCGAGAGACGCGCGTGAATGGCAATTCCCTGATTTAACGCTGTTTCACTATCCAACGGTCGCTGCGATGCGGCAGAATGCGCACCCCGTTGATTTCCCATCCGTGAGATTCCCGTTTGAAAAAGCGCACTTCCAAGAAGGCCTCCGGCACGCGTACCTCGAATCCCTGGGTATCGCTGTCCCGCAATGGGGCAAACCTGCACATCGAAGACTTCCTGACCTTCCGGCTGACGCGTCTGTCGAACGCGCTTCGCAACAACATGACGAAGCGTTACCTGGAGGAGTTCGACCTGAGCCTGCCCGAGTGGCGCCTGCTCGCACTCGTGACCCGGTTTTCACCGCTGCGCTTCTCGGAGCTCACGAACCGCAGCAGCATGGACAAGGGACAGGTCAGCCGCACGCTGCGGGTCATGACCAAGCGCGGCCTGACCAAGACCAAGATCATCGCTCAGCGTGGCTCCCGCTCGGCTGAAGCTCTGGCTGCTCCGGTCAGCGTGTCGATCACCCCGAAGGGCAAGGCGCTCTACAAGTCGGTGCTGCCGGTGGCGCAGCGTCGTCAGGCGACGATGCTTCAGACGCTGAACGACTCGGAACGGGTGGCGCTCTATCAGACGCTCGACAAGCTTTTTGCCGTGATCGGCGATCCGGACGCTGGGCAGGATGACGTGTGAAGAGGGCGGCTGGCAGCTGGCGACTGGCTGCTGGCCAGAAGGGAGTCGACTTCAGCCTGTGGGTCCGGCTTCGGCCGAACGTCA
>JACZCZ010143761.1_pt1 | contig 10593 bp, 9 predicted proteins | sample 8641811 | NCBI WGS metagenome assembly JACZCZ01 (sample SAMN15324610, study PRJNA640507) | soil metagenome | isolation source: intercropping peanut in the first line | place: China: Luxin town, Laibin City, Guangxi Province | collected 2019-07-25 | depth 10cm m | reverse complement strand
GGCATCTGCCTGGCTGGCATTGTGCTGCTGGGTCTCAAGAACACGTCGTTTGGGCTCAATGGCATCGGCGGCGATCAGGGGCTCCAGACCGCGCAGGTCACTAAATTCGCAGCCTATGCGGGCGCGGTCGATTTCGCATACAAAGACCTGCCGCCGTTCTACCCGCCAGCATACTTTCTGCTTCTGGGTAAAGCGGCCGCGCTGGCAGGCATCGAGCCGTACCGCATGCTCAAGTTCGGCTTGGTCGCTGTCGCCTTCGTGCTCCCGCTATTGGTGCGTCTGTCCTGGGCATGGCTGCGCCCGCGAGCTTTGGTGCTTGCCGCGCTCGGCAGTGTTGTGCTTTACCAGGATTGGTACAAGCCCTACGAATGGCTTGCCCTCGTGGTCTTCGTGCCCTGGTGGCTGTACTTCATAAATGGTGCCGAAGAACAAAAGCGCGGACCCTCGTGGCTTTGGTTTCTGGGTGGCAGCCTTATCGGCGCAACACTGTTCTCGACTTACTACTATTGGTTCTTCATCGGCGCGCTTGCGCTCGCATTCAGCTATTTTCTTGGATTGGATCGCGAGCGAAGGACTTGGCTCAACCGCCTGACCATACTAGGTGGCTCGGCTTTGTTCTCCTTGCCATTCTGGGGTCCGCTTTTACTAAGCATGGCCAAAATCGGCGAATGGACCTCGCTGCAAAACCGCTACTTCATTGAAGAATTCAACACACTACATTTGCCATTTCTTGAATTCTCGATCCCTGGATTGTTACTGCTTGGCGGATTGGTGTATCTACTCACGACCTTTCGGCGCAATCGGCTTTCGCTCGGGCTAATAGGGCTGGTTGCAGCCGCGTACGCTTGGCAGTTACTTGGCTATGTCGCCTTTTTGGCTGGCGTTTCCTTGCTCACCTTCAAAGCGCGCGAGATGGTGGTGTATGTGCTTGGCTTGGCTGCACTGATCGGCACGATCGAGTGGGTGTCCACGTACCTGCGATCGTCCAAAGGTCGCCAGCACGCCAGCGCCCTCGTGGCGGCGGCTGTGATCGCCGCGCTATTCTTCGGGCAGGCCTTGGCTGCTGGCTTCGCCGATCACGAGCTGCTGCCCGCCGCCCGCACGGCGGCCTACCCGCGCACCCTGATCGACGAATATCGTGCCGTCGCCCCCGATGGCGGCCGCGGTCAAGTCTTGCTCGCGGATGGCGGGGCCGCGCCCCTCTCGATCTACCTACCGGCGCACCAATTTCTCTCGTGGGCGGCCGTCTTCAGCCACCCAGCCGGCGAGTATTACGCCCGCGTCGAATTCCTGCAGTTGCTCAGCCAAACGCAAGATCCCGCCTGGTTCGCGGCGGCTCTGATGAACAACCGCTACGATCACATAGACAGCGTCGTGCTCCTGCCAGTAGAAGGCGGCTATACCTTCGGCTATCTGCCTGAGAATTTCCCCTACCCATCTGAGACCGAGCACATCTTCTTCCCCGAAGCCCTGCTCACATCTGCATACCTTGTCGACCAGGGATCGGTCGCCCAATTCACCATGTTCACACCCGATTACTCCGCCAACCCACTGGCCGCGCTGCCCGACCCCGCCAGCTTCGACCCCGCCGCCCAGATCGCAGGCATCGGGGATGGCGACGACTTCTATGCCTTCTTGCAGATCTTTGGCGCGCACATCGACTTCCCCAACAAAGCCGATTACGAGACTTTGTTAGCAGAGCACTACGGTGACTGAAACTCCTCGCCCCACGTCCTGGCTGCGCATCGCCCTCGTCGTCGAGCCTGAGCTTGCCGAGGCCGTCTCCGAAGTCTTGGCTCGCTACATCCCCGGCGGCATCGTGATCGAGAGCACCGCCGTGACCGCCAATGCCGAAGACGAGGGTGGGGCGATCGGTCCGATGCGCGTGCTAGGCTATATCCCCAATGACGATCAGCTGGAGCAAACTCGCGCTCAGATCGAACAGGGGCTGCGCATGCTTGCGCTCATCCAACCTGTGCCGCAGCCCGCGTACGAGATCGTTCACCAGCAGAATTGGATGGAAGCCTGGAAGCAGCACTACAAGCCGCTCACCATCGGCGAACGGCTTATGGTTGTGCCGGCCTGGATGGATGTCGAGACAGGTGGCCGCATTCCCATCCGCATCGAGCCCGGCATGGCCTTCGGCACCGGCGTACACCCGACCACCCAGTTGAGCCTGCAGCTCATCGAGCGCTACGTAACGCCGGGCGCTAGCGTCTTCGATATTGGCTCGGGCTCCGCCATCCTTGCCATCGCGGCCACGAAGCTGGGCGCCGCGCCTGTCGTCGCCGTAGACAATGACCCAGAGGCGCTCTCCAATGCGCAGGAAAATGCCCAGCTCAACGATACCCAGATCGCGGTCGGGGTCGGTTCAGTTGCTGACGTGCTTGCTGGAAATTACGGTGCAAATCAGGCGGACGTAGTCGTCGCCAACATCCTCGCGCCTATCCTCATCCGCTTGCTCGACGAAGGCTTGGGTGAGCTGGTCGCGCCCGGTGGTGTGCTCTTGCTCTCCGGTATCCTCGCCGAACAAGAAGCCGCCATGAAGGCGGCTTTAGTTGCCAAGGGTTTCCAAGTCATCGAAGAGCGGCGCATCGACGATTGGCTTGGGCTCGCCGCTCAAGTAAAAAGCTAGCGTGTCATCCAGCGCTCCAGCCCTTCGGGCGGGGCGTACTTCCCCAGCCCATCCAGCAGAGTCTCGGCCTTATCTGATTGGCTATAGAGCTTTTGGTGTTCCCAATAGGTGAAGCCCTGCTCGTTGGCGTGATCCATGAACTTAAGCAAATGATCGTAGTAGCCGAATGAATTGAGGAAGCCAACCGGCTTGGCATGCAGGCCGATCTGCGCCCAGGTCAGCGCTTCGAAGACTTCTTCCAACGTGCCGAAGCCGCCCGGCGCGGCGATGAACGCGTCGGCCAGCTCGGCCATGCGCGCCTTGCGGGCGTGCATACCGTCCACCAACTCGAGCTTGGTCAACCGCTGGTGGGCCAGCTCCGGCTTGTTGAAGTGCAGCGGCAGCACTCCGGTCACCTCGCCGCCTGCGTCGAGCACCGCGTCGGCAACCGCGCCCATCAGCCCAGTACTGCCGCCGCCAAAGATCAGCTTCAGGCCGCGGGCGGCCATCACTTCGCCCAGGGCTCGGGCCGCCTGAATATATTTGCCATCCACCGAATCTGAAGATCCGCAAAAAACGCAAACTGAGTTCATGGCTGCTCCTCTTCTTTTGCCTCGTCTAATAATTTCTTGTCCAGCTTGCTAAGCTCGATCTTGTCGAATAGATCTGGCCGCCGCTGCGCTGTGCGCAGCAACGACTGCTGGCGGCGCCAGCGCTCGATGCGCGCGTGGTCGCCAGACTTCAAGATCTCGGGCACGCCCCAGCCGCGGAATTCCGGCGGGCGCGTGTAGTGCGGATGCTCGAGCATCCCGGTGGCGTGCGAGTCGGTGACCGCGCCTTCCGGGTCGCCCAGCACGCCGGGGAGCGTGCGTGCCACCGCGTCGATAATCAGCAAGGCTGGCAACTCGCCACCCGTCACCACATAGTCGCCGACAGAGATTTCGTCCGTGGCCAGGTGCTGGCGCACGCGCTCGTCTACGCCTTCATAGCGGTTGGCGATCAGCGCGATGTGCTCATGCTGGCTTAGCTCCTGCGCGATCTGCTGGTTGAACACGCGCCCCTGCGGGGTCAACAGGATCACCGGGATCGAAGGGGGGGCGCCGAGCACGCTTTCGACCGCATTGAACATCGGCTCGGGCTTCATCACCATGCCGCCCCCGCCGCCATATGGCGTGTCGTCTGTTACCTGGTGCTTGTCGGTTGCGTAGTCGCGAATGTTGTGCACGCGCACATCCAGCAAGCCGGCCTGGCGCGCCCGGCCAAGGATGCTCGCATCCAAATACGGCGGGAACATCTCAGGGAACAGAGTGAAAACTTCAAAACGCATGGGTGGATTTTAGCAGGAGCCGTTTGCCCTCGAATCCTTGTTCTAAAAAGAGGACAGGTTTTCGCACGTTTTTTTCTCTATTGTTATAGAGGCAATTGTCTATAAGTTGGAACCTTAACAACCGATAGTTTAGTGGTGGCTCCATGTCAAAGACACGCGAGTGCCTTTGCCCGGTGAACTTTCGATCTGCAAGGTCGCGCCGATCATCGTCGCTCGCTCGTGCATGCCCGCCAGGCCGAAGTGCTTGCCCGCCAGCAATCGCGCCAGGCCGGAGGGTCCATCGAGCACAAACCCCACGCCGTCGTCTTCTATGGTCAGGTCCACCGCATGCGCGCTGACTGAACCGTAGATGCGCAGTGTGGTGGCCTCGCTGTAGCGCAAAGCGTTTTCACAGGCTTGCTGAATGATGCGGTAGAGGTGCTGCTCAATGTTTGCATCCAAGCGTACGTGAGTCGGGGCAACCTCCAGCCTGATCAGCGTGCCGCCCGCTTTGGGTTTCATGTTTTCTGTCAGGTCCAGGATGGCAAAGTACAACCCCTGGTCCAGCAAGGGAGGCCGCAGTCCGCTCATCAAAGTGCGGATCTGCGCCACAAGCCCCTTCACTGAATCGCCGAAGCTGCCCGCGTAAACCTCGTCGCTCACCAGCTCGCAGATCTCGCGCACGCGCTTCAGCGTGTCGTCGTGCAGCTCGCGCGCCAGGTCAACCCGCTCCGCTTCGCGCCGTTCGATGGCTGCTTGGTGCAGTTCGCGCAAGCTTTCCGCTTGAGAGATGTTAGCGAGCGCAATGCTCGCCTGCGCAGCCAGCGAACGCAGTTGCCTCAATTCAAGTTGGGAGTAGTAGTCGTCCGGATCTTTGCGGCCCAGCAGCCATAGACCACGAAGCTGGCCGTGGACAATAAGCGGCAGGGTCGCTTCTACCCAGTCTGCCAGTCTCGTTTTAGCGATCTGCGCCAACTGTTCGTCAGAGAGACCCTGAGAATAAAGTATCGATTCCTCTTCATGGCCAAGGTCGAAATCGAGCAAGGCAGACTGGCGCACGAGGAAGCTTGGCAGCACTTCGCCAACCAAAATGGCGCTGAGGTTCTCACGAGAAAAGCTGGTGGAAACTCGCTCGGCGAAGTTCTCAAGCACGTGCTGGGGCGGCCCAGGGATACGCAGCAACTTTCTTTCCACGAACCGCTGGAAGCGCTCAAAGCCGAAGACCGTCGCGATGGACGTGAATAGCGCAGTGAAGATGATCGCTCCGCCAGAATCTTGTAACCCCGGCAGCAAGCTGAATAGCAAAGGGAATAAGAGCAACGCAATGCTCATCAGCAAGACGAGGAATAGGTACAACGAGATCAGGCGGTTGGCGCGCACTTCCAGCCCGCCGAGTTGGCGGCGATACACCACGTAGAAGTATGTGCCGGGCAACGCCACCAGCGAGAGCACACTGCCGGCGAACGCAACTGAAAAATCGTTCTGGGCGGTCGAGAGCGCCAGTCCGGCGGAGGGCAGCAGAGCCACGAACGCGGCGATGAACAGCAGGCGAACATCGCTGCGTTCCGCGGGGCGCTTGAAAAAACGGTACAGCAACATCAGGATGCTGCCCAAGATGGCAAGTGCAAAGATGGCTGTGTACATGTCGTAGCGCAGCCAACCGATCCAGTTGGCTACCGCCCCCAGGAATGTGCCGGTATACAAAGTCATCCACATCCAGGCTGGCAGCGGGCGTAACGGCTGTGGAAAGTTCCAATGCAGGTGCCAGTAGATCGGCAGGGTCAGCCACACCGCGAAGCGCAAAACACGTGCGCTCTCAAGCACTCCCGAATAGGAGATAGAGCCGGCAATGAACCAGATCGCGGTAATGAAGTTGAACGCTGCTAGCAATGCCCAGCGGTCGTTCTTAGGCCGAACCAAAAGCACGGTCGCCGTGCCTACCAGCCAAAAGAAATACGCAAGCACCCATGAGTTGATCAGCCGGGAGAGGAATTCCGACGTGTTGAAGCCCGGCACTTCCCACTCCACATTGCGAACCGTTCCGGCCTCATCTTCGATCGTCATCAAAACGAGAGCGCCGGGAGGCGCTACGGTGAGCTGGCGCACCGACATCATGCGTTCCGCCTGCCAGCCCACGCTATTCACCGACGTGATCATTTCCCCCACCGACAGATCTTCCTGTTGCACGTGGACTTGAGTGATCTCGCCCGTGCTGCTGTTGTATTGAAAGCCGACGTAGCTAACTAGATAGAAGCGCGCCAGGCTGTATGCCAACAGGATCGCCAGCACAAAGATCGGCATCAGGATCTCGTGCCAACGCCAACTATTGGAATTTTGGGAAGCCGAGCGGAAGGAGGTGAGCATATCGAACCCGCCTAAGGCAGTGACCCCGCTTTACAAAAATTCGTGTCTATACAAGGAGAAAAAATGGTTTCTATGCAAGCATTCTATACGAACTTGAACACCGCAGAGGAGTTCCTGCGCATCGCGCAGGCCAGCCTCAACGATATTCTGGCCGTTCGCTCTGAACTGGCCTGGGATATCTGGGGCGAAGCCTAGTACAACGGGCTGGCTGCATCGGCAAGCAATGCCGGGCAGCAGCCAGCCCACCCATCTTTTTGGAGGGATAGATGAACTTATATGAAGAAGCCATCAATAGCTTATTGAAACATCCCACAACGCACGACTGGCCCGAATTGCAAGTGGCCTGCAAGCGTGCACTCAGCCGCAGGCCGGTCGCGTGGCATTTCCCCGTCAAAGCTTGCGAAGCCGTGGGCAGCCTCAGCGCGGCCGCAGTGCCTGCCATTGCGGCCATCTCCTGCGCGCACATGGCCATCATGCTGGTCGACGACATCCTCGACGAGGATCCACGCGGCGCTTACCGCAAGCTAGGGGCAGGGCGGGCAGCCAATCTCGCCGCCGGGTTGTATGGGCTTGGGCTGGATGTACTAATCGCGAGTTGTTGCTCACAAGCTGAACTAGGCGCTAGCCTGCTGGCCAGCATGATCCTGCGCACCGCATACGGGCAGGATCTGGACGTCCACAATCCGCAAAGCGAGGAGGGTTATTGGGCAGTCGCTCGCGCCAAAAGCTCGCCGTACTTTGCTGGCGCGCTCGGCATCGGTGCCATCTTCGGGGGCGCCGGTGCTGCAACCGTCGAGCACATGCGTCGCTTTGGCGGGATCTACGGCGAGATGATGCAGATCCACGACGACCTCAATGATTGCCTGGCTTCGCCAGCCAACATTGATTGGAAGCAAGGCCGTTCTCCTCTGCCCATGTTGTTCGCGCAGATCGTGGATCATCCCGACCGGCAGCGCTTTATCGAACTACGCCCGCAGGTGGATGATCTCGAAAAGCTGGAAGAAGCCCAGTCCATCCTCATACGTTGCGGAGCCATCAGCTACAGCGTGCGCGAACTCATGCTGCGACACGCGATGGCAGACAGCCTGGTCAATGAAATGAAACTGGTGAATGCAGAGCCCCTCAAGCAACTGCTCGAAGAGGCCATCGCCCCCGTTCGCCATCTCTTCGCCAAGGTTGGCGCGCAGATGCCGGCTATCTCTCCTTCGGTTCCGTCGGCGTGATCAGCCCGAGGCGGCGCGCTTTTTCGGTGGCGGCCACGCGGTTGCGCACCTTCAGCCGCTTATAAGCTTTTGACAGCAAGTTGCGCAGGGTCGATGGGGCCACGTTGAGCCTGTCGCCCAGCTCCTCGGTCTTGATGTCGGGGTAGGCGGCCGCAAGCGACAGCGCTTCGCGCTGACGCTTGCTGAGCAAGGGCACCTGTTCGACGCTCGGGTCTCCAAGTGCATCGCGCAGCTGCTTGGAGAGATACATGCCACCGGTATTGACCAGGGTCACCACCTCGGCCAGTTGCTGAATCGCCTCGCGGTCCTCTTTCAAGATGTACCCGGTCGCTCCCGCTTCGATGACCGCTTTCACCAGCGTGCGTTGGTCGTACATCGAGATCACCAGGATGTGCATGGCTGGATGGCCTCGCTTGATCTCCGGCAACAGGGCCAGCAAGGGGTAAGGGTTGCGGTCCTCGCTGGAGTTCGGCACGTTCACGTCCAGCAGCAGCACATCGATCTCATTCGACTCGAGCAGGGGCGGCAGGTCGTTGCCGTAGTTCGCAGTGGCCACCACTTGAATATGAGGGTTGCCTTGCAAGCGGAACATATACGAATCCAGCGATGTTTGATGGTCATCCAAAATGGCGACGCGTATCGGCTTACTGTCCTGTTTCATTTTTCCCACCTCAGAGTTAACGTTTTTTGGTTTTCGGTTGATTTTAGGCACCGTTAGATACAGTACAAATGTCTACGTTTTGAGTACAGCTGTCTATTTCCACGTAAGCCGAATCCAACTATAAGAGCCTTGCAGTTTTGATATTCGGTTTTGACTTTGCCACCAGTCCGAGGGGTAGACTGGTGGCAATTCTTTTTAAGCAACCGGAGTACCCCTACTGCGACTCGAACGCAGGTCCCCGCCTCCGGAGGGCGATGCTCTATCCACTGAGCTATAGGGGCAGTTGGCGCGATTTTTTCACGCAGGCCTTTAATGAAAAAAACAGCCAGCATTCGCTGGCTGTTTTTGTTTCCAATGGCTGAGCCGTCTACGGCTTGGGGCCAAAGCCCCACTTGGCAAGGATGGCTTGGCCATCCGGGCCGAGCACGAAGTCGATGAATTGCTGCGCCAGCGAACCGCTGGGCGCGCCTTCAACGACCGCAATCGGGTAGCTGGCCAGCACGTTCTGCTCATCCGGGATCTCGATCACCAGCACCTGGTCGGCAATATCAGGCGTGACGTCCGAGGTGTAGACGATACCGGCGTCAGCTTCGCCCAAAGCGATCTTGCTGGCCACCTGGCGTACGTTCGGTTCCTCAGAGACGAGGTTGGCGTACACCGCAGCCTGGAAGGCCGCGTCGCCCATCAGAGCAATGCTCTGATCGCTGTAGTCGCGAATGGGCACACCCGGCGCGGCCAGGATGAGTGCAACGCCTTCCTTAGCCAAGTCGGCGGGCGACTCGATGCCGGCCGGGTTATCGGCTGGGACGATGATCGCCAAGCGGTTGGTCAAGAACGTGACCGGCTCGCTGGCGATGCGCCCCGCGTCTGCGGCCACGGTCATCTGTGTATTGTTCGCGGAGGCGAACACGTCGGCCGGGGCGCCTTCAGCGAGCTGAGTAGCCAGGTCGGAGGAGCTGGCGTAGTTCGGCAGCACATCCACACCCTGGTGGTCAGCTTCAAACTCGGTAGCGATCTCATCGAATGCGTTGGTCAGCGATGATGCCGCATAAACAACCACCTCGCCACTTTGTTGCGCCGGCGCGCAGGCGGCCAGCAGCAAGGCTACGAGCGCAAGGCTTGAAACGATTGCAAAGATACGTTTGTTCATTGTTCTCCTTTGGGCCGCGGCGTGCGGCGCAGTTTCTTCTCACAGGTATCCAGCCAATCCAGCACGGCGCCGAGTTGGCCGATGACAAAGTCCAGGGTTAGCTCTTCCATCTCTGTATGGATCTGGGCGCGCTGAGCAATGAATGTCTCGCGCTGGCGCAGGCAGGCGGCACGCTGCTTTTGGATGATCTCGCCAACTGGCGCGCCAAGCAGGCGGGCCACATACAGGCGGCTGATAAATTGCACGCGCACCTGGCGAATGCTAGGCGAGAGTTTGGAGTCGTACAGCCAGGCTTGCACGACTTCGTTGCCCGGCTTGGTGACGCGGTACTCGCGGCGCGCCGGCGCCTCCGCGGTCTCGACCGTCTTGCCGCGCACCAACTTCTCGCGCTCCAGGCGCTTGAGCACCGCGTATAGCTGGCTGGTGCTCAGGGTCCACACGCGCCCCAGTTCCGAGTTGGCGCGGAAATGGCTGAGCAAGTCATAGCCATGCTGCGGGCGGGCAGCCAAGATGCCGAGGATCGTGGTATCCGGAACAGGGACAGGCATGCCCTCACTATAGCACGAATCTATTCCATGGTGGAATAGATAGCTGGCGAACAAGCCTGCCGTATAATCGTGAAAACGCAATCAAAGATAGGAGCAGAACATGGCACGTTTAGCGATCAATGGACTAGGGCGCATCGGCCGCGCCGCATTGCGGCTCGCCCTGGAGGATGACAATCTGGAAGTGGTGGCGGTGAACGACATCGCCTCTCCCGAGAACATTGCTTATCTGATTAAGTACGACTCGGTGTATGGCCGCTTTGGCGAGGATGTACGCGCCGACGGCAACACCCTTCACGTCGATAAGCAGAGCTTCAAGTTCTTCAGCGAGAAGGACCCGGCTGCGCTGCCCTGGAAAGATCTGGGCGTCGATATCGTTATCGAGAGCACGGGCATCTTCACTGACAAAGAAAGCGCGGGCAAGCACATTCAAGCCGGCGCTAAGTACGTCATTATTTCTGCGCCCACCAAGAGCGCGGATGTTCCCACGGTGGTCTTCGGCGTCAACAACTCCGGCGAGGATGACAAGATCATCTCCTGCGCGAGCTGCACGACCAACTCGCTGACGCCGGTCGTCGAGATCATTGGCCGCCGCCTTGGTATCCAGAAAGCGATCATGACCACCGTGCACGGCTACACCGCCGGCCAGGGCCTCGTTGACGGCCCCGGCGGCAAGGGCGGTGACCTGCGCCGCGGCCGCGCCGCGGCGGTCAACATCGTGCCGGCCACG
>JACZCZ010119526.1_pt1 | contig 10598 bp, 10 predicted proteins | sample 8641811 | NCBI WGS metagenome assembly JACZCZ01 (sample SAMN15324610, study PRJNA640507) | soil metagenome | isolation source: intercropping peanut in the first line | place: China: Luxin town, Laibin City, Guangxi Province | collected 2019-07-25 | depth 10cm m | reverse complement strand
CGTGATACCAGTGCCGCTGCGTGTGCGTGTGGCCGCTGAGCAGCAGCACGTGCGGGAAGTCCTTCAGCATCGCGAACAGGCGCTCCCGATCCGCCGCACGGAAGCCACGCGCACCGGGCTCGTAGAAGGGGATATGCACGCCGATCACCAGCAGCCGGTCCTTCCGTACCGTGGGCAGGTAGGCCTGCAGGAAGGCGAACTGGTCTTCGCGCAACCCGCCGAAGTAGGCCGGCGACTGGCCCGGCTGGTAGATCACGTCATCCAGGCCGATGAACGTCGCGGCCTCCTCTTCCCAAGCGAACGTGTCCGGCCCCAAGTGATGACGGAACGTGCGCAGCGATTCTTCATCGCTGGTCGCATCGAAATCCAGGTCATGGTTGCCGGGGATGAAAAGCCACGGCACCTCCAGGCTCATCGTCGTGCGAAGGATCTCCGGGTACAGCGACAGATCGTCGTTGGTCACGTCGCCCAGCGTCAGCCCGAGCGCAGCGCCGTGCTTGCCCACGAGCGGCTGCACGATGTCGCGCCAGTAGTAGTCCACATCCTTCACCGACGACGTCTGGCTGTCGGCGAACAGCAACACGTCGAGGTTGCCGTGTACTGCCGGCTTCGGCCTCAGCGCGAAATGGGTGCAGTCCGGCTGGCGCTGCGGGATGCCGCCGTACTTGAGCGCGGGCGCGGTGTGGTACTGCAGGTTCCGCCAACGGGCCGGCAAGCCATCCCGTCGTACCGCGAGGTCGTAACCGGGCGGCTTGATGACGAAGACGGTGCGGCCATCGACGTAGTCGAGGGTGTACTCGCCCTGCGCGTTGCTGGTGGCGATATCGATGCCGTTGGATACCTTGACGCCCGGCAAACCCGGCTCGCCGTTATCTCGGACCCCGTTGCCGTTGCGGTCCTCGAACACCTGCCCCCAACTGCAGGGCGGCGGCAAGGCGTGGGCCGGGATGGCGAGGCAAGCCAGGAAGCAAGCGGTCAGCGAAGCGCGCACGGCGACTCCAGCGGGGGCGACCGCCGGATTATGACCCGAGGTGGTCGATGGGGTCAGCGTGCGTGGCGCTGGGCCAGCACGGCGACCGCATCGTCGAGGGAGAGGCCACGCGCGCGCAGCAGGACGATCAGGTGGTACAGCAGGTCGGCGCTCTCGCCGAGGAGCGCGGCCTCGTCCTGGGCGACCGCCGCGAGTGCGGTTTCCACGCCCTCCTCGCCCACCTTCTGCGCGATGCGGCGCACGCCGGCCTCGAACAGGCGCGTGGTGTAGCTGTCGGTCGGCCGCTCGCGCTCGCGTCGTGCGATCACCGTATCCAGATCCGCGAGGAACGCACCGGGCGCGTCGGGGAAACAGCTGGCACGCTGCAGGTGGCAGGTCGGTCCGCGAGGGTGAGCGAGCACCAGCAGGCTGTCGTCGTCGCAGTCTACGTCCACCGACACCAGCTCCAGCACGTGGCCCGAACTCTCGCCCTTGGTCCACAGGCGTTGCTTGCTGCGGCTGAAGAACGTCACCCGGCGACTGGCCAGCGTCGCGTCCAAGGCATCGCGATTCATGTAGCCCAGCATCAGCACGCGGAGCGTCGCCGCGTCCTGGACGACCGCGGGCAACAACCCATCGCCCTTGGCCCAGTCCAGCCGTGCTGGATCAATCGCTTGCCCACGGGATTCAGTTGCCACGTCGTACCTCGATGCCCTGCCCATCCAATACCTGTTTCAACGCGGGGATCGCGATGTGCCCGCTGTGGAAGACACTCGCGGCCAAGGCCCCGTCCACGTCCGCGCGCCGGAATACATCGGTGAAATGCTCCAACTCGCCGGCACCCCCCGACGCAATGAGCGGAACCTCGCAGATCGCACGGACCGCCTGCAACTGCACCAGGTCGTAACCTCGGCGCACGCCGTCCTGGTCCATGCAGTTCAGCACGATCTCGCCGGCGCCCAGACGTTGGGCCTGGGCCACCCAGTCCAGCGTACGCAAACCGGCGCCCCGCATCTTCGACGGATCGCCCGTGTAGCGGCGCACGCGCCATTCGCCATCGGCTTCCAGGATGGAATCCACACCGACCACCACGCACTGCACGCCGAACGCCTGCGCCAGTTCGCTGATCAGCGCTGGCCGTTCCAGCGCCGGTGTATTGACCGAGACCTTGTCGGCTCCGCTGTACAGCACGCGGCGCGCCGTCTCCACGTCGCGGATGCCGCCCGCCACGCAGAAGGGAATGTCCAGCAGCCGCGATACGCGTTCGATCCACGCGTAGTCGACGGAGCGGCCTTCCGGACTGGCGCCGATGTCGTAGAAGACCAGTTCGTCCGCGCCTTCGTCGCGATATCGCAAGGCCAGTTCAGCGATGTCGCCCATGTCGACGTGGTCGCGGAACTTCACGCCCTTTACCACACGGCCCTCCCGGACGTCGAGGCACGGAATGATGCGCCGGCTCAGCATGCGAGCGCTTCCGGCAGCGCGAAGCGTCCTTCAAGCAGAGCCCGACCCAGCACGATGCCTGCGCAGCCGGCTTCGCGCGCCCCACTGACGTCGGCGATGGCGCTCACGCCACCGGAGGCCTGTACGGCCAGCGCAGGCACGATGCCGCGTAGATACGCATACAAGTCCAGGTTCGGCCCGGTCAACATGCCGTCGCGGGCGATATCGGTACACAGCAGATGCCGCAGGCCGGCTTCGGCATAGCGCGTAGCCAGGGAATCCAGTGTTTCGGCAGCGGTTTCCGTCCAGCCATGCACGGGAAGACGCCAGACGCCATCCTCATCGCGACGCGTGTCGAGCGCCACGGTGATGCGCTCGCTGCCGAACTCGGCGAGCCATGCAAGGACGGTGTCGGGCGCGCGTACGGAAAGCGAGCCGATCACCACGCGCTGTGCCCCGGCGTCGAGCAACTTCGCCACGTCATCGCGCTCCCGGATACCGCCGCCCGTCTGCACGCGGAGCGATGTCGTGCGCGCAATTTCCTGCACCAGCGGCTCCAGCGTGTAACCACCCGCGCGCGCGGCGTCCAGGTCGACGAGGTGCAGCCACTCGGCACCTTGCGCCGCATAGCGCGCGGCCACCTCGGACGGCGAGCCCTCGTAACGGGTCTCGCGCGCGTAGTCGCCCTGCGCCAGGCGCACCACGCAGCCGTCGCGGACATCGATGGCGGGATAAACGGTGAAGCCTGTCATTGCAATCCGTACTCGATGAAATTCCTGAGCAATCTCGCGCCCACACCGGCCGAACGCTCGGGATGGAACTGGGCGCCGGCGACCCGGCCACGCTGCACGACGGCAGCGAAACGTTCCCCGTGCTCGCTGCTGCACAGGCAGTCGTCGTCGACCGGCGCCGCGTAGCTATGGACGAAGTAGGCGTGGTCGCCGTCGCTGATGCCTTCCATCAGCGAGCTGTCGCGGTGCCGTTGCAGCGTGTTCCAGCCCATGTGCGGCACGCGGATGCCGGGCGACACCGGCAGCTTGCGGACCCCGCCGGGCAACAGGCCGAGGCACGGCGTGTCGTCTTCTTCCGAGTGGGCGAACAACACCTGCACGCCGACGCAGACGCCGAGCAATGGCGACTCCAGCGTGCGCAGCGTGTCGACCAGCGCCAGCTCCCGCAGGCGCGCCATACACACGGCCGCGGCACCCACGCCCGGCAGGATGACCCGGTCTGCGGCGCGGATCGCCGCGACGTCGCCGGTCAGTTCCGCTTCGACACCGAGCCTCTGCAGGGCGTAACGCACCGAGCCGATGTTGGAACCGCCGGCATCGACGAGTACGACGCGCATCAGAGCGCACCCTTGGTCGAAGGAAGCTCCGCGCCTTCGCGCTTGATAGCCTGCCGCAACGCACGCGCGAGCGCCTTGAAACTTGCTTCGACCTTGTGGTGGTCGTTGTCGCCGTTCACCTTCAGGTTGAGGTTCAGACCCGACGCATCGCATAGCGAACGGAAGAAATGCGGCACGAGCTCGGTCGGCAGATCGCCCACGCGTTCGCGCTTGAACTCGCCTTCGAAGAGGAAGTACGGCCGGCCGCTGAAGTCCAGCGCGGCGCTGGCCAGCGTCTCGTCCATCGGCAAGGTGAAGCCGTAGCGCCCGATGCCGCGCTTGTCGCCCAACGCTTCCTTCAGCGCCTGGCCCAGCGCAAGACCGGCGTCCTCGACCGTGTGGTGTTCGTCGATATGCAGATCGCCGTCGGCACGGACGTCGAGGGCGAAGCCACCGTGCTTGCCGATCTGCTCCAGCATGTGATCGAAGAACGGCAGACCGGTCTTCGCCACCGGCTCGGCGACACGATCCAGGTCGACCTCGACACGGATCTTCGTTTCCTTGGTGTTGCGCTGGACGACGGCGCGACGCGGTGCGTCCGCCAGTTCGTGCGCGATGCCGGTCCAATCCCACTCGCCACCGAACTGCGCGGTCTTCAGCTGGAACGCACGGATATTCAGGTTGTCGGCGAACTGGTTGTCGGTCGGCCGGTCGCCGACCATCGCCGAGCGCGACCAGTCGATGTTGCGGTCCTGCAGGTACGGGATGACCAGACCGATGCCGGGCTTGCGCGTGGGCTTGTTCTCGTGCGGCCAGCTTTCATCGATCAACACGTCGCGGAAGCGGATGCCCTGGCTTTCGAACACCTGCATCATCAGGGTGTGCGGGCCGTCGAACGTGGCGCGCGGATACTGGTCCGAACCCAGGCCGTCCTGGTTGCTGACCATCACGAACTGGTAGCCCGCATCGCGCAGTCTCAACAGCGCGGGGATGACGCCGGCGACGAAGCGCAACTTCTCGTAGGCGTCGATCTGGAAGTCTTCCGGCTCCTCGATGAGGGTGCCGTCGCGGTCGATGAAGAGGATGGGCGTCATGCCGCTTGCTCCCGGGCGTCGAGGGCCGCGATCACGCGGTCGTTCTGGGCCGGCGAGCCGACGGTGATGCGCAGGGCATCGCCCAGTTGCGGTGCCGCCCGCTGGTCGCGGACCACCACGCCGGTGGCCAGCAATGCACGGAACGCGCGCTCGGCATCGTCGAAGCGCGCCAGCACGTAATTGCCCTGCGATGCATAGACGCGACGCACGCCCGGCGCCCGCACCAGTGCCTCGGCCAAGCGGCTGCGCTCGCTCCGCACCAGCGCGACCCGGTCGCGCGTCTGCGCCAGCGCCGCGTCGGACAGTCCGGCCAACGCCAGGTCGGCGCAGGGCGTGGGCACCGGGTAAGGCGCCTGGCAACGCTGCAGGACGGCAATCAGTTCCTCGTCACCGATCACCACGCCGATGCGCGCGGCGGCCAGTGCGTGCGCCTTGGACAGGGTCCGCAGCACGGCGATGTTCGACTGCATGGGCAGGAGCGTCGTGGCAGAAGGGCCATCGGCGAACTCGCCATAAGCCTCGTCCACCACCACAAGCGCCTTCCCCTCCAATGCACGGGCGAGCGACGCGATCGCGTCGAGCGGAATGGCGGCCCCCGCGGGATTGGAGGGCGAACACAGGAACACCAGCTTCGCGCGCCGCGTCAGTGCGGCGTCCTGGATCGCCTCCAGGTCGGCGGAGAAGCCCGCGGCATCGTCCACGAGCGGAACCTCGACCAAGGCAGCACCCTGCAGGCGCGCACACACCGCGTACATGCCGAAGACCGGGGGGGTGACCACGACCGCGTCCTGTCCCGGTACGCACAGCGCGCGCACGAGCAGATCGATGGCTTCATCACTCCCGCGCCCCACCAGCAGCGCGGCGGGCGCCACGCCGTACAGCTCGGCAAGGCGCGCACGCAAGGCCGGTGGCTGCGGATCAGGATAGCGGCGACTGCGCCCTTCCCCATCGGCGGGATTGGCCCAGGCCGACTCGTTCGCGTTCAACCATACGTCGCCGCGCAGCGCTTCGCTGCGTGCCGACTTGTAACCGGCGAAGTCGCGCAGGTCCGGGCGTACCAGCGAGAGCAACCCACTCATGCGGCCACCCCACTCAATCGCAGCGCAACGGCATGGGCGTGCGCATCCAGGCCCTCCGCCCGCGCCAGCGTCAACGCGCATGCGCCGATGGCGGCGATGCCGGCACGGCTGGCCGACTGCACGCTGACGAAGTTCTGGAAGCTCGCCACGCTGACGCCGCTGTAGGCCCGCGCAGCACCTGCCGTCGGCAGCACGTGGTTGGTGCCGCTGCAGTAGTCTCCCAACGCCTCCGGCGTGTAGTCGCCAAGGAACACCGAGCCCGCCGCTTCAACACGTTCGAGCCACGCGCGCGGTTCGCGCAGCGCCAGGATCAGGTGCTCGGGTGCGTAGCGGTTGCTGATGGCGAAGGCCTCGTCCAGCTTCGCCACCTTGATCAACCGCGACGCAGCCAAGGCCTGGCGCGCGATGTCGGCACGGTCCAGCGCGGCGAGCTGCGTGGCCAGTTCGTCCTGCACGCGTGCGATCAGTGCATCGTCGTCACTCAGCAGCACCACCTGCGAATCCGGTCCGTGCTCGGCCTGCGACAACAGATCCGCCGCGACGAAGGCGGCATCGGCGCCGGCATCGGCGATCACCAGCACTTCGGACGGCCCGGCCGGCATGTCGATCGCGGCTGCGCCACGTTGCGCCACCTGCTGCTTGGCCTCGGTGACAAAGCTGTTGCCGGGGCCGAACAACTTGTCGCACTTCGGCACGCTGTCCGTGCCGAAGGCCATCGCGGCGATCGCCTGCGCGCCGCCCAGCTTGAATACGCGCCGTACGCCAGTCATCTGCGCGGCGACCAGCACGGCGGGATCGGCCGTTCCGTCCTTGCGCGGGGGCGTGCACAGCACGACCTCGCGACAACCTGCCAGCCGGGCCGGCACGCCCAGCATCAACGCCGTGGACGGCAGCGGGGCCGTACCGGCGGGCACGTAAAGGCCCACGCGCGGAATCGGCCGGATGACGCGTTCGCAGACCACCCCCGGTGCTGTTTCCACTGCATAAGGCTGCGCCATGCCCGCCTTGTGGAAGGCCTCGATGCGCCCGGCCGCCTCCCGCATCGCGTCGCGAAGTTCCGTGGGTACGGCGGCATGCGCGGCCGCGAACTCCTCGTCGCTGACGGCGAAGCTGGCCAGTTCGACGCCGTCGAAACGGGCGGTCGCGTCGCGTAGCGCCGCATCGCCGCGCGCGCGCACGTCGGCCAGCAGGCCGGCGACCGCCTCGCGCGTGCGCTGCGCGACGGCCTGTACCGGTCGTGCGAGCAACCCTGCGCGCGCGGCCTCGTCGAGCGTGGTCCAGTCGTAACGGGGAGCAGATGATGCGCTCATGCCAGCGACCTCTCGACCGACAGCACCATCAATCCCTGCGCACCGGCGCGCTGCAGTTCTTCCAGCCGTTGCCAGGTGACGGCGCCGTGGCACATGGCCTGCAGCGATACCGGACCCTCGTCGTTGCCCGGCAGCGCGACCACGCCATCGCTGTCCGTCAGCAGGCGCGCCAGCGCCGGCACGATGTCGCGTTCGGCACGGAACATCAGCAGCTTGCTGTCCTTGAGTTTCAGCACGCCGTCGAGGCGGCGGAGCAGCATGTCGGCCAGGCCGGCACGGGCGTCGTCGAAGGCGCGTGCGGGACCGGCCAGGACGGCTTCGCTGTCGAGCAGCGTTTCCACCGGCTTCAACTGGTTCGCCGCCAACGTGGCGCCACTGGAAACGAGGTCGCAGATCAGGTCCGCCGTGCCCAGCTTCGGGGCGATCTCCACCGAACCGGACAGCTCGACCACCGCGGCATCGATGCCTCGCGCCTGCAGCCACTGGCGCAGGACGGACGGGTAGCTGGTGGCAATGCGCAGGCCTTGCAGTTGCTCGGGACCTGTCCATTCCCAGCTCTCTGGAATCGCCAGCATCAGGCGGCAGCTGCCGAACCCCAGCGGACGCAGTTCGCGGTAGGCCTGCGGCAGTCCGATCAGGGTGCGCTCGCCGGCTTGTTCGTCCAGTTCATTGCGGCCGACGATGCCGAAATCGCACACACCGTCGGCGATCAGGCCGGGGATGTCGTCGTCGCGCACGAGCAGCAGGTCGACCGGCAGCGATTCGCCGTAGCAGAAGAGCTTGTCGCGGCTCTCGCGCCAGCTCAGGCCGCACGCGGCCAGCAGAGTGCGCGCCGGCTCGGCGAGCCGTCCGCTTTTTTGGATGGCGATACGCAGACGCTCGCGCGTCGCGGGGGTCAGGGAGGGACTCATGGAGAGGCTCAGTGGGAAGCAGTGGCCGTCGCCGCCTGCTGGCGGTGGACGGCGGCGGCATAGCCGCCTGCACCGCGCTCGAGGGTGCGGGCGACGCGGCCGATCGTGGTCACGCTGACCTGGGTAAGGTCGTGGATCTCCCGATACGGGACACCCTTCAGCAGCAGAGGCACCACCCGCCAGCGGTCGGCCATGGCCTCCAGCTCCGCAGGCGTGCAGAGATCCTCCAGGAAGGCGCGCACCTCGCCCGCCTCCGCCAGCGCGGCCAGGGCTTCGGAAAGCGCCTGCAGCGGGGCGTTGTCGGCGATCTCTTCCTGAGTCGGGCGGCGTTTCATGGGTTAGATAAGCGCACCAATGTATTAACGTGTTAATACATTAATTCATGATGGCGAACGTCGTCAAGCCCGTGCCTGTCTGGATTGACGGCGTTTTGCCGTTACTTCCGGCATAGCCACACCAGGGGACGACGATGGGCTGGAGCGGGCAAGGACGATGAGTACACTGCCAAGGACGCCGGACCGCCGGCCCGGCGTGACCGCCGGGAGGCGGAATGGCCACCCGGGGGGGACAGGCATGCAGGGGCGACGCGATCGCAGGGCGGATCATCCACATTGGCTGGCATGGTTACTCGTGCTGCTGCTGTGGCCCATGGCGGCGGCAGCGTCCGGGCCGGCCCGCATCGGCGCCGACGCCAGCTACGCCGCGCTCGCGTCAAACACCACCTACTTCCACGACGCCCGCGGCGGGGCGACGCTGGAAGAAGCCGACCGCCTGCTCGACACCGGCCGCTTTGCCCCTTTACCGAACGGCGACGCCTCGTTCGGGTTCCAGACCGGCGCGTTCTGGTTCCACGTCGAAGTCACCAACACCAATGCCCGCGAACAGCGCTGGCTGCTGGTGCAGCAATACGCGCTGAGCGACCGCATCGACATCTACGCGCGCTACCCCGACGGGCGCACGGTGCATCACACCGGCGGCGACACCTTTCCGTTCGAACATCGCAGCATCCGTTACCGGCATCCGAACTTCTGGCTGGACCTGCCCACCGGCCAACCCGTGGATCTGCTGGTGCGGGTGCAGAGCCAGAGCTCGATGCAGGTGCCGTTGTTCCTGTACACGCCCGCCGCCTTCGCCGAGCTCTCGCGCGATGGCCAACTCGGCATCGGCATCTACTACGGCATCCTGGTCGCACTGTTCTTCTACAACCTGGTGCTGTGGCTGGTGCTGCGCGATGGCAGTTACTTCTGGTACCTGTTCCACATCACCGCGTTCGGCCTGGTGCTGTTCACCCTCAACGGGCTGGGCTTCGAATACTTCTGGCCGCACTCCACCTGGCTCGCCGACAAATCGGTCCCGCTATCGGTCTGCCTGGCGCAGATCGGCATGCAGCAGTTCTCGCGCACCTTCCTCGGCCTGAACACGCGATGGCGCCTGGGCGACCGCATCAGCAAGGGCATCATCGCGTTCTTCGTGCTGCTGGGCGTCGCCGCCACGCAACTGCCCTATCACGTGGCCACGCCGATCGCCTCGGCCGCGGTGTTCCCGAGCATCCTGTGGATCGCGGTGATCACGCTGGTGGTCGTGCGCAGCGGCTACCGCCCCGCGAAGGTGTTCCTGCTGGCCTGGGCGATGTTCCTGCTGGGCACCGGCATCTTCGTCGCGCTGGCTTTCGGCCTGCTGCCCAAGACCTTCATGACCGAGTACGGCGTGCAGATCGGCTCGGCGCTGGAAATGCTGCTGCTGTCGGTGGCGCTGGGCTACCGCTACGCCGCGCTGCGCAACGAGAACGAACGCATCGTGCGCGACGCCAAGAACCAGCTCGAAGAGCAGGTCATCACCCGCACGGCCGAACTGCGCCAGGCGATGTCCGAGCTGGAAAGCGCGCACCACCGGCTGCGCGAATCCAGCCGCCTCGACGGCCTGACCGACCTCTACAACCGCACGCACTTCCGCGAGGCCTTCGAGCACCTGCTGTCCCAGTCGCGCAATTCGCAGCGGCCGATCTCGCTGTTGATGATCGACCTGGACCATTTCAAGCGAATCAACGATGCCTACGGCCACCTGGTCGGCGACGACTGTCTGCGCTGTACGTCGAACACGCTGGCCGAGACGCTGCGCCCGCACGGCGCGCTGCTGGCGCGTTTCGGCGGCGAGGAATTCATCGCCGCCCTGCCCGGCATGGGCCTGGGCGAGGCCAGCGTGGTGGCCGAGGAGTTACGGCAGGCCCTGCGTGCGCAACCGTGCCGCAGCGGCGAACTGGAGATCGCGGTGTCCGCCAGCATCGGCGTGCACTGCGTGGACCTGGAGGCACGGGACAGCCTGGAATCCGCGTTGCAGGTGGCGGACCAGGCGCTGTACGCCGCCAAGGCAGAAGGGCGGGATTGCGTGCGGACGTTGTAGGGCTCGGGATTTCAGGTGTGGGAGCGACGTGAGTCGCGATAGCTTTAAAAGCTCGCGACTCACG
>JACZCZ010186431.1_pt1 | contig 10601 bp, 5 predicted proteins | sample 8641811 | NCBI WGS metagenome assembly JACZCZ01 (sample SAMN15324610, study PRJNA640507) | soil metagenome | isolation source: intercropping peanut in the first line | place: China: Luxin town, Laibin City, Guangxi Province | collected 2019-07-25 | depth 10cm m | reverse complement strand
TCCACATCGACGCCGAGCCAGGCATCGATGGTGTGTCCCGCCACCGTCACGTGACGCGAGAGTCCCGCCAGCCGCTTGCCGGCGCAGTCGTCGCACGCCACCTCAACGACCACCGCGTTCTTGCCGCGTCCGCGCGTGCGCTCCACCGTACCGCGGCCCTCGCAAGTGGGGCATGCACCTTGTCGCGTGTTGAAGGAGAAGTGGCGCGGATCGAGCACTGGAAAACCACGACCACAACGCGAGCAACTCTGACTCGACGACAGCCACAGCTCTTGCCCGTCACCGATCACGAGCGCTGCGCCTTCACCCAAGCTCAGCGCGGTTTGCAGCCGGGTCAGAAGCTCGGGTGCGTTGGCAGCGATTCGGCCGACCACCGCTTCTACGTCGTGCTCCTTGGCGCGTATGAGCTTGGTGCGAACGTCGATCGCTTGCAGCGTGCCGTCGATCCGCGCTTCCTGACAGCCGCGTGCGATCGCCTTGCGGATCAGCTCGTTGTGCTCACCCTTGCGCCCACGAACGATCGGCGCGAGCACCGTCACCGCGCGCTTGCCAAACCGCTGCTTCACGTCCTCCGCGAGCAACGCGGGCTGTCGTGGCGCGATCGGCAAACTGCAATCCGGACACGAAAGCTCGCCGACACGCGCGAACAGCAGGCGTACGTAGTGCGCGATCTCGGTGATGGTCGCGACGGTGGAATTGACGCCACCGGTGGTGGTGCGCTGCTCCAATGAGACGGCCGGCGGAACACCGGTCACGGCGTCGACGTGCGGACGCGGCAACTGCGGAAGGTACTGGCGCGCAAACGGAGAGAGCGTCTCCAAGTAACGGCGCTGACCTTCGGCGAACACGATGTCGAATGCCAGCGTGCTCTTGCCGCTCCCGCTCGGCCCCGTGATCACCACCAGCTGTTCGTGCGGCAGCGTCAGGCTCACGTCCTTCAGGTTGTGCTCGCGCGCACCGCTCAGGTGAATGCCCTGCGGCGCTCGCGTCGATTCAGGATTCGAGGCGCGGCGGCTTGTCTTCGGGATCGCCGCCGCTTTGGCTCCCAGCGCTGCGGCCAAGAATGGTGCGCTCGCCGCGTGCACGTGGGCAGCAACATGCTCCGGTGTACCGCTCACCACGATCGTTCCGCCGTCTGCGCCAGCCCCCGGACCCACTTCGATCACGTGGTCACAGAACGCGGCGACGCGCATGTCGTGCTCCACGATCACGATGGCAGCGTCGGGCCGCACCAAACGCTCCAGAGACGCCAGCAGCGGCGCCACGTCACTCGGATGCAACCCCGCGGTCGGCTCATCCAGCACGATCAACGCCGCCTCTGCCCGCTTCAGCTCCGCCGCGAGCTTCAAGCGTTGACCTTCGCCGCCGCTCAACGTGCTCAGTGCTTGCCCAAGGCGGAGGTAGCCCGCACCCACGTCGATCAACGACGCCAAGCTCTCGCGAATGCCGCGCTCCGCTTTGTGTGACTGATCAAAGAACGTGACCGCATCGCTGGCGGAGAGGTCGAGCACATCCGCAATCGTCTTGCCCCGGACCAGGACATCGAGCACCGGGCCCACGAACCGTCGCCCGCCGCAGTCCGGACAAGAGAACGCGACGTCCGCGAGAAACTGCATCTCCACGGTCTCGGCGCCCTCCCCGCGACACGTCTCGCAACGCCCGCCTTCCACGTTGAACGAGAAGGTGCCTGCGGTGTAGCCGCGCTCCTGCGCCAAGGGCTGCGCTGCGAACAGCGCGCGCACGTGATCCCAGGTGCCGAGGAAGGTCGCTGGATTGCCGCGCGACGTGCGCCCCATCGGCGCCTGATCGACCAACACCGCATCCTTGAAGCCGGCGTGTCCCGACAACGATTGAAACGGCAGCGCCGCGCTCTCTGCTTTGCCGACGTGCGACGCAACCGCTGCGTACAGCGTGTCGATCACCAGGCTGCTCTTGCCGGATCCGCTGACACCGGTGACGCAGGTGATCGCGCCGATCGGAATCGCCACGCTCACGTCTCGCAGGTTGTTGCCCTTGGCACCGGTCAGCTTCAGCCAACCGGTGGCGGAGCGGCGCGTGGGCTTCGGTCCAGTCGTCGGTCGCAGCGCATGCGCGGTCTTGGTGTTCGCTTTCGCCAGTGCCAGCGGCGTCCCATCGAACACCACGCGACCACCGGCATCGCCCGCACCTTCGCCAAGCTCGATCACGCGATCGGCCAGCGCGATCATGGCGGTGTCGTGCTCCACGACCAGCGCGATGTTGCCGCCTTCGGGCAAGCGACGGACCACGGTCGCCAAGCGCGCCACGTCGGCCGGATGCAAACCAACCGTCGGCTCGTCCAGCACGAACAGCGCGCCCGTCAACGACGCAGACAACGCACCGGTGAGCGCGACCCGTTGCAGCTCACCTCCCGACAACGAACGCGAGGCGCGATCGAGCGTCAGGTATCCGAGGCCGACGTCGCGCAGCATCGCCAGTCGATCGCAGCACGCCTTGCGCAGCCGATCGTCCGCATGCGGCAGCGCCACGTTCGACAGCACCTCAAGCGCCGCAGTCACCGGTAACGCGTAGAGCTCAGGCAGGGACACGCCACCGAGCTTCCACGACCACGCGTCGCGCTTGAGTCGTGCGCCATGACACGTCGTGCACATGTCGTAGCTGCGATAGCGCGAGAGCAGCACCCGCACGTGCATCTTGTAGGCGCGCGTCTCCAACCACTGAAACCAACCCTTCACCCCGAACCAGCCGTGGTGCCAGTCACCGCCATCGCCGTTGAGGATGAAGTCGCGCTGGGTCTTGGTCAGCGTGCGGAACGGCACGTCGATCGGGATGCCGGCTTCCTTCGCGCGCTTCTTCAACAGGCGACGCTCCCACACCGTCGAGTCGCCCTTCAGCCACGGACGAATCGCGCCACCTTCCAACGTCTTGTCGTGGTCGGGGATCACCTTGTCCCAGTCGATGCCGATCGTGCGCCCAAAGCCACGGCACGCTTCGCAGGCACCGACCGGACTGTTGTACGAGAACAACGCCGCGCTTGGCCGCCGGTATTCGGTCGCGCACTGGCGACAGCGCAGCCGGCTGGAAAAGGTCTGCGACGTTCCATCTTCCGCGTGCAAACGCGCATCACCTTTGCCACGCGACAGCGCTGTTTCGAACGCTTCGATCAGACGCGCGCGATCACGCGCCTGCACCCTGACGCGGTCGACGATCACCGACAGCGTGACGGGCACAGTCTCGTCGGGCAGCAGCTGACTGGGAGCGAGCTGATCCAAGTCGCGCGTCTCGCCGTCGACCCAGAGCCGTCGGTAGCCTGCGCCGATCAACCCGTCACGCACGCCCAGGAAGTGCTCGCGATCGCGCGCCTCGCAGTCGTAACTGATCACGACCCGCTGACCGTCGAGCGTGCGGAGCACTTCGTCGACGCAATCGCCGGCGCTGCGCGCGGTGACCTCGATCGCACACGTTGGACACACCAAGGACGCCGACGTCGCCCACAGCTCCTTCGCGTGATCGGTCAGCTCGGTCATCGTGCCGACCGTCGATCGACTGGTCTTCACCGGCGCCTGTCGGTCGACGGCGATCGCCGCCGGCACCGCATCGAGCGAGGCGACGTCGGGACGGGCCAAGCGCTCCAGGAACTGCCGCGCGTAGGCGCTGAAGCTCTCGACGTAGCGACGCTGACCTTCGGCGTAGAGGGTCGAGAATGCCAGCGAAGACTTGCCGGCGCCGGAGGGCCCGGTGATCGCGACCAGAGTGCCCGGCGCGATGTCGAGATCGACGCCCTTCAGGTTGTGAACACGGGCACCGCGGAGCTGAATCGAGCGCATGGGACGGCAGGTTCTGATCCAGCTGGCGCGCTTTGACAATGGCGGGATCGAACCAGGCGCCGGAAATCACGCGGTTTTCCGGTGGGGACTCCCAGCTTCACGCCTGCGATCCGCGCGGGCTATGATGCGCGCCGATGTCTGACTCCCGCGACGTGCACTTGCAGGTCATTCGCGAAGCCCTGGAAGGCATCGTGCAGCCGCAGTTGGCGTCGGCCGCCCTGTTCGAGGCGCTCACCCACTACGAAGGGGACGAGCTCGCGGACAAAGACGCCATGAACACGCTGGTGACCATGCACCTGCGTAACGCCCTGGAGAAGCGCGTCGGGATCGACTCGGCAGACGCCGCCATCGAGCACATCTCGGGCCTACTCCAGATGATCCTTTCGTCGCCCGCCGCCTCGCGCGAACAGGATCGCGCCACGCTGGAGTGGGAGACCCATTCGACGCTCGAGATCATGCGCGGCACGGGACCGGTTCAGCTCGTGGTCTGTGCCGCCAGCCCGCGTCTGGCCAATCACCTGTCGTCGGCGGTCGGCTCATCGCGCGTGATCACGGCCACGGTTCGCGACGCGTACGAGACGAAGATCGTGGTGGAAGGCATGGAGCCCGAGATCTTTCTGTTCGACGGCGCCAACCTTCCAGTCGACAACCCCGATGCCTTGGCGGTGGCGGTGATGAACGCGTCAGCCAACATGTGGATCGTGGTGTGGAGCGCCGACATGCCGGAAGAGCGCGCGCTGTTGTCGGCGTTGAACGCGCGCAACGTGTCGGTCACCTCGTTCGATCGCGAGGAAGGCGTGGGGCCATTGATCGACTTGATCCGTTCCCGCGGTCGGCAAACGTTCGCGTGAGGTTTCGCCGAGCTTGGCGCGTGCTTGGGTTGTTGTCGTGCGTTGCGCTGGCGAGCCCGCTGCACGCCCAAACGCCTAGAACCCGCTCGAACGGGGTGTTGTTGGCGCGCGCCGAGTGGTTGCTGGCCCATCAACGTCCTGCCCATGCGGTGGCGATGTTGCGGCGTGCGATCGAACGCGAGCCCCGCGATCCGACCGCGATTCAAAAGCTGGCGCAGCTGGTTCTGCCTGCCTTCGACGATCCGCGCGCCATCACGCCCGACGAAGCGCTCCAACGCGACGCGCAATTTGTGATCGAGGCGATCAACAGGTTGGCCGAGCGCGATGACAGCGGCGTGGGTGATCGTGCCGATCGCTTGTTCGCGGAGCACGTCACGGCGTTGGTGTTCGCACGCTCCCTACAGGACGCAGTCACGTTGTGGAGCGCGCGCGACGTGCGCCTGGATCGTACACATGCAGATCTTGGTCGACGTCTGGCGGCGCTCGCAGTGGCACGCAATCAGCTTCCGCTGGCACAGCGCATCCTCGAGCTCTGCCTGCGCAGCAACGCCGAGGACGCAACACTGCGCTCTGATTTGGCCGCGGTCGCGTTGGCACAAGGGCGGATCCGTGAGGCGGTGGTGCTGTTTCGCGAGGTCGCAGTGGCGCAGCCAGAGAGCCTGGATGCGCAGCGTGATCTGGCCGGTGCCTTGCTGGCGGAGGGCGATGCCCTGACTGCAATGGGACTGCTACATGCCGCCCGCGCTTGCACGGCCGTCTGTGACTGCGCGCTGGAGCTGATCCGCACCGCGATCGCTGCACGTCAACACGCGATCGCAATCGAGGCCGCGGGTGATGCGTTGCGTAGGTGCGACGCCGGCGACCCTGAGCCGCTGTTGTGGTTGGCGTTCAGTGAGCAGCAGGCCGGCCATCCACTGCAGGCCAAAGCGGCATATCGAGCCGCGTTGCGTCGTGATCCACAGTCCGCGCGCGCGCAGGCTGGCTTGGCCGGGTTGGGCGCAAACTAGAGCGTTCAGATCGGCGTGCTAGGCTGGTCGCCCATGCGGGCGTTGATGCGAATCGGAGTGGCGAGCACGTTGGTTGCGTCGCTCGTCGCGGCCTCTATAGGCCACGCACAGGCACCTGAAAGCGGTGTGCCCACGCCGCCGGTCACCACCGCGCCAGCGCCGCCGCCAGCAGCCGACCCCAATGTCCCGGCACCGCCGAGCAACTACGCGGTCCCGCCACCACCACCGCCGGCTGCGCGTTACCCAGCCGCGCCCAATCTTGCCCCCCAGCCAACCCCCGACCTCAGCCCCGAAGTGGAGCCTTCGACGCAGCTGCGCATCCCCGCTCACATTGCGACACGTTTGCGCGTGCTCTCGACCGACCTCAACACCTTGGCCGCACGTGGCGGCGGCGGCATCGCTGATGGCGTGTTCTCCATCGTCACGGGCGGCGTGCTGGTCACGCTCGGCGTGGTCTTCTATCGGACCAGCGGCATGTCGTTCATGGCCCCTTCGATGTTGGTGTTCGGTGGCGCCTCGGTCGGGCGCGGCTTGATCGATCTGATCGTGATGCCGAACCCCTACGACACGATGCTGGACTTCAGCCACATGCCGATGACCACCGTGGCGCAGGTCAAAGATCGCCTCCGGTACGGCGAAAGCGCGCTGGAAGAGTTGTCGGATCGCAACCGTTTGGCGCGACTGTTGGACTCCGCTGTGAGTCTCGGTGCTGGCGCAACCCTGATCGGGCTCACGCTGAGCGCGCGCAACAATGACAACCCGGACATGGACGCAAGCAACGACACCGCTTTCCTTGTGATCGGCATCATCGGTGCGAGCACGCTCGCCATCGGCGGCGTGATCAGCTTGTTGTCACCCTCGGATGCGGAGCGCCGTTGGGAGGCTTACCAAGGTCTGCGCGATCGTTTGGCGCTGGAGCGCGCAGCGGAGCGTCAACGCCGGATCCCACCGGCTTCCACCACCTTGTCGTTCGTCCCCGTGATCACCGATCGCACGGCCGGCGGCGTATTTTCCTTGAGGTTCTAGATGCGGATGCGTTGGTTCGGTGTGTTGATCGCGCTGTCGGCGATTGGATGCGGCAACGAAGAGCCGCGCGCGCAAGCATTGCCGCCCGACGCAAACGCTGGCGGAACCGGTGGCGTGGGTGGCTTCCTCGGGGGCGGGGGAAACCGCGACGAAGACGGTGGAGAGGCCCCGCGTGATGCAGCGGCGGACGCCGACACGCCGTTCATGAGCGGCTTTGCGTTGGGCGAGTGCGTCGACGAGACCGATCTGCCGAGCGCCACCAATCAAGTCTTCATGCCTTCGGACTTTCCGGTCACACGCGGCTTCGCCCATTGGATCGGCACCTGCGGTGATCCGGTTCTTCAGATCGGCCTCTCCAACGGCAACTGCCCCAACGGCGGCGGTCACGAGCTGGTGATCGAGATCGACGCGGACGCGATCGGCGACGGTACGTTGTTCATTCCCGGCGGAAACCAAGTCAGCGAAGAGCGTCCCGATCGACCGATCCGCATTCGTTACGTCCGTCCGACGAGCCTGACCCCGGCCGGCACCTGGGGCACATGCGCTGGTGTGTTTGGCGAGATCATCGTCGAAGCCTTGGATGTCACGGACGACGCTGCGCTGCGCGCCGAGCTCGGCCTCACGCTGGCCGCCTGCAACACCAGCACGACGCCGACCACCTTCGCGCTGGTCGGCAGCTTCAACCTGAAGCTGGAGCGTGGACTAAGCGAAGTCTGCCCCCGCTAAGGCCAGCCCTCCACGCGCACCACGACCTGTGTATAAGGAGCGCGTGCAGGACAGTGAGCACAGCCCGAAGCCTTCGTCGCGGACGCTGATTCCGTTGACCACGCCACCCGCGGACCGACCGCGCGGTTCGATCCTCCCGTGCCCAGCATGCGGTGGGGCGGTGGAGACGTTGCGCGCGCCACGGGTGCTGTTGTTCGAAGACGGCTTTCGCTTCCTCTGCTCCGAAGCATGTCGCGAGCAATATGTGCGCGGTCAACGTAGTGAAGCGTTGCGGCGCCCAGTGATGCCGCCGGCACCGCTGCGCACGTCGGCAGGTGGAATCTCATCCCCGATCGCGATCGCACCTCCGAGCATGTCGCCCGCCACCACACGACGCCTGATGATCTCGGGCGCGACGTGCGTGTTGCTCTCGGCGCTGGCGGGTGTGTTTGGACGCCACCCGACGATGGCGATCCTGTCGGCGGTGATGACCGCGGCCGCAGCGCTGGTCGCGCTGTGGGCAAGCTCCCCGGCGCGGCGTGAGGTGGGCTTTCTGGTGTGGACGATCGGTCCGATCGGCGCGGTCGGCGCCGGCTTCGGCGCGGCGGAAGCGATCATGAACGGCGGCCGCTCGTGGCTCAGCTTGGAAGGCGCCACCTTGGCAGCCGCCGCGATGCTGGCACGCGCATGGTTCGACGCCGAGGCCCGCCAACCGGTCGCCGATGCGGTGAACGCGCTCTCGCGAGACTTACCCAACTGCGTGTTTCGTCCCGCTGCGAGCGCGGTGGATCCGCTGATCTCCGAGCCTGAACCCACCGACATTCTGCGCGTGCGTACCGGCGAAGACGTGATCGTGCAGGAAGGCGATGTGGTGCCGGTCGATGGCATGGTCCAGGCAGGCGAGGCCTACGTGATGCCCTATCCCGACGCGCAAACATCGGTGAAGAGGCACATCGGCGACCCATTACTGGCGGGCGCACGCATCGTGGTCGGGACGGTGCGGATGTTGGCGACGCGCGTCGGTGAGGACCGCGCCTTCTCCCGCGTCGCGCGCTTTGGTGACGGCGCTCAGCTCGGCCGTGCGCGGATCGCATTCTTGGCCGACGCAACCACACGCTGGGGCGGCTTGGGCACGCTGGTGCTGGGGCTGTTCGTGTTTTGGCTCGCGGACGACGATGGCCTCGCCTCACCGGCCTATGCCGCGAGCGCCGTGCTCCTGGCGGCTCCACTGCTCGCGATCAAGCGTGCCGCACAATCGCCCTTGGTCGCAGCGGCAGCCGCAGCAGGCGCACGCGGCATCGTGTTCCGCGACGCCGGTTCACTCGAGCTCGCCGGTCGTGCTGCGGTCGCGGCGGTGTCACCGCACGGAACGCTGACCGAGGGACAACCCGAAGTGGTCGAGCTGCATCCGGTCGGTACCACCGACGTGGAAGCCTTGGTCGCACTGGCGGCCGGCGCCGAAGAAGGCGGTGACGATCCAATCGCGCTCGCGATCCTCAAGCACGCGCGCGCGACCCACGTGGCAGCCGCCGCAGTTCGTCGTGTCACGCGTGTTCCAGGCTTGGGCGTGACCGCAGTCACACCGGCAGGCGAACCGTTGGTCGTCGGTAGCCGTCGCTTGCTCTTGTCCGAGGGCGTCGGCGTCGCGCTGGCCGATGCGGAAGCTGCGCAGGCAGAGAGCAATGGCCGGATCGCCGTATTCGTCGCCGTTGGCGGACGCGTACGCGGCTTCTTCACGCTGCAGGACAACCCACGCCAAGGCGCACGCGCCGCGATCCAGCGCCTGTTCGATCTCGACATCGAAGTCGTCTTGCTCACCGGCAATCCGCGCTCGACGATCAAGACGCTCGCCGCCAGCCTCGACATCGCGCACATCAAGGCCGAGCTGTTGCCGGAGGAGCGCGGCCAAGCGGTCACCAACTTGCGTGATGCTGGTCGCAAGGTCGCCGTGATCGGTCGACCGGGTGAAGACACCGCCGCGCTCGCTGCCGCCGACGTGGCGATCACCTTGGGTGCCGCCGGTGGCAGCGCAGGTGAACGTGCGATCGCGTTGGTAGGCCACGACCTGCGCGATGCCGCAGCCGCGCTCTGGATCGCGCGCGCCGCCCGCGACGCCACCGCACGAAGCATTCGTCTCGCAGCCTTGTGCTTCGCGGTGGTGGTCGCCGCTGCGGCATCTGGGTTGATCGTGCCGGGTCTCGCTGCGACGGTGACGGTCGCAGTCGATGCCTACGCGGTGCGCGCCGGAGCGCGACTTCTCCGCAGGATCGCGCTAAGACTGCCCGCCCTGACTTGAGGTTGTCGATGTCGAGCAAGAAAGACGCTCCGGGCGAGCCCAGCCACGCCACTTCGAAGAGCACGTGGGGCGGACGCTTCGATCAGGATCTGAACGCCGCCGCAGCAACATTCAGCGCCAGCGTCGACACCGACAAACGCTTGGCGCCACAAGACATCCGCGGCTCGATCGCACACGCGCGCATGCTCGGCGAGCGTGGCGTGATCTCACGCGACGAAGCGGCGCGCATCATCGCTGGCCTGGAGCAACTGGCGCGCGAGGTTGAGCAAGGTGCCTTCACGTGGGATCCGATCAAGGAAGACGTGCACATGAACCTGGAGCACACGCTCACTGCGCGCATCGGCGACGCAGGCGGCAAGCTCCATACCGGACGCAGTCGCAACGATCAGGTCGCCACCGACATGCGGATCTGGACGCGTGAGGCCTGTCTCGCGACCACGGGTCGCATCGACGCGTTGATCAGCGTCTTGGTCATTCGTGCGCAGGGAACGCTGGATGTGTTGATGCCGGGCTACACGCACCTGCAGCGGGCGCAGCCGGTACGATTGGCGCATCACCTGCTGGCGTGGTGCGAGATGCTGGAGCGCGATCGCGGTCGGCTCTTGGACGCAGCGCGCCGCCTCAACGTGTCACCGCTCGGTTCGGGCGCGTTGGCGGGCACTACGTTCCCGTTGGATCGCGAAGCCACTGCACGCGAGCTCGGGTTCGAAGGTGTCACACGCAACTCCTTGGACGCGGTCGGGGATCGCGACTTCCTGATTGAAACCGTCGGCGCCCTGGCCAACTGCGCGGTGCATCTGTCGCGCATCTCGGAAGAGCTCGTGCTCTGGAGCACCCAGGAGTTCGGCTTCCTTCAAATGAGCGACGCGTTCACGACCGGCTCGTCGATGATGCCGCAGAAGAAGAACCC
>JACZCZ010124055.1_pt1 | contig 10614 bp, 10 predicted proteins | sample 8641811 | NCBI WGS metagenome assembly JACZCZ01 (sample SAMN15324610, study PRJNA640507) | soil metagenome | isolation source: intercropping peanut in the first line | place: China: Luxin town, Laibin City, Guangxi Province | collected 2019-07-25 | depth 10cm m | reverse complement strand
GCCCGTTGTCGAGAAAGGTCCCACCGGCAACGAGCTCGAACGCTTCGAGCGCTCTCTCGATGGCGCGCGACGTCATCGAGCGTATCTCCACGCGCGCTTGCGGATGCGCCGCCGAGAAGCGCGACGTCAGCAACGAGATGGCCGACATCGCGGCGGGGATGACGCCGAGATGCAGCGTGCCAACGAGCCCGCGCCGGAGCCCCGCGAGATCGTCTTTCAAGGAGTCGTAGTCGGCGAGAATTTGCCGGCCCCACAGCAGCAGCTTTTCGCCTTCCTCGGTGAGCCGCACGAAGCGTCTGTCGCGCACTACCAAACGCACGCCGAGGTCTTCTTCGAGCTTCTGGATCGCGGCCGTCAGCGTCGGCTGCGTCACGTTGCAGGCCGCGGCGGCGCGCGCAAAGTGCTGCTCGCGCGCAAGCGCTATAAAGAAGGAGAGATGGCGAATCAGCATAGGTGACAAAATGCCGGCAGCGCGCCCGCGTGGCGCAGAGGATAGCGAAAATCGCCCGGGGCGGCGTGTGTGATACTCCGCCGGGCCGAACCGTATATTGCTGCGATGGCAATCGAAGGCGAGCTTCCGAAACCGCTGTTGTGGGGTGTGGCCACCGCCGAGCCCAATTGGGACGCGGTCTACGCCGAGCAGCTGCCGCGCGTCTACAACTTCTTCCGCTACCGGCTCGGCAACGACGCGATCGCAGAGGACCTGACCTCGCGCACGTTCGAGAAGGCGTGGGCCGCGCGTGCGCGTTATAAGCGCGACGTCGCGGGCTTCTCGACGTGGCTGCTCAGCATTGCGCGCAACGTCGCGGTGGATCATCTGCGCGCACAGCGGCCGCATCTGCCGCTCGAGGCCGCGGACGATGTCCCGGCGCGCGACACGCCGCACGATGAAGTTGCGCGCGGCTCGGATCTCGCCCGTCTCGCCTCGTTGCTCGACCGCCTGCCGCAGCGCGAGCAGGAGCTCGTCGCGCTGAAGTACGGCGCCGAAGCGACGAACCGCGCCATCGCCGAGCTCACGGGTCTGAGCGAGTCCAACGTGGGCACGATCTTGCACCGCGTGGTGCAGGCCTTGCGCCGCGACTGGTGAAGAATACTGGAGGCTTTATGGAACTCGACGACAAGTTCTTGCGCGATTTGCGGCAGCAGCCTTCTCCGGAGTTTGCAGCGCGATTGCGTGCGCAGTTGCGCACCGTCCCTTCGGGCGCCGGCGCTCGCGCAGGGGCCGGCGGCGATTTGCGTAAGTGGTTCGCGGCAGCCGCGTCGCTTGCAGTCGTAGGCTTCGCGTTCACGCTGCCGGCGGTGCAAGCCGGAGCGCAGGCATTCCTCGACTTTTTTCGCATCAAGCAATTCACGGGCGTGGAGTTCGATGCCGAGCGGTTGAAGAGCTTGGACGCGGGCGGGATCAGCCCCGAAGCGATTTTCGGCAAGATCGAGCCGCTGACGGGCGAGCCTCAGGAGCCTGTCTCGTACGCAACGACGGCGGATGCCGGTGCAGCCGCGGGCATTCGCGTGCGTACGCCGGCCTGGGTGCCGCCGGGCTTCGAGCCGACAGAGATCAGAGCGTCGTCCGAGTACGCGGCGCGGATCACGGTCAACGTCGCGGGCTTGCAAGCCGTGCTCGATACGCTCGGCCTCGCCGACGTCGAGCTGCCCGACAATCTCGACGGGCAAACGGCGACCGTGCGCGTGCCGCCGATCGTCACGCAGACGTACACAAACGACGACTTCGTGTCGCAGCAGTCGGGCCGCACCATCGAACGCTCGATTCACGTGATCCAGGCGGAAAGCCCCGACGTCGCCTTCCCGGCCGGGCTCGATCTCGCGAAGCTCGCGTACGCGGGCCTACGAGTGTTCGGCATGCCTCGCGACGAGGCATACCGCATGTCGGTCACGATCGACTGGCGCACGACGCTGATCGTTCCCGTGCCTGCGAAGGCAGTGGCGTACCGGCCCATCAACGTGGCCGGCAACGAGGGCCTCTTGATCACCGGTCTCGCGCGCGACGAGACTTTCCCCGGCGGCGTGCTGATGTGGTCTTCGGGTGCCGAGACGTTCGCCGTCGTCGGCGCCGCCGGCGGTGAGGAGTTGCTCGAGATCGCGCAAACTCTGCAATAGATGCCCGAATACGCGATTCGTGCCGCGGCGTTACGGCGAGAGTTCGGCCGTAACGTCGCGGTGAAAGGTCTGTCCCTCGCCGTGCCGCGCGGCGAGGTGTTCGGCTTTTTGGGGCCGAACGGCGCCGGCAAGACGACGTCGATGAAGCTGTTGCTCGGCCTCGTCGCGCCGACGTCGGGCAACGGCACCGTGCTCGGTGCGCCGCTCGGCGACACGAAGGCGCGCGCACGCATGGGCTTCCTGCCCGAGCATTTTCGCTTTCACGATTGCTTGAACGCGCGCGAGTTCCTGTATTTCCACGGCCGCTTGCTCGGATTGCCGACGCGCGGGCTCGATACGCGCATCGAGGCGTTGCTGCTGCGTGTCGGACTCGACGACGCCGCGCACCGGCCCCTGCGCACCTACAGCAAGGGTATGACGCAGCGCGCCGGTCTCGCGCAAGCGCTCCTCGGCCAGCCCGAGCTCGTGTTCCTCGACGAGCCGACCTCGGGCCTCGATCCGCTCGGCCGCTTACTGGTGCGCGGCGTCATCGAAGAGCTGCGCGCCAACGGCGCCACCGTGTTCCTGAACTCGCACTTGCTCGGCGAAGTCGAGGCGACCTGCGATCGCGTCGTGTTCGTGAAGCACGGCGAGGTCGTGCACGAGCTCGAGCTCTCGAAAGCGCAGGGAACGCTCGACGTCGAGCTGCGCGTGGGCCGCGTCGACGCTGCGCTGCTCGAAGGGCTCGCGGCCTTCGGCACCGGCGTCAAGCAAGACGAAAATTTCGTGCGGTTCCACGCGACCGCCGAGAGCGTGCTGCCGGATTTGGCGCGCTGGCTCGTGAGCCGCGGCGTCGCGCTCTACGAGCTGCGCTGCCGCCGCAAGACGCTCGAAGAGTGGTTCGTCGAGGTCATGGGCGAAGACCAGAGGCCCGGCTGATGCACGGCACGTTGCTGATCGCGCGCCTGACGTGGCTCGAGACGCGCCGGCGCAAGATCGCGCTCGCGGCGCTCGTGTGCGGCCTGCTGTTCTTGCTGGTGTTCGGCTCGGCGATCTACTTCGGCTTCCAGCGCGCGCTGGAGCTCGAAGGCGCAGACCGAGTCGGCATGCGTGTCGCCGCGACGGTGTTGACGGTCGCCGGCCTGTACGTCGTGAACTTTCTCGTGACGGCCGTCGCGATTCTGCTGCCGATCGACTCGCTGTCCGGCGAGATCAGCTCCGGCGTCATTCAAACGCTGGCGTCGAAGCCCGTCGATCGCGCGGCCATCGTCGTCGGCAAGTGGCTCGCGTACTTCGCGATGACTGCGGCGTATCTCGTGCTGGTGGGCGGCGGCGTCGTGCTCATTATGAGATTCTTCGCCGACTACACCGCCCCCGCGGTCGTCGTGCCGATGTTGCTGATGCTGCTCGGCGCCGCCGTCATGCTGTCTATCACGATCGCAGGCGGCGTGCGTTTGTCGACGATCACGAACGGCATCGTGGCGTTCAGCTTCTACGGCGTGGCGTTCATCGCAGGCTGGATGGAGCAGATTTTGAGCATGTTCCAGAACACGACGGCGCGTTACGTCGGCACCCTCGTGAGCTTGATCAGCCCCGCGGATGCGATGTGGCGCCGCGCCGCGTTCGAGATGCAGCCGCTCGCGGCGACGGTACTGCAGAACGGCCCGTTCGGCGTCGTCTCGGTGCCCAGCAGCGCGATGGTCGTTTGGGCCGTGCTGTTCTGCGTGCTCGCGATCGCCTTCGCCGCGTGGCAGTTCCGCCGCCGGCCCTTGTGAGCCGCGTTGGCGTTTACTTTGCTGCCGTGGCTTCCATCTCGATCATGAGCCCCGGGAACGCGAGCTTCGAGATGCCGAGCAGCGTGCCCGGCGGCTGACAGCCGGCCTTCTTCAACGTGCCGATGACGACGTCGTGTGCGGCGAAGAACGCATCCATGTCGGTCGTGTAGTAGTTGAGGCGTACGACGTTCGCGAGCGTGAAGCCCGCGGCGTGCAGCACGGTTTCGAGGTTGCGGAACGCTTGCTCCATTTGTTTGCGCATGTCGCCGACGTGCACCGCCGCGCCTCTTTCGTCGACCGAAGCTTGGCCAGCGACGTACAGCGTGCGGGTCGCGTTCGATACTTCGACGGCCTGCGAGAACGCGAGCGCGTCCTGCCACTTCCAGGGATTGATGTTGCGTTGTCCCACTTTGTCTTCCTCGATTAGAGCGGCGAGAGCGGATTGTCGCGCTGCTGAACGAGGAAGGATGGTACCGCTTGTCTAGTAGCGAGGCGACTTGCAATCGAACGGCAGCACTTGCTCGCCGTCGCGGGCGACCCACGCGCGCTCGCGTCGTACCGCGAGACGCGCATCGTTCTCGACTATCTCGCGACGCGCCCGGACATGGATCTCGAGCGCGCGGGGTTCCTCGGCGCGAGCTTGGGTACGTTCTCGCAAGGCATCGTGCTCGCGCTCGAGCCGCGGCTCAAGGTGGCGGTGTTCGTGTCGAGCGGAATCAATCGCTACGAGCAGCCGCATCCGATGGCCGACATCACGAACTACGCACCGCGCATCACCGTTCCGGTTCTCATGATCAACGGCCGCACCGATCCGCTGGCGCCGTACGTCGAGGCGCAGCTTCCGCTGTTGGCGTTACTCGGCGCCGATGCGTCGAACAAAGCGCACCTCTTGTACGACGGCGGTCACTATCAGTATCGCAGCAACGCCGTCGCGCGCGACGTGACGGATTGGTTCGATCGCTACTTGGGTCCCGCGCGCTGATCAGCGCTTCGTACGTTTTTTCTTCGCGGGCCGCTGCCGTTCCATCGCGTGAGCCCATGCAGTGCCGAGTAGCTCGCGCAACTCTGTCTTCGTCATCTTCGTGAGCCGTACGAGCACCGCCGGGTAGTTGGCGAAGTGCGGGGTTAGGTAATAGACATCGGGCTGCTCGGCGAGCAGCCGGTCGCGATCCTCGAAGGTAACCATCACGCCGAGCGTATGCGGCTCGATGTCGGCGCGTTGCACGGGCTGGCCGGCGAAGCGCGTCTTGCCAGCCTTGAACGCCGGCATGCCGTATGCGGTCGTCTCCGTGACTTCGGGCATCGACAGCGCAATCCGGCGTACCTCGTCGAACGTCACGGAGCTGCGCCGAGCGGTTTTCTTCTTCATTCGAACACGAAGATGTCCGAGTTCGCCTCCGGTCGCTGCATCCCGTCTTCGAAGTATTCCTCCCAGATGCGCGCCCACGGCCGGTCGAACCAATCCGGAATTTTGTATTCGATGACGGTGCCCGGCGCGACGGGTTGCAGCCGGCCGTTCACGTTCCATAGGGCCTGTTGGCACTCCTTCCATTGATAACGCATCTCGGTCTCGGGGCCCTGGAGATACGAGTAAACGATCTCGACGCGCAGCGGCGCGACGAACGCCTCGCGGTCGTACAGCGTCACCTCGAGGTGGATGTTGCGCTGCGCGTCGCGCGTGAACACTTCGATCGCTTCCATCTCGCTGCTGAACTCCGGCAGCGCGTGCGACATCGTCCAGCCTTGAATGTGGTCCGTCCACGCGACCAGCGTCTCGCCGTCCCAAAACCCGACGGTCTCGCCGTACCACTCCGAGATCAGGCTGACGTGCTTCTGACCGATATGGACCTGGCGTAGGAAATTCAGGGCGGTGCCGGACAGCATCTGCACTTGGTGCGGCGTCACGGTGAACTGGATGTTGCGAACGCCTTGCGCCCACCAGCGCACCATGCCTTCGGGATAGCACGTCGACGACACCCACTGCGCCGAGTTGCTGACGGCGACGTGATACAGCGCTTGGGTGAAGCGCTTCTGATACTCGGGTGTCAGCATCTGCATCAACGTCGCGGCCTGCACGTTGTTGCCGAACGTCCATTGCTGCGCCTGCAGCGTTCGCGAGTTGTAGTACCCGTCCCAGTCGGGCGGCGGGTGCGCGCGGTCATAGATCGTCGGGCCGCCGTTCGCCTTCGCTTGCGCCAAGAGCGCGTTGTAGTGCTCCTCGGCCGTCGTATACGGATGCGGGCTCTTGAGTTGCTCAGGCGACATGCCGTACTTGCAGTCGCCCCACTGGCCGACGAAGTTGTCGACCCACATCTCGTCGATGCGCCACGGTGTATTGCAGCGCGTGTAGCGCGGATCGGTCCACAGCGCGGAATCGAGGTAGAAGTCCTTGGTCGTGAAGAGGTCGACCGGCAGCGGCTCGACGCCGGGCGGCGGTCGCGAGCCGTCGGCGATCGCCTGGCCCAGCGCTCGGTGCTCCGAAATCAGCGTTACAGCAACAGCCAGGACTAGTGCGGCCGCTACGGCTTTGTTCGACATCGTTTTTCCCCGGACGAGCTGCTCGGTAAGAATGCGTTTGGCGCGCTCCACCTGTCCAGTGCGCCGGCGCGTGCTGCTAAGCTGCGGCAGCCGAGCTCAAGGGGGTGGAAAATGTCCGTTCGCCACGATCTGCGTTTCGCGCTGCGCACCTTGCGCTCGAGCCCCGGCTTCGCTGCGACCGCGGTCGCCACGATCGCGCTCGCGATCGGCGCGAACACCGCGATGTTCAGCTTCCTGAACGGCATTCTGCTGAGCCCGCTGCCCTATCCGAACCCCGAGCGCATCATGAGCGTGCTCGAGAAGCGGCCCGACGGCGGCAACAACGGCATCTCGACGCTGAACTATCTCGACTGGGACGAGCAGAACACGGTATTCGAGTACCTCGCCGCCCAAACCGGGTGGGGCGCGACGTACACGGGCGGCGACGAAGCCATTCGCCTCACCGGCGGGCTTGCGCGCGTGGATTATTTCGACATCACGGGCGCCAAGGTCGTGCTCGGTCGCAAGTTCCTGCCGGGCGAGGACGAGGTCGGTCGCGATCGCGTAGTGCTGCTCAGCAACGCACTATGGCGTTCGCGCTTCGGCGCCGACCCGAGCGTGATCGGCCGGCAGATCACGCTCGACGGCGAGCCGCACGAGATCGTCGGGGTGCTCGAATCGGGCGGCACGTTCGACCGCGCGCCGCGGCAAATCTGGAAGCCGCTCGCCTTCCAGCCCGACAACATGACGCGCGATTTCCACTGGTTCGGCGCGATCGGCAAGCTCAAAGCCGGCGTCACGCTCGAGCAAGCGCGTGCCGAGATGGACACGATCGGCAAGCGGATCGCCGAGCAATATCCCGACTCGAACAAGGATTGGAGCGTGTCGGTCCAGTCGCTGACGGAGCTGATGGTCGGGTCGGAGCTGCGCACCGCCGTCGTCGCGCTGTTCGGTGCGACGGCGCTCGTGCTGCTGATCGGCTGCGCCAATCTCGCGAACCTTGCGCTCGCGCGCGGCGTCGCGCGCCGGCGCGAGGTCGCCGTGCGTTCGTCGCTCGGCGCCGGCAAGTGGCGGCTCGCGCGGCAATTCCTCACCGAGAATCTCTTGTTGTCGCTGCTCGGCGGCGTGCTCGGCGTAGGGATCGGTTACGCGACGATGCGCGCGATCGAGGCGGCGCTTCCGCAAGGCGCTCTGCCGCCGGAGATCGACGTGCGCATGGACCTCGACGTGCTGCTGTTCGCGGCGGCCGTCACCGTCCTCACGGGAGTCTTGTTCGGGCTCGCGCCTGCCATTCAGGCCACGCGCACGAATCTCACGGAGCCGATGAAAGAGGGCGGGCAGGGTACGACACCGACGGGCGGCGGCGCGCGCGTTCGCAGCACACTCGTCGTTGCGGAGATTGCGCTCGCGTTCGTCTTGCTCGTCGGTTCCGGGCTGTTGCTGCGCAGCTTGTCGAGCGTGCTCGCGGTCGACCCGGGGTTCGACTCGACGAACGTGCTGACGGCGAGTCTGCCCGTGCCGAACGCCCGATACCCGGATCCAGCGGGCCTCAATCGCTATCTCGATTCGCTGCGCGAGGCCGTCGGCGCGGTGCCCGGCGTGCGCGAGACGGCGATGACCTCGGCCTTGCCGTTGCAAGGGTGGGGCTACGGCATGCCGTATCAGCTTCAGCGTGCCGACGTCCTCGACCGTGCGAATCGCCGCGGCGGCGCCTTCAAGATGGTCACGCCGTCGTATTTTCAAGCGCTCGGTATCGAGTTGGTGGCGGGCCGCGCGCTCGAGACGACGGATATCGCAGGTTCTCCGCCCGTGATGGTCGTCAACGAGACGCTGGCGAAGCGCGACTTTCCCGACACGAGCGCGATCGGCCAGCGCATCCTGGTGCAGCAAATCGTGCCCGGAAAAACCGAGCTAGGGCCCGAGATCGCGTGGGAAATCGTGGGCGTCATCAAGGACGAAAAGCTGTCGTCGCTGGATGAGGACGGCGCGGCGGCGATGTACGTCTCGATGCAACAGAGCCCGGTGTATTTCATCGGTCTGCTCGCGCGCGCCTCCGCGGAGCCGCAAATGCTCGAGAAGGCCGTGCGCGCGGCCATCGCGGGCGTCAACAAGGACCAGGCGATCGCCGACGTGCGCACCATGGAGCAAATCACCGATGAATCGCTGGTGGGCGCCCGTATCCAAACGACGCTGCTTGCAACGTTCGCCGGCATGGCGCTGCTGCTTGCAGCGATCGGCATCTACGGCGTGATGGCGTACGCGGTCACGCAGCGCACGCACGAGCTCGGTATTCGCGCGGCGCTCGGTGCGAGCGGCGGCAGCTTGCGGCAGCTCGTGTTCCGCCACGGCATGGTGCTCGCCGCGATCGGCCTTGGCGTAGGTCTCGTCATGTCGCTGATGGTCAGCCGGTTGATCGAAGCGCTGCTCTTCGGTGTGGGCGCGCGCGACCCTTGGACGATTGCGGGCGTTGCGCTCGTGCTGGGCGCCGTCGCCGCGGTGGCGTGCTTCGTGCCGGCGAGGCGCGCGACGAAGATCGCGCCGATCGTGGCCCTACGCTATCAATAAGGAGGGAAGCCCCACGCCCGTTACCGGGCGCGGGGACCGCAGGATCAGGCCGGAACGCCTTTCGGCCAAACGAACTCGGGGCGCAGCCCCTCGAAGACTTTGCGGCCGTCGTTTGGCTTCGGCACGCCGGTCTTCGGGTCATAGAACGCGTGGTAGGTCGGTTTCAGGTTCGTCTCGTCGTAACCCATGAGGTTCGGCACGATCACGCGAATTCTCTTCTGCTTGTCGTCGAGCATGATCGGCTTGCCGCACGTCGAGCACAGACACAGCTCGAGCGGGCCGTTCGGGTTTTGGTCGTTGAACGGCACGCGCTTCAAGCCTGCCATGTTGTCGACCTTGAGATCGCCGTAATTGAAGAACACGACGTGCGTCGTCGCTTGCGTCGTCACGCGCTTGCACACCGAGCAGTGGCAGACGTGGTTGTCGATCGGATCTTGATCGGAGCTCGTGTGGACGTGCTCGCATCCTCCGGAATACTTCGCCATGATTCCCCACCCTTGTTTTGTTGATGTCGAATTCCGTCGACCCGAAAGGCCGGCGCTTGCTCCGCGATTATATAGAACGCTCTCGGAATTGCGTCGATTTCCGCCGAAGGCGTATTCTCGCGCTCCGCGGCCACGTCGCCGCAGGTTGCGCGGGAGAAACACGATGCTGCGTTTCGTAGTTTGCCGGCCGCTGCGGTTCGTTCGGCGCGCGCTGGGCGTGTTGGCGTTGCTCGCCGTGCTGCCGCTCGGGGCACGGGCGCAGCAACCGGCGCCGCCCGGGGACGTCATCGGTGTCGGCAACTTCGCGCACATTGTCGCAGACCTCGATACGTCGCTCTCGTTCTATCGCGACGTGCTCGGGCTCGAGGTGACGGTGTTGCAGCCGTTTGCGCCGAACGATGCCATTGCGAAGCTCGGTGCGACGGAGGGCGGGCAATCGCGCTACGTCGCATTGAAGGTGCCGGGGCTCGAGCTCGGCGTCGAGCTCATCGAGTACAAAGACATCGCGCGCACGGTGCAGAGGCCACGCTTCTACGATCCCGGTGCCGCGAATCTCGCGATCCGGATGCGCGACATCGACGCGGTGTTCGAGAAGATTGCCGCGTTCCCCGGCGCGCAGGTCATCACGGCCGGCGGCAAGCCCGTCACGATCAAAACGCCGAACGGCGAAATTCACGCCGTGTTCGTCCAAGACCCCGACGGTTTCGTCGTCGAGCTGGCCGAGGTGGCACAACCCGCGGCCGATGCGCCGCCCGGCAACATTTTGGGCGGCGCGTTCGAGCCCGCCGTCGCGAACAGCGAGGCGATGGTGAAGTTCTACAACGAGCTGCTCGGCTTTGACTTCAAGCTCGGCACGTGGAACGACAATCAAGTGATGGCCGCGACGGCGGGTGCGCCGGGCGCGAGCTTCCTGCAGAGCCGCGCGACGATTCCCGGCACGTCGGTCGCGTTCACGTTCATCGAGTTCAAGAACGTCGACGGCAAGATGTTGACGGGCCGCACGCAGGATCCGGGCACGACGGTGCTGCAGCTCCGCGTACGCGACGTGACGGCGCTGACCGCGAAGTTGAAGGGCGCCGGCGTACCGATCGTCACGACGGGCGGAGCGCCGGTGGAAGTGCTGCCGGGCTTGAAGATCGCAATCGTGCGCGACCCGAGCAACGTGTTGCTCGAGCTCG
>JACZCZ010196966.1_pt1 | contig 10615 bp, 10 predicted proteins | sample 8641811 | NCBI WGS metagenome assembly JACZCZ01 (sample SAMN15324610, study PRJNA640507) | soil metagenome | isolation source: intercropping peanut in the first line | place: China: Luxin town, Laibin City, Guangxi Province | collected 2019-07-25 | depth 10cm m | reverse complement strand
CAAGATCAAGAAGTTCTGCCAGGCGTGCCGGAAGCATCAGGACCACAAGGAAGGCAAGATCTCCAAGGGCTGAAGGCGCTGCGCCCACAACGGCGCGATAGCGGCTTTCGTCCTCGCCTGGACCCTGCGAAATACGGGTCAGGTATTCCTCGGGTCCAGTCTGCGGGCGCGCTCGCTCTCGCATCCGTTCTGAACGCAGCGCAACAACGGCGCTCGCGCTGAGCGCAAAATCCTTCACGCAGGGTTTCGCGCTCTACGTGTTCTTGGCCAGGGCACCGAGGCAGTCGTAGGCGGCGTATTTGTAGGCTTCAGCCAGGCTCGGGAAGTTGAACACCATCTCGATGAAGACATCGACGGTGCCGCCGAGCGCAATCACTGGCTGGCCGATATGCACGAGCTCCGTCGCGCGCTCGCCGATCACGTGCACGCCGAGCAGCTTGCGTGACCCGCGTTCGACCACGAGCTTGAGCAGACCTTCGGTGTCACCGGCGATCTTGCCGCGCGCATTGTGTGCGTAGTGAGCACGGCCCACGGCGTACGCGATCTGCTTCTCTTGGCAGCTCTTCTCGGTCTCGCCCAACGCGCTCACCTCCGGGATCGTGTAGATGCCGTAGGGCAGCAAGGCGGTGACCGCTTGCTTGTACGCGAAGCCAAACGCACGGCAGACGGCGACGCGCCCCTGCTCCATCGATGTGGACGCCAGCGCCGGAAAACCGATCGCATCGCCCACCGCGAGCACGTTCGGCACGCTCGTCTGGTACGCCCCATTCACCGCGAGGTAGCCGCGCTTGTCCGGCACGATGCCCACCTGCTCCAGACCGAGATCCTGCGTGCGCCCCTCGCGACCCGCCGCATACAGGAGCTGCTCGCTCTCGATCTCCACATCGTTGTGAAAGCGCGTGATCACGCCATCCCCGTGGCGTCGCACGCTGGTCCAGCGCAGCCCGAAGTGGAGCGCTACCCCCATCCGCTGCATCGACGCGATCAGCTGCTGCACCATCTCGTGATCGAGGAAGCCCAGAAGGGAATCGCGCGCGTCGACCAAAGTCACCTTCACACCGAGCGCGGCGAACATGCAGGCGTACTCGCAGCCGATCACTCCAGCGCCAAGGATCGTCATCGACGCCGGAATGCGCTCGATGCTCAGGATCTCGTCGCTGTCGTGGATGTGATCGTCGCTGAAGTCGATCTCTTTCGGGTTCGCGGGTCGTGAGCCGGTCGCGATCAAGATCACGTCGCCCGTCACGCGCTGTGCGCCGCTCGGCCCCGTCACTTCGACCGTGTGCGCGTCAACGAAGCGACCGACGCCGTGCACGTACGTCACGCCGTGTTGGCTCAGGTTGTGACGAATGCGCACGGACTCGGACGCCGCGATCGCTGCCTTGCGCGACATCAGTCGCTGCAACGTCGCATCCGCTTCCAGCTCCACCGCGATCCCGTACATCTCGCGCGTCCGATAACCCGACAGGTACATCGCCGCCTCGCGCAGCGTCTTGCTCGGCAACGTTCCGGTGTGCACACCCGCGCCGCCCGGCTCATTCGCGCGCTCGATCACCACCACCCGCTTGCCGAAGTAAGCAGCCTGGGCAGCGGCCTTCTCGCCAGCCGGTCCCGCTCCGATCACGACCAGGTCGTAATCGAACATCAGGCGTACAGCGCCTTCAGCCGCTCCTCGTACTTGGCAAGCACGTTGCGACGCTTGAGCTTGAGGGTCGGGGTCAGCATCCCGTTTTCGGTGGTGAGCTCCTCGGCATCGAGGATGAACGCGCGTGGCTTCTCGAAGCCCTTGAAGTCGGCGCTGTATTGCTCGATCTCAGACTCGAACAACTTGATCGTGCGCGGATCCTTCAACACGGCATCGGACGCAATGCCCTGCTCCTTGGCCCACGCCTCCAGCGCGACTTTGTCGGGAATGATCAGCGCGACGTTGTGCGGGCGGTCGGCGCCGTACACCACGCACTGCGCGATGAACGGGCTCAACTGCAGCTTCTCTTCCAGCGGCACGGGTGCCACGTACTTGCCGTTCTCGAGCTTGTAGAGCTCCTTGCTGCGGCCGGTGATGAACAGGAAGCCGTCTGCATCGATGCGACCCAAGTCACCGGTTCGCAGGCCTCCATCGGCCGTCATGACCTCCGCGGTGAGCGCCGGCTGATTGTAGTAGCCGGACATCACACCGAGGCCATACAGGATCACTTCGCCTTCGACGTCGTTGGCGCCGGGCGCGTTGTGATCGAGCTTGATCTCGACGCCCGGGAACACTTTGCCCACGGAGCCGATCCGCACCGCGCCGGGACGATTGACCGTGGTCGTTCCGCTGCCTTCGGTCATGCCGTAGCCCTCGTAGACCTGGATCCCGAGGTTGTCGACGAACTCGGCGACTTCACGCGAGAGCGCCGCCGCGCCCGAGATCGCCATCCGCAAACGCCCACCGAAGCGGCCGCGGATCTTCGAGAACACCAGCTTCTCGGCCAGCGGTAGCGCGATCTTCTCCGCCAGGCTCAAGGTCTGTCCGCGCTTGAGCTTGGTGCGCGCGCTCATGCCGTTCTTGAAGATGCCTTGAATCAATGCGGGCTGACTCGCCACTTGCTTCTGCACGCCATCGTAGATGCGGTTCCAGATGCGCGGCACGGCGAACAGGATCGTCGGCTTCACCTGCGGCAAGTACTCCAACAGCTTGTTGGTGTCGTCGCAGATCGCGAGTGACGCACCGCTGTAGATCACCGCGTTGGTCTCGATGCAGCCGCCGAACAGGTGCGCCCACGGCAAGAAGCCCAACGTGCGATCGGTCGGACCGGTGCTCACCACCTCCATCACGCCGCAGAGGTTCGATGCGATGCCGAAGTGCGAGAGCATCACGCCCTTGGGATTGCCGGTCGTGCCCGACGTGTAACAGAGCACAGCCAGGTCGCGATCGTCCGGCATCACGCCTTCGTGCGGGGTCTGACGTCCGACTTGCATCAAGCGTGCGTAGCTGTGCGCGTCATCGACACCACCTTCCAGGTTGATCACCACCTTCAGGTGCGGCAGCTCCGCGCGCATCGCTTGCAACCGCGCCGCGATCGCCGCGCTCGACACGATGCATACCTTCGCGCTGCAGTCGTTCAAGATGAACAGCCACTCTTTGTCGAGCTGCGATTCGTACATCGGCACGTACGTCGCGGGCAGGCTGTAGCAAGCGTGCGCCGCGACCACCCACTCGAGCCGGTTGTTGGAGATGATCGCGACCCGATCTCCCCTCTCGACGCCCACCGACGAAAGCCCGCTCCGGAAATGCGCACAGAGCTCGCCGAACTCACGGTAGGTCGTCCACTTCCACTGCCCGCCCGCGTTCACCCCGAACAACGGGTTGTCCGGATACCTGCGGATCGAGGACTGGAGCAGCTTGACGAGATTGGTGAACGGCGGCGTGTAGTCGATGGTCATGGGATGGTTCCTCGCGCGCGGTCGATCAAAGAAAGAAGGGCTAGCTCTGATCGAGCAGGCCGCGGAGCTGAGTTGGGCCGACGGTGTACACCTGGCCGCAGAAGTCGCAGGTCAGATCGATCACTTCCTGCTTGTCGATCATGTCGACGATCTCGCTGCGCGGCAGCGTCGTCAGCGAGGCGATCACGCGCATCGCGCTGCACCGACACATGAAGGAGAGCGGGCTCTCGCTGAGCTTGGTGAACGGAAAGCCGTACAGCAGCTCGTCGAGTAGCGGCTCCGCCAACGCGGAGGTCTGCGCCAGCAACGGGTCGATGTTCTCGAAGTCACGCAAGCGCTCGGTCATGATCGCGAGCGGCCCGCGCCCCACTTCGGGCAACAGCTGCACGATGTAGCCACCGGCCGCCTTCACTTCGCTGCCATCGACCAGACAGCCGACCGCGATCATCGACGCGACCTGCTCCGACTCGGACATGTACGTCATCAACGCCGACGACACGCTGCCTGCTTGCGGGAGCTCGATGAAGCCGCGGTGCACGCTGCCGTCCCAGAGCGTCCGCATCATCTCCAACGTCGCACCCGGCGACAGCAGCTCCGTTTCTTCCATCGTCGGCGCACCGAGACCACGCGTGCCACCGTCCGGATGCGAGTCGGCAATCACGCGGTGCTTCTGGTTCTTGCTGCGAAAGATCGCCTGCACGCGTTGATCGGGCGCCATGGTCTCGCGCACCAGGATCGCACCGGTAATCATCTCGCCCAGGAGCTTGGCATTGAGCCCCTGCACCCGCTGCGCTGCGACCGCAGCACGCACGGTGTCTGTGGTCCGCAAGGTCACGACGCGAAAGGCTCCGTCGTCGGTCATCGCGCGCAACACCGTGTCGTTCGCCTGCTGTTCTTCTGTCACAACACCTGGCCCCGAAAAGGTGGTCAGAGTGCCCCCACCGAGGGTCCCGCGCAACGTCAGAACGCTGCGCTCAGGCGCTGGACTGGGCCTGTTCCACCGCAGAAAGGACCACCGCGCGCAGGCTGTCCATGTGGCGCACGCCCTCGATCACGTGGCGTGTGTCCGCGTAGACGTCGTTGATCGCACGACCGATCGACGTGCCATCGATCGCGCAACCGACCAGCCGTTCCTGAAGCGCCTGTTGTCCAAGTCGGTTCTGGAAGTAATCGCCGCCGACACACACGCGCTGCAGGGTTGCATCCCCTGCGAGCTTCACGCCCGCGTACACGAAGCCGATCGACTCCTCGTACGGTGGAGACCACGACAGCTCCTTGTCGCCAGTGTCGACGGGGGTCTCGATCGCGTTCGCACGGGCGACCGCTGCAGTCTGCATGCTGCCGTCCAGCACCGACGCGTCGACCTGGTACATCGCGGCGTAACCGCGGACCAAGTGTTCGAACAGCGCTGCTTCATCGACACTGCGCTTGGCGGCTTCGTGCAGCGTGATCGGCGCGTGGCCACGGAATGGATCCTCGCTGCGCGCGGGATACGCAATCGCGCTCGGCGTCGGCACGTACGTCCGATCGCAACCGAAGAACGCCTCGAACAACACGTTGCCGTCCTGCCGTTCGTCCCACGCGATGTACGCGCCCGGTCGCGACAGCATGCTGACGTAGTCGCGGCCGAAGTAGTGCGAAGGCACACCGAGCAAGCGCAGGCCTTGGAGGATGCCGCGCACGTTGCGATTCAAGATCCGGCCCGGCGGACAGTCCATCAACGCCGACGCGCTGTTCATGGCCACCGCGAAGTGAAAGACGCCCTTCCCCGCGTAGACGGTGTTGCCGCCGCTGCTGCGCCTCACGCTCTCGGCGCTTGCCGACGGCGCGCGGACCGCGAGGTTGCTGCGTTGGTGGACACCCAAGGACAGGGCTTCACCGGTCAGCGCGGCGCCGTAAAACACCACCGGCACGTCGTCATTCACGGCATCGAGCAGGGCCTCGGCGCGACCACGCGACACGCGGGCAGAGCACGGGGAATCGAGCCAATGACGGGCGGAAATCATGGAAGTTGGACGCGGAATTGACGCGCCTGGGGGCCGGCTCTACACCGTGCCTCCATGAATCTCAACGACGCCCTCAAAGCCCGCATCGAAAGCACCATCCAGCAGGACCGCGTGGTCCTGTTCATGAAAGGCACGCGGCATTTTCCGCAGTGCGGCTTCTCGGCCACCGTCGTGCAGATCCTCGACAAGCTCGTGCCCAAGTACGCGACCGTGAACGTCTTGGCCGACGCGGAGATTCGCGAAGGCATCAAGGCCTACGCCAACTGGCCGACGATTCCCCAGCTCTACATCGACGGAAAGTTCGTCGGTGGCTGCGACATCGTGCGCGACATGTACACCGCAGGCGAGCTGCAAGAAGCGCTCGGCGTCGAAGAGAAAGTGAAGCTGCCGAGCATCACCGTGACCGCCGCTGCCAAGGCCGCGATCACGGATGCACAGAAGGACGCACCGGGTGAGCTGCTGCGCATCGAAGTCAGCCCGCGCTTCGAATACGCGCTGAGCCTTGGTGAAGCTGAGAAGGGCGACCTGACGATCGAGACCGCGGGCATCAAGCTCCTGATCGACCGCGAAAGCGCCGAGCGCGCCGACGGCATGACGATCGACTTCACGACCAACGGCGAAGGCGGCTTCAAGATCGACAACCCAAATGAGCCCGCCCGCGTGCAACAGATCGGCCCGGTCGAGCTGAAGCAGATGATGGATCGCGGCGATGCGCTGCGGCTCTACGACGTGCGCACGCCTGACGAGCGCGCCACCGCGATGATCGCAGGATCGATCTTGCTCGATCAGCAAGCGCAGACCGAGCTGGCCAAGCTGCCGAAGGACACCACCTTGGTGTTCCAGTGCCACAGCGGAGGCCGCAGTCAGCGCGCAGCGGAGTACTTCATCGAGCAAGGCTTCAAGCGCGTGTTCAACCTCGCCGGCGGCATCGACGCGTGGTCGCAACAAGTCGACCCGAGCATCAAGCGGTACTGAACACCGTAAGGCAACCCTCGTGGTTGCCCGATTTGGATCCACCCATGGCATCGATCGGCAGACTGTTGCTCACCTTCGGCACGATGATGGTGATCGTGGGCGCGGGCCTGTTGCTCGCGGACAAGCTTGGGTTCCGCGGTCTGCCGGGCGACATCGTCTGGAAGGGCAAAGGCGTCACGATCTACGCCCCGATCGTGACGAGCCTGGTCGTCAGCGTGGTGCTGAGCCTGCTCTTCTCGCTCCTGCGCAAGTGACGTCACCCTGCAGCCTCCCTCTGCACGTCATGTGGAGAGGGTCGGGTGAGCTTTACGGCGCGGTTTGATTCTCTTCGCTGCTCTCGATCGGTGTCACGGTGGCTGGCTCCACGCCGCCTTCGTCGATGGCGAAACGGAACAGCGCTTTCATGATCACGTTGCGGCGCACATTGCCGAGGATGCTCTTCATGTCCTCGTAGACGCTCGGGTCCATGATCAGACCTCCGAGCGTGCCGCGACCCCGCTCGATCTCGGTCGCGATGTGGTTGAGCCGCTCGGCGAACTGATTGAGCTCGGTCACCATTTGTCCGCCATCTTGGCCATACACCAGGGCATGCAGCGCGCCGTTGCCGGTGCGGATCTCGCGCATCATCGCGGTCAGCTCACTGGAGGTGTTCTTCAGCTCCGCGATCAACGCGACGCCGTCTTGCCCGTAGATCAGCGCGTGGGCTGAGCCGTTGCCGCGCTCGACCTCTGCCATGACCCGATCGACGCTCTGCATCGCACGACTTGCATGGGCCGCTGTACCGCGCAGGTCCGCCAGCATCGCGCTCATGTTCTTCGCGTCCACCTCGTTGTAGAGCAGACGGTGCGCCACGCTGTCGCCCTTCTCCACTTGCTCCATCACGTTCGCCAGCGACGCGATAACACGCGCAAGGTTCTGCTTGCTCTCATCGGTCACCAAGTTGGTCAACAACAGCTCGGCTTGCTTCGTGGCGCTGTTGACGTTCGCCACCACCTCGTCGAGACGCTTCGTCATGGCGTCGAGCGAGAACGCTTCTTTCGTCTTGAGGTAATCGCCCTCGACCAGTTGGCGCGAGCTGGGTGATCCGATGGTGATGTTGATGATGCGATCGCCGAGCAGGCCCTTGGAGTCCATCACCGCCACCGAGTCTTCGCGCAGACGTGGCATGTACTTGTCTTCGACCGCGATCTCGATCAGCGCCTCACGCTCGTCGAGGTTCTCTGGGAACGTGATCTTCGTGACAGTGCCGACGTCGAGCCCGGCCACGCGCGCGTTGGCGCCTTCCACCAACCCGTTGATGTCGGCGATCTTGATGTAAAGCCGCGTGCGCGGGCGGAACATGCCGCGTTCGCCACCGATCATCATTACGGCGAACATCAGCACGCCGAGGCAAACCGCCAGGAAGATCCCAGCGCGCAGGTGTTTGGCGTTCTGCTTGGCGCTCATGCGTGCGCTCCTTTGTGCCCTTGTGCATCCGGGTGCATCGCGAACAAGAAGTCGCGCACCTCATCGATCCGACTGTTCTGGATCTCCGCGACGGTGCCCACGTCCAGGATCCTCTTCTGGCCTAGAAAGGCGATGCGATCGCTCACCATGAAGGCCGCTTCGAGATCGTGCGTGACCACGACCGATGTGACGCCGAGGTTACGTCGCAGCTTCGCGATCAGCTCGATCAGGCGGCGCACGTTGATCGGATCGAGGCCGGTGGTGGGCTCGTCGTAGAGAATGATGCCCGGTGCACCCGCGATCGCGCGCGCTGTCGCCACCCGCTTGCGCATGCCACCTGACAAGTCCGCCGGCAGCATCGCCTCTGTCCCCGCCATGTCGACCTCGGCCAGGACCTCGGCCACGCGCGCCGCGATCTTCGGCTCGTTGCGCTCACCCCGCTCACGCAACGGGAACGCGATGTTCTCGTAGACCGTGAGCGAGTCGAACAGCGCCGACTGCTGAAACACCATCCCCACGTCGCGCCGCACACCAACCAGCGCGTGCTCGCTCATCCCGGTCAGCTCGACGCCGTTGACCTTCACCGAGCCCTCGTCCCAGTCCATCAAGCCCAGGATCATCTTGAGCATCACGCTCTTGCCGGTGCCGCTGCCGCCCAGGATCGTCATGATCTCCCCGCGTTGCAGCGTGAGATCGACACCGTCGTAGATGCGCTTGGGGCCAAAGGCTTTGCGCACGCCCCGCAGCTCGACAGCGGGCCCTTCTCGGTTGGGCGCTAGCGAATCCATCCGAGCGCCATCGTGAGCTTGGTGAGAAAGAAGTCGCTGATCAGCGTGGTCACCGACGTGATGACCACGGTGCTGGTGGTGGCCTGACCGACTCCGACCGTGCCACCGCGCGTGTTGAGCCCGTTGCGACACGCGACGATCGCGATGTTGAAGCCGAAGAAGACCGTCTTGAACAGGCCGGACAGGAAGTCCGCCATCATCGTCGAGCGCAAGGACGCGTTGTAGAAGTAGCTCATCTTCATGTCGCCCTGCAGCGCGACGATCGCCGCGCCACCGAGCACGCCGGTGACGACAGCGAACGACGTCATCAACGGCAACACCACCATCGTCGCCATCACGCGCGGTACCACGAGCTTCTTCACTGGATCGGCGCCGAGCGCACGCAACGCATCGACCTGTTCGGTCACGTTCATCGATCCGAGCTCGGCCGCGATGCCGGCACCCACGCGCCCCCCGACCATCAACGCTGTCAGCACTGGCCCGAGCTCACGCGCGAGTGAGAGTCCGACGACGTTTCCGACCCATTCCTTCGCCCCGAAACGCGCGAGCTGCACCATGAACTGGATCGTCATCACCATCGACGAAAAGACCGCGGTGAGGATCGCGATCGACATGGAGCGCAGGCCGATCATCTCGACTTGATCCATGAAGGCGTGCCATCCGAACGGCCCCCGGAACGCACGGGAAAACGTCTGACCAGAGAGCACACCGATCTCACCGAGCACGGTAAGGAAACGCTTCACGCGCTCCGGAAAGCTCAACACGGCCGCGATCGGCGACGGCACCGCGCTACTCACGGTGCACATCCGTGGAGAAGCCCTGCACGAAGGCTTGGAACGTGGCGAGCGCTTGTGGGTGCGTGACTTCAGAAGCGATCAGCGAGAGATCGTAGACGCAGCCACTCTTCTTGATCACGTAGACGTCGATCAGCATCGCCACGCCATCGAGCTCTGCGGACACCAGGACGTGGTAGGCGCCGCGGCCGTCGAGCTGGACCATCTCTTCGGTGCGAAACTGACGCTGCGTCGTGCCAAACAAGAGGTGATTGACCAAGGCGGCGTGCGGCACGTCCTCGTATTCGTCGCAGGTGGCGTTGACGCTGATCGTGCCGATGCCTTCGCGGTAGAAGGCCAAGTCGTTGTCATCGACCTCGGCCCGCTTCCAGGCACGGTCGAGCGGGCCTACGCGGTAGGTCGCCTCGTCGTCGCTGTAGATACCGCCGGCGAACGTGGCACCGCCGCACGCGCTCACGACCGACGCGCCAAGCAGGGTCAACGAAAGCAAGACAAGCCGGACCATACGGGGCCCTTGCTTAGCACACGGGCGCTACTTCTTCTTGAACAGATCGCCGAAGGTTCCGAGCTTGCCGGCCTGAGCGCTTTGGGCCCGATAGCCGTCAAAATCGGCCCGTTCCTCGTCGTCCTTGATGGCGCGAATCGAGAGCCGCAGCTTGCCGTCACCGGTTTCCAAGACCTTGGCCGTGAGCTTGGTGCCCACCGGGAACAGCTTGCGTGTATCGGAGCCGCGTGGCGTGCCCAGCTCGGCGTTCGGAATCAGACCGCGACCTTGCCGACCGCGCGTGCCGTCCATCTGGAGAAACACGCCGAAGGTTTCGATCCGGTCGACCACGCCGGTGATGATTGCGCCGACCATCAGTGTTGGTCCGGCGGCGCTCGTGCCCACTTCGAGACCGTCGGCCGCTGGCGCAAGCGAGATCTTCTTGGCGCGCGCGTCCACCGATTGCACCACCACGTTGAGTTGATCGCCCACCTTCAGCACCGCCGATGGGTGTTGCACCTTGCCGCCGAGCTCCGAGATGTGAAGCAAGCCCTCCACACCCGGGCCGAGCCGCACGAACGCACCAAAGTCCATCAAGCGCGTCACTGCACCGCGACACACCTTGCCGACCGGTGCCACCAGCTCGACGCTCGCCCACGGATCGGTGCTCAGCGCCTTGAGCGAGAGCGTGATCTTGGT
>JACZCZ010043999.1_pt1 | contig 10630 bp, 13 predicted proteins | sample 8641811 | NCBI WGS metagenome assembly JACZCZ01 (sample SAMN15324610, study PRJNA640507) | soil metagenome | isolation source: intercropping peanut in the first line | place: China: Luxin town, Laibin City, Guangxi Province | collected 2019-07-25 | depth 10cm m | reverse complement strand
CGAGCGCGGCGGCGCCGGTCCGGATCCGCGCGACGAGTGCGTTGCGCTGCGCGAGCGCCTGGTTGTAGGCGCGCCGCGTCGCCACGCGTGCCGGCCACAACCCCGCGACCAGCTGGTCCATATGCGCGCGTCGCAGCGACGGCGTGCCCTTGACCAGCTCGAGGCGGTCCGGCAGGAACACGCTGACGAGCGGCCGACCGGGAACGTCGAGCAGCCGCTCGACGCGCACGCCGTCGGCCGTCATCCGCTTCGGCTCGCCGGGCGTGAAGCCGACGCTGAGCTCGTGCAGTCCATCGGGGGCTTCGGTCGTGACCTCGACGCGGACGACCTGCTCGCCGAAGCGCACCAGCTCGCGCTCGTTGGTGGTCCGCGCCGAGCGACCGGTACAGCCGAAGTAGAGCGCGTCCAGCAGGTTCGTCTTGCCGGCGCCGTTGCGGCCGGTCACGATCGTCACGCCAGGGCCCAGCTCGACGTCGGCTGCGGCGTAGCTGCGGAAGTTGCGCATCGAGAGGCGCGCGATCCGCACGACGACCGGCCTAGACGTTCAGCCGGATCGGCATGATCAGGTAGAGGAAGCCGGGATCGTCCGCCGCCTGGATCAGGCCCGGCCGCAGCGGGCTGATCAGCTTCAGCACGATGTCGCCCGACTCGACGCCCTCGAGCCCGTCGCGCAGGAACTCGGGGTTGAAGCCGATCTCGAACGGCTCGCCCTGGAAGGCGACCGGCAGCGACTCGCGCGCCTCGCCGATGTCCGGCGTCTGTGAGGACACCGTCAATTCGCCCGGCTGGAACGACAGCCGCAGCGGTGCGTTCTTCTGCGCGAGCAGGCTGATGCGGCGCACCACGTCCGTGACCTCGCTGCCGGACACGTTGAGCTCATGCTCGTAGGTCTCGGGCAGCAGCTGGCGGTAGTTCGGGAACTGACCTTCGATCAGGCGCGAGGAGAGCACGACGCCGCCGATGCCGAAGACGACTTGGTTCTGGCGCACCGCGACGGTGAGATCCTCCCCGTCGAGCTGCTGCACCAGCCGCGCCAGCTCCTGCAGCGCACGCGCGGGCACGTTCGCCTCGAACGACTGCTGCAGCGGCTGCTCGAGCTGCGTCTCCTTGACGCTCAGGCGGTAGGAGTCGGTCGCGACCATGCGCAGCTCGCGGTCGGCGGCGGAGACGAGGATGCCGGTCAGGACCGGCCGCGTCTCATCTCGCGACGCGGAATTCGCGACCTTGAGAATCGTTGAGACGAACGCCTGCGCCGGCACCCGCACGGCGCCGTCGGCCTCCGGCTCGGGGAATGGCGGGAAGTCCTCGCCACGCAGCGTGCGGATGTGGAACGTCGCGTTGCCGGCCACGAGCTGGACGTCCTGCTCGGTCGCTCGCAGCTCGAGTGCGACCGTCGGTCCGGACAACGAGCGCACGACGTCCACGAGCAGCCGCGCCGGAAGGACGACCGAGCCCTCGCGCTCGACCTGCGCGGGCAGCGGGACCCGCAGGCCGACCTCCATGTCGGTTGCGCGCAGCTCGACGGCGGAGCCGGCGGCGAGGATCTGAACGCCGGAGAGTGCCTGGATCGCCCCGCGCGTGGAGGCGACGCGGCTGACGGTCTGCAGCTGGGCAAGCAGCTCTTCGCGCGCGGCGGACAGCTTCACGATGAGAACCTCATCTGGGAGAGAGTCATTGTCATAGGGGACGTCGAGATGTGGACAAGCCCGCGGATTCCGCGCTGGAGCGGGGAGGATCTGCACACAGGGCTTGTGGACACGAGCGTAGGAAGTCTTTCAGGCGGAGCGGTCGACATCGGCGCGCTGGAGCGTCTCGGTGAGGCTGCGGACGAGCTCGTGCGCCTCGGCGTCGCGAGCGATGCGTTCGGTGGTGCGGCGGCAGGCATGCAGCACGGTGGTGTGGTTGCGACCGCCGAATGCGCGACCGATGGCGGGCAGCGTCGCGTCCGTGAGCTCACGCGAGAGGTACATCGCGACGTGCCGCGCCCAGGCGACGCGCGCACTGCGGTCGGGCGAGTTGAGCGCGTCGCGAGCGATGCCGAGCCGCTCGCACGTGGCCGCCTGGATCTCCTCGAGCGTGTTGACGCGCCCGCCGGGAACACTGGCTCCGTCGGGGTAGAGCCCGTCGAGCACGTGCGTCACGAGCGCTCGGTCGATCGGGCGGCCGGTGAGCGAGTGGAACGCGACGACACGGATGAGCGCCCCTTGCAGGGCGCGGACGTTCGTCGTGACCCGCTCGGCGATCGGCACGATCGCGTCGGCGTCGTGCAGGCGGATGCCGTCGTGGTGCACGCGCTTGCGCAGAATCGTCATGCGCGTGGCCAGGTCCGGCGGGCGCAGATCGGCGACGAGGCCGGACTCGAAGCGCTCGCGCAGCCGGTCGGCGAGGTCGTTCATGTCGCGCGGCATGCGGTCGCACGTGACGACGAGCTGGCTGCCGGTCTCGTACAGCGCGTTGAACGTGTGGAAGAACTCCTCCTCGACCTTGGCCTTGCGCTCGAGGAACTGCACGTCGTCGATCAGCAGGATGTCGGTGTCGCGATACCGGCGCTTGAAGGTCTCGATCGAGCTCGACCTCAGCGCCCCGACGAACTCGTCGGTGAAGGCCTCCAGCGTGGTGTAACGGACTGTGACGCCATCGGCGTACTCGCGTACGTAGTTGGCGATGGCGTGGAGCAGGTGCGTCTTGCCGAGACCGGGTGGACCGTACAGGAAGAGTGGGTTGTAGGCCTGACCCGGCAGCTCGGCGACCGCGAGCGCCGCCGCGTGCGCCAGGCGATTGCCGTCGCCGATCACGAACTGGTCGAAGGTGTACTTCGGGTTGAAGACGTCTGACGGGCGGCCCGAGGGCCCCGGCGCCGGCATCCCGCGTGCGGGCGGCGCCGGGCGGCTCGGCGCTCGACCGCGCGGAGCGGGCATCGGTGCGTCGAGGGGGACGACCGTGACCGTCGTCGCTTCGCCGAGCACCGTCGCCGAGCAGGTTTGAAGAACTCGCTGGAAACGGTCGGCGACCCAGGTGCGGATCTCTTCCGGAGCCCCGATGAGGAGGACGTCACCCTCGATCGCTCGCGCTCTCAGCGGGGCGAGCCAAAGGTGGTAGGTGGAGTCGGTGACCGCGCGCCGCAGCTCGGCTTGGATCTGGGACCAGGTGTGCTCGAGCGCTTGGTGCACAGGGGTCGTCGACCGACTCCTCGTCGGGTTGCGTGGCGGGGGATGGAGGGGCCCTGCGGCCCCGGGGGGCGGCGAATATACCAACGCCGCTGGAACGTGCCGTCCGCCCGCCGTGCTCGTCCGCCCGCGACTGCGCAAATCGCGGGAAAAAGGTCGCGAGGACGTCCGCTGGGCCTGCGCACACTGTCGACGTCTGTGGACAGGCTGTGCAGAACTCCGCCGCAGGCATCGCCAAGCGCAGGCGTCGCCAAGGGTTGACGCGCGCCTACGCGTATACTGGCCCTCCCCGACGGGAACGTCCGGGGTGTCGGAGCCGGCCAGGAGCCGGCACAGGCGGGTCCCCGCGCAGGAGCAACGATGAAACGCACCTACCAGCCGAAGAAGCGCAAGCGCGCGCGCACACACGGGTTTCGCGCCCGCATGCAGACGCGCGCAGGTCGTCTGACGCTCAAGCGTCGCCGCGACAAGGGCCGCAAGCGCCTCACCGTCTGATGAGCGGCCGCCCGGGCGTCGCGGCCCGGCGAAGCAGGCGCGGGCGGCTCTCTCGCAGCGCCGAGTTCGACCGGGTCTTTCGACAGGGACGCTCGCACGCGAATCGCGTCCTGGTCCTCTACGGCTTTCCGCGCCCGGACGGCACGGCTGCCGACGAGCCGCGACTCGGCCTCTCCGTCTCCCGCAGAGTGGGCGGCGCCGTCGAGCGCAACCGCGTCAAGCGCCTCCTGCGCGAGGCCTTCGAACAAGAAGCGGAACGCCTTCCGTCCGGACACGACGTCGTGATCGTCGCTCGTCCCGAGGCCCGTGTCGTCGCGGAACGGGACGGACTCGACGGCATCCGCGCCGCGCTCGTCGAGCTGATCGATCAGCTGCGCGCGCGCGTCGAAGGGGAGGCCGCGAGATGACCGGCCCGCGAGCGGTCGTCGTCGCGCCGATCCGCGCGTATCAGCGGATCGTCTCGCCGCTGCTCCCGCCCCGCTGCAAGTACGAGCCGAGCTGCTCCCACTACGCCGCGCAGGCGGTCGAGCGGTACGGCATACTGCGCGGCCTGATCCTCGCGGGATGGCGGCTGCTGCGCTGCAATCCGTGGAGCCACGGGGGCTACGACCCGGTCCACGAGCAGCGCGTCTTCCGCTCCCGCCGATCGACCGCTCCGAGCGCCTAGCCGCGCGGGAGTCGCCCTAGCTCATGGTCATCCCCTTCGCAAACGTCCTTCAGCCGCTCATCGACGTGTTGGAGCAGGTCCTCCTGTTCTTCCACGACACGATCGGCGTCAGCTGGGGCTTCGCGATCATCCTGCTGACGCTCTCCGTCCGCCTCGTCCTGCTGCCGCTGACGCTCAAGCAGGTCACCTCCATGCAGCGCCTGCAGCTGCTCGCGCCGGAGATGAAGGCGATTCAGGAGAAGTACAAGGACGACAAGCAGCGTCAGCAGCAGGAGATGATGAAGTTCTACCGCGAGAACAGAGTCAATCCTCTGGCCTCCTGCCTGCCGCTGCTGTTCCAGCTGCCGTTCTTCATCTCGCTGTACTTCATGCTCCGCACGGACTTGAAGACGGACATGTGCCCGGGGATCGAGGGCTATGCCGCGTCCCAGCACACCAGCGTCACGCATGTCACGTGCTCGCAGTTCGGCGATTCCGCGTACGCGGCGGCGCACCACATCACGGTCTCGGACCCGAGCTTCCTGTTCATCCCGGACCTGACCGCCAAGGCGACGGGCGCCGTGCTTGTCGTGCTGATCGTGCTCTACGTCGCCAGCCAGCTCGCGTCAGGCCTGTTGAGCTCCGCCTCGATGGACAGAAACCAGCGGATGATCATGCTCGGCCTGCCGATCGTCTTCGTCACCTTCATCATCAACTTCCCCGCCGGCCTGCTGGTCTACTGGATCACGACGAACTGCTGGACCATCGTGCAGCAGCTGATCGTGCGACGGACTGTCGGGCTTCCCGGAAGACCGCGCGTTGCGACCGCCGGGACTCCTGCGGGCGCCGCGGCCTTGACGGGCGCCAAGGATGGTGGCGCGGGCGCGGCCCCACGTGCGTTGGGCCGCCGCGAGAAATCAACGGACAAGCCAGCTGAGAAGGGCGGCACCAATGGAGCTTCCGCAAGAGCGAGCCCGCCGCCGTCTCGCAGAAAGAAAAAGCGGACGGGACGGCGTCGATGACTGCGCGCGGTGACAGCGAGGCGGCCGCGCGCGTGCGTCAGATGCTCGAGCAGATCGTGGACGCGGTTGGCGTCGAAGCCGACATCGACGTCAGTGAGAGCTCCGACGGCATTCAGGCGAATCTCGATGGCGAGGATCTCGGCCTGTTGATCGGACGGCATGGCCAGACGATCGATGCGATCCAGCACCTCGCGTACCGGGTCGCATATCGCGGCGAGGACGATCGCAAGCGCGTCACCGTCGACGCGGCTGGGTATCGCGAACGGCGCGCGGCGCTGCTCCAGCAGGACGCCGACGAGGCCGTCGAGGAAGCGCTCCGCACGGGTGAGCCCGTTGCTCTCGATGCGATGAACGCCGTCGAGCGGCGGGTCGTGCATGAGTACCTGCGCGACCGCGACGGTGTGGAGACGTACAGCGAGGGCACCGAACCCGATCGGTACCTCGTCGTCGCACCGGTGGCGTCGTAGCGCCGCGCCGGCCGGCGTTTCACGTGAAAACCTCGCCCCGGCGTTTCACGTGAAAACCGACAGCGAGCTCCGGACGCTCATCGCGCGGTACGAGCTGCCGGCAGCCGCCGCCACGAGACTGTCAGCGCTGCTGGACGCGCTCTCGAAGGATCCGCATGCGCCGACGACGGTCCGCGAGCCTGCGCAGGCGATCTCCACGCACGTGGCGGACTCGCTCGTCGCGCTCGAGTTGGCCGATGTCCGCGCGGCAGTTGCGGTGGCGGACCTCGGCGCCGGCGCCGGGTTCCCGGGCTTGCCCCTCGCGGTTGCACTCCCGAATGCTCGCGTCGCCTTGGTCGAGAGCATCGCGCGCAAGTGCGCGTTCATTCGCGCGGCCGCGGACGCCGCCGGTCTGACGAACGTCGAGGTCGTCGCCGAGCGGGCGGAGGCGTGGAGGGCCGGGCTCGGTACGCACGACCTGGTGACCGCCCGGGCTCTCGCGCCGCTGGCGGTGCTCGGCGAGTACGCGGCGCCGCTGCTGCGCGAGGGAGGGATGTTGGTTGCCTGGAAGGGCCGGCGCGACGCGCTCGAGGAGCGTGACGCCGTCGCCGCTGCAGACGCACTGGGTCTCGCGGTCGAGGAAATCCGTTCTGTCGACCCCTTTCCGGGCGCCGATCACCGTCACCTCTACCTGCTGCGCAAAGTCGCACCGACGCCCGAGCGTTTCCCCCGCCGGCCGGGTATGGCGCGCAAACGCCCGCTCCGAGCGACAAACCGCCCGACCCTCTGACCGTGTTCGTCGCTACCGTGGAGGCCGATGCCGGCCGAACCCGTTCGCTCCGCATGAGCACCGTCTACGCGATCGCCAACCAGAAGGGTGGGGTCGGCAAGACGACCACCGCCGTGAACCTCGCCGCCTGCATCGCCGAGGCGGAGTACGAGGTGCTGCTGATCGACATGGACGCACAGGCGAACGCGACCGTCGGGCTTGGCCTGCCGAAGGACGCGACGCCGAGCGTCTACGACGTCCTCTCCGGCACCGCGACGCTTGACGAGGCGCTTCGGCCGACCTCCATCCCGCACCTCTCGATCGTGCCCGCAAGCCCCGATCTCGCCGGCGCGAACGTGGAGCTGCCACGCATCGAGGGATCCGAGCAGCGCCTGCGCGCCGCACTGGCCGGGGTGCGCGACCGCTACGCCTTCACGATCCTCGACTGCCCGCCGTCGCTCGGTCCCTTGACGGTCAACGCGCTCGTCGCGGCCGACCGCGTGATCGTGCCGGTGCAGGCCGAGTACTTCGCGCTGGAGGGCTTGGCCGGCCTGCTCGACACGCTGTCGCTGATCCAGCGCGAGCTGAATCCGCGCCTGACGATCGCCGGCATGGTCTTGACGATGCACGACGGCCGTACCCGCCTGGCGCAAGACGTCGAGCAGGAGGTGCGCTCGCACTTCCCGCAACTCGTCTTCGACACGGTGATCCCCCGCAACGTGCGGATCGGCGAGGCGCCCAGCTTCGGTCAGCCGGTGATCCACCACGATCCCCACTGCGCCGGAGCGGACGCCTACTTCGAGCTGGCACGCGAGGTCGCGGCGCGTGGCTGAGAAGGCACGCAAGCCGCCGCAGCGGGCCAGGCTGCGCAACGACGAGCTGCCCAGACCGCATGGGAAGACCCGCGGCATGGGCAAGGGCCTCGCGGCGATCCTCGCGGCTTCGCCGAAGGAGGAGCCGGAGGAGCTGCGCCAGATCGCGGTCGAGCTGATCGCGCCCAACCCGAACCAGCCGCGGCGGCACTTCGACGAGGAGGCGCTGACGGCGCTCGCCGCCTCGCTCGAGGAGCGCGGGGTGCTGCAGCCGGTGCTGGTGCGGCCTTTGCCTGGCGGCCGCTACGAGCTGATCGCCGGCGAGCGGCGCTGGCGCGCCGCGCAGCTCGCGCGGCTGGAGCAGCTCCCGGCGATCGTGCGACGACACGACGACGCGGCGTCGCTCGAGCTCGCCGTGATCGAGAACATGGCGCGCGAGGACCTCAACCCACTCGAGGAGGCCCGCGCCTGCCTCGCGCTCGTGGAGGAGCTCAACCTCACGCGCGAGGACGTCGGGCGGCGGGTCGGCCGCAGTCGCGTCGCGATCTCGAATCTGATCCGCCTGCTCGATCTTCCGGACGAGGCGCTGGAGCTGCTCGAGCGCGGCGCGCTGAGCGAGGGGCACGGCCGCGCGCTGCTGCTGGCGAAGGATCACGATGCGCGCCGCCGACTCGCCCGCGACGCAGCGGCGAACGGCTGGTCGGTCCGGGAGCTGGAGCGCCGCGCGCGCGCAGCGGAGGAGCGCCCTGTCGCGAGCCGGGCCCGCCGCAACCTGCATCCGGACCAGGCGGCGGCCGTCGAGCGCCCCTCCGACGCGTTCGAGAGCGCATTCGGCACGGAGGCCCACGCCGCCCCGCAGGGCGGCGGGTACCGCCTCCAACTCGCGTTCGAGTCGCTCGACGAGGCACTCGAGCTCGCCGCCCGCCTTGGCGCGAGCGCGCCTGCCTGACGCCCCCGTCCGATCCCGCTAGAATCGCCTCTCGCGGGGCGATTAGCTCAGTCGGTTAGAGCGCTTCTCTGATAAGGAAGAGGTCCCTGGTTCGAGTCCAGGATCGCCCACTTCGCAAACCGCCCTCCTGTAGAGAGGTGATTGTCCGCGGCTTGGCGGTACATCGGTCGCGTAGGGCGGTTCTCGCCAGAACATCGGTCCAGGTAGCACACGGTGTGCTACCTTGTGGGCATGGAGCGCATCGGAGTCCGTGAGCTGCGCCAGCACGCCACCCGCTACCTCGGCCGCGTCAAGGCCGGTGAGACGGTCGAGGTGACCGAGCGCGGCCAGCTCATCGCGCTGCTCGTTCCGCCTGCACCAGGCGCCACCGAGCGTGAGCGACTGATCGCCATGGGACAGCTCGTGCCGGCATCTCGTCCGTTCAGAGTCCCTCGGCGCGCTCCGCTGCCGGCCGCCGCGCCGAGCACCGGCACGGTGCTGGTCGATCTGCGCGCCGAGCGGACGTGATCTACCTCGACTCCTCTGCGCTGCTCAAGCTGCTGCACGACGAAGCCGAGAGCGCCACCCTGGCCGACTGGCTGACTGCACGCGCGGGAACGCCGCTTGTGAGCAGCGCGCTGGCGAAGGTCGACGTTGTGCGCGCGTGCCGACGCATCAACCCAGCGACGCTGAGCGAAGCGACGGCGCTGCTCGCCGGACTGGACCTCATCCCGCTCAGCGGCGCAGTGATCGACCAAGCCGCCGACGTCGGTGAGACGATGCTGCGCAGCCTCGACGCGATCCACCTCGCGAGCGCCCTTTCAATCCAGGCCGAGCTCACCGCCTTCATTGCCTATGATCACCGCCTCGCCGAGGCTGCCTCAACCGCGGGCCTCGAGCTGCTGGCGCCTGGCGCCTAACCAAGCGCGACAGCTCTCGGTACGCCGCTACGGGCGAAGGGCCACCGCGCGCAGCGCCACATGGGTTACGCGACGCCAAGTTCTCTCCACTCGAGCGCCGCATTGCGCCGCTGCCCTCTGCCGGTCGGGTCCTCCGATTCCCGTCTGCGCCCACGGCCGACCTTGCTCGGGCTCGACCTGTGTCGCAAGTCCGCCGACCTGGCTCGCCGCAGCAGTTGTGCGCATCGAGCGGTGTTCCTCGAAACCGGCTTTTTGCAGGTATTTCCTCTAGCTCACCGACCTCCGTCAGAGCCACGGCGGACCGTTCCGGACGGCCCCTATACTTGACCCTCGCCCGCCAGCCCAGGAGTCGCTTTGCAGGAGATGGTCATCTACGGCGTGAGCTTCGACATGGTCGGCAAGCAGCCGATCGTCCTGTTGAAGACCGTCGACAGCAACAAGTTCCTGCCGATCTGGATTGGGCATCCGGAGGCCGCGGCGATCCTGATGAAGCTGCAGGGCGCGACCACGCCGCGTCCGATGACGCACGATCTGCTGTCAGAGGTCCTCGGCGAACTCGACGTCTCCTGCACGCGCGTCGCCGTCACCGAGCTGCGCGAGAACACCTTCTACGCCTCGATCACCCTCGCGGTGAACGGCAGAGAGCTCGAGATCGACTCGCGCCCGTCTGACGCACTCGCCCTCGCCGTCCGCGCCGGCGCCCCGATCTTCGCTGCCGAGGAGGTGATCGCGGAGTCCGCGATCGAGTTCGAACACGAGGTCGAGGACACCGAGGAGGTCGTCGAGAAGTTCAAGGACTTCCTCGACCAGGTGACGCCGGAGGACTTCGCCGGCGATTCCTAGCGCTGCGCCGGCTCGCGGCTCAGTGCGATAGCCACGATCCGCTCGACGAGCGCGTCGAAGCTGATCCCCGCCGCGTCGGCCGCCTGCGGCAGCAGGCTCGTCTCCGTCAAGCCGGGCACGCTGTTCGCCTCCAGCACGAACAGCTCGCCGTCCTCGCGCAGCATCAGATCGACCCGCGCGAAGCCGGCGCAGCCGAGCGCGCGATACGCCTCGACCGCCAGCTCCTGCGTGCGCTCCGCAACGCCGTCCGGCAGCTCCGCCGGGCACACGAAGCGCGTGCGGCCGATCTCGTAGCGCGCCTCGAAGTCGTAGAAGTCCCGGCCCTCCGCAACCGCCTCCACGACCGGCAGCGCGAGCGGCGAACCGTCCTCCTGCTCGACGACGGACACCGCCAGATCGCGCCCCGCGACGTAGCGCTCCAGCAGCACCTTGCGGTCATAGGAGAAGGCCGAGACAGGCGCCTCGGGGACGCCGAACCAGTTCTCGGCGAATTTGATTCCCAGGGCCGAGCCGCCGCGACTCGGCTTGACGACGAGGGGGAAGCCGAGCCGTTCCTCGAGCCCGCCGAGCGCATCGGCAGCT
>JACZCZ010215495.1_pt1 | contig 10631 bp, 7 predicted proteins | sample 8641811 | NCBI WGS metagenome assembly JACZCZ01 (sample SAMN15324610, study PRJNA640507) | soil metagenome | isolation source: intercropping peanut in the first line | place: China: Luxin town, Laibin City, Guangxi Province | collected 2019-07-25 | depth 10cm m | reverse complement strand
TCCTTGAAGATGATCGCAGCTTCTTCGAAGTGATTCGTTTCGTAGAAGATACGAGCGCGCTTGTACTTGATCGTCGGGAGGTCTTCGCTGTCCGGAACGAAGCAGATGTACCGCTGGAACGCGTTGAGCATTCCGTTCTCAAGCGGCGAGTACTCTTTGGGCGCGTACTGAGCAGATTCGTCGACCTGCTCTTCTTCCTGACCGCGACCCTTCTTCTTCTTCTTCTTGCCTTCGTCGCCGTTGCGACCACGCACTTCGGTCTGACTCTCGGCGTAGGTCTGCTGATACGATTTATTATAACAAAGCACAGCGGCGTAGGCGGCGTCGGCAGTGAACTCGCCCTGAGGGTCAAGCTCAACGACCTTGTCGAACGCGGGGCCGCAATCGCCCCACGATTCCATCTTCCACAGAAGCTCAGCGTAGAAGTAGGCAACGCGATACTGCGTCGGCCAGTCGCGCCGATCGATCTCAGGAAACTCCATCGACTCCATGTCGGGGAACTTGTCGAGGATCAAGCGATAGAGCTTAGAAGCCAGCTCCATCGTGCGGCGATCATTGGTTCCGGGTTGCGTATCGGTGCCAATCGCCTCGCGGTGCCAGGCCGTGGCCAGCTCGACCAGGACAGCGGCCGAAGCCTGTTTGCAAGTCTTCTTGGCCTCCTCGCCGGCCTGCCCGTCGCGGAAGGCTTCGAACAGATCGACCATGCGTTCGATCTCGGTGACCTGCTCGACCTTCGGCTTCGAGGACACGACTGCGTTCGTGACGCGCGTCTGCCAGTAACAGACCTTGTCCTCGGTCGATCGCTCTGCCATGAGCTTGTGATAGACGGCGATGACGTTCGGCCATTGGCCCGTGTCGTAATACAGCTCGCCGAGGTGCTCGAACATCTCGTAGGCCTCGTTCTCGTCTTTGGCCCAGCGCGAGAAGAACTCTAAGGCCTTGCCCGGATTGCCCACTTGGGCATAGGGCATGATCATTTCCCGGCGCGACTGTTTGACTAGGTTCGCGACGTTGTTGGCGTCAGGGTTCTCGGTTCCAAACTTCACGGTCTCGACGAACTTCTCGAGCGAGCCGCGATAGTCTTCGAGGTTGTAGGCGCACCACGCCATCTTATAGAGCGCGTAGCCGTAGACCTTGTTCCGCTCAGGCGGGATCTCCGTCACCTTCTCGTAGAACTGCTTCGCGGCGTTCATGTCGCCTTGCTGGAAGTAGTACTCAGCGAAGGAGAGGTAGGCGTTCGGAATGAAGTTACTTTGGGGATAGCCCTTGATCAGGCGGAAATACACCTGCCGCGCACGGTCGAACTGCTTCATCTCCTCAAGCGCGAAGCCGAGTGAGAACAGCACTTCGTCCATCCGTCGGAAATCTTGGTGATCCTTCACCAGCGTCGCCAGTGCGGTGATGTTCGCTTCGCGGAGCTTGTCGAGACCCTGCTCAGCCTTCTTTTGCTTCTCGCGTAGCTCGCGACACTTGGTCGCGTTCTTCTTCACGCGGCAAGCCTGGAAGATCGGATCATCCAAGCCGCGGACTTCCGCGTTCTGCGTTTGGATCATCTCGAAGTAACTCTCCGCTAGACGCAACAAGTAGTCGGGGCGACGCCGATCCGTGGTCGGGGTGTTCTTGATCAGGCGCTTGGTGATTTCGATCTCGCGCTCAAGCAGCTGCTTCGCGCGGACCTGGAGGTTCTCGCGATTGCGCAGAGTGGCCACGTCGATCTCGATCGACGGGCCTTGCGGACCGCCTTGCTTCTTCTCTTCAACGCGACGCTTCGACTCGCGCAAGCGTGAAACCGGCGCCTCGCCAGCGGCTTTCTTCGCCCCTTGCGGCGTGCCGCTCGGACACGCGGCGACAGCAGCCGGCGTTCCTGGAGAAATGCACGCGGGGCCGCTTTCAGGCGCTTGAGCTTGAGACGCGGCATTGCGTTGCGCGCGCGAGTTGCCGCGCTGCGCGCCAACCATAATCGGCAAAGCGACCGCAAGGGTCGACGCCGCCACCAGAACCGAAACCGGAATGCGTCGCATCTCGTCTACCTTCCACACTTGTAGGTGACTTCTTGACGATAGTAGCCAAGCTCGTCGCGCCAATACTCGCCGTTGAACGGCCAGACCACGTGCTCTGAGTCAACTTCGACCGAGCCACCAGTGGACTGCGCCGCGATCTCCATGGCGCCCTGAAGCTGATCACCGATCTGACCGCGCTGATAGTTCAGGACTTCGATCTCGACCGTATCGATCTGGTTCGACAGGTCCTGCATCTCTTCGATCAACCGCCCGTAGCGACCCTTCGCGATATTACCCGCCTGGTCGATCGCGAAAGACTTCGCGACCAAAATGTCTTGCAGGATGCGAGCGCCCAACGACGAGTTCTTGAACTGCGAAGCTGCGCGGCTCAGTGACTTCTCCTCGCCCTCAAGCAGCGCGACGTACTCGAGGTTCGCGAGCACAGTGCGATCGGAAAGCGCGGAGCTCACGATGCCACGAATCTCACGCGGTAGATTCGCGTTGCCCTCTCGAACCTTCTTCAGGAAGTCGAAGAACTGTTGGTTGTCGGGATAGCGCGCGAGGATCTCGTCGAGCTTGGTCTTCACCGGGTCATACTGCTCGTGGAATTGCTGCACCATCGCGCTCGCGTTTTCCATCTGGCAGTTCGAGAAGAACACCACAGCTTTCAACACCGCGGCCTCTGGGTAAAAGGCTTGGCGGAAGTAGGGGGAGTACAGCGTGTGGATGTTGCCCAGCGCACGCGAGTATTCGTCCGCCAGGAAGAAGGCCCACGACGCTTCGAACAGTGAGTCCAACCAGTACTCGCTTTCGGGCCCGATGCGCGACCAAGCGTCGACCGCACCACCCAGAAACTCGCCATTGACCTCGCGCTCGCCTTCGTCAGTCACCTTGTTGGCGGCTGAGTAGTAGACGCGAGCGAGCGAGATCCACGCGAGGTCGCGCATGCGGTCGGTGTTGTCGACGCCGGACACGTCGCCTTCCTCGAGACCTTCGACGATCTCGCGAAACGCTTTGGCTGCCGGCTGCGCACGGCGCATGCGGATATACGAGATGCCCTCGAAGAAGCGCGCATGCACATAGTGCTTAGACTCGCGCCCCACTTGGCCGAACAACTCGATCGCAGGCTCGAACTCACCCTGGTTGTACTTTGAACGCCCCATCAAATAGAGGAGCTGGTGGTAGAGGTCGACGTTCTCAGCGGTGTTGAACTGCTCGAGTTGCTCCGTGCCGAAGCGACCAACCTTGTCGATGATGCCAGCCGATTCCGGAAGCTGTGTCGCCAACTGAGCCAGCCACTGCAGAGTCTGGTCGAAGAACAGGTGCCCGCGACCCAGCTGCGAGATCTCATCAAAGACGGCGAGAGCAGACTGGTAGTAGTGGAGGTGGTAAAGGGACTTGCCCAGAAAGAATTGCGCCTTCTGTACATTGCCCGGCGCGTCCGGCGACTCACCCTCCACAACGCGCTGAAATTGGACCGACGCCTCCTCGTGACGCTCCTGCTGATAGAGACGCAGCGCGTTCGCCAATGCCTCCGAAGGCGGTCCCTCAGCAGGCGGTCCCGCAGGCGCCGCACCGGTCTCTTCGAGCCCGAACGACATGTCCTGTGCCGCAACCACGGCGGGCAGGCCAGCAACGCACAGTAACAGTGACCACGACCACACAACTGTTCGGCTATTGCACATCGATTTTCGCTCCAGCTTCTGCACGAAGGGCACCAACAACTGCGTGTCGAAGGCCGACGACTAACGGTGAACGGCGCTCTGCTCGACCCGATGTAACTTCGAAAAGTTTTGTAATCTCAACAAGTTACAGCAGGAAGCGGCGGCCATCATAGAAAGCTCAAAATCGGATTGTCAAGGGAAAACGCCCCGATCCGCGCCAACCGCGCAAGTTACGGACACCCGCGAAGGCGGAAGCCTTGGCCAATTTGTTGTGAGCGACTAGCGGCATGCCGACGGTGGATCCGCCGAACCCAAACCTCGGCTTGACACCCACTTTTCCGGCAAAGTAGCGTCCGTCGCCCGGTCGAAGAACGCGTGCGAGGAAGTTTTCGATACCGTGTGAGCGTTCGCTGTGGCAAAGTTGCACACCCGATCGCGGAACGACTGTCCATCGCATCCAGTGAGGAACAACGTGAAATCAAACGGTATTCGCCTTGCCGCCCTTGGCCTGATCGGCGCCCTACAGGTGGGCTGCCCTGCCCCTCCGGTCGGCGATCCCTGCACGCCGGAACAGATCCCGCCGGGCGGCTTCAGCCCGACGGAGGCCTACGTGGAGACCAGCTCGGTGCAGTGCGAAACGCGCGTTTGCATGGTCTACCGGCTTGGCGGCCACCCGGATTGCGTCGGCAAGACACCAGTTCCGAATGACCCAACGTGCCCGACTCCGGAGTCGATTCCTGCGAGCCAGGCAGAGGTGGATCGACGAATCTACTGCACGTGCCGTTGCGATGCGGCGAATGACTCCTTCGCAACGTGCGAATGCCCTGACGACTACCAGTGCATCCCGGTCCTCGAATTGGGTGGCCCAGGCGTCGAAGGCAGCTACTGCGTGAAGAAGGGTACGTTTTAGCCATCGCTCGTGACGGCAACGGACTCCACGCGCAAACACGGGAGGGCAGCGCTCGGCGCGGCGGCCGAACAGCTCGTATGCGATCACCTTGTCCGGCTCGGGTACACCGTGGTTGCGCGCAACGTGCGTGTCGGGCGGCTTGAGCTCGACATCATTGCGCGCCTTGCGAGGCTGATGGTGTTCTGCGAGGTGCGCGGGCGCTCCAGTGACAAGTGGATGACGCCCGCCCAGTCGATCGACCCGGCCAAGGTGAAGCGAATACGCCAGGCGGCCGCGTTGTGGCTCAAGGAGAACCGCCCGAGCACCAGCCAAGTGCGCTTCGATGTGGCCTCCGTGGTGTTCGATCAAAATCCCGCACGGATCGACTACTTCGAACGGGCGTTCTAACGATCGCCTCGTCTGTCGCCGGTGCGCTTCGGCTTCCTCATCGCGGAACGTCAGTCGAGCGCTTCGCGCATGCGCTGGCGCACTGTGCGGATCTCACGCAACGCCTCGTCCGGAACGCCCGCTGTTGCGGCTTGCTCAAGGGCGGCATCGAGCATGGCGATCTCGCTCTCCTGCTCGCGACGCAACGCGTTGATCATCTGCTCGAATGCGTCAAACACGTCTTGAAGCTCGTCCCCCTTACGGAGGCGCCCCTCGATCTTGAGGTGGCCATCGCGCACATCACGCAGCATGCGCTTGATCTTGTACGCAGGCCCCACCAGCTTGTGCGTGACGATGATGCCCGTGACGCCCAGCGCAAGCGCGAGGATCGCAATCCCGCCGACGATTCCGAGCAGCACCTGTCGATCAGCCCTGCGCGCTTCGCCTTCGATGAACGCCACGAACTTCTCGTCGAGATCTGCTTTGCCCTCGATCTTCGAGATCGTCATCATCTCGGTCTGGCCGCGCGAGTACCTGTAGGCCATGAAGCCAAGACCGGAAGCGACCACAACGGTCACGCCCACCACCATGAGCGTGTACTTCAGCTGGAATCGAGCATCGAGCAGGTAGTTGCGCCACCTGCGCTTGGCCGGAGGGATGGACGTCCTGGGAAGTCGCTCAGCATCGGCCGTCATTCGTGCTTCCTCCTCGGTACCAAGATCGCAATGTTGGCTGGTTCAAGCAGTCTTGCACAAGCCCCTTCGGGGGCTAGCGTCGACCGGCGGCCATTGCCTGGCTGAGATTTCGCAGAGCGCCAGTAAAGGCAGCCTCAATCGCCTGTGCGCGCGCGCCCGAGCCACCCCCCATCACGGTGGCTGCGCCTTGGAGGATGCTGCGCATGTCGCGACCCGGGTACGTCCCGACGATCACTGAGACACTTGCGCGTACTCCGCCGTCGGAGCGCTGCTCGACGCTCACGATCGAGCTGTCGATGAAGTAGCCCGTTAGGCTGCGTGACCGGATCAGCGTCTCGGCCTGCTTGGGTCGTTCGTCCTCTGGGGCGAGCAAGACGCCGTCGAGCGCGCCGACTCGGCCCCGAACGAACTCCCGTGCAGCTTCCAAGGTTGCCTGATCCACCCCCTCCACGCGTGAGCCCGGCAGCCCCACGCCAACATAGTAGGTGGGGACACCGCGGGGTGTCGGCGGCTCAACCGTCGATGATGTCGACACTGTGGCCGGGCTGGTTCTGCCGCGCGGAGGCTGTAGGCGCTCCAGCGTCGCGACGGCACTCGCAACGGCGGCGCGGACCTCTTCATGAGAATCATTGGCACGCTTGCGCAGAGCCACAAGCGCGGAAGGGTTGCCGAGCCGTTCTAGCGAGGACGCCGCGGCCGCGCGCACCGCAGGATGCTCGTCATTGAGCGCGGTCGACAGACTCGACAACACAGCGGGATCCTCGGTGACTCGCCCGAGTGAAATCGCAGCCTGCGCGCGCACGCGGAACTGACTGGAGCTCTGCAGCAGTCGCACAAGGTAATCGTTGCGCGGATCTGCTGCGGCAGAGCTCGGGTCCATGAAGGCTGCGGACAATGCGACGAGCAGCGCCATCCATATACGGCCCCCCCATGCGCGTGTTCCGGCGGTGCTCACAAGGTTCTCCTCACCCACTGGGACGGCTCTTGCTCGCAACCCGTAGGCTGCGTTGGGGGACCGACGATCAGCGCCGCCACTTGTTCAGTGCGGATGGCGGGCGACTATCGCAGAGGCGACATGGGCCGGGCAACATGGATGCTAGCGTTCACGAGGAGGACACCACTGCGCACTGTTGCTCACCTTTGCGGCTCGATGCTGCTCTTGTCTTGGACGCAAGGGATCGCCGCGCAGCCTCATGTTCACGTCCGAGGCAAAGCGATCGTCCACGCATCCACGTTCATCGAGGCCGACGGCTTGCGGATCGCCGGCCAGGTCACCGACGAAGGCGGTGCCCCGCTATCGGATCGAAGCATTGCGCTGCAGGTCGACTCCAACGGGAATGCGCAGCGTGCGACGACGCGCAGCAACGACAACGGCGCATTCGAGCAGCGCTTTCCCGCTCTTGGCGTCCAGCAGACCGTGCACGTCGCGGCGACCATCGAAGCCACTGCACACATCGACGGGGTCGAGACGACACTCGCGGTCGTGCGCGGCACGGACGCGTTCGAAGCGCGCATCGTGCAACCGGCCGACCGTCGGATCGACTTGGACGAACCGCGCAGCACGATCGAAGTCAGTGCTTTGGGTGAACCTGTGCAAGCGCATCGAGTGGAGGTGCGCAACGAAAACGATGTGCTGCTCGGCGCCGGTTTGCTCGGTCGGGATCAACCGCTTGTGCTTTCTGTCGACGCCGCGAAGCTCGGTCCGCAAGGTTACGGTCGTCTCGTCGTTCAAGCACGAAGTGACGCGACGACGACCCAGATGCTGGCCGCAGTCGACGTCCTGCGCTTCCGCACGAGCCATGTCATGGCGACGCACGCTGGTACGCAGACCGACGGGCTGCGCGGAACGATTACGAGCAAAGATGGCCAGCCGCTCGCGCAGCAAGCCATCGCTGTGCTGGCGAACGACGCGCGGGTTGCGACGGTGCTGTCCGATCGCGACGGCACCTTTGTGCTGCCCCCGAATTGGCGCCCGCCGATCACGGGCTCGATGCGGATCGTTGCGGTGCACGAAAGTGGCACCCCTTGGTGGATCGGCGGTCGCTCTGCGCCGATCGACTTTTCGCCGGCGTCACGATCTCAACCGCCTTGGTGGCCGATTGGGGCTTTGGCGATCGCTTCGGTCCTTTGGCTCACGTGGCGACAGCGACGGGCCCGCAAGGCCGCACTCAACGCCCGTGCAACCGCCGATCACGACAACCCGCCTCCACGAGCGCCTGACGAAGCGGCAATTTCGGGCGCCACTTCGATCCACGGCACGCTCATCGATTCCATCACCCGGGAACCGATTCGCAGCGCACTGATGGAGATCGTGGACCTCGGTCGCCGCGTGGCTACGGACACGTGGGGCCGCTTTCACATGATCGATCTACCCAGTGGCAGCCACACGCTCTTGATCCAAGCGGAGGGATACGAAGAGACGCGGGTACCTCTGGCCTTGCCACATGCCGGGCACTGGCACCACACCGTGCTGCGCGTAAGAAGTCTGCGAACGATTGCGCTGACGCACTACCGCCGCGGGATCCCCACGCTACCGGGCGTCGATGACGCGACGCAGATCCACACATCCCAAGAGCTGCTGGCATTGAACGAACGCGGGACGTCGGATGCCCTTCGCGCGATCCTGCGACGTCTGACTCATGCGTTCGAGATCGCTTACTATGCCGGTCCGGTTCCGAGCGCACGTCTGATGGATCAGGTGCAGCGCAGCGCGGACGAGGCCGAACAGGAACGCAACGCCAGAATCGTTTGACGGGCCAAGCGAGCGCTCTCTATAGTCGCGCGTCGTTCAGTGCCACTCGCTGGGCGGCCCACGATCGTCAGCGATGTGAGCGTTCACGTCCCTGACGCCAGCCGAGGCTCGGGCGCTCAGGCATTCCCATGGAACTTGTGATTTCGATTGTCATCGCGCTGGTGGTCGTCGGCGCCCTGCTGTTCCTCGTTCGAGGGCGAAGCAAGCCCGCCATTCCGGCGGAACGCGCGCCGGCTGCGCCCGCCCCGAGCCCCACGCCAGCCAAGGTTGCGCACGCCGAGCCAAGACCGGCGCCCTCCGATGCCCCGAGCGCTGTCAGTCAGGTTGCGCCTGTCCCGGCGCCACCCCCCCAAGCCACCCCGGTGGAAGCGGCCGAACCACCGGCTGTCGAGGAGGCGCCCGCTAGCCTGCGGCCGAGCATTCGCGCCGAGGGGCCGTTGGTCCCGAAGGTCACCACGGACGGGACACGCGACCAAGACGTAGCGGCATTCAAGCGCGGCCTGAGCGTGACCAGGGGTGGGTTTATCGCGCGGCTCGCCAAGCTCTTCTCCGGCGGGGCCAAGGTCGACCAAGCCCTGATTGACCAGGCCGAAGAGTTGCTGCTGAGCGCAGACGTTGGGGCCAAAACGACGGGCGCGATCCTGGATGCGTTGAAGGCGGCGGGCGCCGCTGGCGAGCTCGCGGATGAGGCCGCGGTCTGGAGGAAACTGACCTCGCTTGCCGCCGACATCCTCTCGGTGGATAGCCGCCCGTTCGGTGAGGCGAAATCGAATCCGCTCGTGATTCTTGTGATCGGTGTCAATGGCGTTGGAAAGACCACGACGATCGGCAAGCTGGCGAGCCGGTTTCAGCGGCAAGGCAAGCGCGTCTTGCTCGCTGCAGGAGACACCTTCCGCGCAGCGGCGGTGCTCCAGCTCGAGGTTTGGGGCCGACGCGTCGAGTGCCCGGTCGTGAAGGGCAAAGAAGGAGCAGACCCAGGCTCCGTAATCTTCGACGCCATCAAACGCGCCCAGGCGGAGGGCATCGACGTAGTTATCGCGGACACCGCAGGACGCCTCCACACCAAGGTGCCCTTGATGGAGGAGCTCAAGAAGGTCTCACGGACCGTGTCGAAGGCGCTCGATCGGTCGGCTGACGAGGTGCTCCTGGTTCTGGACGCCACCACCGGTCAAAACGCGGTTCAGCAGGTGCAGATGTTCCGCGAGGCGATGGAGATCACCGGAGTCGCGCTCACCAAGCTCGATGGGACGGCCAAGGGCGGCGTGGTGCTCGGGATCGTGAACGAACACCGCATCCCTGTGCGATTCGTTGGCCTCGGCGAAAAGGTCGAGGATCTCCGCGAATTCGACGCGGGGACTTTCGCAGAAGCGCTGTTCGCAAGCCCCGACGCTTCGGAACACACAGCATGATGCGCAAGAACCGCACAGTTTTTGTTCGCTGCAGCGCCTTATCGTTGCGAGTGTCGGATTTCGCATGATATAGTCGCCCGAACTTGCCGTTTTTCGCCGTTTTCCCAAGCAATTTCAAGTACTTAGACTGACATTGGGGCGGGTGTTCTAGCCACGATTGGGTGCACAAGATGAACTTCGGTTCCGCTCGAACTATGGAAAAACAGGTGTCGATGACGTGGTGGTCCTTGTTGCTGCTCGTCACGGTCGGGCCCCTTCCAGCGCGCGCTTTTGCGCAGGACATGTCCTTCGACCTCGACGAAACCGAAAGCGCGTCGACCGAGGGCGGTGAGGAAGGCGGCGGTGAAGCCGAGGCCGGAGGCGGCGAAGAGCCCGCCGGCGAGGGCGGCGAAGGTGAAGGCGAAGGTGGCTTGTTCGATGAGCTCGCGTCCGACGAGTCAGCCACGACTTCGAGCGAGCCGGCAGAGCAACGCGCGTCGGCAACCGTCGCGGCTGAGGAGATCTATGCGGTTCAGCGCATGTACGCGCTTCGCAATGGTCGCTTCGAGCTCGCTCCGTCTGTCGCGTCCACGGTCAACGACCAGTACGTCACCCACAACGCGGTCGCGGTGGGTCTGAACTACTGGATCACGAACGTTTTGGCCGTCGGCGTGAACTTCCTTTGGTACCAGGGGCTCGAGAACTCGTCGTTCTTGAACTTCTCGGTCCAGCGCTCGTTTCGCTTGGCCGTGCCGATCACCGAGTACCAGCTCGGTGCGCACCTGAACTTCACGTACGTGCCCATCTACGGCAAGTTCAGCATGTTCAACGACTACATCTTCCAGTGGGACTCGTA
>JACZCZ010023999.1_pt1 | contig 10634 bp, 9 predicted proteins | sample 8641811 | NCBI WGS metagenome assembly JACZCZ01 (sample SAMN15324610, study PRJNA640507) | soil metagenome | isolation source: intercropping peanut in the first line | place: China: Luxin town, Laibin City, Guangxi Province | collected 2019-07-25 | depth 10cm m | reverse complement strand
CAAGGCGACCGTGGCGCGCATGTCCGATCAGACCCCGACCACCACCAACGCTGCGGGTGATACTTCGTCGATACCCGGATATTACAAGTTCGAAGTCCAGCGCTACACGGTCGACGCCGGTGCCCGATTGCGTTTCGATACCGGGCCGATCAGCCACAGCACTGCCTTGCAGGCGACGCGTTACCGGGATGAATTATCTCGCGGCATCCTGTCCGGACCACCGACGCTGTCGAACATCTATCACCCGATCCACCGCCCCAAGCCGTCGATTGCCGAACCGGCCACGCCGAAAGTGTCCGCGAGTGAATTGTCCGGCATCGCCCTTGCCGACACCCTGTCGATACTCGAACAACGCGTGCAGCTCACGCTCGGCGTGCGCCAACAGAACATCCGGTCGCACAACTACAACACGGCCGGTGCGGTGACGGCGTCCTTCGACGATGGCAAGGCCACGCCGCTGTTCGGGGTGGTGCTCAAGCCCTGGGAACACGTGTCGTTCTACTACAACTACATTGAAGGGCTGAGCAAGGGTGACGTCGCCCCGAGCACCGCCTCGAACGCCGGCGAAACCTTCGCACCTTACGTTTCCCGGCAACAGGAGATCGGGGTCAAGCTCGACTACGGCAATTTCATGTCGACCCTCGCCCTGTTCCAGATCAAAAAGCCCAGCGGCGAATTGTCATCTGGGGTGTTTTCGGTCCAGGGCGAACAGCGCAACCGTGGCCTGGAGCTGAGCCTGTCGGGCGAAGTCGCCCAAGGCACGCGCCTGCTCGGTGGCGTGACGCTGCTGGATGCGCAACTGACCAAAACCAGCGTGGCCGCCAACCGAGGCAACACGCCGGTGGGCGTGCCGGACGCTCAAGCCAACCTCTGGGCCGAGTGGGACTTGCCCTGGGTCGAGGGGCTGACACTCACCAGCGGCGCGATCTACACCGCCAGCCAGTACGTCAACCAGGCCAATACCCAGGAGCTGGCCCCCTGGACTCGCTTCGATGTCGGTGCGCGATACACCACGCAGATTGCACAGCGCCCCACGACGTTTCGCGCCACGGTGCAAAACGTGTTCGACCGCGAGTACTGGTCGGGGGTCGCCTCCTATGGCGCGTTTTCCCAGGGGGCGCCGCGCACCCTTCTACTGTCGGCCACGGTCGACTTCTGACACTTGCAAAGGCCTTGATCATGCTCACCATTGTTCGACGCAGCCACGCCCTGGCCGCGCTGTTGTTTGCAGGATTGCTGGGGGTTTCATTGCCGTCCTCGGCGTCCGAGGCGAGTGCACCGCTCAGTAGCGTCACCGATTTGCTCGGCCGCCAGGTCGAGGTGCACCTGCCGGTCAAGCGGGTCATTCTCGGTGAAGGACGCCAGTTGTATCTGGTGGCCGCACTGGATACGCAGAATCCCCTCGAACGCATCGTGGGCTGGCGCAAGGACCTGATCCAGTCCGACCCCGACACCTACAACGCCTACCTGCGCATGTTTCCCCAGATAGCCAGGATCCCCACCTTCGGCGGATTTGAAGACGGCACCTTCGACATCGAGCAAGCGATCTCCCAGCGCCCCGATGTGATCATCCTCAACATCGAGGCCCGGCATGCCACCGAGGATGCGCGTTACATTGAGAAGCTCGACGCCCTGGGCATCCCCGTGGTGTACGTCGACTTCCGCAACAACCCCATGCAGAACACCGAACCGACCATGCGCCTGTTCGGCCAGTTGTTCGGCAAAGAGCAACGTGCCGAGGACTTCATCGCGTTTCGCAACGAGCAGATCCGACGGGTCACCGACGTGATTGCCGCGCAGCACCCTGCCCGCCCCAACGTGTTCATCGAGCGCATCGGTGGCTACACCGACGATTGCTGCCTGAGCTTCGGCAATGAAAACTTCGGCCGCTTCGTCGAAATGGCCGGCGGCAACAACATCGCCAAGGACATCATCCCCACTACCTTCGGTCAGTTGAATGCCGAACAGGTGATCGTCGCCAATCCGGACCAGGTGGTTGTGACCAGCGCCAACTGGGAAGCCTTCGCGCCGGGTGGCCACTGGGTGGGGGTGGGGCCGGGAGCGGACCTGACGCAAGCGCGCCACAAACTGGCGTGGTACACCGGGCGTGCGGCCTACGCCGGGATCAAGGCACAGGACAGTCAGGCATTCCATGCCATCTGGCACCAGTTCTACAACAGCCCCTACCAGTTCGTGGCTATCCAGCAACTGGCAAAGTGGTTTCATCCCACGCTGTTTGCCGACCTCGATCCGCAAGCCGCCTTTCGTCAACTGCACGAGCGCTTCCTGCCGGTGCCCTATGAGCCGGGCTACTTCGTCAGCCTGCGCGAGCCTGGGGTCACGCCATGAACGCGCTCAACGATGTCGCGCCCGGCCAGCGCGACACCTACCGTCGCCTGGTGGTGCGCAAACGCCTGATCCTCGGCGTCCTGGCGCTGCTGCTGTTGGGCAGCGTGCTGCTTGACCTGGCCCTGGGGCCGGCCAGCTACGGCCTTGACGAAGTGCTCGGCGCCCTGCTTTCACCCGACAGCGCGGCGCCGCAAGTACGGGTCGTGATGTGGGACATCCGCTTGCCCGTGGCGCTGATGGCGGTTGCCGTCGGCGCGGCGTTATCGCTGGCCGGCGCGCAGATGCAGACCATCCTCAACAACCCGCTGGCCAGCCCTTTCACCCTGGGCATTTCCGCCGCAGCGAGTTTCGGCGCGGCCATGGGGCTGGCGTTCGGCGTGGCGCTGTTTCCGCTGGCGGCGCAGTACATGGTGCCGGTCAACGCGTTCATCATGGCCATGCTGTCCGCCTTGCTCATCCATTTCTTGAGCATGCGCCGTGGCGTCACCGCCGAAACCATCGTCCTGCTCGGCATCGCCCTGGTGTTCACGTTCAACGCCTTGCTGGCCCTGGTGCAGTTTTTTGCCACCGAGCAAGCCGTGGCAGCGGTGGTGTTCTGGACCATGGGCAGCCTGACCAAGGCCACCTGGCCCAAGCTTGGCGTGATCTGCCTGGTGATCCTGATCACCCTGCCCGTCTTCGCCAGGCGAACCTGGGCGCTCACGGCGCTGAGACTGGGCGATGACAAGGCCGCCAGTTTCGGCATCAACGTGCGCAGCCTGCGCTTCCAGACGCTGATCATGGTCAGCCTGCTGGCCGCGTTTCCCGTGGCCTTTGTCGGCACCATCGGTTTCATCGGGCTGGTCGGCCCACACATCGCCCGGATGCTGATTGGCGAAGATCAACGCTTCTTTCTGCCGGCCTCGTTACTGACGGGGGCCTTGATCCTGTCCGCCAGTTCGGTGGTCAGCAAAACCCTGATCCCCGGGGCGATTTTCCCCATCGGCGTGGTCACGTCGCTGATCGGCGTGCCGTTCTTCATAACTCTGATCCTCAGCGGGAAGAAAAACTCATGGTAACGATCCAGCTGGAGGAACTCGGCGCCGGCTATGGTCAGCGCACCATCATCAGCGGTGTCAGCACGGCGACTTTTGTCGGCGGTCAGGTCGTCGCCGTGGTCGGTCCCAATGCCGCCGGCAAATCCACCCTGTTCAAACGCATGGCCGGGCTGATCGACGGGCCCGGCCGGGTTAACGTACAAGGCGTGGAACAGGGCCCGCAAGCCATCAGCTACATGCCCCAGGGCTTGAACGCCAGCGCCCGGTTGACGGTGTACGAATCGGTCCTGCTGGCGCGCAAGCAACTGACGCCCGGCTGGGCCGTTCACGACGACGAACTCAAGCTGGTCGATGAAATTCTCGATGCCTTGGGCATCACCGCCCTGTCGTTCCGCAACCTGGGTGAACTCAGCGGCGGCCAGCAGCAGCTGGTTTCGATTGCCCAGACGCTGGTGCGCGAGCCGCACATCCTGCTGATGGACGAGCCCACCAGCGCCCTGGACATGCATCGTCAGGTCCAGGTGCTGACCTTTATGCGAGACCTGGCCCGCAAACGCCAGGTGATTGTGTTTATCGCGATCCATGACCTGAACCAGGCCCTGCGCTTTGCCGATCAGGTGCTGGTCATCCCCGATGGCACCGCCCGCGCCAGCGGTCCGAGCCACGAGGTGATCAACGAACAAATGCTGCGCGAGGTGTACAGGGTCGAGGCGCGAATCGAGCGCTGCAGCCGTGGGGAGCACCATATCCTGATTGACGATATTGTCTGACGCGGGCATCAGGCGGGTCGGCAGCGGCCGATGGCCGCCTGACCTGACAGGCGTTGGGCCCGCCGCTTACGGTTCGACACCCTCTAACGCCTTGCCCGCGACCTCCAGCAACAAATCCGCATGTTCGCGTTCAAACGCTAGCAGCGGACGGATCTTCAGCACGTTTTCCAGTGGTCCGGCGGCGCTGGTCAGCACCCCCAACTCGCGCATCACGTTGACCACCTGGCGGGTCTGGGCGGCGGCCGGGCTTTGGGTCGTGCGGTCGGTCACCAGTTCGACGCCCAGGAACAGCCCTGCGCCGCGCACGTCGCCGATGATCGGGTAACGCTCGGCCAGTTGCTGGAAACCTGCCAGCAGGTATTGGCCCATCGTGTGCGAGCGCTGTTGCAGCTGTTCGTCACGGATGACGTTCAGCACCGCATGGCCTGCCGCGCAGGACACCGGGTTGCCGCCAAAGGTGTTGAAATAGCGCATGTTCTTGCCAAAATGATCGACCACCTCGGCCCGCCCGACGAGGCCGGCAATGGGCTGGCCGTTGCCCATCGGCTTGCCCATGGTGACGATGTCGGGGCGCACGTTGTGGCGCTCGAAGCCCCACAGGTTCAGGCCGGTCCGGGCGAAACCGGACTGCACTTCATCGGCGATGTACAACAGCCCTTCGGCCTGGGCCAGCGCAATCCCCTCGGCAATGCACCCGGCAGGGTCCGCCAGGACACCGTCGCTGGCGAAGATGCCATCGAGCAGGATCGCGGCCGGGCGGATGCCGTGCGCGCGCAAGTCTTCGATCGCCGCTCGCACATCGGCGGCGAAGGTCGAGGCGACAGACTCCTGCCCCAGCCGATAGGCATCGGGCGCACGGACCGTGCGCACGTGCGGCGGCAGGATCATGCTCGGGCCCAGGGACGGCGACAACTCGGCGATATCGCCCGTGACGCCGTGGTAGGCGAACCGGGTGATGATCACGCCGGTGCCGCCGGTGAACTGTTTGGCGATGCGCAATGCCAGGTCGTTGGCTTCGCTGCCTGTGCAGGTGAACATGACCCGCTCGAGGTCATCGGGAAAAGTGCCCAGCAGTTGTTCGGCGTAATCCAGCACGCCTTCCTGCAGGTAGCGGGTATGGGTGTTCAATTGCGCGGCTTGCCGGGTCATCGCCTCGACCACCCGTGGATGGCAATGCCCCACGGACGCCACGTTGTTGTAGGCATCGAGATAACGGCGACCCTGTTCGTCGTACAGCCACACGCCTTCGCCGCGCACCGTGTGCAACGGTCGCTCGTAAAACAGTCGGTAAGCCGGCCCGAGCAGGCGCTCCCGGCGTTCGATGAGGCGTTTTTCCGTGTCTGAAAGACGATCGGCATCCCCCGCCGTGAAACCGTTGATCATGCTCATGCGCCAACCTCCTGAGTGCAAGCGGCCAGTATTCGGTCGTGGATATGCGCCGGGGATACCGAGGACAGGCCTGCCAGGCTTTCCTGGGCGCGGTGGGCATTGCGCAAAATGTACGCGCGGTTATCCGGGTGCAGGTCCGCCCGCCAGAAATTGATGCACAGCGACAACGCCAGGCGCGTCGAGATCAACACCGGCAGCAGTTCAAGTTCTTCGCCCAGCAGCGGGTTGACCCGGTGATAGGCGCGGATCATGTCCAGTGCCGGGGCCAGGACATCACCCGACACTCCCAATTGGTAAGAGGCCGCCACCGCGACTTCGTTGACCAGCGGCGCCCGGACCATGTCACCGAAATCCAGGATGTTGCGCAGGACATCCGGGTGCTCGGGGTCGACAATGATGTTGTGCGGATTCATGTCGTTATGAATCACCTGTTGGCGCAGCGTGGGGGCGCTCGCCAGCACCTGCTCTTCAAACCGGTCCAGGCTGTGTTCAACCCTGTCGCGACGCAAGCCCGGCTCGATGTAGTCGAGCAGCGGCCTGAGGCGTTGTGCATGCTGCATGTCCCACAGCAGCACATGCCCGGCAGCCGGATGGCTGAAGCCGCTCAAGGCCAGATCGAAACGGGCCAGTGCTTGCCCCAGGTTCTGCCGGAACGCCTCGCAGGTGCAGGCAACGCGGTGCAGCGGCAAGCCGTCGACGAACGACAGCAAGCGCACCAACATGCGTTGGCCCTCAATCTCGACCGATTCGGCGTACCCGCCACTCAGCGACGGATAGACACGTTGCACGGGCAATGCGGGATCGTGACGCTCGATCTGACGCATGGCCTGGTTATGGAAATCGACGACGTCCGGGTTTTCCAGCGGATGGGAAAGCTTGAATAGACGGGACGAACCGTCCGCGAGGATGACCCGGAAATTCAGGTCGCGCTCGCCGCCCAACCTCTCAAGTTTCCCGCTGATCGCGTAGTGCTGCCGGAGGGCTTCATGGACCTGCGCCTCGCTGACCCGGGCAGGTGCCGCCTCCAGCAGACAGGCTTCAGCAAATACATTCTCAAGCGGCATTGATGACTCCTCGCCTCGGTGACTGAGGCCTGCGCGCACAGGCACAGGCCCCTTGCATTACTTGTTGGCCCAAGCGATGAAGCGCTCTTCCAGGTCTTCACCGTGATCGATCCAGAATTCGGCGTCCGTCGCCCGTGCATTCTTCAGGTTGTCCGGTGATGTCGGCAACTTCTTGCCCACGGCTTCATCGACCAGCGCGATGGTGTTCGTGTTGCTTGGCCCATAGGGGATAGCCTCGACGAAGTTCTTTTGCTGGACCGGCGCACTGGCGAACGCGATGAAGTTTTCAGCCAGCGCCTTCTTCGGTGAGCCTTTGACGATCGCCCAGTGATCCAGGTCGTACAGGCTGCCGTTCCACTGCATCTCGAAGGACTGCCCCTCGGCCTGCGCCGAGGTGACACGCCCGTTATAGGCCGAGGTCATCACCACGTCGCCCGCCGCCAGCCACTGCAACGGCTGCGCGCCGGACTCCCACCACTGGATATCGGGCTTGATCTGATCCAGCTTGCGGAAGGCCCGCTGAACGCCCTCCTCGGTTCCGAGCAAGTTGTAGACGTCTTCCTTGGCGACGCCGTCTGCCAGCAGGGCAAACTCAAGGGTGAACTTGGCGCCACGCCGCAGGCCACGCTTGCCGGGGTATTTCTTCACATCCCAGAAATCCGCCCAGCCTTGCGGTGCACTGGCGAGTTTTTTCGGATCGTAGGTCAGTACGGTAGACCAGATGAAGATACCGACGCCGCAATCGCTGACGGCCGCCGGGAGGAAATCCTCTTTCTTGCCGATCCGAGACCAGTCCAGCGGCTCGAACAGACCTTCGCTGCAACCGCGAAGCAGCTCGGGTGACTCGACTTCAACCACGTCCCAACTGGTTTTGCCGGTGTCGGCCATGACCCTGATCTTGGCCATTTCGCCGTTGTAGTCATCGGCGGTGACCGCCACATTCTTCTGTGCAGTGAACGGCTTGTAGAACGCTTTTTCCTGGGCCTGGCGGTTGTTGCCGCCGAACGACACCACGGTGAGTTTTTCGGCTGCGCTCAGAGGGCCGGCAAGGGCTCCAAGCATCAGTACAGCTGCAATTTTCCGGTTCATGCGTCTCTCCGATTCGCTACGTGCGTTGGCGGCAGCTTTAAGGGATGGCAGGTGGTTTTTTTGTTTTTGGCAGCAGTGTTTCGGTCAGCGCCGGGTGTCATGCACCTGGTGGCCGGCACCGGGGTCGATCCCGAGGCGCGGTCCATTAGTACCATATTCAGAATATGATGCATCATAATTTTTATTGGTATAGTCTGATCACTGCCATCCAACCCCGGGAGCGCCTTTAATATGTCCGAGCAACGAACCCTCCTCCTCACTGGTGCGAGCCGCGGTATCGGCCATGCCACGGTGAAGCACTTCAACGCCGCAGGCTGGCGCGTCTTCACCGCGTCCCGACACGACTGGACCGAAGGCTGCCCCTGGGCGGAGGGGCTGCTGAACCACATCCACCTGGACCTGGAAGACATCGACGAGGTCCGTCGCAGCCTCCCGGCCATCCGCGAAAAACTCGGCGGGCGTCTGGATGCGCTGGTCAACAACGCAGGCATTTCACCCAAGGGCGAGGCCGGCGCGCGACTGGGCGTGCTGGAGTCCGACTACGCCACCTGGCTCAGCGTCTTCAACGTCAACCTGTTTTCCACGGCCCTGCTCGCCCAGGGGCTGTTTGATGAACTCAAGGCTGCGCAGGGCTCGGTGATCAACGTCACCTCGATTGCCGGCTCCCGGGTACACCCCTTTGCCGGGGTTGCCTATGCCTGCTCGAAAGCGGCGCTGGCCGCGTTGACGCGAGAGATGGCGCACGACTTCGGACCCCACGGCGTGCGGGTCAACGCGATTGCCCCGGGCGAAATCGAGACCTCGATCCTGTCGGCCGGGACGGAGCTGATCGTCGACCAGCAAATCCCCATGCATCGCCTTGGAAAGCCCGAAGAAGTCGCGTCCCTGGTGCATTTTCTGTGCACCCGCGGCGCGTCCTATATCAATGGCTCGGAAATCCATGTCAACGGAGGCCAGCACGTTTGAAATAGTCTGGAAATCCCGGCCGGAAACTCCCATCATTCGGGCCGGGCATCCGCCGTAGATGAGCGACCAATGAGCAACCCCTACCCCATTCAGACCCTCAAGCATTCCTACCTGGGCAGCGGCATCTATGAGCTGCTGCGCGAGGCCCTGATCACGGGACGTTTCCAGCCCGACGACCGGTTGCGCATCCGTGACCTGGCGGAGCAACTGGGCACCAGTGTCACGCCGGTACGCGATGCGATCCTGCAGCTGGCGAAGGAACAGGCGTTGATCCTCAAGACCCCGCGAGACATCCGCGTGCCGATCCTCACGGCCGCGCAGTACGGCGAAATCCGCAGCATCCGGCTGGCACTCGAGGGCCTGGCGGCTGAAACCGCCGCGTCGCTGGTCACCGACAACCAGCTCGACGACCTGCAAGGCTGCATCGAACGCAACATCGCCGCCATCAACGCCCAGGACCTGCAGGCAGCGCTCAAGTGCAACCAGGAATTTCACTACGCGCTGACCACCATCGCCGGCATGCCTGTGCTGGCCGGTCTGCTGGACAGCCTGTGGATGCGCACCGGTCCGCTGATCGCGCGGGCCTATGGCAACTTCAACGAGCGGATGGCCATCGACCATCACTGGGAAGTGCTCGATGCCCTGAAACGGCGCGACGGCGCAGCGGCGCGCAAGGCGATTTGCTGCGACATCCTCGATGGTAACCAGAAGATGCTCGAGTACATCGAGCAGAGCGTCTGACTCAATGAATGGTCAGGCGTCTGGCCCGTGACTGCCGTGCGAACTCGTTTGGCGTCCTTCCCGTGTGCTGGCGAAAAGCCCGGCTGAAGGTCGCCTGGGAAGAAAAACTCAGGATCATCGCCACCTCGGCGACAGAATGAGCGCTGTGGGTGAGCAGGTAGCTGGCGCGCTCCATACGCCGCTCGTTGACATAGCGCTGCGGCGTCTTGCCGGTGACAGCCTTGAAAGAACGGGCGAAATGAAAGCGGCTGAGATACGCCACGGCAGCCAGGTCGTCGAGGCTGATATTCGCCTCGATGTTGTCCTCGATGTAATCCATCACCTGGCGAATGCGTTTGACCCCTGGATTGGGCACACGCTCCAGTGATGCCAGGCGAGCCGGCGCGGCACTGGTAAATCGCTGAATGAGCCGGGCGGCGGCGCTGCACGCCAGCGACTCGACCAGCAACTTCCCCGACGGCGTCGAATGCTGCATCTCCATGAGGATGGCATTGCCGATACTGGCGATCAGGTCGTCTTCAAAACCGCGCTCAAAGCGCATCGTCAAATACTCGCTGCCATCGAAACATTCACCTAGCGCCTCGGCAGAAAAATGCTCGGCTCCCAGGTGCACGTGCAACAGGTCGGGCATGCGCGCCGAAAGCAGGACCAGGTCTTCCTGAATGCCTTTGGGGCAGATCCACGCCATTCCGCGCCGGGTCGGCGTCTGCTCGACGACATCATAGGCCTTGCGAGTCACCACCGAGCCGCTGTCGCCCCGGGCATCGAGTACCAGTTCGGTGGTCGGTTGGCGGGTGTTTTTGGCGATAACACCGTCGCTATGGCTGCGCACTTCGGCAAGCAGGCCCTTCCAGTCGCGGTCTGCCGACGAAAGCAGCAATCCGGATGAGCTGTATTTTTCGAGTTTATAGCGAAGGAGCGGCATCGAGACTTCTCTTGGCCCAGTCGTTCAAGGGTCCGGCGAAGTCTCACACTCCGGGCGCCTTCCTGGCAACCGGCAGGCGAATGGCCGACACAAAAACGCCAGGCGGTTCGATGCGCCTGGCGTTGCCCGTCTTGAGCCTTGGCTAAGGCCGAGTGATGATCCCCACCGCTGAGGCCCCTGCTCTCTCGGAGGTTCCCAGCAACCCTTTGGTGATTTGCCAGATCACCGCAAACGCGCCGATCAGGAACACGATGTCGCCGAAGGTGCGCACCCAGCGCAGGGTTTGCAGCAGGTCCTGTTGCAT
>JACZCZ010059968.1_pt1 | contig 10636 bp, 6 predicted proteins | sample 8641811 | NCBI WGS metagenome assembly JACZCZ01 (sample SAMN15324610, study PRJNA640507) | soil metagenome | isolation source: intercropping peanut in the first line | place: China: Luxin town, Laibin City, Guangxi Province | collected 2019-07-25 | depth 10cm m | reverse complement strand
GCGCACCGATCACGCTGAGCGCGATCAACGCCGCCCCGATCCACATCAACAGCGCGCTTCGATCGGGCGGTGGTGCGTCGGCGGCCGGTGGCAGTGAGTACGTCATGCGCGGCGGCGGCAAAGACTGTGATGCCGCAGGGGGAAACGACGACATGCTCGCGCGCGCGATGTCTTTGTTGGCGTGACGTGGATCCGCATTGCCCTGGCGTACCGTGCGAGTGGCGTGCGCGACGTCGATCTCGATGCCGCTCTCGCCGTCGTCACCCAGGCTGTACTCGGCGCCAATCTGGCCGGGCGCTTCCAGGTGATCGGGCACCATGCCGCGATGTGCCTTGCGCACGACCGGGCTCACATGCTCGCCGGCGGATGTTTCCATGAATGCGTCGGAGCTCGGTTGCAGCTCGTAACGTCCACCGATCGCAGCGAGCGCTTCGGCGTACTGCAACGCCACTTCGCGTGAGACATCGTGCTTCACCGCGCGCGGCGTCGAGCGCAGCACACGCAAGGCGGTCTCCCGATCCACGCCGAACATGCGCTGCAAGCCATCGACCACGACCGCATCCGGCGCATCGAAGCCCAGCGCGATCACGTTCCACGTCTCGTTGTGTGCCCCGGTCACGCGCCTGTTCCCCGGGCCGACCATAGCCTGCCCGCGAGGCGCATGTCACCGCGCTACTCGGCGCGTTGTGGAACCAGCGCCTGCAGCAAGTCGCGCAATTGGCCGAGCAGATAGCGCAGCTGAAACATCGTGAGCTCGGTCCTGGCGATCACATCCGAGTCGCGCCGCTCGAAGCTGGCGTGCTCGATCGCGCCGACCAAGCCCAGCGACATCACATCCGGACGCGCGGCAAAATCCTCGTACACCTTGCGCCAACGCGACAGCGCCTGCTCGGCGTCGTTGTCCGATTCGTAGTGTCCAGTCACGTAAAGCTGAACCGCGAGCTGGGTTGGGTCCTTCAGCACGAAGCTCAAGCTCGCGGGCACGGCGGCAGTGGGCTCCGGAACGAAGGCGGCCACGTGGTGCACGCTGAGTGACAGGGCTTCGGTCTTGCCCATGTGCAGCAACCCCGCGAGCAAAGGATCCGGATTGCGCGCCGCGTCCTCGACCTGCGCTCCCAACACCCGCGCCAACGACAACAGTCGTGGCAGGTCCTGCGCGCGCGAAATGGCAAAGGTGCTCGGATCGAGCAACACGATGTCACGCCGCGTGGAGCCGCGTGCCGACCACGTCCCCACCGGCATGCCGTCGAGGTCGCGCAATGGCTCGGCGCTGCTGCCGCGTCGCTTCAGCTGGTCGATGCCGTGCAATCCCTCGCGCAACGTGGCGGCCATCGACAGCCGGGACGGATGCAGATTCGGTGTCGCGATCACGAAGCGCCGAAAGTGCTGCAGCGGCACCAACCCGGAGCCCGCGAACATGCGTTGCCAGCCGGGCACGATCGACAACAGCGCTTCCGTCTCGAGGATCAACGCCGACTTGCGCACGTTCGCCACGTCGATGCGCAAGGCCAAGAGCGCACCGTCGACACCGAACCCACTGCCCTCACCGCCGCCCATGCCGCGACGCGGGCCCACCGGTCCCGCATCCGCCGTGCCCGATCCTGCCAGCTGCGCCGCGCCCGCATCCGTCACCGCCGCGTCACCGTTTTGCGCTGTGGGCTCGGCCGCACCCGCATCGACGACTGGCTCCACGTCGCTGACCGCGGTCTCGGTCGGTGTTGGCGTCGGCGCGCTGACCTCGGGCTGCACCGGCGTGGGCGCGACGACCTTGGTGACGTCGTCTTTGCCTTGCTCGTTCTTGACGTCGCTGCGCTTGCCTTCGACGTCGGCTGCGCCACCCAGCTCGGTGTCCTCACTCTCGCCGAGCCCAATCTCCAGCTCCAGCGGCAAGCGGATCGGCAGCTCGACGGTCGGCTTCGGGGTCCAGCCCAGGACGATGAAGAGGATGCCGTGCAGGACGAGCGAGCCCGCGAGCGCCCACCACGCACGACGCGCGCGATGTGACAAGGGCCGGCTTTCTGAGGGCGATGAGACCACGTGCGACGCCTGAGCCAGCGCACTCTAGTACACGACCTGCACACCCACCGCGTGCGACGTGTGAGCCCGAGGTCGCGGGTCTCTTGGCGCCATCGGCGCAGCGCAGTACCTTCGTGACCCTCGGCGAGGGCTTAATCACGATGGCGAGCGGCATGAAGTGTCCGCAGTGCAACACGCGCTTTAAGGGCACCGACACCTGCCCGATCTGTGCAGTGCCACTCGTGGAGCCTCCGGACCCGCTGATCGGTCGCACCATCGGCGGCCGCTACGTGATCGAAGAGCGCGTCGGCGCAGGCGGTATGGCGACGGTGTACCGCGGGCGTCACCAGGTGATCGGTCGCGACGTAGCGTTGAAGTTTCTGTCGAACGAGTCGGTGGACGATCCGGAGCAACGCGAACGCTTCCTGATCGAGGCGCGCGCCGCAAACCAGATCAACCACGAGAACATCATCGACATCACCGACTTCGGCGAGACCGAGGACGGCTATGTCTACCTGGTCATGGAGTACCTGCGCGGTCGCACGCTCGCGCACGAGACGCGCAAGGGGCCGATGGAGCCGGCGCGCGCATTGCGTATCGCGCTCCAGATCGCCCATGGCCTGGGTCGCGCTCACGAGCTGGACGTGATCCACCGCGACGTGAAGCCGGCGAACGTGTTCTTGATCCAGCGCGGCAACGATCCGGACTTCGTGAAGCTGCTCGACTTTGGCATCGCGCGTTTGCAGAACCTGCGCATCACCAACCGTGACGCGATCATGGGCACGCCCGAGTACATGTCGCCGGAGCAGATGCGCGGCTCGAACATCGGTCCACCCGCCGACCTGTACGCGCTCGGCTGCGTCTTGTTCGAGATGCTGACCGGGCGACCGCCGTTCTTGGGCCCGCTCACTGCGCTGATGATCAAACAGGTCAGCGAGCAGCCGCCGAAGCCGTCGGAGATCAACCCGGCGCTGTCGAACACGCTCGACGCGCTGGTGCTCAAGCTGCTGCACAAGAAGCCTGAAGGCCGTCATCACGGCGCATATCACCTGGTCGAAGACCTGCAGGCGTTGCTGGCGGCTATGCCGAGCGCGCCGCGGCCGGCGGCACCGGCGACACCGCGACGTTCGCTGAGTGACATCGCGCGCGACGCGGACCACACGATGGAGAACGCGTGGATGCGGCGTGTAGATCTGTATCGCGACCTCACGTTCCGCTCGTATCCGCTGCCGCAGGTCCCGGAGTGGTTGGTCGATGCGCTGCGCCAGCTCGGCCACATGGTGGAAGAGGTGCGCACCCTCAAGACGCAGCTGGCAGAGGCATCGAAGGAAGCAGCCGATCGCGACGACACGGTGCGCAACACGCGCCTGCGTATCGGACGTGCGCTGGACGACCTGGCACAGGACGAATCACGCGCCACGCGTCAGCTCGAACAAGTGACACGCGATCTCGAGACGCTGGAGCCGCGGATGGATGTGTTGGCTCGCGCCTTGGTGCACGACATTCGCAAGGCGCAAAAGGATGAGTCGAACGCGGCGCTGCGCGACCTCCTGTTGGCGTCGAGCGGTTGGGCCGAGGCGCAGGAGACCTTGCTGCGCTTGCGCCAGCATCGCAGTGACAAGCAGACCGAGTGTGAGGATCTGCGCTTTCAAATGGCGCAGCTCAAGGGACGCCTCGGCACGCTCAACGCCGAAGCTGCGATCGAGATGGACGCGGCGCGCCACCGTACGCACAAGCTCGAGACCACGATCGAAGGCGTGCTCGAGCGCATGATCCCCGAGGCCGAACGGATCTACGCACACCTGTCGGGCTTTCCGCAGCTGCGCGCGCTCGTCACGCAGACCTAGTAGCGACGCGTCAGATCAGACATTGCCTGCGGCATCGGGCTCGTCAGGCATGCCGGCGACGCAAACGCGATCGCGCCCCAGGCGTTTGGCACGGTACAGCGCGCGGTCGGCGGCTTCGATCAACAGCGGCTTGGTCGCGCCGTCCTCTGGAAAACATGCGACGCCGATGCTCGCGCTGACGTATCCACGCGGCTGCACGTCGCGGTTCTCGAACTCGTAGTTGGCGATGGTGCGACGCACCCGATCGGCGGTGACGATGGCGCCCTGCTTGTCGGTCTCCGGCAGCACCAGGACGAACTCTTCGCCACCGTAGCGGGCAGCGATGTCCGACACGCGCTTGCTGCGCCCGTACGAGTTGCCCCGACCGACCAACAGGTCCGAGAGACGCATCAACAACCGATCGCCCGCCGGGTGACCGAGACGATCGTTGTAGTTCTTGAAGTGATCCACGTCGATGAACAGCAAGCTGACCTTGTGGCCATGTCGCTCTGCACGCGCGATCTCGGCATCGACCGCTTCCTGGAAGTAACGGTGATTGAAGAGGCCGGTGAGCCCATCGCGCAGCGCGAGTCGCTCCAGCTCTGCCACCGCATCGCGCAGCTCCTTGGTGCGCGCAGCGACTTCGACCTCCAGGCGCTCGCGCTGCTCCTGCACCATGGCAATCGCGTTCTCGAGCTGAGCGTTGCGGTGCGACAGCTCGGCGACCAAGCGCGCGTTCTCGGTCTCCAGGTTGGCTTCGTGGATCGCGCCGGACACCACATCGCTCAGGTCCGCGATGCGCAACGGCTTCGAGACGAAGCGATGGACGTGCGCCAGGTTCACCGCGTCCTTCACCACGTTGGCGCGGTCCGACGCCGTGATCAGCACACGGGCCGCGGCCGGCTGAAGATCGAACGCTTTGTTCAACAGCTCGACGCCGGTCAGGCCGGGCATCATGTGGTCAGCCAACACCGCGGCAACAGTGTGCTTCTGCAGCAGATCGAAGGCTTCGTTGCCGTCGCCTGCCGTGATCACCTCGTGCTGGCGCACCAGCACGGTCTTGAGCATCCGCACGATGTCGGGATCGTCGTCGACAATCAGGAGTGGCAAGGACTGCCCGCTGCGTTCCGCCAATGTTGAACCCCGAGCGTTGTGCGTGGATGCCAGCATAGCAGAGGGTCCCCACCGACCCGCATCAGCCTCCCCTTCTGCCGATACGGCGGAGCTGCTGTATCTTGGAGGGCATGCGTCGCTCGTGGCTCTCGGTGTGGGTGCTCTCGGCACTTTGGGCGTGTTCAGGTGAAAGCGGTCCCAGTGAGATCCTGCGTTCCTTCAACGCACCCGAGACAACCGCGGCACCGGCGCTCACCTGGTACGACGCAAAGCCGTTGCTCACTTCGCTGCGCCCGTCGATGCAGCCCGCGCTCGTGGCGGCGATTGCACCGCGGACAGCCGATCAGCTTCCGCTCTACGACATGGATATCGATCTCGATTTGGGGTCGGCCCGCTTCACGCTGACGCAAATGCTGTGGTGGACGAACACCGAGCAGAGCGCCCAACCCGACTTGGCCTTTCGCATCTATGCCAACACCGCGGCCACGCTGGCGAGCAAAGAGGCGCCGGTGCGGTTCATCGAAGGTCACTGTCCGGAAGATCCGGCATGCGTGATCGCCCAACCGACACCCGATCTGATCACGGTTACGCCCTCGGCGCCGATCGCACCGCTGCAACGCTTTCGTGTGGAGCTGCGGGTGGAAGGCAAGCTCACGCGCATCGACAGCTCGCGCACCAACATGCTTGCCCAAGGTTTGGAGAGCATGGCGACGATGGGATCGCCGCACGGGCACGGCGACTACGGCTTGCTGGCGATCGGCGACGGTGTGGCTTCGCTCGCCAACTTCTACCCGATGCTTGCTCCACGTCGCTTCGGGCGCTGGGTGCGCGGCGAGGAGAACCTGCTCGGCGATCTGGGCTCGGACGAGCTCTGTCACGTGCGCGCGCGCGTCACGGTGGATCCAGGCGTGGAGCTGATCAGCACGGGTGTGATCAGTCAGCGTGAGACCGCCGCCAACGGCCGCGCGCAACGGACAATCGTCGCCGGCGCGGTGCGTGAGATGGCGCTCCTGGCGAGCCGACAGCTGCGTTCGGCCAGCGTGACCGTGAACGACATCCGCGTGACGTCGCACTACCTGGCCAACGATGCAGCTGCCGGGCTGCGCGCGTTGGACATCACCAAGAGCGCGCTCGAAATCTTTCAGCGTCGCTTCGGCGAGTATCCGTACACCGAGCTCGACGTGGCGGAGGCGGCGATGGTCGGTGGCGCTGGCGGCGTGGAGTTCTCTGGGCTCTTTACCGTGGCAAGCATGCTGTACCGCCCGATGGCGGACGGGGCCGGACCGCTCGGCGCGCTGCTCAAGGGTTTCAATCCGCAGGGCTCGGCCAATGTCGAGAGCCTGCGCGAGGCGATGTTCGAATTCGTCGTCGCGCACGAGGTCGCGCATCAGTACTGGCACGTGCTGGTGGGCAGCGATTCGCGTGAGCATCCGTTCGCGGACGAAGCGCTCGCACAGCACAGCGCAGTGGTTTACCTGGAGGATCGGTACGGTGCCGCGCGTGCGACACGCGACGAGTCAATGCAGGTGGCCAACGGCTTTCGCATGATGCGTTCGATGGGCCACGGCGACGGCGCCGTGGATCGACCGGTGGCCGCGTTCGGTGCGCCGATCGAGTACGCGGGCCTGGTCTACGGCAAGGGACCGATGGTGTACCGCGCGCTGCGTGATCAAACGGGCGAGGACGGCTTCTTCGAAGCTGCACGCAAGTACGTCAAGGATTACCGGTTTCGCACCGCACCACAGCGCGGCCTGATCGACACGATCGCAGCACGTGGACGCGCGACGCAGGTGCGCAACATCGCGACGCATTGGCTCGAAGAAGCTCACGGCGACGAAGATCTCGGACCGCTCGACATGGCCGCGATGATGGCACCAGCCGCGAGCGGCGAAGGTGCAGGCGAAGCCACGAACATGGATCCGGGTGCGGCGATGCCTGGGCTCGGCGGCATCGACATGGCCCAAGCGATGCAAATGCTGCAAGGGATGCAAGGCGGCACCGGAGACAACGGTGGCCCGCGCTTGGGCTACGGCACCGGCCTCAAGGGCAGCGGCATGTTCGACAACCGCAACAACGGCAACGGCCAGATCGACCCGGAGATGCAGGAGCTGATGAAGACCCTACCCGGTGGCGGCGCCGGCACCCCCGACCTCAATCAGTTGCTGCAACAGATGCAACAACTCCAGCAACCCCACGCGCCGTAGCGATCCGCTACACGCGGTGCTCGAAGAGACAGTTGGCGATCGCCTTGTCGCCGCTCTCTTTGACGGTGACGGTGATGGCGGCTTTGCCGGGCTCAAGCTTCCAGCCTTCGACCAGCAGCGTATCGCCCGGCATCACGACCTTGGTGAAACGTGCATCGAGCGCGATGAAGCGTGACGGATCGTTGCCTGCCAGCTCGCGCAGCGCGATGCGACCCGCGACACCGTAGGAGCAGAGGCCGTGGAGGATCGGTCGATCGAAGCCCGCTTGCTTGGCGACTTCCGGATGCGAGTGGATTGGGTTCACGTCGCCGGTCAGGCGATACAACAGCGCTTGGTTGCGCGAGGTCGGCACTTCGACGGCGAAGTCGGGCGCTTTGTCCTCGGGTGGTTTGGTGCGCAGCAGCGCGGGCGGGCGATCACCCTTGAAGCCTCCTTCGCCGCGCAGCAACAACTGCCAGCTGGTCTTCGCGCACAGCTCGCCATCGACACAGGTTTCGGTGCTCACGTTGCAAAGCGCGCCGATCTTCATGTCCCAGATGCCTTCGATGCGCGCCGTGGTCGCCATCTCACCCGCCGCAGGGAACGGCTTCACGAGCTCGGTGCGCTGTCCGCTGTGAAGCAGCTGAACCAGGTCGGCGCCGGTGCGGCTCATCGCTTGAAACACCGGCACAAAGGCCGGCAGCACGCCGAAGGTGGGCAGAACCTTGGGCGGAGGGTTGTCGAGGACGAACGTCAGGTCCTCTGTGCCCGCGCCCAATGCCAACGCGTATAGCGCCACGTCGCGCCAGTCGTAGCGCTGAAGCACCGGTCCGACGGACAAGCCCACACTGCTGAAGTCGATGGTCACACGCCCTCCCTCGTTGGAGCGCGGGTGTGCCACAGAGCACGGACGGAGCCAACCCACACACAAGGCCTGCCGCAAGGCCCACACCGCCGCCATCACGGACCGCCAGGTGCACGTCGGCGCAGTGACGCCGTGCGATCGCGTGCTACTTTTGGGGCCTCACAAGGGGGGCTTTGTGATCCGCATTGCGTCTGCCATGGCGCGCGCGACGCCGCGTCTTGCTCGACTCGGCGTTGACCGCGACACACCGTCCGCGCTCGCGCGCCGAATCATCACCGTCAACCTCTACGCGCTCACGCTTGCACCGATCGCCTTCGCGAACTTCGTGGTGTTCCACTTCGCGAGGGTTCCGTGGCTCGATCTGCCGGTGCTGCCGATCACGGCGTTGCTCGCGTTACCGCTGTGGTTGAACCACACGCGTCGAACCTTGGCATCGCGGTTGACGCTCGTGCTCGTCGCAGACGTCGCGGTGTTCGTCTACGCCATTGCGCTCGGTGCGCAGGCAGGCTTGCAAGTGATCTTTCTGCCGCTGGCGTGCGCGCCGATCGCGTTGTTCGACGTACGGGAGCGTGTGCCCTACGTGCTGACGCTGGCAGCGCCGATCATGCTCGGTGCGATCACCCACTGGCACCACGCCACGCATGCGCCGTTGCTGATGTTGCCGGACGCCACGATGAACGCGGTTCACATCTCGGTCACCGTGTCAGCGATCTTGATCCTGTTCGGCGTCGTCGGTCACATGCTGGTGGTCAATGCCAGCTGGGAGAGCGCGTTGGAGCAGCGGCACCAGCAGCTATTCACGCACGCAACCGACGCGCTGATCTTCGTCGACAGTCGACAGCGCGTGGTCGACGCCAACGCACGGGCTCGGGCCGCGTTCGGCTACAGCGCGGACGAGCTGGTCGGGATGGACCTGTCGGCGCTGTCGCTCGACGTGAGCAGACATGTGATGCCGACGGCTGACAACCGAGAGCAGAGCAGCATGGAAGGGAGCTTCACGCGCAAGGACGGCACATCGTTCCCGGCCGACATCTGGCTGTCGGGCTTCGACTGGCGCGGCGAGAGCCACGTGATGATCAGCGTGCGCGACGTGACGGAGCGCAAGGCGTACGAAGCGCAGCTGATGTTGGCCGATCGACTGGCCTCTGCCGGCACGCTCGCCTCGGGTGCCGCCCACGAGATCAACAACCCGCTGACCAGCGTTGAGCTGACGCTAGCGTGGCTTTCACGCCACTTGCCGAGCCCTGGGCACTGCGTCGACGTGGCGGAGGCGGCGGCGTTGCAGCGAGCGCTCAAGCGCGCGGAGGATGGCTGCGAGCGGGTGGCAGCGATCGTGCGCGACCTCAAGACCTTTTCCCGTGGTGAAGAGAATCATCTCGATGCGGTCGATGTGCGCGAAGTGATGGACGCGACGATCAGCATTGCGCAGCACGAGATCCGTGATCGCGCCCGGCTGCTGGTTCACTACGGGGACGTGGAGGCGGTGCAAGCCAACGAGTCGCGTTTGGGACAGGTGTTTCTCAACCTGGTGATCAACGCGGCGCAAGCCATCCCACCGAGCGATCCGGACCACAACAGCATCCGCATCGATATCGACATGCATGGCGATGACGTGGTGGTGGAAGTCAGCGACACCGGCAGCGGCATCGCGCCCGAGTCCCTGCCGCGCATCTTCGATCCGTTCTTCACCACGAAGCCACCTGGTGTGGGCACAGGCCTCGGCCTCTTCGTCTGCCGCAACATCGTCAACGCGTTCGACGGCTCGCTGGCGGTGCAAAGCAGACAGGGCGAAGGCACCACGTTCCGCGTCGCGATTCCCACACGCCGTCCGCCACCGCGGCTCGCGCAGGTGAACAACGCAGCGTAGCGGCGCGGGAGCTACGGAGCGTTGCATCGCCGCGCAACCACCGACAACGCAATCGCCAACCCGCCATTGCGGCGTGCAGACAAACGCCCTAGCGCATCACGTTGAGGCTGCGGACCAGGTCGTTCGGGTTGGTGGCGTTGGCGCGGGCGGTGTCGATCGTGATCAGACCGTCGCGCACGTACTCCTTCAACGTCTGATCGAACGAGTGTGACCCGTATTCCTGCTTGCCGCCTTCGATCGCCGCGGTCAGCGCGCGCAGACGATTGGGGTCACGGATGCAGTCTTGGACGGTGGGGCTCATGGTGAGCACTTCCGTCGCAAGCACGCGGTCGTTGCCGTTGCGACGACGCACCAAGCGCTGCGAGATGGTGGCCTTCAACGTGTCAGCCAAGCGGTTGCGCGCGGCATCACGGTGATCCTGCGGGTACATGTTGATCAGCTTGGTGATCGTGCGCATGGCGTCCGCGGAGTGCACGGTCGACAGCACCAGGCGTCCGGACTCCGACGCCGTCAACACCACGTCAAGCTCCCACAGCGTGCGGATCTCACCGACGAAGACGATGTCCGGATCCTCGCGCAGCGCGCCTTCCAGGCCTTGCTGGATGGTGTCGATGTCGCGACCGACCTCGCGTTGCGCGAACGTCGAGTGACGATCTTCGAACATGAACTCGACCGGGTCTTCGATCGTGACGATGTGACGCGCCGCGCTCTGGTTGATGAAGTCGAGCATCGACGCCAGCGTGGTGCTCTTGCCCTGCCCGGTCGC
>JACZCZ010027012.1_pt1 | contig 10639 bp, 8 predicted proteins | sample 8641811 | NCBI WGS metagenome assembly JACZCZ01 (sample SAMN15324610, study PRJNA640507) | soil metagenome | isolation source: intercropping peanut in the first line | place: China: Luxin town, Laibin City, Guangxi Province | collected 2019-07-25 | depth 10cm m | reverse complement strand
CTCGAGATCGTTGATGCGGTACGGCGCGCCGGGCGTCGCATCCGCCGGCCCGATCCCCGCCCGGTAAATGAACTCCGGATCGGCGAGCACGCGCTGCACCATCGCTTCGATGCCGTAGTCGAAGCTGCCGCCCTCTTCTCGGCCCGCCTCGTAGAAGCGCTCGAGCTCTTGGAGATCCGCTTTCGTCGCGGGGCGGCGGAACGCCTTCGATGCAAGCGTTGCGGCAATCTTCAGCGCGCACGCGCTCTCTTGGCTGCTCTCCGACGGATAGCACTCGAAGATCTTGTCGCGGCTCGGCGTGCTCGTCGCGACGACACCGTCGAACGGCCCTTCGATGAAGACTTGGCCGACGTGCGGATAGAACGTGTAGCCCGAGATCGCGCCCGGCGAGTTCATGGTGCGCACGAACGATTTGTTGAGCCCCGTGTCGGGCAAGTCGCTCGTCGCGATGAACGTGACGCCGATGCGGTGAAAACCGGCCTTGATCGGAATCTCCGGCGTGCGGCCGCCATTGCCTTCGTTCGGCTTGATCTCCTTGTCCCAGTCGAACAAGTACACGCGCGCACCGTCGACGGTGACCTCGAGCTGCTCCCCGGTGACGTTACCGAGCACGGCGGTGAAGTAGCCCGTCATGCCTTTCACGGTAAATGCGTAGTTGCCGTCGGCCGGAAACTCGTGCTCGATCAGCATGCCGCCGCGCGTGCCGAACGGCAGACCCTCGATGTAACCGTTCTGCGAGGTGTCGTGCGGCGCGTCGAATACCGCGAGCGTCGGTGCAGTCTCGGTGCCGATCGCGAGCCGGCTGATCTTACCGGCCGCCGACAGATACGCTTCCATCAGCGCCGGCGACGTCGTCAGCGTGCCCGCCATGTTGTCGAACCCGTGGCTCGAGTCGTCGGCGGGGAGGAAGGTCGCCGCGTCGATGTTGAGCGCGAGCAAATCGCGGACGGCGTTCGTGTATTCGGTGCGGTTCAACCGGTGCAGCCCCGGCGGCGGCAGGTGCGGCTCGGCGCGCGAGTCGATCTCGTTCTCGAGCCAAGCGACGAGCTCCGCGCGCGTCTCGCGCTCGAGCGTCGGCCCGCCGTCGGCAGGAGGCATGAGCCCCGCGCGCAGCTTGCGAATGACCTTTTCCCACGTCTCGGCGTGCTCGGGCACGGCGTCGAGGCTCAGCGCTTCGAGATTGAGCCCTGCGACCTGCTCCGCCGCGTTGTGGCAATCGACACAGTTGGCGCGGATCGCGGCCGCTTGGGCGGTGGCGTCGCTGCCGCCGCCGCAGCCGGACACGAGGGCGCCCGCCAGCCAAACGGCGAGGAATGGTCCAGTCTTTACGACCCCCCGGTTCATACTCCAAATAATAGAGAGAAAAGGACCGTATTGGGCATGCGAATGACGATTTGCGGGTCTTACCTGCGCCCGACGCGGAAGACCCTGTCCAAATTTTTCTCTGGGTAGGGCCGAGAACCGCGTTTTCGCGTGACTGATGCGATCTCGACCTTGGGATCACAGAGACGCTGCGAGGTGCTCGACGAGGTCGCGGGCGTCGTCCTCGGCGCCGTGGATGAAGGTCGATTTGCGCCTGCGCAGCATCGGCAGACCGATCGCGTAGACGCCGGGCGCTGCCACGACACCACCGTCGTGCTGCAACCGGCCCTTGCGGTCGAGCACGGGCAAATCGAGCCAGCGATAGTCGGGCTTGAAGCCCGTCGCCCAGACGATCGAGCGAATTTCCCCGCTCCCGAGATCGAGCGACAGGCGCGGCGCGTTCGGCACGCGCGTCGGCTCGAACCGCTCTGGCGGCGCGACGGCGAGCTCGGGCGCGCGCAGCGCCCACTCGTCGAACGACTCGAGCAACCGATTCATTTTCAGATCCGCGAGCGCGAACTGATTGCGCAGCCCTCCGGAGAACAACGCGCGCCCATCGCGGATCGCCGCCAAGCGGCCCACGATCTCGACGCCGGCCGCAGCGAGCGCGTTCAAATCGAGCGTGGCGCGTTGCGGCGAGCCGATGAGCTGCGGCGACGGCAGCTTGCGCGCGCGCTCGACGTCGTCGATCTCGTCGTAGCGCTGATTCCAGATGCCGGAGGCCTCCATCCACCACAGCACGTCGCGGCCGCGATAGGTGCGCGGCAGGCGCACGTGCTCGCCGACGGAGAGCAGCACGCGCCGGCCGGAACGAGCGAGCTCGTCGGCGAGCTGGACACCCGTCGCGGACGCGCCCACGACGAGCACGCCGCCTTCCGGCAAGCTCGCGGGGTTGCGGTAATCGAACGGCGTGAAGCACGCGACGGACGCCGGCACACCCTCGCGCACGGCCGGCACCACCGGCACGTTGCACGCGCCGCTGGCGATGACGAGCGTGCGGCATGCAAGGTCTCCTTGCGACGTCGCGACTCGATAGCCGTCGCCGGCTGCGCGCACGTGCGTGACCTCCGTCTGCGTGCGGAGCGGCGCGGCGCTGGCCGCTGCGAAGCCCGCGATGAAGTCGACGACCTCGGGCATCGTCATGAAGCCGTCGGGGTCCGTTCCTTGGTAACGATAGCCGGGCAACCGGCTTTGCGAGTTGGGCGTCAGCAGCCGCAGTGAATCCCAGCGCTCGCGACGCCACGAGTTGGCCACCTCGCCGCGCTCGAGCACCACGTGCTCGATCGAGCGCGCCGTGAGCATCGAGCTGACGGCGAGCCCCGTGTGCCCCGCGCCGATGACGACCGTGGTGACGCGTTCGGTGGGCAAGAGCGCCGCCCGCGCTTCAGCGGTTCGTCTTGCGGACCTCGACCGAGACGTTCGTCGGGTTCGTGACGATGTCGTAGACGGCCGAACGCTTCTGCGACTGCGCGACGAGGGCTTCGATGTCTTTCTGCGACGCGTCGGCGTCGATCTCGAACGTCACCTTGATGTCGTCGTAGCCGTTGCGCACATCGCTGTCGATGCCGAGGATGCCTTGCAGATCCATCGAGCCTTCGAGCTTCGCCTCGACTGAGCGCAACTGAATTCCGCGGTTTTGCGCGACGGATGCAACGCCCGCGGTAAGGCAGCTCGCGAGCCCCGCGAGCACGAGCTCGACCGGCGTCGCGCCGCAGTCTTCCGATGCAAAGATCTCGGGATGATCCGCCTCGAACGTGAATTCGGTGCGATGCTTGTGCTCCTGGCCGAGCCCGTGAAAACCGTCGATGTGCGTGCGACTGTGCGTGCCCTTCTTCCACTTGCACGTGGCGCGCCAGGTGAATTTCGCCGCCTCGGGCGCCTTGCGCAGAGCCTCACGCGCCTCGAGTAGGGCGCCGACGTTGACACCGTTATCTACCGCCGCAGCCATGGGATTCTCCTTGTCGCGCAAAGGGTCGGGGGATCATAGCCCCGCGCCGTGACGACTGTCTAAAGCCGGGCGAACGCGAGCCGTCCAGAGTCGCGCACCGAGCGCCGCGCACTCATCGTACGTCAGGACAATACGGTATCCGTCATCCACGCCGGAATGCGATCACGCGCCCGCCTCCTCTTCGAACAACCGCACATACGCGTCGTACCGAAAACGCCGGTGCCGCGCCTGGCCCGTCATCTCACGAATCACTCCCAACGAAACGAGCCGTTGCACGATCTGGTTCGCTCCGGCGAACGTGGTGCCGAGCAGCGTTTGAACGTCCTTCACGCTCAAGACCGGTTGCTCGTACAACTTTTCGAGCACGCGATGACCGTTGCCGGCCGCTCGTCCCAGTTGATCGGTAATGAGCCGGCGATGCGCCTCGCGCAGCTCGAGAATTCGGCGCGCCGTGTCGGCCGCCTCCACACTCACCTCGGCGACGCCGCGCAGGAAAAAGCTCAGCCATCCTTCGAAGTCCCCCGCGTCACGCACGGCTTGCGAGCGCTCGTAGTACGCAGCGCGCTCGCGCTTGAAGTAGTGCGAGAGATACAGCACCGGCTTGCGCAGCGCACCGCGTTCGCAAAGCAAGAACGTGATGAGCAGCCGGCCGACGCGGCCGTTGCCGTCGAGGAACGGATGGATCGTTTCGAACTGCGCGTGCGCGAGGCCGATCTTCACGAGCAGCGGCACGTCGTCGTGCCGGTGCAGAAAAGCTTCGAGCGCGCCGAGCGCCGCAGGAACCTCGCTCGGCGGCGGCGGCACGAAGGTCGCTTCGGTGAGCGTGCAACCGCCGGGGCCGATCCAGTTCTGGCTGGTTCGCAGCTCGCCGGGTGTCAGCCGCGCGCCGCGTACTCCATGTAGCAGCTTGGCGTGAATCTCGCGGATCAGCCGACCGGAGACCGGTAGCTCCGCCAAGCGCGCGAGCCCGTGTTTCATCGCTCGGACGTAGTTGACGACCTCCGCGACGTCTTTGGGGCGATGGTCGTCGGCGAGGTGCGCTTCGGCGGCGAGGATATCTTGCAGGGAGCTTTGCGTGCCCTCGATCTGGCTCGACAGCACCGCCTCCTTGCGGACATACATGTAAACGAAGAGATCGGGGTTCGGCAGTGTCTGCACGGAGCCGTCCAAGCGGCCAAGCGCGCGGTCGGCCTCGGACAGCAATCGTTGCAGCTCGCCCGTCACCGCGACGGGGGGCGTCGGCGGCAACGGGGCCGGCAAGAAGGCTCGGTACCCGGCCGGTTGCTGGCGATAGGTTCCTGCGCGCAACGCTGCGTTCATCATGGCGCTTGTTGGCACTCATAGTAAACGCAACGTTTAGTAAGGACCAGCCTAGCGGCCATGCGAAACGCAACGGTGAACAGCGGTCACATTTCGCCGAGCAGACCCTCGGTCTCGCGCTCCAGCGCGAGGATGTCCGCGCGGATTTCCTCCGAAGTCGGCTTTCAATTGCTGTTGGCTCGCGCGTGCCCTGACATCCCGCACGTGAACTTCGATGTGTTGTAGAACGTCTAGCCCGCGCCTGGCGCAGCGCTTGGTCCTGGTGAACGATCTGTGCGTCGTCGAGCGAGCGCTTCATGTACGTCGTCGGCGATACCCCAGATGAAATTGGTAATCCAGTTGAGGTCGCCGTTGCTCACCCGCTATGTCGCTCCTTACCGTCGTGCGGGCGCAGCTTAACGGGAGCCTTTCCGCAGCGGCAACTCTCCACCGATCAAGCTCGGTCCGCACTCTCGATTCGAGCGATCGAGTCCAGCCGTATACTGCGGCGCATGACCGCGCGAGCGAACGAAGACGCGATCGGTTCCGTAGGCACCGTCGAGACTCGGATTCTCGACCTGCCGGCTCCTCTCGAGCTCGACTGCGGCCGCACGCTGTCCGGCGTGCGCATCGCGTACGAGACCTACGGCGAGCTCGCCCCCAAGCGCGACAACGTGATTCTCGTCTGCCACGCGCTGTCGGGTGACGCGCATGCGGCCGGATACTCGACGACCTTGGCGGCCGCGAGCACGCGCGACGGCTTCGGCGCCGAGGAACGCGACGGCACCGGCAACCGTTCGCTCGGCTGGTGGGACGGCATGATCGGCCCCGGCAAGGCGTTCGACACCGAGCGCTACTTCGTCGTCAGCACGAATCTCTTGGGCGGTTGCCGCGGCACGACGGGTCCGTCATCGGAAAATCCACACACCGGCCGGCCCTACGGCTCCGACTTCCCCGTCATCACCGTGGCCGACATGGTGCGGGCGCAACGCGCTTTTCTCACGGAGCTCGGCATCGCGCGTCTCGCGGCAGTCGCGGGCGGCTCGCTGGGCGGCATGCAGGCGCTCACCTGGGCCGCGATCTACGGCAACGACGTGGACGCGATCGTGCCGATCGCCAGCACGCATGCGCTGCGCCCGCAAGGAATCGCGTGGAATGCCATCGCGCGCAACGCGATCACCGCGGACCCCGACTGGCAGGAAGGCCACTACTACGGCACAGGGCGCGAGCCGACACGCGGCATGGGCATTGCACGTATGATCGGTCATACGACCTACCTCTCGGCGCAGGCGCTCGCGCAGAAATTCGGGCGGCGGCTGCAGCACGCCGACGATATTCGCTATCTGCTCGCAGCACCCGAGTTCGCCGTCGAAAGCTACTTGCGCCACCAGGCCGACACCTTCGTCAAACGGTTCGACGCCAACACTTACCTCTATCTGTCGCGCGCGCTGTCGTACTTCGATCTCGCCCGCGAGTTCGGCGGCGGCTCGCTCGCGGCGGCGCTGCGCAACGTCTCTGCCCGGACTCTCCTGATCGCGTTCAGCTCGGATTGGCTCTACCCGCCCGGCGACTCCGAGGAGCTTGCCGCTGCGCTGCGCGGCGCAGGCAAGCACGTCGAGCTGCACGTCATCGACGCGCCGTACGGGCACGATTGCTTCTTGTTGGAGGAAGCGCGGCAGACTCCTATCATTCGACAGTTCCTCGCGGGCTAGGACACTTCGATGAAAGAGGCGATGGAAGAATCACGCTCGTTCGGGTTCGACACGCGCCAAGTGCACGCGGGGCAACGGCCGGACCCCAACACCGGCGCACGCGCCGTGCCCATTTATCAAACGACGAGCTACGTGTTCGAGGATCCGGAATCGGCAGCCGCATATTTCAATTTGCAGGAGTACGGCAACACGTACTCGCGCATCATGAATCCCACGGTCGCCGTGTTCGAGGAACGCGTTGCGAGCCTCGAGGCTGGCTGCGGAGCGGTTGCGTTCGCGAGCGGCCTCGCTGCGCAGCATGCGGCGCTGTTCACGCTGCTGATCCCCGGCGATCACGTCGTCTCGTCGGCCGCGCTGTACGGCGGCACCGTCAATCAGCTCAAGCACGTGCTGCGCAAGATGAACGTCGAGCTTTCGTGGGTGGACCCCGACGATCTCGGCGCGTGGCAGGCAGCCGTGCGGCCCAACACGAAAGCGTTCTTCGCCGAGACGATCGGCAACCCCGGCGGCAACGTGCTCGACATCGAGGGGGTCGCGCGCGTCGCGCACGAGCACGGCGTGCCGCTGCTCGTCGACAACACGTTCGCCACGCCGTATCTGTGCCGGCCGCTCGAATGGGGCGCGGACATCGTGCTGCACTCGGCCACCAAATATCTCGGCGGCCACGGCACGAGCATCGGCGGCATCGTCGTCGACGCGGGCACGTTCAACTGGTCGAACGGCCGGTTCCCGGTCGTCGCCGAGCCGTCGCCGGCCTACCACGGCCTCGCGTTCCACGAGACGTTCGGGACTTACGGCTACCTCATGAAGCTGCGCGCGGAGTCGTTGCGCGACTTGGGCGCGGCGCTGTCGCCGTTCAACGCGTTCCTGTTCCTGCAAGGTCTCGAGACACTGTCGCTGCGCATGGAGCGCCACGTCGCGAACGCGCTCGCGATCGCGCAGTATCTGGAGCGGCATGACTTCGCCTCGAACATCACCTATGCCGGCCTTCCGGCGAACCGCTATCGGCCGCTCGTCGCCAAGTATTTGCCGCGCGGCACGGGGTCCGTGTTCACGTTCGACATCCGCGGCGGCCGCGAGGCCGGCCAGGAGTTCATCCGCGCGCTTACGCTGTGGTCGCATCTCGCGAACGTCGGCGACGCCAAGAGCCTCGTGATCCATCCGGCCAGCACGACGCACCGGCAGCTCGACGAGGCGGAGCTCGAGGCCGCGGGCGTGCGAGCCGGCACGATTCGGCTTTCCGTCGGCATCGAGAACGTCGACGACCTCATCTGGGATCTCGAGCAAGGTTTTGCACGCGCGCGCCGCGTGGCCGGCGGGGAGGCTCGAGCATGACCGCCGCATTCGACGTTACGCGTCATCAAGACCCGCTGACGATCCAGCGTGTGCTCCTGACCGCGAAAACCATCGCCGTCGTGGGGCTGTCGAAGAACCCGCTGCGCGCGAGCCACTTCGTCGGCTTCTATTTGCGGCGCCACGGCTATCGCGTCTTCGCCGTGAACCCGCGCGAGAAAGAGATCTTCGGCGAGCAGAGCTACGCGAGCTTGAAGGACGTGCCGGAGCCGATCGACATCGTCAACGTGTTCCGCGCACCGGACGCCCTGCCAGGCATCGCGGCCGAGGCCGTCGCCGTCGGCGCGAAAAACCTCTGGTGCCAGTTCGGCGTCATCAACGAGGAAGGCGCGCGGATCGCCGAGCAAGGCGGCCTGTCCGTCGTGATGGATCGCTGCATCAAAGTCGAGCACGCACGCTACGTCGGGCGCATGCACTGGCTCGGCTTCAACACCGAGCGGATCACGTCGGTGCGCGGCGGGCTGCAGTAGCCCGGCGCGCGGCTGTGCTACTCCGCGTCGACGCGCAGCGCCTCGAGGAACCGCGACACGCAGTTGTACGCGGCGACCGTCGCCGTGAGCTCGACGATATGAGCTTCGTCGAGATGCTCGCGTAGTCCCGCGAACACCTCGTCCGGCACGTGAATGTCGCGCGTCATCGAATCGGTGTAGGCGAGCACGGCGCGATCGCCGGCTTCGAGCTCTTCGGGAACGCGGCCGGCCTGTAATGCGTCGATCGCGGCTCGGCCGATGCCTTCGCGCAGCGCGAACGGCGCATGCGCCTCGAACTCGTACGGCGCGCCGTTGAGCACGGCGACGCGCAGGATCACGAGCTCGCGATAGCGGCCCGGCAACGTCGTTCGCTGCCGCACCGCGGTGAGGAACGCGAGCCAGCCTTCGGCCAGCGCCGGGCTGTGCAGCAGCAGCTTGTAAAGATTGAGCAGCTTGCCGCCGCGCTCCCGCTTGATGCGCTCGACGAGCGCCGCGTTGTCGGCGCCGAACGGCTCCGGGTAGCGTACTCGCGCCATGGACCAAACCTCCCTGTCAGCGGGCGCCAGTGTAGCCACGCGGTCCTTCGAGTACAGTGCACGGGCCAAACATTTACCTTTCGGAGTCTCGAACCGTGCGTATTCGCGCCTCGCTCGCCGCCCTCGCGCTCTGCCTCGCCCCGCACTTCGTCGCAGCCCAGATCGGCGTGCCCGAGAAGCCGCTGCCGAGCACGCCGTTCGTCATCGACACGGCCGAGGCCGGCCAGGTCCGCGTCACCCCCATGAAAGGCCTCGAGCTGCCGTGGGACCTCGCGTTCCTGCCGAACGGCGACATGCTCGTCACGGAGCGTTCGGCCATGCGCTTGCGCCTCGTAAGGAACGGCGCGCTCGTACCGCAGCCGATCACGGGACTGCCCGACGGCATGAGCGCCGGTGGCGGCGGCGGGCTCATGGGGGTCGCCGTGCATCCGCGCTTCGCGCAGACGGGTTGGGTCTATCTGACGTATACCAAGCCTGCGGAGACCGGCCGGCGCGGCGCCGGCCTCGCGCGCGGCCGCCTCGACGGAATGGCGCTGAAGGACGTCCGCGAGATCTTCACGGTCGACGAGGCCGGCGGCGGTCCCCCGCCCGGCTTGCCGCTGATCTTCGCGCCGGACGGTTATCTCTACTTCTTCATCGGTGGCGCGAACGACATGATCGCGCAGCGCGGCGATTCCTATTACGGCAAGGTGCTGCGCTTCAACGACGACGGCAGCGTGCCGCGCAATCCGTTTGCGGATCGCGACGACGTCGCGAAAGAGATCTACACAGTGGGGCACCGCAACGGCATCGGCCTCGCGATCCATCCCGTCACCGGCGAGGTGTGGGAGAACGAGAACGGCCCGTACGGCGGCGACGAGGTCAACATTCTGAGACCGGGCGGCAACTACGGCTGGCCGCTCGCGAGCTACGGCCGCGATTACAGCGGCGCCCCCGTGTCCGACAAGCGCACGCTGCCGGAGGTCGAGGACCCCGTGCTGTTCTGGGTGCCGTCGATCGCGATCTCGGGCATGACGTTCTACACCGGCGACCGCTTCCCGGCGTGGCGCAACAATCTATTCGTCGGTGGCCTGCAGCAAGGACGCATTCCGCGCACGGGGCAGATGCAGCGCGTCGTGTTCAACGAGGACTGGCAGGAAGTGCGGCGCGAGGCGCTGTTCACGGATTTGCGGCAACGCATCCGCGACGTCGAGCAGGGCCCTGATGGTCTGCTCTACGCGCTGACGGACGAGCGCGACGGCGCGCTGCTGAAGCTCGAGCCGGCGCAGTAGCGCGAGCGAGCTACTCCTCGCGAAAGCGCTCGGCGCTTTGCCGATCGCACGGCGCGCCCGACGGCGCGAGATCCGGACGGTGGTCCCACAGGGCGACGTAGGTCGCCGGCATGGCGAGGTATTCCGGATCCTCGAGCGTGAGCTCGTAGCGTAGTTGCGTTCGGTCGGGCGTCAGCGTCAGCCGCTCGACGAGATGCTTGCCGGCGCTCGACGGAATGCCGAAGCCCACGCCGACCTCGTGCGGCATGAACGCCACCGTGTCGATGACGAGCGTGGCTCCGTCCCACTTGCCGATCGAGTGGCCGAGCAGCGACGGCGCGACGTTCGCAGGGTGCTCGGCGAGGTCGAGGCGAACCACGCGCGTCGCGTCCGAGCCGTCTGCGTCGACGCTCAGCACGACACGGTCACCGTCGAGCCCGATCGTCCGCAGCTGCGGGAGCTGCATCAGCATCGGCGGCGGCACGGCCGCGCAACCTACGCTGAGCTGAATCGTGCCGTTGAAGATGCCCGCCAGCGCCGCTCGCCCCTTCTCAGTGAGCGGCCAGGCGTGCACCGTCGGCACGAGCACCGGATTGGCCTTCGGCGTCCACTTGCCGGCGAGACCTGCCGCCGGCGCCGTGGCGGGCGGTGGGCGGACAGCGGCGGCCCCCGGGCCCGGGGGGGAAACCGCGCCGGCCGCCCGCCGGGG
>JACZCZ010151538.1_pt1 | contig 10643 bp, 8 predicted proteins | sample 8641811 | NCBI WGS metagenome assembly JACZCZ01 (sample SAMN15324610, study PRJNA640507) | soil metagenome | isolation source: intercropping peanut in the first line | place: China: Luxin town, Laibin City, Guangxi Province | collected 2019-07-25 | depth 10cm m | reverse complement strand
TGGCGCGCAGTTCATCCAGATCGGGCGCCTCGCCGCGCAACATCATTTCCGCCGCTTCGGAGTTGCGCAGGATCGCCGCCAGAGGTTGACTGAGCTCGTGTGCAAGAGCCGAACTCAGTTGACCGAGCATCGAAACGCGGCCGGCATGCGCAAGATTGCGCCGCAATTCGCGCAGCTCTTCCTGGGCGTATCTGCGCACCGTCACGTCGCTCAACGCGCCGCACAACAGCAGCGGCCGCCCCGTTGGGCTGCGTTCGAGTTGTCCGCGCGCCGCGATCCAGCGCGTGGACTTGTCCGGCAGGCAGATGCGGTGCTCGACCTCGAATTCGCGGCCGCTGTGAAATACCTCGTACAAGGCGCGTCGCACGCGCTCCACATCGTCGGGATGTATACGCGCCGACCAGCGCGCCGGGCTGCGCACTTCATGCTCGGACTGGTCCGCGAATCCGAACAGCACCCGCGCCCGCGCGGTCGACCAGATCCGGTTTGCGCCGATGTCCCACGACCACAACCCGAGCCCGCCCGCGCGCGCCGCGAGCCCGAGCCGCTGCTCGCGGTCGGAGTCGCGCGTGAGCCGCGGCAGACGCATGAGGTCGCGCCAATGAATCGTGACGTTGCTCATATCCTTGAGCGCAGTACTCCCTGTGAGGCGCGGCGATTACATCGACGCCACGATGCGGCGTCAATCGCGCTTGTGGCCAATGGCGCGCCCGCGCGGGCGTAGTTTGCGACGCGTCTTGTTGCGTGCGCGCCGCGCCTATCTTCTCTGGGCCGGACTTTCCCTTGAGGGTGAGATGGCGCGCCGGATCGCCTCGATGATCTCCGCGCCGGGATCCGTCTTGCGGAAGAATCCCGCGCAACCGGCACGCATCGCCTCCGACTTCGCCGACGGATCATCGAAGGCCGTGATGTAGATAACCGGCGTGTTCGAGCCTTCCGCCGTCAATTTGTGATGCAACTCGATCCCCGTCATCGCCTGCAAGCGAATGTCGGCGAGCAGACAGTCCACGTGTGAATGCAGTGGATCCGACAGGAAATCCTCGCCGGACGCGAAAGCGATGGGATGGAATCCCGACTCCCGCAGCAGCCGGCTGAGCGAGCGTCGCACGCTTTCGTCGTCGTCGACGATCGCGATGTACTGATGTGGCGCCAATTGAGCAGCCCCTAACAGTCCTGCAATGCCCGGAAAGACATCTTCGCGATACGCTGTCGGCAAGAGACTACGTCGCGACTTGTCCGGGCCCGGCTATTTCGCCGGCACGGGTGGCGCAAAGGGATTGCCGCCGAGCGCATTCGAGATGTCCGCGATCGCGTTCTGCGCACGCACGCTGTTGCCGGCCTCGTCGAGCGGCGGCGAGACGACCGCAATGCCGAATCTGCCGGGCGACACCGCGATGAGTCCACCGCCCACGCCGCTCTTCGCGGGAAGACCGGTGCGCCATAACCATTTGCCTGAGTCATCGTAGAGCCCGGCGGTGGCCATCACGGCCAGCACGTGTGGCACGTTGCCGGCCTTCATGACCTGCTTGTTGGTCACCGGATTCTTGCCGGCATTGGCCAACGTCGCGGCCATGACCGCCAGATCCTTCGCATTCACGCTGATCGCGCACTGCTCCGTGTAGATGTCCGTGGCGCGATCGGGATCCGACTTGATGAACTCGTACGCGTACATGAGTTTGCCGATCGCCTGGTTGCGCTGGTTGGTCTCCGCCTCGGACTTGAACACCTCCTGGTCGACTGTGAGCGGCCGGCCCGCGAAGTCGGAGTGAATACCCAGAATGCTTTTCCAGATCTCGTCGCGCGAATTTCCCTTCACCATGCTCGTCGTGGTGATCGCGCCCGGATTCACCAACGGATTCATCTCGGGACCGCCGAGTTCTTTCTGCGCGAACTCGATCGAGACGATCGAATTGAAGCGCATGCCGGTGGCATCGACGCCGATGCGCTTGAGGATCGCATCGGGACCCGATTCCTCGATTACCTTCGCCATCGTGAAGACTTTCGAGATCGACTGGATGGATACCTGCGACTTCACGTCGCCGGCGGTGTACACCTTGCCATCGGGCGTCACCAGCGCGATGCCGTAGAGGTTGGAGTCAACCTTGGCGAGCGCGGGAATGTAATCCGCGTTCTTGCCTTCTTTCGAAACCTTGTACTTCGCGTATGCCGCGTCGATTGCCGACTGGATCTTGTCGGTCGCCGCTGCGGCGTGAGAACCGGCCATCGCCAGCAACGCGGCGACTGCCATGCCTGCGAACAACGCGGAATGCCTTCTCGGGTACATGTCAGTCTCCAAACTTTTTGCTGAAGTTGTATTTCGCCGTGAACTGGAACCTGAGGTCGTCCGAGGTGAAACCGTCGGAGTTGTTCTCACGTTCGCCCCACTGGACTTCGAAACCCCACATCAGATTCTTGACGGGGTAAAACATGATGTTTGCCAGTGCGTAGTCACCGCGCTTGAAGGCGTTGGGCGCCTGGCCGTCGGAGTTGTCGATCTCGATCATCGAGTAGCCGATCGCACTCGACGCCTTGTCGCTCCAGCCGATGTCGAAGAACGCCGTCATGCCGAACATCGGCAGCACCTCGCCTTCGATCGGAGACAAGGGATTCCCCGGTGTCAGCTTGATACCGATGTCGGCGGGCGCGTCATTCATGTAGTTCTGAATTCCCTCGCCGTAGACCGCCGCAACGCGGAACACGGACTTGCCGAATTTGAGGTTGGAACTCAGGTTGACGCCCCAGCCTGTCGCGTCTCCGGACAGGTCGACCGCATCCGGCACGTTGTCTTCCCACTCCATGAAACGGACGATGCCGGCGGCTTCGACGTAGCCCCAATCGCCTCCGTAGCGGAATTCCGCGGAGAGATCGGGATACGGAAAGTGCCCCTTGACGCCTTGTAGTTCGATGCGATCGGCGAAGTCGCCCTGGTCCGCCGAGGCGCCGGGCCGTTCGAGCGCGATGGTGATGCGCGAGTCGCCCTTGAGCGGCATCCAGCGCACCTGCACGTTGCGGAAGAACGCCATGCCGTTCGGGCCCCAGTATTCCACCGAGTTCGGGAACACGTCGATGTCCATGAACGGGCTCCAGGTCTGGCCCGCGCCGAACTGGCCGAGTTCGGCATATGCATGGCGCAGCCGGATGGTTGTTTGCCCCGCGTCCGCACCGGTGCCGAACATTTCGAACTCGAACTGAGTAGTGAGATCCCCGAGTGAGGTCGGCGTGCTGGTCTTCACGCCGAAGCGTGTCTGCCGCACGCTCGCGAACCAGTGACCATCGGCGCCGAATTCGTTTTCGAACGACGGCAGCTTCGTCGGCCTCAGCACGTCGAACCAGTCCGGATCGTTCTGGTTCGTCTGGTAACCCGTGTCGAGCATGATGAAGCCGTAGATCTCCATCGACGTCTTCGATTCATCCTCGTCGGCCAGCGCGCCGACACTCATGAGAAGGAAGATCGATGTCGCGGCGATCAGCCACCACCGAGTCACTCCACGCACCGCCGTAGCGGATCTTTCGAACTTCATGTTCGTCTCCGTGTCGCGCAAGTCAGAGCGCATGCCATGCTGAAACGCTAGGCGCTTGGGCTTCGACTCGCTACTGCCTCTAGGGGAAGGTTGGTTCCGGCTACAGCTGCAACTGCAACCGCGTCTGGAAGAATTGCGTGCTGCCTTGCAGCCCGAAACGATCGAGCACGCCGTAGCCGTAGGCGAACTCGAGACGCACGTTGTCGGACATGTGCCAGTTCACCATCGGCGTGATGCGCCAGAACTTCCCGCCACGCACGGGACCCGAGCCGAGATCGGCATACGAATAACGCAACACGAGTTCCCAGGCGCCCGGGCCTCCCTCGAACACCGTTCGCGCAGGCGAGACCCGTTCGAAAAACGCTCCCGCCTTGTTGTAAGGGCGCGCTTCTCCCGTCGCGATCCAGGCGACGAAGACTTCCCCGCCATGAAAGAACGGATCGTCCATCTCGCGGGACGCCACCTGGTTGAACATGTACTCCATGCCCAGTATCCACGCGCCGCGCCGGTAGTAAGTCTCGATGCCCGCCATGTTCGAGTGGTGCGCGGGGAAAGTACCCGTGTCGATCGCGTAGCTTTGCGCCGGGAACGACTCCGGCTTCGACCGGTAACGCAACTGGCCGTCGTCGGCTTCGCCGTACCGCGTCTGCAACGCCAGGTGCAGCAGTGGCTCATCGTCCTCGCCCGCAAGCGGCAGCCACACGGCGCGCGCGACGAACTGGTTGTCGTTCTTGTTGAAGGACTCGTATTCGGTGCGCGTGTCCTTGAACCAGCCAAGGCTGTAGACGAATCCACCGCCCGGAGAGCGGCCCATCCACTTGATGCCGTCCGCGAGAATGGGCAGGAACGCGTCATTGATCGCGGCGCGCTCATTCGTCCATCCCTGGTAGCCCACCATGAGCTTGTTAGTCGAGAAACCCTCCTTCGTGCGGCCCAGGAACACCTGCCCATGCCACTCGGGTACGTCGAACATGAGTCCGGTCTGCCTGAATCGCCACTCCTCGGTGCCGGCGTCATACATGTATCCGAGCGTGTAGCTGAGTCGCGGCAGTTTCGGAAACCGCCCCTTCAATATCAGGCGGAAATCGCGCAGCTGGTCCTTCGGCGCGAGTGTCATCTGCTCCTTGCTGTCATCGTCCTGCGAGTAGGCGACGTAGTCCCACAGGAATCCGCCGCCGAGCCGCATCGTGAAGAACGGACCTTCGTATTCGTTCCAACTGACGAGCTGGCGGCGGGGCGCATCGCCATCCGCTTCCGCGGCGTCGAGCACATCTTCCTGCGCGCCGGCCACGAGGGGCAGCGCGCACATGGCCGCGACCAACGACCGGCGCCGGAGCCGTGCGAATGTCATGTTGCGCTGATGTCCGCGCGGCCAGGACGCGTGTCAGTACGTGTAGTACATCTGCTGCAACTGCGCGGGTGTGCGCGGCTGGAGCAATGCCAGCGACAGCAGGATGCGCGCCTTCTGCGGATTCAATTCGTCCGAAGCGATGAAGCCGAGTTTGTCGTCGTCGATTTCGACGTTGCGCCCGACGACGCCCGTGGGAACCCGGCTGCTGCGCACGACGACCACGCCTTTCTTCACGGCAGCCGCGGCGGCGTCCACCGAGGCCTTGTTCATGTTGCCGTTGCCGACGCCCGCGATGACCAGGCCCTTGGCGCCGTTGGCCACCGCCGAGTTGATCGTGTCCGGCGACATGTCCACATCGGCGAAAATGATGTCGACGCGCGGCAGCTTGGTGACGTTGGCGACGTTGAACTCGCTCTGCTTCGTATGTTTCCAGGCCGGCGGCGAGTAGAAATCGTTCTTGCCGTAACTCGCGACACCCGCGACGCCGCGATGCGGCGACATGAATGTCTCGACCGACGTCGTGCTGGTCTTGGTGAGCGAATGCGCCCCGTGGATCTGGTCGTTCATCACGACCAGCACGCCGCGGCCGCGCGCCTTGGGGTCCGCGGCGACGCCGACGGCATTGTAGAGATTGAGCGGACCGTCCGCGCTCACCGCGGTAGATGGGCGCATCGAGCCGACCATGACGATCGGCTTGTCCGTCTTCGCGGTGAGATTCAGGAAATACGCCGACTCTTCCATGGTGTCGGTGCCGTGCGTGATGACGATGCCGTCCACATCAGGCTTTCCAGCGAGCTCGTTGATGCGTTTCGCCACCTTGAGCAGGATGTCGAAAGACATGTCCTGCGAGCCGACGTTCGCGACCTGCTCGCCCTTGACGGTCGCAAGCTTGTCGATGCCCGGCACCGCGGCGAGCATCGCGTCGATCGTGACGGCGCCGGAGGTGTAGCCGGACTGCGTGCCCGTGGCCGCCGCGCCCGCGATCGTGCCGCCGGTGGCGAGAATCAGGACATTCGCCTTTTTCGGCGCCGCGGCCGGCGCGGGCGTCTGTCCGGTGCTCGAAAGCGACACTGCAAGCAGGAGCGTCATCCAGACACTCTGGCGTGCAACCGTTGTTGGGATTCGCATGATCATCTCCTTTACCGTGAGCGCGGCGAAGCGCTCCGGATCATTTCGGATACTTCGACTTGTCCAGGTTCGTCAGCTTCACGGGATCGAGCAGGTCCTTGATCTGTTCCTCGGTCAGCACCTTCTTCTCGCGAATGACCTGCAGGATTCCCTTGTCGGATTTGTAGGCCTCGTTGGCCAGTTCCGTGGCCTTCTCGTAACCGATGACCGGATTCAGCGCGGTGACGATGCCAACCGTCGTCTCGAGGTAACGCTCGAGCACCTTTTCGTTCGGAGTGATGCCGTCGATACACTTGGTCCGGAAGGCATTGGAGGTCGTGAACAGCAGGTGCTGCGACTCCATGATGAGCAATCCTTCGAGCGGTTCATACGCATTCAATTGCAGCTGACCCGAATGCGCCGCGAGCGTGACGCCGTAGTCATTACCCATCACCCGGAACGCCACCAGGTTCATCAGCTCCGGCATCACGGGATTGACCTTGCCCGGCATGATCGAAGAGCCCGGCTGCACCGGGGGAAGGCTGATTTCATAGAGGCCGGCGCGCGGGCCGGACGCGAGCAGGATCAGGTCGCCCGCGATCTTGGATAGTTTGATGGCGACGCTCTTGAGCGCCGCGGAATAAACCACGAAGCCCTGCTGGTCCCAGGTGGCCGACAGCAAATCGTCGGCGAGCTTGATGGGCTTGCCGGTGAGCTTCGCGAGGTGCGCCGCGCAGGCTTCCGGATATCCCTTGGGGACGTTGATGCCGGTGCCGATCGCGGTCGCGCCCATGTTTACGGTGTAGAGATATTTCTCGGCATCGCGCAGTAGTTTGATCTCGCCCTCGAGCGCCGATGCAAAGGCGTGGAATTCCTGTCCGACCGTCATCGGCACGGCGTCCTGCATTTCCGTGCGCCCCATCTTCACGAGTTCCAGGTAGGTGTTGCCCTTCTTGCGGAACGAGGCGGCGAGCTGCTCGAGCTCCGCGACCAGCTTGTCGTTGCGCAGGATGAACGCGACCTTGAGTGCGGTCGGATACGAGTCATTGGTCGATTGCGAAAGATTCAGGTGATCGTGCGGTTCGACGACCTTGTAGTCGCCCTTCTTTTTTCCGGTGAGTTCGAGCGCGACGTTGGCGAGCACTTCGTTCGCATTCATGTTCGTCGACGTGCCGGCGCCGCCCTGATACCAGTCGACGAGGAACTGGTCGTGGTACTTGCCCTTCATCACCGCATCGGCCGCCTTCTCGATCGCGGCCAGCGTGTTGCGATCCATCGCACCCACGTCCGTGTTGGCGCGCGCCGCCGCCAGCTTGACGATGGCCCAGGCCTCGACGAAACCCGGGTAGTGATTGATCTTCACGCCCGAGATCTGGAAATTCTCGAGCGCGCGGGCCGTCTGCACGCCGTAGTAGGCATCCGCCGGCACCGCTTTGTCGCCGAGCAGGTCGTGCTCCATGCGAGTACCCACCGCGGCCTTCGCCGGCTTCGCCGATTGGGTCTGCGCATGCAATGCCGCGCAAGTCACCAACGTGAAAGTCGCAAGCAGGATTCTTCGCCACATGACGCTCACCTCGGGTTGGGCAGCGAGCCGCGCGGAGACGGCGACTGCGAACGCTAGCCCTGCAGCTGCAGTCCGGGTACTGCCTCTTGGGGAAGGTTCAGCGCGCATGGGCGCGTTCCCACTCGCGCACACGCCGCCGGGCCTCGTCGAACAATCGTTCGTAATTGCCCTTGCGCAGCTTCTCGCTGGCGTCCGGCGGGAGCGCGGCGAACAGCGGCGCATACATGTCGTAGACCTTGAGGTAACTCTGCTGATCGGCCGGCGCGACCTCATCGGTTCCGAACAGAAACCGGTCCGGATGACTCCTGATGACCGCGGCCGTGCGCTCGATCGATTCGGGCGATGCGACGATGTACTTGGCCGTCTCCGTCCACGAGATGTCGAGGTACACATGCGAGAGCGCCGGATCGTCGAGCGCCCGCTTCACCAGCGCCATCTGACTGTCGACGGGGCGCACGATGCGGCCCACGCCGATGTGCGCCCAGATGATCTTCGTGCGCGGATGCCGCCGAAAGAGTGCGACCAGTTGCTCGAGTTGCCACGGCTCCTGCTCGGGCTTCGGGAACGGCGCATCGATGTCGCTATGCAGGATGACGACGAGCCCGGCCTCGCCGGCGAAGTCGAGAATGCGGTCGAGCGCGGGATTCGTGATGCTCGCGATCTCGCCGGCGACCTTCGAGGAAACGAATTCCTTGTGAATCGTGAATTCTCCGATGCCGGAGAACACGCCCGGAAAGACCTGCAACACGCGCTTGATGTGATCGGCCGCGTACATGTCCGCGGGATTGAATCCCGTGATCATCGGATCGAAGCGCGCACGCTGCTCCTTCGGCAGCGACAGCCACGCCATCGCGATGTACGCATCGGTGAACGAGTAGTAGTAGAGCGGCGAATCGCTCTGCAGGTAGTAAGTCGGCGCGAAGTCGCCCGAGTTGTGATGGGCCCAGGTCTGCTGCAGCGGAATGCCGAACAGCGCGACGCGCCCGACCTTGTCGCCCATGATCTTCAGGAACTCGCGAATGTCGGTGCCCTCCTGCACGTAGTTGGTCAGGTGGAAGTGCGAATCGTTGACCACGTAGCCGTCGTTCTTGACCTTGCCCTGTGCCGACAGCGTCCCGGTGGACAGCAGCAGCGCAATGGCAATGAGAATTCGCGTCATGGTGGATTCCTCAGAAAATCATCGACGCGGCGACTGAATACGTGAGGCCGGTCTGGCCGCCGACATAGAAGCCGAACACGCTGCTTACCGCGGATTTCTTCACGTCGATGATCTGCGCGTTGACGCGCGCGTTGCGCGTATCGAATGGAAACCAGTTCGCGCCCAGGATGTACTCACGCGACTCGCCATATCCGACGTCTTCGTCGCCGAACACCCAGGACGTCGACAAATAGAGCTCGAGCTTCTTCTTGATCGGGAAGAACGCGCTCTGCACGTAGAAGCCGTCGTCCACGATCTTGTCGACCGGCAGCAACCCGTCCGCGACGAAATGGTCGAGCCAGCGCCGGTAAACCTCGGCCTGCAGGAAAAATCCCTTGTACTTGAAGCCGAGATCGATGGAGGCGGATTCCCAGTCGGCCTCTTCGACGGTGACGCCGGGCGCCAGCGAGCTCGTGTTGAAAAGCAGCAGGCTGTCGGCGAGGCGCACCGACGTGTTCTCGGGATTGTTGTCGCTCAACTCCTGGCGGTTTTCGCGGCTGCGAATATGCGAGGCGCCGAAGCGCGTGGCGAGTTCCTGGTGGTTCTCGTAGTCGCCGAACGCGCCGGAGTTCGGCCCGAACTCATGGGTCGTCGGCATCCACCAGAATCCGACACCCGTCCCGAGATCGCGCGAAAGCTGACCCGCGGTGATGCCGAGCTGACTCAGGTTGTTGGCGACCGCGAGGTGATACCAGAACCCGGGAAACAATTCGCCATTGGCCCACAGAGTTCCCGTAAAGCTGCCGCGGAAGAATTCGTCGGCCATCACGCGATCGTTGGCGAGCCAGAAGGGATGCGAGCCCATCACCGTGCGCGAGCCGCCGGGTGTATTGATGCCCGCGTAGAGATTGAACTTCTTGTCGAATTGGTAACCGAGAAAGCCGTAGAGCGTGGTCTGGTCGGTCGACATCACGGTCCAGGTGGTGATCTGGTAGCGCAACTTCGGCGAATAGAACCAGCCTTTCAGGTGAATCATCGCGCGATGGAATTGAATGTCGCGCCGCGTGTCGATTTCGTGCGTGACGCCGAGATGATCCTCGAAGGACTGATCCGCCGGCCGCTGATCGATATAACGCACGAGTGCGTATGCGCTCACTGCGACTTCGCCCCTGTCCGAGCGATGGAGCGTGACGCCGAGGCCGCTGCTGTCGAGTCCGCCCCAGGTCGAGCGTTCTTCTTCGACCATCGGTTGTCCGGACTTCCACTTGTCCCAGTTGTCCTGTGCTGCGCCCGGCACCGGTGGTGGGGGCGCGGATGATGGAGTGGCAGGTGGAATTTCGGCCGCTCTGGCAAGCTTCGTCGAACTACCGAACGCGAACTCACCCCCGCAGGAATCGCTGACCCACACGCCGTTGTCGTCGTAGCCCCAGGACCGGCCGAGCAGGCAGGCGCCGTTGGAACGCAGAAGCGCGACGCCACCGGATACGTCCGCGGCGCAATATTTCTTTTCTGCGCCGTGGGATACGCACGAGAGCATCGTGGGTTTGACGGCCGCGGACTCATCCGCGGCGACGCCTGCACAGACGAACAGGCCCGCTACGCAGACGCGCCACGCGCGCGGGGCTCGAGATCTCGCGACAGGTTCCAGCATGCACCGAACCTAGGGCTCCGCGCGCACAACGTGTACTGCCTCTAAGGGCAGTTCGAGGCCGTGGGTCCGATTTTTCCTACAAGCTCGCGCGACGCTAGTTGGCCAGGCAGGCTGAACGCGCCGTTGCCGCGGGCTTACTGTCGCAAATCGAAACGATCCAGATCCATCACCTTCGTCCACGCCGAGACGAAATCCTCGACGAACTTCTCGTGCGCATCCGCGCTGCCGTAAACCTCGGCGAGCGCGCGCAGTTGCGAGTTCGCGCCGAAGACCAGGTCCACACGTGTGCCGGTCCATTCGACTACGCCGGT
>JACZCZ010078523.1_pt1 | contig 10652 bp, 12 predicted proteins | sample 8641811 | NCBI WGS metagenome assembly JACZCZ01 (sample SAMN15324610, study PRJNA640507) | soil metagenome | isolation source: intercropping peanut in the first line | place: China: Luxin town, Laibin City, Guangxi Province | collected 2019-07-25 | depth 10cm m | reverse complement strand
GCAAGAATCGCTCACGCATTCGCGAAACCCGGCGCTGACCACGTCACGCCGGAGTGCCGATGAAGATTCTCGTTACGGGCGCCACAGGGTTTACGGGCAGGCACTTGGTGCGCGCGCTCGCTGCCGACGGGCACTCGGTGCGCGCTTTGATTCGGCCCGGCCAACGGGGCACCCGCCTCGCAGCGGGCGTGGAAGCCGTCGAGGGCCAACTCACGAACGAACGAGACGTGCGTGACGCGGCCGCAGGTTGCGAGCGGATCTACCACATCGCTGCCGCGTTTCGGGACGCCAAGTACGACGACCAGTACTACTGGGACGTCAACGTCGGCGGCACGCTGAACATCCTCGCAGCGGCGCGCGCGCACGGCTGCGAGCGCGTGATTCACTGCTCCACCGGCGGCGTGCACGGCCACATCGAGGAGCCACCGGCCGCCGAAACATATCGCTTCGGACCCGGCGACGTTTACCAACGCACCAAGCTCGAAGCGGAGCTTGCAGTAGCGTCCGCCGCCAAGAGCGGGCTCGGGACGGCGATCGTTCGCCCGGGCGCCATCTACGGCGAAGGCGACGTGCGCTTCCTGCCGTTATTTCGCGCCATTCAAAGGCGCCGCTTCGCGATGATCGGCTCCGGCGAGACGCGGCTGCACATGGTGCACATCGACGATCTCGTGCGCGGGTTTTTGCTGGCCGGCTCGCAGTCTGCCGGCCGCGGCGAGGCGTTCCTGATCGCGGGGCCCGAGGCTCCGACGCTCAACGAGCTCGCTACGTTGGTCGCCGACGCCGTCGGTAGCCAGCCGCCGAAACTGCACGTGCCGGTCTGGCCAGTCTACGCGGCGGCTTGGCTCTGCGAGCAGCTGTGCGCGCCGCTCCGCCTCGAGCCGCCGCTGCATCGTCGGCGCGTCGGCTTTTTCACCCACCATCGCGAGTTCGACATCGGCAAGGCTCGCCGTCTCTTGGGCTACGAGCCGCGCGTCCATGTCGCCGAAGGCGTCAGGCGCACCGCAGCGTGGTACGTCGCCGAGGGGCTGCTCGAGCCGCTGCCGTGCGCCGCTTGACGGGCGAGCACGAGGCGCGCCGCGTCAGATCAAGCGCACCTGCGCATGCTGATCCGAATCGACGGGAGGCCGGTCCCCGCGCACGTAAGCCTTCGCCGCCTCGAACACGTAGCGCAAACCTTGTAGCCCCGAGTTGTCCCAAAACTCGCCACGCTCGGCATCGAACCGCAGCAGCGCGATCGACGGATCGGACTTGCCGCGCGGAAACCACACTTTCCACGGCTCCTTCCAGAGCTTGTCGATCAGCGTTCGGTCTTGCACGACGTTCACTCGGCCGTATAGCGCGGCGTATTGCCGCGCGCTTTGGAACGTGACGAGCACGTCCGCGTCGGCGTAGATCTCTGCCACCTTCGGCGAGTCGACACCGGTCACGAAGTACACGTCGGCGTCCGCGTGCAACTCGGCGACGGCCATCGGCCGCGCATGCAAATGCCCGTCGGCGGCACGCGTGACGAGCATGGCCGTGTCGAAATCTTCGATCAGGTCGTGAAGATGCTTCCCTTCGTCCATCTGAGCTCTCCTTGGTCGTCAGCTACTCGGTGGCGCCTGCGGCGCCGTAATCGAACCAGACGGCCTCGATGTTGTGGCCGTCGGGGTCGTGCACGAAGGCGGCGTAGTAGCCCGGCCAATACTCGCGGCGATAGCCGGGCTGACCGTTATCCTTGCCGCCTGCCGCGAGCGCCGCGCGATAGAACGCCTCGACCTCGTCTTTGCTCTTCGCCTCGAATGCGACGTGCGACGGTTCGACACTATCGCTCGCGCCAATCCAAAAATCGGTGTTCTTGCCGTCGTTGAAGCCGGCCGCGTCATCCGCGGACATCTTTGCCGCGTACCCGAGCGGTGCCAGCGCGCGCTCGTAAAACTTCTTCGCTGCCGGAAAATCGCGAACGGCCAGGCCGGTGTGCGCAATCATCGTTTCCTCCTCGAGCTTCGCTGCAGCCGTGGTAGAAGATCTCGCTGACAGGCAAGTCACGTGCCAGTCGCCCGCTGCACCACGGCATGTGCCGGTACGCGCGGCGGCGCGTTACCCTATGCGGCCAGTTCCGCCCGACCGCTCGTCGAGCGGTGTCGTAGCCGAAGGAGTGATTCGATGAGCGCCGCCCCGCCGATCCTGACCGAGCTCAAGCTGTCTGCCGACATGAAAAAGGCCGTCGATACGGCGTTCGAGAGCTTCAAGCCGATCGTGGTCTCGTACGTCGACGAGAATGGCGCGCCGCAATTGTCGTATCGCGGTAGCACGCAGGCTTACAGCGACACGCAGCTCGCCATCTGGGTGCGCAACCCCGAGGGCCGTATGCTCGAGTCGCTGGAGAAGAACCCGGCCGTCGCCCTCATCTACGGCACGTTCGAGCCGACGGCCCGCGCCTTCATGATTTTTCGCGGCCGCGCGCACGTGGAGTCGAGCTCGTCGGTCCGCGACAAGATCTACGAACGCGCCCACGCGTTCGAGCAAAGCCAGGACAAAGACCGCAGGGGCATTGCGCTCGTGATCGACCTCGACAGCGTCGACGGTTTCTTCGGCGGCGCCGTGCTCAAAATGCGCCGCTAACGCGGCGATCGCCGGCACGCAACTTGCAACTTTCGCGCGGGGAGACGCGCCCAAGCGCGGGAGTTTCGTTTTGGTTGCTGAGCTCGTGGACGTCCGGCCGCCGACGGCGAAACGCCGTACGCCCCGGGTCGGCCTCGTGCTCGGCAGTGGCGCGGCTCGCGGCTGGGCTCACATCGGCGTCATCCGTACCCTGGAGCGCGCGGGCGTGCGTCCCGACTTAGTGTGCGGGACCTCGGTCGGCGCGCTCGTCGGCGCGGCCTACGCTAGCGGTGATTTCGAGCGTTTTTGTGCCGGCACTTCCGGTATGCGTCGCCGCGACGTCATCTCGTTCATGGACGTGGCGTTGAGCGGCGGCCTTCTGAAGGGCGAGCGTTTCATGTCGTTCGTGAGCCGCGTGTGCCAAGACCGGCCGGTCGAGGAGCTCGCCATTCCCTTCGCTGCCGTTGCAACGGCGCTCGAAACGGGAGCCGAGGTATGGCTCAAGACGGGCTCGACGTTGAACGCGGTGCGCGCGTCCCTCGCAATGCCCGGGCTGTTCACGCCGGTCATGAGCAGCGACGGAATCCTCGTCGACGGCGCGCTCGTGAATCCCGTTCCTGTCTCGCTCGCGCGGGCGATGGGCGCCGACGTGGTCATCGCCGTCGATCTCAGCGCCGGAATCGTCGGGCGTAGCTTGGTCGTGAACGAGGCTCGCGCAGGCAAGCCGAGTCGGGTCGGCGGATGGTTTCGCCGCGGCTTCAAGCGGCTCGGTCACGATGACGATGTGCCACGCCCGCCGTCCATGCTGAACGTCGTTACGTCGAGCCTCGACGTCATGCAGGTGCGCATCACGCGAAGTCGCATGGCCGGCGAGCCGCCGGACTTGATCGTCGCGCCGCGGCTCAGCGACATCGGCTTGCTCGATTTCCACCGCGCCGCCGAAGCGATTCACGAAGGCGAGCGCGCCATGGCCGCGGCACTCGGCAATCTGGCCGTGCTAGGCATCGACACCGCCGTTTCCTAACCGTGACCGAGGTCCGGGCGCGCCCCTGAGGCCACGCGTACGTTGGCGGCTCGCGGCACGGAGATTCGGGCGAATGAAGGCGGCGGAACGAATATTGCTGAGCATCCTGTCGGAGGATGACGAGCCGGCATATCAAGCTCTATACGAAGAATACGTGCGCGGTTTCGACACGATTCCCGTACTCGAGGACGCCGTCAGGATTCCGCCGCGGCGGACGTTGCCGGCGGATTTCGTGCGCGGCGAGCGCCGCGACCTGCGCAAGCAGGAACGGCTCGACGGTTACACGCAGCGTGAAGCCAGCGTCGCCGAGCTGGAGTTGCTGTACACCGAGTACACGACACCCGCGGCGGAGAAGCGGAAGCGCAAGCCGTCGCGAGCGAAGAAAAAGAGCGGCGGCAGCCGTAAGCGAAAGCGCAAAGCCGACGCTGCGTAACGCTCCCCTTTTCCATCTGGTGGCCGACGCGCGTAACCGGTTCTCGGTTCGCGCGGCGCTTTCGCTCCACGCATCGCTCGCGACATCATCTCCACCGACGGCACGCGGCGTGCACGATGACGGCGATCGCAGGCTAGCCGACGGAGCTCACGGATGTTTCCGATTCGCGATGACAACCCGCACTTCCTGACGCCGTTCGTAACTTACGGCCTGATCGCCGCGAACGTCGCCGCGTGGCTCCTCGTGCAGGGCTTCGGCATGGAGCCGGCTTTGTCGAGCTCGGTCTGTAGGCTCGGGTTGATCCCCGGCGAGCTCCTACAGACGGCGCCGTCGGGCACGCGCTTCCCCGTGGGCCCGCAGAGCGTTTGCGTCATCGGGGACGTGCGCTCGTGGTACACGCCGCTGACGTCGATGTTCATGCACGGCAGCTGGTTTCACTTGCTCGGCAACATGTGGTTTCTCTGGATCTTCGGCAACAACGTCGAAGACTCGATGGGCCACGTTCGGTTCGTCGTGTTCTATGTCCTGTGCGGATTCGCGGCGGCGGCGCTGCAAGTCGCGGCCGAGCCGACGTCCGTCATACCGATGGTCGGGGCGTCGGGCGCGATCGGCGGTGTGATGGGCGCGTACGTGCTGCTCTATCCGCGAGTGCACGTGCACATGCTCCTCGTGCTCGGGTTCTACGTGACGACGATCGCCGTCCCCGCGATCTTCATGCTGGGCTACTGGTTCGTCGTGCAGCTCTGGAGTGGCTGGACATCGATCGGCGCCGAAGGCGGCGGCGTCGCATTCTGGGCGCACGTCGGCGGATTCGTGGCCGGCGCGTTGCTCGTGCTGGTGTTTCGCAATCCGCAGCTGCTGGCAAAACATCCTTATCACGGCTGGAACCGCCGCTCGCCGACGCGTAGCTGGCACCGCACGCGGCGCTGATCCGCATCGGCACGCCGCGAGTCCCGCACTCGGGACGGCGCGTCCTGCTCGCGCAACAACTCGGGCGCTCTCCACATCGAAGTCGGCGTGCGCAACCTGCTGCTCGACAAGCACTTTTCGTGCACGCGGGCGCTTGGCACGCAACTTGGACTGGGTGCTCGCCTCCCCCCAACCGTCCTGTAAGGAGATTCGAAATGAAACGTCTGCTTGCAACGATGTTGATTAGCAGCACAGCGCTGCTCGTCACGACCCACCTCGCCGCCGCTGAACGCACGGCAACGGTCTTCGGCACACCAGAGGTGCGCAAGACGATCTCGATCAGAGATCTCGACCTCGCGGAGCCGAGCCATTTGCCGATCCTGTACTCGCGCGTGCAACGAAGCGCAGCTGCGGTGTGCGACGCCGCGATGCGCTCGGAGCAGCGGCTACATCGCCGAGTGCCTGCCGGTTGGCGCGATCAATGCGTCCGCGATGCGGTGGAGAAAGCCGTGCTCAGCGTGCAAGACCCACGCGTGACTGCATTGCATAGCCGCAGCGGAGAGTTCGCCAATCAGCAATGACCGCGCGATGCACCCGGCCGCGGCCGAGGCCGGGTTCATCGCGATGCACTAACGCGCCGCTCGGGTATTCGCGGGCGGGATGAACGACACGAGCTTGCGCGACTTGATGAACCAACGCCCATCGACCTTGACGAGCACGTCCTCGTAGCGCCCCATGAAACCGACGACGAACTGACCGTTGTCGGCTAGGCGTACCGTTTGAGCGTACGACTGATGACGTGCATTCGTCGCGTCGAGAATCTCGATCGAGTGATTCGCCATCACGTGATAAAGCTGCGGCGATGGCGTGCCCGCGGCTTCGTTGCGCGCGCGGCTCGCTTGCAGATCCGTGACGATTTTGCGGATCGCCGCACGGCCCGTATAGACCGTGCCCGTGACGTCGTACTCGCCGTCCACGGTGAATACGCCTTCGTACGCGTCCGCGTCGAGCCCATCGAGCGCGGTCACGTAACGCGTGATGAGCTCCTCGATCTCGGCGCGATCCGCGAGCGTCTGAACGTCGTCGGCTGCGAAAACGGAGCCGTTGACCGACCACGCGACGATGCAAGCAACGATAGCAGCACGCATGAATCCCCTCCCAGGTTCTGCCGCCAGCTAGCTTCGTCGATACGCGCGGTTCGTGCCACAATTCTGCGCCACGGACTGGCCACGCCAAGACTGGAGCTCTCGATGAAGACTGCTTTGCTATCCCTCCTCGCGCTGCTCACGAGCTCTTGGGCGAAAGCGCAGGCGCCGCAGCCGCCGACCGGGCCCGCGCAGCAACAGGAAGTCGTCGTCACGCTGACCAAGCTCGGCGGCAGCGTCTACGGCATCGATGGTCAAGGAGGCCGAGCGGCCGCACTCGTAGGCCCCGAGGGCGTGCTCCTCGTCGATGCACAATCGCCGCGCGTCACCGACAAAATTCTGGCCGAGATCGCGAAGCTCGCACCGACACCCCCGAAGCTGCTCGTCAACACGCACGTGCACACCGATCACACGGGCGGCAACGAAAATTTCGGCAAGCTCGGCGTGACGATTCTCGGCCGCCCCGAGTTGCGCGCCCAGCTCCTGAGCCCGCGCCCGGCGCCGGGCAACGGCCAGATTCCGCCCGTCGCTTCGCCGGCGGCATTGCCCGTCGTATTGTTCGACGTGCCCATGACGATCCACTTGAACGGCGAGACCGTTCGGCTCGTGCCGCTGAATCCTGCGCACACCGACGGCGACACGGCCGTGAAGTTCGAGCAAGCCGACGTGCTGATGACAGGCGATGTATACCGCTCGGCCGGGTTTCCGGCCGCGGCGATCACGAACGGCGGCAGCGTGCTCGGCACGATCGAGGCGCTCGACAAGCTGATCGCGTTGACGGGGCCTGCGACCAAGGTCGTGCCGGGGCACGGGCCCGTAGCCGATCAGGCCGCGCTCGTGTTTCATCGCGACATGGCCGTCACCGTGCGCGATCGAGTCGCACAGGCGCTGCGCGACGGCAAGAGCCCCGACGAAATACGTGCGTCGAAACCGACGGCGGAGTTCGAGCAGCGCGTCGGCGGACCCGCGAATTTCATCACGCAGTTCGTCGACGGCCTGATCGCGGAGCTCCGCTCCCAGAGCCGGTAGGTGAAGCGCGGGCCATGCCGCGGCTACTCGTATTCCAACACGTCGCCGTCGAGCCGCTCGGCACGCTCGACGCATTGATCCGCGCGCGCGGTCATCGCATTCGGTTTCACAACTTCGAGCGGCATCCCGACGCGCAGCCCGACGTCGACCGCTACCGCGGGCTCGTGGTTCTCGGCGGCCCGATGAACGTCGAGGATCAGCATCGTCGGCCGCACCTGAAGACCGAGCTGCTCGCAATCGAGCGCGCACTAAAACAAGACAAACCCGTGCTCGGAATCTGCCTCGGCGCGCAACTCCTGGCGCACGTGCTCGGCGCGCCCGTAAATCGCCATCGACGGCCGGAGATGGGTTGGTGCGACGTGCGCTTCAGCGCGGCTGGGCGCGCAGATCCCGTGCTCGGCGTCGCCGGCGAGCGCTTGCCCGTGTTCCAGTGGCACTCCTACTCCTACGAGCTGCCGCAGGGCGCGACGCATCTCGCGAGCTCCGAGGTGTGCGAGCAGCAGGCATTCCGCTACGGCGATGCCGCGTACGGTTTCCAGTTCCACCTCGAAGCGGACGAGCCCGTCATCGAACGGTGGCTCGGCTTGCCGTCATTTCGTACGGAGCTCGCGGCTGCGGGCCTGCCCACGCACGACGACGCAATCCGCGGTCAAACGGCCGAGCTCGTCGCGGCGACTCGCCCCACGGCCGACGCGGTTTTCAACAATTTTCTGGATCTCGTCGGACGCCCGAATCGGCGCAGGCCGCTGCCGTCGCGCGGCATGCCCGCCTGGGCCGATCGCTGACGACGGCAAGTGTGACCGCGATCCGCGCCCGCGATCGGCCGGCGCGCGTATGGTGCAGCCATCACCGTGACCCCGGCGCCTCGCCATGCTCGTCGCCATCGCAGTCGTTGTGCTCGTCGCCGCAGGTGCGGCTTATTGGCTGCGAAGCCGGCGCACCGCGCCACCAGCGCGTGGCGCGCGCGACGCTTCGGCGGGGCCGCGCTTCGGCTCCGTCGAAATTCGAACGCGCAGCGGCGCGTGCAGAGCAGCGCGCGCGCTCGTCGGGCAACGGCTGCTGGCGAAGGACGCACCCGCGTTGCCGCTGCCGTCGTGCACCTCGACGCAATGCACGTGCAGCTTCGCGAAGCTCGGCGATCGACGAACCGATATCAGGCGCCTAGTTCAAGGCGGGCTCAGCGCATCGCTGTTTGCAGCCGGCAACCGACGCGCCGAGCGCGACCGCCGCAAGACGAAGAAGTCGGCGGCGCCGAAATAGCCGCGACTATTGCGTAGCGCCCTTGCCGCCGGGCCCGTCCCATTCGACGGGCGGCACGGGCAAACCGCGTGCTTGCATGAGCGCACGCAAATGCGCCGCGGCCTCGGGATAGCGGATGAACGCGACGCCGTCGAGCGCGACGCCGTCCGCGATGCGCAGCGCCGTCCAGCCGCGGCTGTTGACGACGCCGTCGAGCTTCACGCCACGCTCGACCAAGAAGTCGATCAGCGCCGTCGATCCGCCGCGATACATGACACCGTGCAAGGTCGTCTCGTTGCGCGAGTTGACGTCGTTGACGGTCCCCGCGCCGAGCTCGAGCGTCAGCTCGAGCGCCGCAAGCGCTTCCTCGACGGTGCCGGGCGCAGCGCCCGCGGAACCCTGCCCCTGCCCGACGCCGGCCGCGACCATGACCGCCGTCGTCCCGTCGTCCGCTTGCAGCTTCGGATCTGCGCCGAGCTCGAGCAGCGTGCGCATGTACGGCAGGTCCAGCGACTTCGTCGCGAGCAAGAACGGCGTCGTCCCGGCGTCGCGCTGGCCCGTCTGCCGCGCATCAAGGTCGGCGCCGTGCGCCGCGACCTTGCGTACGAGCTCGAGGCTCGAAAGTTGATCGCGGTGCTCGGGCCCCGGCAAGTTGAAGCCGCGCGTCCAACGCCGGACGCGCGCGATCTGGTGCAGCACCGTCCAGCCGTCCACGGCCGCGTCCGGATCGGCGCCGAAGTCGAGCAGCGCGCTCGCGACTTCGTAGTTCTGGTTCAGCGCGGCCAGCACCAGCATGCTCGTGCCGTCCGGCAGTGTGGCGCTCGCATCGGCGCCGGCCTCGAGCAGCGCTTTCGTCGCGGCCACTGCACCGGCGCGAACCGCGAACGCGAGTGCCGTGAACTCGCCCGTGGCCTCGCGCGCATCGCGGTCGGCCCCACCCTTGATCAAGGCCGCGATGGCGGGGCCGTTGTTCTCGGCGGCCGCGAGCATGAGCGCCGTCTGGCCTCCACGGGTCTCCACGGCGTCGACGTCGACACCGGCCGCCAGCAATAGCTCGATCGTGGCGACCTCGCCGGTGCGCGCGGCCGTCATCAGCAGCGTTTCGTTCTCCGCAAACGTCGAGCGCGGATCGGCGCCTGCCTCCAACAACGCGCGCAGCGCGGCCGCGTCGCCATTCTCGGCCGCGAGATAGGCGGGCCGGACGCCATAGCGATTGGCGGCATCGGCAGCCGCCCCGGCTGCGAGCAAGCGCTTCACGGCGGCGAGATCGCCCTCGTGCACCGCCCAATGCAGCGCGGTCGTGCCGTCCGCATCGACGCCGTCGGGATCGACGTCGCCGAACGCGCCACCGCAGCAAAGAGCGAGCGCGAGCGCCGCCGCCGACCGCGCGAGCTTAAGCATCGGCAGCCTCGATGACGACCGGCCCCGTGCTGTCGCCGATCGACGCGACGGGCACGTCGACGCGGTCGAGCAGCGTCAGCAGCACGTTCGACATCGGCGTGTTGCTCGGCTCGACCCAATGCCGCCCGCCGCTGCCGGCCGGCCCGCCGACGATCGCCAGAGGCAGATCGAAGTGCGCGTGCAGGTTCGGGTTGCTCAACGAAGCGCCGTACAAGAACACCGAATTGTCGAGCAGGCTGCCGTTGCCCTCGGGCGTCGCCGCGAGCTTGCGCAAGAAGCCGGCGAACAAGTCCGTCTGATAGGTGTTGAGCTTCGCGTAGCGCTCGATGTTCTCGGGGCGCTCTTGATGATGCGACATCGTATGGTGGCCTTGCGGCAGGCCGATCTCGGGATAGGTCCTGAAGTTCAGCTCGCGGCCGAGCATGAACGTCACGACGCGCGTGAGATCGGCCTGGAACGCGAGCCACTGCAGCTCGTACATGAGCTTCACGTGCTCGCCGAACGTCTCGGGAATGCCGGGCGGGCGTTCGAGTGCCGGTAGGCCCGCATCGTCGCCGAGGCGCTCGAGCGTCTGAATGCGCCGCTCGACCTCGCGCACGGACGACAGGTACTCGTCGACCTGCACGCGATCGCCGGCGCCGAGCTCGCCCGTCAGCCGCGCAAAATCGGCGCCGACGAAATCGAGGATGCTGCGGTCCTGGCGCGCTTGCGCCGAGCGCTGGGCGTTCGTGCCGCCGTTGCCGAACAACCGCTCGAACACCACGCGCGGATTGTTCTCCGTCGGCAGCGGTTGCGTCGGCGTGATCCACGACAGCGTGTTCAAGTACACGCAGCTATACGCGCTGTCGCACATGCCGGCGAGCACGCTCAAGTCGATCGACAGCTCGAG
>JACZCZ010121060.1_pt1 | contig 10663 bp, 10 predicted proteins | sample 8641811 | NCBI WGS metagenome assembly JACZCZ01 (sample SAMN15324610, study PRJNA640507) | soil metagenome | isolation source: intercropping peanut in the first line | place: China: Luxin town, Laibin City, Guangxi Province | collected 2019-07-25 | depth 10cm m | reverse complement strand
GGAAGAATTCAGCAGGCTTCAGGAACCATTCAGGGGGTGAAGCGCAATCTAATACTCAAGAAGAGTATCTGGATTTCGCCATGCACCTTTCAGCCCGTCTCGTCTGCCTGCTCGCCATCACCTCGATCTTCGCCGGCTGTGCCTCGAGCAAGCAGTGGGCCGTGACCGGGGGCCAGAAAGACGAAGGCCTGGTGCGGGTGTCCTACGAATACCCCGAGTACCGCGAGCCGCAGCTCAGCGAGAAGCAGGCAGAAAGGCTGGCGCTGCAGCGTTGCGAAGGCTGGGGGTACGACGACGCCGAGCCCATCGCCGGCCAGGTGCGTCAGTGCAGCAACATGGACGACGGCAACTGCAATCTCTGGATGGTGACGCGCGAATACCAGTGCACGCGCGAGGTGGCGCAGGCCAATCTGATGGCGCGTTAACCCGCGGGCTTCGGCCTCGCGATGCTGTTGTCGAGCGGAACGCCGATGTAGCTGCCGCTGAGGATTTCGATCTTCAACGGCTCGCCCGCGTCCTTGATCGATTCATCACTCACGTCTTTGCCCGTGCCGTAGTTGACCTGCGCATACGGATGCTTGTTCGCATCCACGAGCACCAGCAGGCGCGATCCCGGCTGCATCTTGCGTGCGACCAGGCCGGTGAGGAATTTCACGCGATGTTCCTTGCCTGGGGTCAGCAGCTTGCGTTTCTCGGGGTCGGCATGGCTGGCCCGATGCAGGGCCGTGGTCAGGTTGAATAGTTTGCCGTCCGGCATGGCTTCGAACACGGTGACACCCAGGTCGAAGTCTTTCTTGTTGATCTTCACCACCAGCTCGCCTTCGAACTCGCCCATCACGCTGGTCGCGGCCTCGAAGGGCGGGCTCGCGAAAATGCTTTCCGTGACGTACTCGAGCGGCCCCTGCACGATCTGGAAGGGGGCGGCGTGGAAGTTGTGGAATTTCACGCGGTCGGCGAGGTCGACCTCGTGCAGCACCTGCGTGCCGACCGGCGGCTGGCGGTTCGAGAGTGAGTACCCACCTTCGTCTTTCTGTCCGGAGAAGTACAGGCGCATCGGGATGCCATGCATGGCGCCGAGCGAAGGCGCGTGCCGCCACTCATTGGCGCCCATCACCTGGTAGTTCACGCGGTCCGCGAGCAGTGAGGGCTTGGGTTTGCCCTTCAGCACGTAGTCCATGAACGCCAGCTTGAGTTCCTGGGAGTCGAGTTGCGCCACCGGATCCAGGGAGTAGCCGCGCAGCTCCATGGGTTTCACGCTCCAGTGCGTACCGAGATGGTCATAGGGCCCGATGACCACGTAGTGCTCGACATTCTTTGCGCGTGCCACGTGCTGCTTGAAGTACTGGAGCGCGGAGCTCTGCGCGCCGTCGTAATAACCGGTGATGGTGAGCGCCGGGATGTCGATGCGCGCGAACTCGTTGCCGTACGGCACCATGTTCTGCCAGTACTTGTCGAAGGACGGATGCTGGAGCCAGCGCTGCAGCAGCGGGTTCGGTGTGCCGTCGACGGCATCGAGCTCGCGATAGGGGCGTCCGCTCGCGAACCAGTCGCGCGTGTGCTTCCACCAGCGCTGGTTGTCGGAGTACAGCGTCTCGTCCAGTAGTTTGTTGTTGGTGACGTAGAAGACCCAGGGATAGTTGTCGGTGACGAACACGTTGTTGCGCATCGGCAGGCCCTGGCCGGGGATCGCGGCCGCGGACACCGCGATGGCCTTGAGCGCCGGATGACGGTGCTTGGCGGCGGCCCAGGCCGTGAAGCCCGAGTAGCTGCCGCCGATCATGCCCACACGTCCGTCGCTCCAGGGTTGTCCGGCTATCCAGTCGAGCACGGCGCGCGCGTCCGTGCCGTCGTATTCGTAGGGTACCGGTGTGTCCGGGCTCTGGTACTTGCCTCGCACGTACGCAACGACGCCGACATAGCCGCGGTCGGTGATCTCCGCCACGCTCTTGCGGGCATCCTCCGGGCTGGTATCGATGGTGAAGTGCAGAATCGTCGGCACGCGCCCGGTGGTTTGGGGCCGCTCGACGATGGCGGACAGCGTCGCGCCATCCTTCGTCCTGATGAGCACATCCTCGGAGCGCGCGAGGCTCGCGAGACCACACAGGGCAAACAGCCCGAATAGTGAGTTGAGGCGCATGGCCCAGTGTATGCCGAGCGCGCCGTGTTCATCATCAATTGACCGGCGAGCGCCGACGCATGGCACACTCCGACCCCCGATGAACCCGTTGCATGAGCTGATCCGCCAACTGCCCGCGCGCGTCGAATTCCTGTTCGTCATATCCTGGGCTTTCGGGCTCTCGATCTTCTCGTCCATCCTCGCGGTGGGCACCACGCCGGAACAGAACCAGGGCATCTACAACAACGCGGCATTGATCGGCGTGCTGGTTTTCGAGCTGGTCCAGTCGGTGGTGCTGGTCTGGTTCCTGCGCATTCGCGGCTGGACGCTGGAGAAGCTTGGCTTGAGTGTCAGCGTGCGCAGCTCTTTGCTGGGCCTGGCGCTGCTGGTGGTCACCTATGGCCTGTGGATAGGCGTGCAGGTGGTCGCGTCGTGGGCATTGCCATCGGAGATGGAGGCCGCGGCGGCGCGATATCCCTCGGCCGCGTCGGATATCAGCATGGGGCTGGTGATCCTGGCGTCGGTGGTGAACGGGATCTTCGAGGAAGTCTTCGTGGCCGGTTACGTGATCGCGGCGGTCACCCCGGTGCGCGGCATGTGGACCGCTATCAACGTCAGCACCGGCATCCGGCTGCTGTATCACCTGTACCAAGGGCCCATCGGCATCCTCACCATCGTGCCCATGGGTGTGTTGTTCGGGTATTCCTACGCGCGCACGCGCCTGCTGTGGCCGCTGATCCTCGCGCACATACTCATGGACATCCTGGGGTTCGCGTTCGGCGCGTCGGGCGACGCGGCAGGTGGTGTAGGCTAGGGTTCATGCAGGAACCCACTCGTGAAGAAGTCGATGCCCTCATCGAGCCCACGGTGCTGGAGTTCGGCGCCAGCTGGTGCGGCTTCTGCAAGGCCGCGCAGGCCGACATCGGCGCCGTGCTCAAGCGGCATCCCGAGGTCAGCCACGTGAAGATCGAGGATGGCAAGGGCAAGCCCCTTGGCCGTTCGTTCCGTGTGAAGCTGTGGCCGACGCTGGTGCTCATCGACCAGGGAAAAGAAGTCGGGCGCGTCGTGCGGCCGAATAACGAAGCCGAGATCGAAGCCATATTCGCGGGGATGAAGGCTTGAGGCGGTTGCTGCCGGCGGCCCTGCTGTGCGCTCTCGGTTTCACGTCGCAGGTCGTAGCGCAGTCGACGCCGGACGACACCGACGAATCGGCGTACACACCTTCGACGCTGGCGAAGATCCTCGGCGGCGCGGCGCGGTCGCAGAACGATGAAGCGGAGCTGGGGCCGAATGGCGCCTGGTTCAGCACCACGGCTACGTTCACCGGTGCGAAACGTCAGCCTTCGGGTCGCTTCCGGCCGTTGATCAGCTCCTGGGTGAGCAGTCGCGGCGAGACCGGCGACATCACGGACATTTACTTCAGCGGCGAGCTGCCCGAGCTGCAGTTCGAACAGGCCGGGAAGAAATACTGGGTGATGACGGGGTTGCCGGGCGGACTGGGTTTCGACATCTATCCACCGGGGCAGAAGCTCACCATCTACCTGCAGCGCGTGGGCTTCGCGTCGGGTGTGCCGGTGGCGGTGCTGCGCATGGCCAAACTACCGGGCGGAGCGACGTCCGCGACGGTGACGACCGGGAGACGCATGCGCAACGCGCGCATGGGCGAGGGCGCGCGGCGGCAGGAGGCGGCGTTCAAGTCGGGTTCGGCGACGTTCCGCTATGCGGGCCGCGAGTATTCGCTGGCGCTGGATGTCACCGGCAAGCATTCCATCGCGCCGGGGTTGTACCGGTATGAGAACGGCGTGCGTACCGCGCTGCTGGAATACGGCGGCACGGATGAGCAGTACCTGTTGCTGCGCGTGACGGTGCCGGAGGGCGGCGAGTCGTACAGTGTGGTGCCTTATCTTGTGCTCAACGGGCGCATCGTGCCGCCCATCGACGTGAGTTCGTGCTCGGTGAGCGTCGACAAGGTGGAGCGGGGCGGCACCGGCGGCGCCGTCGACTGCGGCAGTGTCGAGCGCTCCGTCCTCCGCACCCTCACCTTCACCGCCAATTGATGGGGTCAGACCCCATTTCCTGGAAAAGGGGGCGGAGTCAGGAGGGGTTGGATCTCCAGCCCCGCGGCTTCCGGTTGAAGGCGATCTCCACCTTGATCCGGCGCGCCTGGCACTTCGAGCAGCGCAGGTGCGTGCAGGCCTGCTTGAGCGTGGTGTTCCAGCCCAGGATGTTAGCCAGCGACCGCGGATCCATCTCGCGCTCGTGACGGCACTGCGCGCAGGTGACGCAGATGACGTAGGCGCCCGCGTGGTCGGAGAGCTTGTCGATGGCCGTGGCGGGGAGGGGCATGGGGAAATTTTTCCCGGGTATCGCGCCGTCGTCCATTCAGTGCTGGATCCGGGTCAACACTGTATGACTGCGTATCGAGCCTGATACGCTTCTTGCCATGGCGCTCCAAATCGAACGCTGCACGAGCCTGGATCAACCCGGCTGGCTGGAATTCCGCCTCGCGCTCTGGCCGGACGCCACGGCCGACGATCACCGCGGCTACATGGCCATCTCGCTGGCACAGCCCGAGCGATTCCTGCAGCTCATGATGTACGACCAGGCGCGCAATCCCATCGGGTTCATCGAGGGTTCAATCCGCGCCGACTACGTCAACGGCACGGAGACTTCCCCCGTGGGCTTCGTCGAAGGTGTTTACGTGGCCCCGGCGTGGCGCCGTCGCGGCGTGGCCCGGCGGCTGTTCGAAGCCATTGGCGACTGGGCGCAGGCTCGAGGTTGTCACGAACTCGCGTCGGATGCGTTGCTCGAGAACGAGGCCAGCCAGCGTGCGCATCGCGCCCTGGGCTTCAAGGAAACGGAGCGCGTGGTGTACTTCGTGAAGAGGCTGTAGCGACGCGGGTGCTCGCGTCGAGGTGCGTCCCCTTTTGCCAGCAAATGGGGAGTGTCCCCATTATGGGGTGAGTTTGAGGAGGCGGCCGCCGGAGCCGTTGCGCTCGTCCTCGAGCACCCAGAGCGCACCGTCGGGACCTTGCTCCACTTCGCGGATGCGTTTGCTCATGTCGAATCGCTGCGCCTCGCGCGCGCCGCCATTGCTGAACTCCACGCGCACCAGGGACTCGGACGACAGGCCGCCGATGAAGCCATTGCCGTTCCAGTCCGGGAACAGCTTGCCGGTGTAGATGATGAACCCGGCGGGCGAGATCACCGGGTTCCAGGTGATCAGCGGTGCCTTGAATTCCGGGCGCGTCGGATGGTCGGGAATGTCGCGGCCGTCGTAGTGATCGCCGTTGCTGACGATGGGATACCCGTAGTTCGCGCCTTTCTCGATGAGGTTGAGCTCGTCGCCGCCGCGCGGGCCCATCTCGTGCGCATACAGCCTGCCGTCCGGCGCGAACGCGATGCCTAACAAGTTGCGATGGCCCAGCGACCAGATCTGCGCGGTGACGCCGCCCTGCGCGAAGAACGGATTGTCCGCCGGCGTACTGCCGTCTTCGTTGAGCCGGACCACCTTGCCGAGGTTGGCCTGCATGTCCTGCGCCGGCGTGAACTTCTGCCGCTCGCTGGACGTGATCCACAATTTGCCGTCGGGGCCGAATGCGAGGCGATGACCGAAATGCCCCTGTCCGCTGACCTTGGGCACCTGGCGCCAGATCACGACGAGGTCTTCGAGCTTGCCGCCGTTGCCGTCAAGGGCCAGCCGCGCGCGAGCCACCGCCGACCCCGCGCCACCTTCACCGGCCTCGGAGTAGCTCACATAGACGATGGAATTCTTCGCGAAATCGGGATGCAGGATGACGTCGCCGAAGCCGCCCTGGCCGCCGTGCGCGACCTTGGGCACGCCGGTGACGTCGCCCACCTGCTTGCTCTCGACGTTCAGTAGTTTGAGCGCACCGGGTTTTTCCGTGACCAGCAGCCGCCCATCGGGCAGGAAGGTCATGGCCCAGGGCTCGTCGAACTGCGCCACCGGCGTCGCGACGAAGGCATTGCCGATGCGCACCGCGGGCGCCTTGGCATCCGTCCCGCTGCACGCCGCGCTGCCCAGCATCAACAGCACGCAAATGGGGACATTCCTCATTTTCTTGTAACAATTGAAAGTCGTCATGGCGGAGCCTCGATGGAGCATCCCCGATTGTTACAGGAAAATGAGGAATGTCCCCATTTCCGTCATGTCAGAAGCGGACGACGACGCCTAGGCCGATTACGTTGAGGTCTTCGAGACCGGTGACGTTTTCTTCGCCGAGTTCGTCGAGCTTCTGGTACTCGAGCCGGGCCGAGTACACCTGGTTGAAATGCCAGGCCGCGCCGACCCCCAGCACCATCTCCTGTGAATCGCCGCGGGCGCTGCCGAAGCCGCCGCTCTGGCCGTCGACGCGCGAGGTGAGCTCGCGTTTGGAGCTGGTGAACAGGTAGCCCACGCGCCCGAAGAATTCGAACTGGTCGTTGATGGGCAGTATGCCGAGCGCAGACACCATGGGCCCACCCGCGGAGAACGAGAGCTTGAGACTGACCGGCACGAAACCATTGCCGTCATCGAAGTCCATGTCCGCGCGCGCCACCGATTCCAGGGACCCGAACTGCGCGAGCCCGAGCTCCGCGGCCAGGTAGCGATTGAAGCGATAACCGAAGGCGAGGGTGTAGCCCATGTCACTGTCTTCGGAACTCGTCGACAGGTTCTGGATGTCGGCACCGGAATCTTCCAGCGTCCCGACCAGATCGGCTTCGTTCTGCGACTGATCGCTGGTCCAGTTGCTCTGTCCGACGAAGCCCATGCCGTAAGGCCCGACACGATTCGCGTTGCGCGTGCGCTTCTTCGGCGCGGCATCCGCGAGCGCCGCGAAGGCGAGGCTGGACGCCACGAGCAGGACTACCGACAGTTTCTTCATGGAGTGATCCCCTCAGTGCCTGATCGTCAACCTATCATGCCAACGCTGCAAACGCCGCTCATTTGAGCACTTCGCCGAGGAACTCCTCGAGCGTATGCCACGAGCGACGGTCCGCGGCATCGTCGTACTGGAACCCGCCCGCGCGGTTGTGAGCCACCGGGTTGGTGAACGCGTGCACCGTGTGTCCGTAGGCATGCAGCTGCCAGTCCGCGCCCGCGGTGGTGAATTCTTTCGCCACGGCAAGCACGTCGTCGGGCGGCGCCAGCGGATCGTCGTACCCATGCATCATGAGTATCTTCGCGCGCACTTTCGGTTCCGTGAAACCCGACGGTTTCAGCAGGCCGTGAAAACTCACCGCGCCGCGGATGTCGGCATCGCCGCGCGCGAGATCCAGCGCGCACAGGCCGCCGAAGCAGAACCCCATGGCGGCGATGCGCCGCGAGTCGACGAGAGGCAATGCCTGCGCGGCCGCCAGGCCCGCCTTCAGGCGCTTGAGCAACATGCGCCGGTCCTGCATGAACGGCGCCATGAGCGCCGAGCTTTCTTCGGGCGTCCTGCCGCGCACGCCCTTGCCGTAGTTGTCGAGTGCGAAGCAGGCGTAGCCCTGCCAGGCGAGACGCCGCGCCTTGCGCTCCACGAATTCATCTCGGCCGCCGTAGGCGTGGCAGATGAGCACGGTGGGACGGGGACCCGGCAACGCTTCGTCGAAGCAGAGAAAACCTTCGAGCGTGGTGTCGCCGTCCTTGTATTCGATGTACTGCTCGCGCATGCAAGGCCTCGCGGTTTCTGCGTATATAAAGGAATCGATTATGTAATACCTGTGCGCTTCTGGGCAGCCCAGCGATACAACGCCGGCAACACGAACAGGGTGAGCAGCGTGGACGAGACGATTCCCCCGATGACCACCGTTGCCAGCGGCCGCTGCACTTCCGCGCCCGTGCCCACGTTCACGGCCATGGGCAGGAAGCCCAGGCTCGCGACCAGTGCCGTCATCAGTACCGGCCGCAGGCGAGTGAGCGCGCCGTCGCGAATCGCGGACTCGAGTGTCGCGCCGTCACCGAGCAGCTTGCGGATGAAGGACACCATCACGAGCCCGTTGAGCACGGCGACCCCCGACAGCGCGATGAAGCCCACCCCCGCCGAGATCGAGAAGGGAATTCCGCGCAGCCACAACGCGAGAACGCCGCCGGTCATCGCCAGCGGAACGCCGCTGAACACGATGGCCGCATCGCGCGCGGAATTGAACGCCATGAACAGCAGCCCGAAAATCATCACCAGCACCACGGGCACCACCACGCTGAGTCGCTGCGAAGCGGAGATGAGTTGCTCGAACGTGCCGCCGTAATCGAGCCAGTAGCCTTGCGGGAGTTTCACTTCTCGCTCGAGCCGCGTGCGCAATTCATCGACGAAGGAGCCGAGGTCGCGGCCGCGCACGTTGCTGGTGATCACCACGCGCCGTTTGCCGTTCTCGCGGCTCACCTGGTTAGGGCCCAGCTCGATGCCGATGGCCGAGACGGAACCCAGCGGCACGAATCGCGGCGACGGCGAAGTGTCGCGATGTTCCGCGTCCTGGAATCTTTCTGGCAATGTGATGGGCAGGCGGGCGAGGGCGTTTGGATCCTGGCGCTGCGATTCGGGCAGGCGCACGACGATGTCGAAACGCCGGTCGCCTTCGAAAATCTGGCCGGCCTTCGCGCCTCCCATCGCCGTTGCGACGGTGCGCTGCACGTCGTCCACCGACAGGCCGTATTGCGCCAGCGCGGTACGATCGGGCGTGATCACCAGCAGCGGCAATCCCGTGGCCTGTTCGGCTTTCACGTCCGCGGCGCCGTCGATGCGCCGCGCGACGGCCTCGATGCGTTGGCCGATCCTCACCAGCTCGTCGAGATCGTCGCCGTAGATCTTGATGGCCACCTCGGCGCGGATGCCGGCGATGAGCTCGTTCATGCGCATCTGCACCGGCTGCGTGAACTCGTAGTTGTTGCCGGGAATTCCGGCGACTGCCCCTTCGAGCTCCGCGACGAAGACATCGCGCGACTTGCGCGGATCGGGCCAGGCCGTGCGCGGCTTCATCATCACCAGCGTATCGGCCACGGAGGGTGGCATCGGATCGTTAGCCACATCGCCGGTGCCGATGCGGCTGACCACGGAGGCCACTTCCGGAAGGCCGAGAAGGCGTTTCTCGAGCAGCTCCTGCATCTGCACCGACTGCGTGAGGCTGGTGCCGGGGATGCGCATGGCCTGCACGGCATGGTCGCCCTCATCGAGATTCGGAATGAACTCCGTGCCCAGCCGCGTCGCCAGCCAGCCCGCCAGCAGCGTCAGAATCGCGGCGCCCGCGACCACGGCTCGGCGGTGCGCCAGCACCCGACCCAGAAGCGGCGCGTACCCGCGATTCAGCTCGTGCATCACGCGGGTTTCCTTTTCCGCGATGCGGCCCGTCGCGAATTGCGCCACGGCCGCGGGCACGAAGGTGAGCGCCAATGCCATGGCGGCGGTGAGCGCCATGACCACGGTGATCGCCATCGGGTGGAACGTCTTGCCTTCCACGCCGCCCAGGGCGAAGATCGGTAGATAGACGGCCGCGATGATGAAAAGGCCGAACAGGCTGGGCTTGATCACCTCGGTGCTGGCCGCGGCCGCCATCTCGAATCGCTCGCCGCGTGTCAGCACGCGGCCGAGTTGCTTCTGCTCCTGCGCGAAGCGGCGCAGGCAGTTCTCGACGATGATGACCGCCCCGTCGACGATCAGCCCGAAGTCGAGGGCGCCGAGGCTCATGAGATTGGCGGAGACGTGGTTTTCCACCATGCCCGTGATGGTCAGCAGCATCGCCACGGGAATCACGGCCGCCGTGATCAGCGCGGCGCGCAGATTGCCGAGCAGCACGAACAACACGCCGATGACCAGCAGCGCACCTTCCAGCAGGTTCTTCGTGACCGTGCCGATGGCGCTCTCCACCAGGTGAGTGCGGTCGTATACCGGCTTCGCACTCACACCTTCGGGCATCGTGGCATCGATTTCGCGCAGCCGGGCCGCGGCGCGCAGCGCCACCTCGCGGCTGTTCTCGCCGATGAGCATGAACACCGTGCCGAGTACCACTTCGTGCCCGTCCCTGGTGGCCGCGCCGGTGCGCAGTTCGCTGCCCTCGGTGACCTGTGCGACATCGGACACGCGCAGCGGCAGCCCGTCGCGCATGGCCACGACCACATCGCGCAAGCCGGCGTCACCTTCCACCTGGCCGGGCACGCGCACCAGGTATTGCTCGCCGTTGCGTTCCACGTAGCCCGCGCTGGCGTTGGCGTTGTTTCGCTCGATGGCCGCGGCCAGGTCGGCGATCGAAAGTTCGAAGGCGACCAGTTTTGCCGGGTCCGGCGTGACGTGGAACTGGCGCTCGAATCCGCCGATGGTGTTCACCTCCGTGACACCCTTGAGCGTGCGCAGCTGCGGCCGGATCACCCAGTCCTGCAACGTGCGCAAATCGGTGGCGCTCCACGGAGTTCCATCGGGCTTGCGTGCGCCGTCGGCGGCTTCGGCGGTGTACATGAAGATCTCGCCAAGGCCCGTGGCCACGGGGCCGGGCGTAGGCTCCGCGCCGGGGGGGAGTTGGGGCAGGGGCTGGGGCAGACGCTCCGCCCCCTGCCCGCGGGCGAAGGGAGTGTGG
>JACZCZ010068284.1_pt1 | contig 10663 bp, 4 predicted proteins | sample 8641811 | NCBI WGS metagenome assembly JACZCZ01 (sample SAMN15324610, study PRJNA640507) | soil metagenome | isolation source: intercropping peanut in the first line | place: China: Luxin town, Laibin City, Guangxi Province | collected 2019-07-25 | depth 10cm m | reverse complement strand
TGCGGCACGTGGTTCATCGGCCGCCTGCAGACCGAGCGCGACAAGCTGCGCGTCATGGAGGGTTTGAAGTCCGCGCTGCCGGATGCGGACAACACCAACCTCGAAGGCCTGATGAGCAATCTCACGCAGCGCGTGTTCCTCATGCGCAACGTGCACGACGACGCGCCGGTGCTCATGAAGACGCGCTGGGCGCTGTCCTATCTACGCGGACCGCTGACGGGCCCCGAGATCGCGCGTGTGATGGCGCCGCGCAAGTCGGCATCGCCGCGTCCCGTCGCGACCTACACGGCGCCGGCCGAAGCCGGCGCGGCTGTGGACGCGACTCTCAGTGGCGCGATCATGGCTGCGGACGCCGCGAGCACGCGCCCCGGCTCCAGCCGCCCCGTCGTCGGCGCCGGCATCAGCGAATACTTCCTCACTGCAGCCAGGGGCAGCGGACCCGTGCTCTACAAGCCCATGGTCGCGGGCTTCGGCAAACTGCACTACGTCGACGCCAAGCTCGCGCTCGACGAATGGCAGACCTCCGGCTGGCTGGCGCCGCTCGATGATGGTGGTGGCAATGCCTCCTGGGAGGACGCCGAGCGCGATACGCAGCTCAGGTCCCGGCTCGGAACCTCACCCGTGGCCGACGCCGAATATGCCGAGCTCCCGGCCCCGGCGCTGCGCGCCGCAAGTTACGCGGCCTGGGGCAAGGCCCTGCAGTCGCATCTCTACGAGACTGCGCGCGCTCCTTTGTTCTATGCGGACTCGTTCAAGGCCGCGTCCCGGCCCGGCGAATCCGAAGGCGACTTCCGCGCACGCCTGACCCTGGCCGCGCGTGAGAAGCGTGATGCTGCCGTGGACGCGCTGCGGCAAAAGTGGGCAGTCAAACTACAGCAGCTGCAGGATCAGATCCGCCGCGCCGAGGATCGCCGCGAGCGCGAGAAGCAACAGCTCGACCAGTCGCGCATGCAGACGGCCGTGAACGTGGGCACCACCATTCTCGGCGCATTGTTCGGGCGCAAGACCATCTCCGCCACCAGCATCGGCCGTGCCGGTTCCGCCGCGCGCTCGGCCTCGCGCTGGGGTCAGGAGTCGCAGGACGTCGCTCGGGCCGAGGAGAGCATCGAGGTGCTGCGTCAACGCCTGGTTGACGTGCAGCGACAGGTGGAAGCCGAGGTTGCGCAGCTCGAGAGCTCGTTGGATGCCGGCAGCATCGCGCTGCGAGCCATCGAGGTGCCGGCCCGCAAGGCCGACATCGGCGTGGGCGAGGTTGCACTGGTGTGGGCGCCGTGGCGCAAAGGTGCCGACGGTTTCCCCGCGCCGGCGTACGATTGACGAGTGCCGGAGGGAGCCGTGAAAGAACTCATCGACATGTTGACCTCGAATCTCGGCGTGAGCGGCGCGCAGGCCGAAGGCGGCGCCGCCGTGTTGTTGAAGGCCGCCAGGGAAAAGCTCGGCGGCGGCGAGTTCGACAAGCTGCTGGGCGGCGTGCCGGGCTTGAGCGACCTCATGAAGAAGGCGCCCGCGTCGGGTGGCGGCCTCGGTGGAATGTTGGGCAGTCTCGCGGGAGCCATGGGCGGCAATGCGGGGCTCATCGCGACCATTGTCGGGGGCTTCGGCAAGCTCGGGCTCACCGCGGATCACGCCAAAAAATTCGCCCCCATCATCATGCAGTTCCTGAAGGCCAAGGTAAGCCCTGATGTGGTCACGAAACTGGAAAACACGCTGAGAGCCTGAACATGCCTTCCTTCGACGCCGTATCCGAGCTCGACACGCACGAGCTAACCAACGCCGTGGACCAGGCCAATCGCGAGCTCGCCACGCGCTTCGACTTCAAGGACACGGGCGCCACCTTCACTCTCAAGGAGAAGGAATTCACCGTGAGCCTCAAGGCGCCGGCCGAGTTCCAGCTCAAGCAGATGATGGACATCCTCACGCAGCGCCTGGGCAAGCGCGGCATCGAGGCGCGCTGCATGGAAAAGAAGGACCCGGTGACCAACCTTGCCGAGGCACGCCAGGACGTGATCCTGCGGCAGGGCATTGACCAGGACACGGGCAAGAAGCTGCAGAAGATCATCAAGGAATCGAAGATCAAGGTGACGGCGCAGATACAGGGCACGCAGCTGCGCGTCACCGGGAAATCACGTGATGACCTTCAGGCGGCGATCGCGTTGATGAAGAAGGCGGAGCTGGACAGGCCGCTGCAGTTCAAGAACTTCCGCGACTAGGTCAGCGCCCGAGCCGGTAGACCAGCGCCGCATTCCACACGCGCAGGTCATTGCGATCACCCGCCGCCCAGGATTCCCAGCCCAGGCCCAATGACCATCTTTCATCGAGCCTCCACGCGATCGTGATGCCGGCCGTGAGATCCACGCCTTCCTCCTGATCGCGAATGCGGCCGGCGATGCCCACCACGCTGCGCCGTGACTCCCAGTAGTAAGCCCCGAGGCGCGGTGTGAGTTCGAGACGTTCGCCGAGAGGCAGGTGCCAGGCGAGAGTCGCACTCACGGCGCGGCCCGCGTCGGCGAGCAGAGCCTGCGTGTCCGCCAGCAGCGTCGCCGGGCTCGTCGTCGTGCCGCTTACGGTCACTTCGTACTCGCCGAGCTCCACGAGCCCGGCTTCGAGCGCCAGGCCGTTGTCGAATCGATAACCCGCGAACAGCGTGTATGCCGGCTGGTGTGCATCCGCGTCGACGGAGACTTCATGCCCGCGCGCATCCAGCGCGCTTTTCAGATCGGACTCACGCTGCGTGGATTCGCCCGCGCCCGCGCGCACGCCCAGGTACCAGCCATCCGCCGCTTGAGCGCCGGCCGTGCTCGCGATTCCCACGGCGACCGCGGTGCAGGCGGCCATGCGCGCGACCCGGCGCCGTCCCAGCTTCGCGCACGCGAGCACGAACAGCAGCAGCGCGAGCAGGCCGGCATCCATCGAACCCTTGCCGTAGCTGCCCTTCACGCTCGTGTTCTGCGCCTCCGGACCCGGCGCCGAGTCATCGTCGGCAATCGTCACCGAGGCCGTGACGGTGCCGAGAGTCGCGCCGCCCGTGGCATTGGCAAGCGTGAGCGTGATCGTTTCATCCGATTCGTCGACCGCATCGTCGCTGACGAGGAGCGCGACCGTTTTCGCGGCGGCATCCCCGTTCGCCCAGCTCAGCGTCTGCGTCAGCGTCGAGTAATCGGAACCCGCGGCGGCGGATCCGCCACCACTGGCGACGCTCACGCTGATGGCGCCGTCAGCACCGCCCGTGCGCGTCAGGGTGAGGGTGACGGACCCGCCATTCTCCTGGAGGGTATAGGCCGCGGGATTGAAGCTCACCGTGCCCGGCTGCGGCACCGGCGCCACGTCGTCGTCGATGATGGTGACGTTCGTGACCGCGGGAGTTCCGAGAGTCGCGCCGCCGGTGGGGGTCGACAGCAGCGCCTCGAAGGTCTCGTCACCTTCGACGGTGGCATCGCCTGCGAGGGGCACATCGCAGGACTTGTTCGCGCTGTCCCCATCGGCCCAGGTCAGCGTGACCGCCGAGGCCGTATAGTCGACGCCGGGTGCCGCCGTGAAACCCGGTGAGGATCCCGGCGTGCAGGTCACGCTCACGGCACCGCTAGAGCCGCCGCTGCGGCTCACGGTGAGCGCGATGGATCCCGCACCTTCGCCGGTATTGAAGGTGTTCGAGGTGAAGGCGAGCACTCCCGGCTGCGGCGCGCCGATGTCCGGTGTGGTCGCGAATTTCACGACGAAGCTGTCCGTGTTGCCGGCGCCGTTGGCTTTCGCGGGCTGCAGCACACCGGCCGTGGTCGGGTAGTCGGTGGAATCCGTCGAGCCGACCAGGTACAGGTTCTGCTGCGCGTCGATGGTCATCGCGAAGGCGCTGTCGTCGCCGCCGCCGCCGATGTACGAGCCGTCGAGAAAAGCCGATCCGGCGACATTGAGCTTCACGAAATAGTCGTCGACATTACCCACGTATGGCCGGCCGCCCGTGGTGACCGGAGCGTTGCCCAGCGTGTCGCCGAGGACCGCATACGCGCTGCCGGCGGCGTCGATCTCCATGAACGCGACGCCGTCGCCATCGCCGCTGCCCGCGAAGGTCGAGTACTCGAGCGCGCTGCCTGCCGCGTTCAGCTTGGCGATGAAGCCGTCGTTGCCGCCGCCGTTGTGCGTCGTGTCGGCGCCGCCGGCGGTCGGGAAGTCCGCGGATTGGGTCGACCCCGCCAGATACGCCGCGCCAGCGGCATCGACGCGAATGACCGCGGGACCCTCGCCCGCCGAGCCACCCAGGAAGGTGCCGTACAGCAACGGACCGGCGCCCGTGGGCGCGAGCTTCACGACGGCCACGTCGGACGCGCCTCCGTTGTAGGTTGCATCGAAGGCGCCTGCCGTCACCGGGAAATCCGCCGACGCGGTCTGCACGGTGGCATACACGTTGCCGACGGAGTCCACCGCCAACGGTCCGCCATATTCGTCGGCCGCTCCGCCGATGAGCGTGCTGTACAGCCGCGTGCCCGCGACCGTGTCGAAGCGCGTCACGAAGGCGTCGCCGCCGCCGGGATTCCCGCCCGCGGGGCCATTGAACGTCGTGTCGAACGCGCCTGGTGTGACCGGGAAGTCCGCAGACTCCGTCGAGCCCGCGATCCACGCGGAGCCGCTCGCGTCGATGGCCAGCTGCCGGGTCTCGAGGCCGAACGTGTCCAGCGGCTGGTCGATCGAACTACCGCCGTGATAGGTGGAGAACAGGAAGGCATTGCCCGCCGCGTTGATCTTCGTGAGGAATGCGTCCTCATCGAACTGCGCGCCATTCGGATTTCCGCGCGCGGCCTGTGGGGCGCCGGCCGTGGTCGGGAAGTTGGTCGACGAGGTGACGGCATAGACGTAGGCGTTGCCCGCCGCATCGATCTCGAAGCCACCGCCGTCGCTGGAAGTCTCCTGGTTGGATCCACCAAGGTACGTCGAGTACACCAGGCTCGCGCCGGTCGCGCTGAGCTTGGCCACGAACACGTCCTCGGCGCCACCGAACGCGCTTTGCGGCGCGCCCGCGCTGGTCGGAAAGTTGTTAGAGCTCGTGGTGCCCATGACATGGGCCGCACCCGAAGCGTCGATGCGGATGGCGCTGGCCTCGTCGAAGCTCGATCCGCCGAGATAGGTGGCGTACACGACGGCCGTGCCCGAGGGGTCGAGCTTGGCGACGAACGCATCGGTACCACCGTTGTGCGTCGTATCGAAGACACCCGGCGCGGCCGGCAGGTCTATCGACATGGACGAACCCGCGGCGTAAATGGCGCCGGCCGCGTCCACCGCCACCGCGTGCAGTGCGTCCTCGCTGTTTCCGCCCAGGTAGGTCGCATACGTGAGCACCGGATCGATGACCAGCGGCCGGCGCGTGTCGTAGTCACCCAGATCGAAGGTGACGAGCGTGGAGGCAGCATTGCGCGCGAGACGGAACGCACCGGCCACCGACTCGCGCAGGCCATTGGCGAGCGTCTGATAGACCACGGGCTTGCGATGCAGCACCTCGCCGCCCTCGATGGCGACGCGAAGATTGCCTTCGCCGTCGATGCGCACGGCCCGCGCGCCGGCGTAGCTCAACTGGATCTGTGCCGGGTCCGCGCCCGGCGCGACGATGAAGTCGTATTCGAGATCGCGGCCGGCGCCGTAGTAGACGACGTCGACGCCGGGATACACCGCGCGGTATTTCACGCGCTGGTAGTGAGGCACGTTGGCGCGCCAGCGCGCCGGGTCATCACCCAGGTAGTAGTTGCTGAAGCCTCCCAGCCTGACTTCGCCGCGGGGCACGGCGGCCGCGGCGCCCACGAGTTGCAGACCCAGCGATGCGGATTCCTGGCCGCGCCGCAGATGCAGCGTCGCACCCTCGGCGTCGAGCTCGAGCGTGTAGTCGCGGCCGCGCGCGACGTAGGCACCGGCCGCGGCGGAGGGTTCGAAGTGCAGCGGCTGGCTGGCCAGCAGATTCGCGCCGGCGTCGATCCGAGGCATTGAGGATCCGGCGCGGAACCACAGTGTTCCGCCGCCCAGCAAGACGACACCCGCTGCGCCCGCAGCGGCCCATTTCATTCCGATGTTCATGACGGCGCTCCTGATGAGGCCGGGCGTTCGGCGGCGCGATCACCCGTCCGCGCCTTTATTCGCCCGATTCGCTCGGCCACCGATCAGGACGCAATCGGCACCCGCCGCGGCTCATCGCTACTCGAAGACGCCCGCCCAGACCGTGCGGGAGTTAGGAAACGAGCCTCCGTCCGAGTGGTACTTGCCCCAGAGCACCACGGCGTTGCCGGAAGCGTTCGCGGCGATGGCGAGGTCGTCGGGATCGTCGGGCGGCGACGTGAAGTAGTCGAGTGACTGCGCCTCGCCCCAACCTTCGGCAACGTCGAAGCGACGCACCCAGAGCACGGAATCAGGGCTGAGCCCGGTGGGACGCTGAAGCCAGGCGACGAAGGACGTGCCCACCTCATCGATGGCGGGCGCGAAAGCGTCGGTGGCGCCGGAGCTCACGTCGACGCGCACGGGGTCCTCCCATCCCCCCGCTGGCGTGAAACGCCGCGTCATCACATCCGTGCCGTAAGTAAGCGACGTCCATGCCGCCATGGCGACGCCGTCACGATTGGCAACGATGCGCACGGGACCGCCCTGTACGTCAGGCATCAGTTCGACCGGCCCGCTCCATCCGGCATTTGCCACGAAGCGGTTGGCCCAGACCCGCTGAAGGCCGAGAGTGCCTTGCGTCCACACGGCGATCGCGTTCCCTGCCGCATCCATGGCGATGTCGGCATGCGTGACCGGGTCGGCGCCCGTTTCGAGCAACACCGCGTCGGGCCCCCAGATGGCGCCAGGACCATGGACATACCGGTTGACCCAGAGATTGCCGTCGCGACCGATCAGCATCATCGCGTTACGCGCATCGTCGATCACCAGCTTCGGTGTGATCGCAGGCACGGTGTTGCCGTAGGGGCCGATGACGTGCGGAATCTCCCAGGTACCGTCGGCCAGACGCGAAACCGTCGGATACGTGTTGAAGAGCATGGCCGTGACGGCATCTCCGGCGGCGTTGACGGCGATGGTCGGCGCCGAATAGCCCCCTTGGACTGTGAAGAGCTGCACGGGCCAGTCGCTGGCGGGCTCGAAGCGACGCACCTCGAGGTTCGAGGCCGGGGTCAGCTGTGCGCTGAGCGCGTTGCCTTCTGCGTCCATCACCAGCCGCGCCCGCGTATTCGGTGAGATCGATCCGGCCGACCAGGAAGCATGCCAACCCCAACCAGGCTCGAACACATGGGACCGCACTCCATCCTGACTCGCGCTCTCGTAGACGGCCGTCAGCACGACCGTCCTTCCATTGCCGTCCATGGCGACGTCCAGCAATCGATTGCCGGTGCTGGCCTGCGCGACGCGCATCAGGGTCCACTTGCCATCGCGCGTGCGCAGGTAGTCGGAGGCGGTGGTCGTCGCCGTGCCATCGGACACGGCGACGGTGAGGTCGCCGCTCGCGAACCGATCCGCGCGCGCCGTGATCGTCGCCTGCCCCTGGCCCGACAACAGCGTGAAACCGGCGGGCAAGTTCCACTGATAACCCAGCGTGTCCTCGTTGGGATCGGAGGCGCTGACGCTGGCGCTGAAGCTCGCGCCGCGCTCCATCGGATGCGGAGAGACATTGAGGGTGTGCACGATGGGCGCGGAGTTGTTCACGGTGCGCAGGCTCACGACGCCGCTGGCGGTGCGCCCGCTCCCATCGGTAACGGTCACGCGCGCCGAGCCGCTGCTGCCATAGGTCGCCGGCGCGATCAGCACGAGCGATGCGGTGCCGGCACCGCTCTCGATGGTCCAGCCAGAGGAGAGGGTCCACGCATACGTGAGCGCACTACCGCCGGGACTCTGCGCGTCGCAGGTCACTTCGACGCGGCCGCCGCGCGCGGCCGGAACGCCGCTCGCCGACAGGGTTTGAATGATGGGAATCGACGGGCCCGGATCGCCGGCCGGCCCCTCCGGACCTCGCGCGCCATCGTCGCCGCAGGCGACCAGCACCGATGCAGCCGCGTACGCCAACCCCGCTGCCCACGCCCGTGAGCGATCGAATCTGCTCATTCTCCGCCTCCTGAGGAAACCCCGGAAAGACATCCGGCGGCGCGAGAGCGCGCCTTCAGGGGTCAAGGACGGAATTCATGGCCGTCGCGGCTCACGAGACACTGCGAAGTGGGCGTCTTGTTATCGACGCGACGTAATCTGCTTCGTGTCGGCCAGAAGTTTCAGGTATTGCGGTCCGGCGCCGGACCGCAGGCAGGCTGCTTCCGCCTCGCGCAGGAGTGCGCGCGCAGCGCCGCGGTCGCCGCCGAGATGCCGCTGCTGGGCGAGGTACAGTCTCGCCTCGGCCAGCAACGGACTGTCTGGCGCATCCATGCTGGCGCGCATGGATACGGCGCGCTCCAAGTGATTTCGCGCCTCATCAATCCGGCCGCCGCGCAGCAGGCCGGCGCCGAGCAGCATGTGCGCGCCGGCCTCCTCGTCAGGCATGTCGCCTCGCGCGCGCGACGACTCGATCTGCGAGATCACGCGACGCGACTCGGGGATGAGCTCCGCACTTCGCTGCGCGAGCAGCACGCGCAGGATTCCGACCTCGGCGTAGGCGCGGTTCGGGCCGAACTCGCCCTCGCGATCGAAGCCCTCGCGCAGGCGCACGAAGTACCCCCGCGCGTCGTCCGGATTTCCCTGTGCCAGGCGCCAGGCGGCCAGGCGATTGATGGCGACGGCGTGCCACCAGGAACTCTTGCCGAAGCGCTTCTCGACTTTCGCCTCGACGTCGTCGAGCTCCTGCACCAGCAGATCGAAGCGCCCCTGCTCGGTGTGTATGCGCGCGAGGTGCATCGTCGGCGCGAGGATGGATGCGCCGCTCGCCTTCCAGGTCTTGATGACCTGCTGCAGCTCGCGCTCGGCGGCCGCGTACTCGCCGCGCATCATGAGTACGCGCCCCAGGTCCAGCCGGATGACGCTGGTCAGCTGCGGATCATCCGCGCCGCGGGCCTTGATCTGCGCGGCCAGCGCATCCTCGAGCGTGGCCTTCGATTCCGTGCGCCGCCCTATCCACCCGAGAAAGGATCCCAGCTCGCGGCGGCCGTCGATGGTGTAGGGATGCGCAGGACCGCCGGCCCGCTCGAACTCGACGATGGCCTTGCGCAGATAGCGCTCCGCCTCCTCGTTGCGCGACACCCAGTTCAAACTATTGCCGAGCGACTGGTAGGCGCCACCGCGCGCCAGTCCGTCCGCATCGACTTCACCTGACTCGAACAGCCTGACGGCTTCCTGGTCGTGGCGCAGCGCCGCCTCGTGATCGCCGGCGCTCTGCGCTTCGCGCGCGAGGCCGGTCTGCATCTCGAGCCGCCAGGAGCTGCGCGGGTGATGTGCCGCGAGCAGGTCGCGCGCCGTTTCGAAGTGGCGCCGCATCCTGCCGTCACGCGCGGTGCCCAGTCGGTATGACACCTGGCCGAGCGTGGCGTGCGCGAGCGCATGCTCGAGCGCGACTTCATCGCGGTTGGCGCGGAAGATGCGCAACGCTTCGTTGGCGCTGCGCAAGGCCGCGGGATAGTCGCCGTTCTGCAGCTGGCTGTTGGCGAGATCGCTCAAGGTCTTCGCCACGTCCGAATGCGTGCCGCCGAGCTCGCGTCGCTGGAGCGCCAGGCGCTCCTCGAGCAGCGGCAGCGCTTCTTTCTGCATTTCGAGCGACGCGTACAGTCGGCCCATCACACCCAACAGCTCGGAGCGGACTTCTGGCGCCTCCGTGAGCCCGGTGCGGATCTGCTGCGCCGACTGAGCCAGCAGCTCTTCCGCCGTCGTCTGCCGCGCTTTCGCGCCATCAGGATGAGCGGTGCTGTTGCGCTCGAAGACGCCGACGAGGAAATCCTTGATGGCGGTGGCCTTGCGCGCTTCGACCCGCGCCACCTGCGCCTGCCACACCACGCCCGCGACGCCGGCGGCGATGGCGCCGATCACCAGTACGCTTGCCGCGACGCCGATCCGGTGACGGCGGGCGAATTTCCGGGCGCGCACGAAAACAGGATCCGGACGCGCAAGGATGGGCTGGTGATCGAGATGGCGCCGCACGTCCTCGGCCAGGTTGAGCACCGACGCATAACGCTCCGCCGGCGACTTGCGCATGGCACGCGCGACGATGCTGTCCAGGTCGCCGGTCAGCGCGCGATGCAACTTGCGCGGCGTGGTCGAGCGTTTCGCCGCGATGCCGTCGATGTCGGGCGCGGATGCCACGGCACGGCTGGGACGGGCCGGATCATCATGCAGCACCGCGTGTTCGATGGCGGTGGGATTCTCGACGTTCGCGAACGGCCGCACGCCGGCCAGCAGCGTATGGAGCAGAACTCCCAGCGAGTACACGTCGGTGGCCGTGGTGACGGGGTGCCCGAGGATCTGCTCCGGCGCGGCATATTCCGGCGTGAAAACACGGCCGGTGAGGCGCGTGAGCTCGGTGCGTTCGGCGCGCGCATCGGCTTCGATGAGCTTCGCGACGCCGAAGTCGAGCAGCTTCGGCACCCCCGCGCCATCGACCAGGATGTTCGGCGGCTTGATGTCGCGATGGACGATCAGGTTCGCGTGCGCATGCGCGACCGCCGCGCAGACGTCCACGAACAACCGCAACCGGTCGTGCACCGTCGCGGCGTACTCGTCGCACCAGGCG
>JACZCZ010038327.1_pt1 | contig 10668 bp, 10 predicted proteins | sample 8641811 | NCBI WGS metagenome assembly JACZCZ01 (sample SAMN15324610, study PRJNA640507) | soil metagenome | isolation source: intercropping peanut in the first line | place: China: Luxin town, Laibin City, Guangxi Province | collected 2019-07-25 | depth 10cm m | reverse complement strand
TCGGCGCCTATGACGGCGCGCCGGGCACCGAGCGGGATTCCTTCACCAGCACGCGCATTTCCGGTGATGAAGGGGCGCTGCTCGTGGGCGAGGTCGAGTACGCCGCTGGCCGCGTCCACAAGCTGGCGTTCGGTGCATGGTCGTACACGGCCGACTTCGAACGTATCGACGCCGCGACGCATGTTGCGCCGGTCGATCGGGGCGGCAACCGCGGCTTCTATGCTCATTTCGATGCGAGCCTGGGCTCCGTCGGGCCGGTGGATTTCGACGGCGGGCTGCGTGCCGGCGCCGCCGCCGCGCGCTTCAATGCTGTCGACGCGTATGTCGGCCTGGCCATCACCGCCAACCATTTGTTCGCGGCGCGCCCCGGTGACTCGCTGGGTTTCGGCGTGGCGCACGCCGCTCTCGGCGACGAATACCGGTCGCTGCGCGCCTTCGATGGGCAGCCGGCATCGTCGGCGGAAACCACGTTCGAGCTCGTCTATCGCGCCGAGGTCACGCCCTGGCTCTCACTACTGCCCGTCGTGCAGTTCGTGCACGACCCCGGCGCAGACCCCCTGGTTGGCGACGCCTGGGTGGCGGGCCTGAGATTCGAACTTTCACGGGAACGCTCGTGGCAGCTCGACGCGCGTCGCACTTCCGCGTCCGACGACTCATACGCGAGCCGGCAGTAGCACGGCATTCCCATGAACCATTTCATCACCCAACTTCGGATGCGCGGCAAGTTCCTGCTGATCGCCGTCGCCATGCTCGTGCCCATCACGGCGCTGTCCTTCATCTCGGCGCGCCTGGAGCTGGAGAAGATCGGCGTCGCGCGTCACGAAGACGAGGGCCTGGACTGGGCTTCCGAGCTCATCAGCATCGCCGCCAACCTGTCGGAATATCGTGAGCACGCCATTGCCGTTGCCGGTGGTGCCGCCGGCGAGCGCGAGGAGATGCTGGAACACGCTGGCGCCGTGATTCAGGCCGCCGACAGGTTGGACCTGCTCACCCGGGACGGCGGCGAGGAATTCGCGCAGGCGTCGGGGTGGGCCGTGCTCGCGCCGCGCGTGCGCGACGCCATTCAGGGCGACGGAACCAGCGCCGAACAGTTGCGTGCGGGGCCGCTGCTCATCGCCGAGCTGCACGACAAGGTGATGTCCGTGGGTGAGCAGTCCGAGCTCATCCTCGACCCGGGCGCGGACACCTATCCACTCATGTCCAGCGCGCTGTTCGACCTGCCCAAGGGTGTGGAAGCGCTGGCCAGCGCCCGCCGTGCCATGGATCTCATCGGCAGCGGCGACGACAGCATCACCAATCACACGCAGCTCGCCGCCGAGGCGGCCGATGCGCGCATCCGCCTGCGCAGCGCCATGCATTGGCTGGCGGACAATTACGCGCGCAACGCCACCATCGAGTCCGGGATTCCCGCGGCGGCGCAGGACCTCGACAGGCGTGTCGAGGCAGCCTTCGAAGCCATCAGGAACGGCGCCAGAGACGGCGTCGACGGTGCGGAGGCTCGCAAGATGTCTGGCGAGATCGAGATGCTCACCGAAGATCTCTCCGGATTTCGCGCCACGGTGACCGACGAACTGTCGATGCTGCTCACCAAGCGCGCGCGCCACAGCCAGTACGTGCTGCTGGCCGAAGGCGTGCTGGTGTTGGGCTTCGTGGTGCTGGCTTTCTGGGTGCAGACACGGGTGACGCGCCACATTGTCCGCAAGCTCGACACCGCCAATGATCTGTTCGCCAAGCTGGAGCACGGCAAGTTCGACAACGAAATCGGCGCGCAGCCCGGCGATGAGCTCGGTGCGCTGTTGACGGCGCTCGGCAACATGCAGGCGGCGCTGGCCGCACGCGTTTCGGCCGACGCGCGCGCCGCCGAGGCCGATCGCGCGCGCGCGGTGGCCAGTGAACGCATCAAGCAGGCGCTCGATTCCTCGTCGGTCAACGTGGTCGTCGCCGACGAGAAGTTCGACGTGCTCTACGTGAATCCTGCGGCGCAGAATCTGCTGTCGGCTGCCCAGGCGGATTTCCGGCAGGCGCAGCCGCGTTTCGACGCCGACCGTCTCGTCGGCAGCCCCATCGACGTGTTCTACCCGGATGGCGCGCGACAGCGCGACGTGCTCACCGCTCTGCGCAGCGCGGTGACGACGCAGACCTCCGTGGGCTCGCGCACGTTTCAGACCATCTCCAGCCCGATCGTCGACGCCGACGGGCGCCGCATCGGCACGGTGGTCGAGTGGCTGGACCGCACGCAGGAAGTGGCAGCCGAGAAGGAGATCGGGGCGCTCGTTGATGCCGTGGCCGGAGGCCAGCTGGACCAGCGCATTTCGCTGAGCGGCAAGGCCGGGTTCTTCGAGGTGCTGGCCCGGGGACTCAACGGCGTGGTGGGTACCGTCAGCGACGTGGTCGATGAAACACGCAAGCTCGTCGATGCCGCCAACGACGGTGACCTCACGCGCAGCATGAGCCTGGAAGGCAAGCCCGGATTGTTCGTGTCGATCGGCGCCGGCGTGAATTCGCTGGTCGCCAACATGGGCAACGTGGTGTCGCAGGTCAAGAGCATGGCCATGCAGGTGCAGACGGGTGCCGAGGAGATCTCGCGGGGCAACTCGGATCTGTCCTCGCGCACCGAGCAACAGGCTTCGAACCTCGAGGAAACCGCTTCCTCGATGGAAGAGATGACATCGACGGTGAAGCAGACCGCCGACAACGCCGGTCAGGCCAACCAGCTCGCCATGGCCGCGCGCCAGCAGGCGGAAAAAGGTGGTGCGGTAGTCAGCTCGGCCGTGACCGCCATGGGTGGCATCAACGATGCCAGCAGGAAGATCGCCGACATCATCGGCGTCATCGACGACATCGCATTCCAGACCAATCTACTGGCGCTCAACGCCGCGGTGGAAGCCGCGCGGGCCGGGGAGCAGGGCCGCGGCTTCGCCGTGGTCGCCACCGAGGTGCGCAATCTCGCGGGACGTTCCGCGACCGCCGCCAAGGAGATCAAGGCGCTGATCCAGGACAGCGTTGCACGCGTCGAACAGGGCAGCAAGCTGGTCGACGAATCGGGTCGCACGCTCGACGAGATCGTGAATGCCGTGAAGAGGGTGACCGACATCGTCGCCGAGATCGCCGCCGCCTCGCGCGAGCAGTCGAGCGGTATCGAACAGGTGAACAAGGCCATCATGCAGATGGACACCACGACGCAGCAGAACGCCGCGCTGGTGGAACAGGCCGCGGCTGCCAGCCAGGCCATCGTCGAACAGACACATTCGCTCTCGGCGGTGGTTGCGCGTTATCGCGTGGCCGCGTACGCGGGCCCCGAATCGATGAATGACACAACGGCTGCGGAGGCCGCCTGATGAACGCAACAGCCGCCATGGCGATCCAAGGGCAGGACGAGGCCGATGCCGGCGCGTTCGCGCAGTTTCTCACCTTCGTGTGCGCGGGCGAGGAATACGGCGTCGCCATCCTCTGCGTGCAGGAGATCAAGGGCTGGGACGGCGTGACGCGCGTACCCTACGCGCCAGACTATCTGCTCGGCGTCATGAACCTGCGCGGCGTCATCGTGCCGGTCATCGACCTGCGCACGCGCTTCGGCCTGCCGGCGCGCGCGCCGGACAGCTCCAGCGTGGTGATCGTGGTGCGCGTGCACACCGACATCGGCGAGAAGACCGCGGGCATCGTGGTGGACGCCGTGTCCGAGGTGTACAGCGTGGCCCCCGAGAACATCAAGCCCACGCCGGAGCTCGGCGCCACGGCCGACCGCGCCTGCGTGCAGAACCTCGCGAGCATCGAAGAGAAGATGGTCATGCTGCTGGACATCGACAAGCTCGTGGCCAGCTGCATCGCCGCGCCGGAGGCCTCGGGAGCCCGCTGATGCAAACCCCCTCGAGCACATCGACGACCATCAGGATGCTCGCGAGCGACTTCCAGCTGTCGCAGGCCGAGTTCGACCGCATTCGCGTGCTGGTGCGCGAGCACACGGGCATCTCGTTGTCCGAGAGCAAACGTCAGCTCGTCTACGGGCGCCTGGCGCGACGGTTGCGCGCGCTCAAGCTCGACAACTTCTCGGACTACATCAAGCTGCTCGAGCAGGGCGAGGCCGCCGAGCTCGAGGAATTCACCAACGCGGTGACCACCAACCTCACGTCGTTCTTCCGCGAGCCGCATCACTTCGAGTTCCTGGCGCAGGAGATGCTGCCGGAAGCGCTGAAGCGCAACGCCGGCATGCGCCGGCTGCGCCTCTGGTGCTGCGCGGCCTCGACGGGCGAGGAACCCTATTCCATCGCCATGGTGCTGCGCGAGGCGCAGGAGAAGCTCGTGGGCTGGGACACCAAGCTGCTGGCCACCGACCTTGATTCGAACGTGCTCGCGCATGGCAAGCGCGGTGTCTACAGCAAGGAACGCTTCGCCGGCATGGCTGCCCAGCGCGTGTCGCGCTTCTTCGACGAGGTGCGCGACGACAAGGAGACCAAGCTCAGCGCCGATGCCGAGCTTCGCAACCTGATCACCTTCAAACAGCTCAATCTCATGCATGAGTGGCCCATGAAGGGGCCCTTCGACGCCATCTTCTGCCGCAACGTCATCATCTACTTCGACAAGGACACGCAGCGGATGTTGTTCGAGCGCATGGCGACATTGCAGCGTCCCGGCGACTACCTGTTCCTCGGCCACTCGGAGAGCCTGTATCGCGTGAGCGACCGTTACGAGCTCATCGGCCGCACCATCTACCGTCGACTGGCGGACTAGGCCGCAAACCTCCCATGGCCAACAAGATCAAGGTCCTCGTCATCGACGATTCGGCGCTGGTCCGCCAGATCCTGGTCGAGATATTGAAAGCCGCGCACGATATCGAGGTCGTGGGCACGGCCAGCGATCCGTTCGTGGCGCGCGAACGCATCAAGGAAACCAATCCGGACGTGCTCACGCTCGACGTGGAAATGCCGCGCATGGACGGCATCACGTTCCTTTCCAATCTCATGCGGCTGCGGCCCATGCCCGTGGTCATGGTGTCGTCGCTGACCGAGCGTGGCGCCGAGACCACGCTGAAGGCGCTGGAGCTCGGCGCGGTCGATTTCGTTTCCAAGCCCAAGGTGGACGTGGCCGGCACGCTGGCCGACTTCAGCGACGAGATCCTGACCAAGATCCGCACCGCCGCGGGCGCGCGGGTGGTCGCGCGTTCGGGCGCGGTCAACTTCGTGGTGCCCAAACATTCAGCCGACGCGATCATCCCGGCGGCGGCCACGGCGGCCGCATCGTCGTCGCGTCGCATGCTCAGGACCACCGATCGCATCATCGCCGTGGGTGCGTCCACGGGCGGTACGGAAGCCATCCGCGAATTCCTCATGGGCCTGCCGGCCGACTGCCCGGCCATCGTGATCGCGCAGCACATTCCGGCGGCGTTCAGCGCGCCGTTCACGCGCCGCATGGACTCACTGTCGCGGCTGTCGGTGTGCGAGCCGCACGAAGGGCAATACATCATGCCGGGCCACGTATACATCGCGCCCGGTGGCAAACATCTGCTGGTGGAGCGCGATGGCGCGCGTTATCGCTGCCGTCTCAACGACGGTCCGCCGGTCAACCGGCATTGCCCGAGCGTGGACGTGCTGTTCCGTTCGGTGGCGCAGAACGTCGGTCCGAATGCCGTGGGGGTGATCCTCACCGGCATGGGCGACGACGGCGCGCGGGGTTTGAAGGAGATGCGTGACGCGGGTGCGCGCACGCTTGCGCAGGACGAGGCGAGCAGCGTGGTCTGGGGCATGCCCGGCGCCGCGGTGAAGCTGGGAGCGGTGGAGGAAATCCTCCCGCTGAACAAGGTAGCGGAGGCCGTGATGCGCCTGGCGGAGACGGCCGGTGCGCAGTCGGTGGCCGCAACGAATTGAGAATGGAGAGAGAGCAATGACCAGAACGATCATGACCGTGGATGACTCCACGTCGATGCGCCAGATGGTGAAGGCCACGCTGCAATCGGCGGGATACGGTGTCGTGGAAGCCGCCGACGGACAGGAAGCGCTCGACTACGCGCGCGAAAACTCCGTCGACCTGGTGATCTCGGACGTGAACATGCCGCGCATGGACGGGATCACTCTCGTGCACGAGCTGCGCGCGCTGGCCACCTACCGGCTGACGCCGCTGCTGCTGCTGACCACCGAGTCCAGCCAGGAAAAGAAGATGGAAGGCAAGCGCGCGGGCGCGACGGGCTGGATCGTCAAGCCGTTCAACCCGGCGCAGTTGCTGGCCACCCTGCAGAAGCTGCTCTGACGAAAAATGATGGACGAGCGTGCCTCCAATCCGTTGGCCTCCATACCGCTAGCCGCGGTGCTCGAGCTGGTTGCCATGCAGCTCGAAGTGGCCATGCAGAACGCCGCCTCGCAGGCAGAGCGTCTGTCGGGTTCGGTCGCGGCCTTCACGATCGTGGGCGCGCGCATGCGTGCCACCAACGATCCGAAGCTGGCGGAGTTCGCCAGCGCCATCGAAGAGGAAGCAGGAAGGGCCATGATGGCCATGCAGTTCCATGACCAGCTGACGCAGCGCGTGACACACGTGCGCGACGCGCTGGGCGACGTACACGACGAATTGCTCGCCGGGGGCACGCCGCGCTGGAACGAGCTGGTGGCGAAGATGCGCGCCCACTACACCATGGAAGACGAGCGCCGCCTGTTCGACCTCGTCATGTGGGCGTTCCCGGGCGCCAGCGTCCAGCGGGAAGAAGAAGCCCTGACCAGCAGCGTGGAGTTGTTCTGACAATGGTGACCAGGAAGGTCGTGAGCACGGGACATACGGGCAAGCATCGCAAGCTGGGCCGCATCGCGCCGAACGATGCGCAGCCGGATCCGGCGCTGCCTCAATTCGCACACATCTCCCGCTACTGGGACAACGAACATTCGACCTTCACCGCGCGCCTGTTGCCCGGTGAGTACTACGTGACCTGCAACAAGGAGATGATCTCCACGGTGCTGGGATCCTGCGTGTCGGCCTGCATACGCGATTCGCGGCTGGGATACGGTGGCATGAACCACTTCATGTTGCCGCTGGATGGCTCGCAGGGGCAGAGCGTGTGGGGCTCGGCGAACAGCGCCGCCACGCGTTACGGCAACGTGGCCATGGAACGGCTCATCAACGACATCCTCAAGCTTGGCGGCAAACGCGAGAACCTCGAGATCAAGCTGGTGGGCGGCGGCCGCGTGTTGGCCGAGATGACCACCGACATCGGCGCGCGCAACATCGACTTCGTGCGCGCCTATGTGGCTGCCGAGGGCTTCAAGGTGCTGGGCGAGGACCTGGGCGACATCTTTCCGCGCAAGGTGGTGTATTTCCCGCAGACGGGTCGTATCCGCGTGCGAAAGCTTTCCTCGGGGCGCGACGAGACGCTGGCGGCCCGCGAACGGCAGTACCTGCAGCAGCTCGACACCAAGCCGGTCGAGAACGAAGTCGAACTCTTCTGAGCGGTGCGGTGGCACAACCCTCGACATCGGCCGGCGCCATGGCGAACCCTCTGCAGATCGCCGAGGCGTCCAGCCAGTTCACGCAGCAACTGACTGCCGAACTCGCGGGCAATTCGCTGGAGCTGCCGAGTTTCCCGGACATCGCGCTGCGCGTGCGCAAGGCGCTGGGCAACGCCGACCTGGCGATCGACGACGTCGTGCGCATGGTCAGCGCCGAACCATCGTTGTCCGTGCGATTGCTGCAACTCGCGAATTCCGTGGCGGTGAACCCGGCCGGTCAGCGTGTCGTCTCCTTGCGCATGGCCATCGCGCGCATCGGTTTCAACCTGGCACGCAGCGCGACCATTGCCTTCGCGATGTCGCAGATGCGTCGCGCCGAAGCCTGGCAGGGCCTCGAGAAGCAGTTCCGCGCATTGTGGGAAGACAGTGCCCATCTCGCGGCCACGAGCCACGCGGTGGGTAAACGCGCGCGCGGCGTGAACGCGGACCTGGCCTTGTTCGCGGGCATGTTGCACGCCGTGGGCAAACTGTTCGTGCTCACGCGACTGAGCCGCTTCCCGGTGCTCATGGACAACCCGGCCGTGTGCGCCGATCTCGAGCGCATCTGGCATGCGCAGGTGGCGCGCTCCATTCTCACCCGCTGGGAAGTGGGCGCGGACATCGTCGCGGCGGCCGCCGACTTCGAGTCGGCCGCGCAACCCCGGGCCGGGCAGGCGGACCTGCGCGACGTGCTGTTCGCCGCGCGGTACATCGGCAGCCTGCCGCAGACCGCGCCAGCCCCGGATCCGGAGATCTTCGCGAAACCGCCGTTCCAGCGGCTGGGCCTGGACCCCGCGCTGTGCGGCGAGGTGTTAGGCGCCTCCGCCACGGAAATCGCCTCGCTGCGCGCCGCGCTGCTCGATTGAGGTTTGACATATCGCTCAGCGGCGGGTGGGGGCGGCAATTTCACGGTCACCCCGGGTGCTTCGCTCACATTCGGGGGCCGGCGGTTAAATAGTCCGTGCCAGTGACCGATAACCAACATCATGAGCTTCGATTTCGTTCCAGCGCCCGGGGGTTCCACGAACCCCGCGACGGCTGCCGCCCGTTCGGCGGAAGCCGCGCGACTCGTGCAGGCGCTGACACTGGAGCTCGCGGGCGAGAAGATCGACCTGCCCAGCTTCCCGGAAGTGGCGGCGCGTGCCCGCAAGGCGCTGGCCAACGAAGCCGTCGAGATCGAAGACGTGGTGCGCATCATCTCGGCCGAGCCCGCACTGGCGGCGCGTCTCCTGCAGCTCGCGAATTCCGCGGCGCTCAATTCCAGCGGACGCCGTATCGCCGACCTGCGGCAGGCGCTTTCGCGCATCGGTTTCAACATGGCGCGCAGCGCCACGATTGCCTTCGCCATGTCGCAGCTGCGTCGTGCCGAGGCGTACAAGGGCCTCGAACGGCCGCTCGATGAACTGTGGCAGTGGTCGGCGCACGTCGCCGCGATGAGCCACGTCGTGGCCAAACGATTCACGCGAGTGAATGCCGACACCGCCATGCTCTCCGGCGTGTTGCACGGCGTCGGCAAACTCTATCTTCTCACCCGCGCGGTCCGGTTTCCGCGCGTGCTCGAAGACGCCTCCACCTACCAGCGCATCGTCGAGCAGTATCATGGCCGCGTGGCGCAGGCCATCCTGCGCAACTGGGAGATGCCGGAAGAAGTGGTCCACGCCGTGGTCGCCTGTGAAAACCACGAGCGCGAACACGAGGGCACGACCGATCTCACCGACGTGCTGACCGTCGGCAGCGCGCTGGCCGCGCTGGGCCCGAGCCCGGTGGCCGACCAGATGTTGTTCCTGGATATTCCGGCCGCCCGCCGCATGAAGCTGGACGCGGCCGGCTGCCTGCTCGCGCTCAAGGAGTCGCACGACGAAATCGTTTCGCTGCGGCAGGCGCTGGGAAACTGAGATGAGCGACGCCAGCGCCACGTCCACCGTCGAGACCCGGGCCCTGCCGAACACCGTGGTATTCGGCTTCGTGCGCTCGCTGGCCACCGAGCTTTCGAAAGGGCAGGTCGAACTGCCTTCCGTGCCCGAAGTGGTCATCAAACTGCAGCGCACGCTGGCCGACGAGAACGTGAGCAACGAAACCGTGGTCATGGTCGTGGGCGCGGAGCCCATGCTGGCCGGCAAGCTCATGAACATGGCCAACTCGGCGGCGTTGAACACTTCCGGCCGCAAGATTGCCGACCTGCGCACGGCGGTCGCGCGCGTCGGCTTCAACATCGTGCGCTCCGCCGCGCTCACCTTCGCGGTCGAACAGCTGCGCAAGGTCGAGGAGTTCCAGCACCTTCGCGGACCGCTCGACGACTTGTGGAAGAACAGCGTGCAGATCGCCGCGCTGTGCCACGTGCTGGCGCGCCGCTTCACCTCGCTCAATGGCGACGCCGCGCTGCTGGCGGGCCTGATGCACAACGTGGGGCGCATCTACATCCTGACGCGCGCCAGCAAGAACCCGGCGCTCATGGCCGACCGGCTCACGTACAACTCCATGGTGCGTGACTGGCACGCGAACGTGGGCAAGGCCGTGCTCGAGAACTGGCGCGTGGCCGAGGAGATCGTCGACGCAGTGACCGGCTACGAAGACCTCGAGCGCGAGGCGCGCGGACCGGTGACGCTCACCGACGTGTTGTCGCTGGCGACACTGCTCGAGCTCAAGAGCCACCAGGTGGCGCCGGAGCCGGATGAGAATTTCTTGAAGGGGCTGAAGCGTCTGCAGCTTCAGCCGGGTGATTGCAACAGCGTGCTCGAAGAGTCGGCCGAGGAAATTGCCGCGCTCAGGGCCGCGCTCGGTGGATAGGAAACGGAGGTCAGGCTCATGCCCGCCATGGCGTTAGGGACAACGACAATCGAAAACATCGTCGCGCATGACGCCGCGGCGCTGGAAAAGGACCTGGCCTCGATCCGCATGGATTCGCAGGTGACGCTGCCCGGCGTGCCGCAGATCGTCACGCGACTCCAGCAGATGCTCAGCGACCCGGAGGTGGGCATCCCGCAGCTCATCCCCGTGATCAACTACGAGCCCATACTCGTGGGACGCGTGCTGCAGATGGCGAACTCCGCTTCGCTGAACCCGACGCGCAGGCAGGTCACCGACGTGCGCTCCGGCATCACGCGAGTGGGCTTCGACCTGCTGCGTTCGGCCACCCTGGCCTATGCCATGCGGCAGCTCTCGCAGGCGCACTCGGTCAAGGACATCCGTCCGCATCTCGAAGCGC
>JACZCZ010149196.1_pt1 | contig 10678 bp, 10 predicted proteins | sample 8641811 | NCBI WGS metagenome assembly JACZCZ01 (sample SAMN15324610, study PRJNA640507) | soil metagenome | isolation source: intercropping peanut in the first line | place: China: Luxin town, Laibin City, Guangxi Province | collected 2019-07-25 | depth 10cm m | reverse complement strand
CTGCCGCCGTCGGTGTCAGAGGCCCGCGATCGGGCAGCGCGGCTTGCCGGCGGTGAAGCCGCGGACCATCGCGTCGGCGTTGTGCTGCTCCATGCGCAGGTAGGTCGCGCCGTCCGAGCCGGCCGGGCCGAGCGTGTCATCGGCCGAGGCGCCCGTCTCCTGCGCGATCGCCTTCGCGAGCTCCGGGCGCGGCTCGTACTCGTGCGGATCACTGTTGGGCCGAAGCACCTGCACCACGTCGACGCGGCCCCCGCCGACCGCGCGCACGAAGCCGCCGACCTGCGTCGTCGTCGCCACCACCTTCACCGCCCCGGCGCTCGCCTCACCCGAGGACGAGGTGGAGGAACCACTTCCGGCAACGATGAGCAGGGCACCGAGCACGGCGAGCGCCAGCAGAGCGAGGGAGAGCCTCCGGATCGCGTGCATATGCCGGAGACTAACAAGAATGAGTCTCATTTGTATTCTGTGTTGCCGAGCAGCCGCTCGCGCACGCGAGCCGGCCAGCTCGGCGCGCTACGCTGCCGGCATGTGCGCCGCATGCGTCATGGCTGCCACCGCCGGAGCCAGTGGTGCGCGTGCATGGCTCCAGGCCCAGCACCTCACCTGGCTCACACCGCGCCGCATGCGCGCCGTGACGATCGCGCTCTTGGTCGCCGCCTTCGCGATCTCTTCAGTCGCGATCAGCGGCTCCACTCCGCCGCCCACGCCCGCGCATCACGCAGCCTCGGCGGCAAGCAGCCGCTAGCACGAAGCGGATTCGCACCGCCACCAGACCGAGAACCGTCGGCTCGTCATGACTTGTACCCCGCCAAGCGCTTGCGCTGCCAAAACGCCGTATGCAACGACGAAAGCCCTGCATTTGCAGGGCTTTCGCACACCTCACGTAGACAGCGAACCTACTTGATGAACAGCACCTCGCTGTACTTCGGCAGCGGCCAGAGGTCGTCGGCGACGACCTTCTCGAGCCGGTCGGCGACGTCGCGCACGGCGTTCATCGCGGGGATCACCTTGTCGCGCATGTAGACGGCCCACGCGTCCGGCGTCGAGTCGTCCTGGTTGTCGGCGAGGTTGGCCGTCTCGAGATCGCGGATGCGGCTGACGAACTCGCCGATCAGCGCCTCCGTCTCGCCGGCGAGGTCGGCCAGGCCGGCCTGCTTCAGCAGCGCGAGGTGACGCGCCGCCGCCGGCAGCAGCAGCGTGCGCGCGATCGACGCGGCCGTCTCGGACTCGATGTTGAGCTTCACCGCGTACTGCTCGGTGAAGACCTCGTAGCGAGCGTGGAGCTCGCGTTCGTTGAGCACCTCGTACTTCTCGAACACCGACACGACGTCGGGCTTGATGAAGTACGGCAGCGCGTCCGGCGTGGTACGCAGGTTCAGCAGGCCGCGCTGCTCCTCGGCCTCCTTGTGCCACGCCTCCGAGTAGCCGTCGCCGTCGAACACGATCCGCTTGTGCGCGGCCCAGCTCTTCTGCAGCACCGGCCGCAGCGCGTCTTCGAGCGACGCCCCGCCGTTCAGCGCGTCCTGCAGCTGGCCGGCGAGATCGTCGATCGCCTCGGCGACGATCGTGTTGAGGACCGTGTTCGGGAACGCGACGGTCTGCGTCGAGCCGACCGCGCGGAACTCGAACTTGTTGCCCGTGAAGGCGAACGGCGAGGTGCGGTTGCGGTCGCCGCCGTGCAGCGGCAGCGGCGGCAGCACCGGCGTGCCGAGCCCGAGGATGCCGCCCGGCCTCGCCTCACCGGTGACGCCCTGCTCGATCGCCTCGTAGACGTCGGCGAGCTCTCTGCCGAGGAAGATCGAGATGATCGCCGGCGGCGCCTCGTTGGCCCCGAGGCGGTGATCCTGGCCGGGGCCGGCGACGGTCGCGCGCAGCAGGCCCTGGTGCTTGTCGACGGCCTGGATGACGGCCGTGCAGAAGAACAGGAACTGCAGGTTGTCGTGCGGCGTCGCGCCCGGCTCGAGCAGGTTCTGCCCGGTGTCGGTGCTCATCGACCAGTTGTTGTGCTTGCCGGAGCCGTTCACGCCCGCGAACGGCTTCTCGTGCAGCAGGCAGACGAGACCGTAGCGGCGCGCGACGTTCTGCAGCACCTGCATCGTGAGCTGCTGGTGGTCGGAGCCGACGTTGGAGTTCTCGAAGATCGGCGCGATCTCGTACTGCGCCGGCGCCACCTCGTTGTGGCGCGTCTTGACCGGCACGCCGAGCTTCTGCAGCTCCTGCTCGGTCTCGAGCATGCAGGCGAGGATCCGCTCCGGGATCGAGCCGAAGTAGTGGTCGTCGAGCTCGTGGCCCTTCGGCGGCTTGGCGCCGAACAGCGTGCGACCCGTCGTGATCAGGTCGGGGCGCTCGAAGTAGTACTGCTCGTCGATCAGGAAGTACTCCTGCTCGGGCCCGACCGTCGTGAAGACGCGCTGGGCCTCGTCGTCGCCGAGCAGCTTCAGCGCGCGGATCGCGGCGCCGGAGAGCGCCTCCATCGAGCGCAGCAGCGGGATCTTGTGGTCGAGCGCCTCGCCCGTCCACGAGGTGAACGCGGTCGGGATGCACAGCAGCGCGCCGTTCGGGTTCTCCAGGATGAACGCCGGGCTCGTCGGATCCCAGGCGGTGTAGCCGCGGGCCTCGAAGGTCGCGCGGATGCCGCCGGTGGGGAAGGAGGACGCGTCGGGCTCGCCCTGGATCAGCTCCTTGCCGGAGAACTCGGCGATCGCGGTGCCGTCGCCGACCGGGTTGTAGAAGGAGTCGTGCTTCTCGGCGGTCGAGCCCGTCAGCGGCTGGAACCAGTGCGCGTAGTGGGTCGCGCCCTTCTCCAGCGCCCACTCCTTCATCGCGAGCGCGACGGCGTCGGCGAGCGAGGAGTCGAGCGCCTCGCCCTTCTCAAGCGTGGCCTGCAGCTGCTTGAAGACGGTCTTCGGCAGCCGCTGCCGCTGCTCGGCGAGGCTGAAGGTGTTCTCCCCGTAAACCTGGTTCTCGGGGTCACTGAGGTCGAGCGCACCGAGGGCGGCGCCGTTGGGCGACCACTGCGCTGCGCTGACGTTCTGCTGACGGATCTTGGCCATGGACGGGTTTCCCTCTCGGTGTGTTTCCGTGCGGAGCGAGCGTACGAAGCTGGCGGCGTTCCGGCATTGTCCGCATGTCCAAAGGAACGCATGTGCGCTCCGCCCGAGGGCGAGCCGCACGTAGTTCCCTCGCGCGGGACTATAAGCGCCCGCTTCTCTCCGGTGTGACGGAACGGGCCTGGCGAAAGCACACCCGCGATCTCTCGCCATCTGGCCAAAGATCGCGAGCGTTCACTCGCGCAGACTCATCCGCGACCCGTCAACCAGGAGGGAATATGAAGCGGACGACGATCATCTGCGCCAGCGTGATGGCGCTCGTCGCCTTGATGCTGCTGCCGACCGTCGCATCGGCTGACACGTACAACGCGCCCGTCAAGGACTCCATCGGCATCAACTCGATGTGGGTCATCGTGGCCGGCCTCGTCGTGATGTTCATGCAGGCCGGGTTCGCGTTCCTCGAGATCGGCTTCTCGCGCGGCAAGAACGCCGGAACGGTGGTCGCGAAGGTCCTCATGAACTTCTCGATCGCGGGCCTCGCGTACTGGGCCTGCGGCTTCGCGTTCGCGTTCGGCTCGGGCGACATCATCGGTCACACCGGGTTCTTCCTGCACAACTTCGGCGACCCGCAGACGGCCTTCCCGATCATGGGCCTGTCCGACGCGACCGTCGAGGCAAAGTGGTTCTTCCAGTTCGTCTTCTGCGCCGTCTCGCTGGCGATCGTGTGGGGCACCACGCTCGAGCGCATCAAGTTCGGCGTCTACGCCATCTACGCCGTGATCTTCGCGGCGCTGATCTACCCGATCGGCTCGCACTGGGTCTTCGGCGGTGGCTGGCTCCAGAGCAACCTCGGCATGCAGGACTTCGCCGGCTCGACGGCCGTCCACCTGATCGGCGCCACCGGCGCGCTTGCGGTGCTGCTGCACCTCGGGCCGCGGCGCGGCAAGTACGGCCCCGACGGCAGACCGCGGCCGATCCCCGGCCACAACATGCCGCTGTTCGGGCTTTCGATCTTCATCCTCTGGTTCGGCTGGTTCGGCTTCAACCCGGGTTCGACGCTCAACGCGCTCGACGGCCGCTTCACCGAAGTCGTCGTCACGACCCAGCTCGCGGCCTGCGCCGGCGTGCTGATGGCGATCGTGACCGGCCGCATTCTGATGAAGACGATCGACATCGGCATGGCGGGCAACGGCGCGATCGCCGCGCTCGTCGCGATCACGGCGCCCTCGGGCTACGTGGTGCCGTGGGCCGCGGTCGTGATCGGCGCGGTGGCCGGCGTGCTCGTGGTCGTCTCGGTCCTCGCGATCGACAAGAAGCTCGACGACCCGGTCGGCGCGCTGTCGGCGCACGGCATGGCCGGCATCTGGGGCACGCTCGCGTGCGGCCTCTTCACCAACCCGGACCTCGCCAGATACAACGCGGTCGGTCAGGCGGGCCTCGTCTACAACGGCTCGTTCCACCAGCTCGGCGTCCAGGCGCTCGGCGTGGCGGTCGTGTTCGCGTTCGTGTTCGTGACGAGCTACCTCGTCTTCGGGGCGATCAAGGCCACGTACGGCCTGCGCGTCAGCGCTGAGGAGGAGGACGCCGGCCTCGACATCTCCGAGCACGGCATGTATGGCTACCCGGAGCAGTTCATCCCGGCTCCGGAGCTGATCGGCGTCGGTCCCGTCCAGTCCCCGGCGGGCGTCGCGGCGTCGGCCGGCATGAAGCCGTCGGAGGTGCCGGCATGAAGCTCGTCATCGCATACATCCGCCACGAGGCGTTCGAGCCGATCCGCCAGGAGCTGCTCGAGCTCGGCTTCCCCTCGATGTCGATCATCGAGGTCAAGGGGTCGGGGCGCCAGAAGGGCATCACGGAGCAGTACCGCGGCTCGTCGATGACGAACTACCTGCGGCCGAAGATCAAGATCGAGTGCGTGGTCGCCGCCGGCGATGTGCAGACGATCGTCGACACGATCCTGCGCCACGCGCGGACCGGGTCGATCGGCGACGGCAAGGTGTTCGTGATCCCCGTCGAGCAGGCCTACCGCATCCGCACCGGCGAGTCCGGCGAGGAGACGTTGCAGGCCCATCCCGACGCCGCGGCGGCGGTCTGAGCCTGGTGGTCTAGGCGGCGGCGGTCTGGCGGCCGCCGCCGCGCCCGTCTCGGCTCCGGCGTCGTAATGACGGGCGGCGCCGGTTCCGTGCACCGTGAGGGCTCGTGGTCTTTGCACCACGGGCCCTCGCGCGTTGGGTGAGTCCTTTGTCGCACCCTACGTAGTGCCCTACACTGAGGGCATGCGTAAGACGAGCGTCTACCTCGACGATCAGCAAGCCGAGTATCTCGCTGCGCTCGCACGGGAGGCCGGTCGACCGCAGGCCGAGATCCTGCGGGAGGCGATTGCCGCCTATCGACTGCCGTCCGCGCACGACCGCAGCTTTGCGCTCGCCACTGGCTTTCGTCGCGTCGACGACGGCCCGCGGCCGATCTCGGAGATTCCCGAGCACGAGCTGCTGGACGGCTTCGGCACTTGACGCTGCTGATCGACACGGCCCCGCTCGTCGCGCTCGCCGATGCCGCCGAACCACGCCGCGACGCAATCCTCGCGGCGATTCGTGACGAGCCCGGATCGCTCGTCATCCCGGCTCCCACGACCGCAGAGATCGACTACCTGCTCGGCCAACGGCTCGGAGATCCGGCTCGACGAGCGTTCCTGGTAGATCTCGCCGCAGGCCGCTTCACTGTCGCGAACCTCGAACGTGACGACTACGCGACGGTCGCCGACATCGACGTTCGTTACGCCGATCTCAGACTTGGCCTCGCCGATTGCGCGCTCGTCGTACTCGCGCACCGTTACGAAACGGTGCGACTGCTCACGTTCGACGAGCGGCACTTCCGCGCAGTCGCCCCGCTCGGCGGCGGCAGCTTCACGCTGCTGCCTGCCGACCGGTAGCGCTCGGTAACGAGGGACGTCGCCCCACGCGGCAAGCTACTGCGCGACCTCGACGATTCTGCCGTCGGGCGTGACGTGCACGGTCGGCGGCTTGCCGTTCACGACCACCTCGAACTTCCCGAGGGCGGCGCCGCCGCCGGCGAGGCGCAGCGGGGAGCGGCCGGTGGTCGAGCCGGTCAGGCTGTAGCGCAACGTGTATCTGCCGGCTCTCACCGGCACGACCGACCACGTGAACGAGCGCGTCTTGTGCGGCGCGATCGCGCCGAGCGTCCACGTGTTCGCGTAGGCGCTGTCGCCGCTGACAGGGCCGTCGTCGACGATCCACACCGGCCGCGAGTGCGAGGCGAGGCCCTTGCCCTCGAGCTCGGAGCCGAACGCCGTCACCGTCGCGCCGTGGGGGCCGCTGCCGGTCGCGATCGTGGCGGCGATGTTGGGAATCGTGCGGTTGCCCTCGTTCGTGACGTCGAGCCGCAGTTGCACATGCTCGGCGAGCAGCTGTCTCGAGGGGAACGATCTGACCGGGATCGAGACCGTGTACGTCATCGACCGCTCGGTCGGCCGATCCGAGCCGCCGCAACCCCCGAGCGCCAGCGCGACAGCCATGGCGGCCGCCGTGGCGCCTCGGACGATGGGTCTCCTGCCGGGCACGGCGGCGCGAACATAGCACGGCCCGCGCGAGGGTCCGCCGGTTAAGGAACAGGCGCTCCGAGCCGATGGCATCGGTATATAGACCTGCGTGTTCCCTTCACAGAAGCTCAACGGTTCACGTTTGGCACACGCAACTTTGGTGCCATACCCTGTCCATTCGGGAGCGCCATTCGGGGCGCCTTCCGTGGATGTCCCACAGGAGGACTGAGGAGATGGTCCGAGCAGTCGCCGATCGAGCGTTCTTGCCGACTCGTGGCGTGCTCGAGGAGATCGGCGACATGGTCATCCTCACGGGCAAGACGGTGGTCTCGGCGTTGCGACCGCCGTACCCGTACGGAGGCGAGTTCGTCTCGCAGTTCCTGTTCGCGCTGAAGCTGTGCTGGTTCCCGCTGCTGGTGACGACGCTCGTCGCCTCCTATGCGGCGCCGGGGCTGCAGGCGGCGAACTTCCTGATCCTGTTCGGTGCGCTCGACCGCATGGGCGGCTTCTTCGTGCTCGCGGTGATCCGCGAGTTCGCGCCGATCTTCTGCGGGATCATCGTCGCCGGCGTCGCCGGCACCGCGATCTGCGCGGACCTCGGCGCGCGCAAGATCCGCGAGGAGCTCGACGCGCTGCAGGTGCTCGGCGTCGACCCGGTCAAGAACCTCGTGGTGCCGCGCTTCCTCGCGCTGATGCTCGTGACCGGCCTGTTCGACGTGTTCGCGATCTTCGCGGGACTCGCCGGCGGCCTGCTCGCCAACGCCGTCAACGGCGGCGCCAGCGGCCACTTCTTCGCGACGTTCCTCGCCAACGCGAACACGACGGACCTGTGGGGCTCGGTGCTCAAGTGCACGCTCTACGGGGCCGTCACGTCGATCGTCTGCTGTTACAAGGGCATGACCGCCTCGGGCGGCGCGGAGGGGGTCGGGCGTGCGGTCAACCAGGCGGTCGTCATGACGTTCCTGCTGATCGCCGCGACCGACTACGTCTTCACGCAGACGCTGCTCGCCACCCACCCCGAGATCAACATCATCCGCTGATGCCCGTCCCCGCCGACAGGAGAACGACGTGACCCCCGCGGATCGCGACCGGATCGAAGAAGAAGCGCGCACGGACCGGCTCGATGCGGACGGCTTCGTCGACGGCGAGCCGCCTCGCGACGCGATCGACCGCGACATCGACCCTGAGCCTCAACTTGAGCCTGAGGATTCGGTCGTCGACGACGACTCGCACGTCTCGGTCGTCTCCGAACCGGCGGCCACGGCAGCCGCTGGCGACGAGGACGAGTTCCAGTACCACACCGAAGCGCGCCACGCGGTCGAGGGCGTGGCCGACGCGATCCAGTTCATCGACGTCCACAAGGCGTTCGGCCGCAATCGCGTGCTGCGCGGTCTCAACCTCGGCATCCCCGAGGGCAAGATCTCGATGATCCTCGGCCCGTCGGGCACCGGCAAGTCGGTCTGCATCAAGCACATGGTCGGCCTGCTGTACCCCGACAGCGGCGACATCCTCGTGCACGGCGAGTCGGTCCCGAGCATGCCGGACGACGACCTGTTCGAAATGCGCAAGAAGTTCGGCGTGCTGTTCCAGGACGGTGCGCTGTTCGGCTCGATGAACCTCTACGACAACGTCGCCTTCCCGCTGCGCCAGCACACCGACAAGGGCGAGGACGAGATCCTCGAGATCGTCAGCCGCCGCCTCAACGAGGTCGGCCTCGGCGACTCCGGCGACAAGATGCCGAACGAGCTCTCCGGCGGGATGCGCAAGCGTGCCGGCTTCGCGCGCGCCCTCGTGCTGGACCCGGAGATCGTCCTGTTCGACGAGCCCGACTCCGGCCTCGACCCGGTCCGCACGGCGCTGCTGTGCGAGCTGATCAAGGAGGTCCACCAGGAGAACGGCGGCTCCTACGTCGTCATCACGCACGACATCATGAGCGCGCGCCGCGTGGCCGAGTTCATCGCCGTGCTGTGGCGCGGGCGCATCGTCGAGTCCGGGCCGGCCTCGGAGCTGTTCAACTCGCCGAACCCGTTCGTGCGGCAGTTCCTCTCGGGGGAGTCCGACGGCCCACTCGGGATGGAGTGACGCCTCGATGACGATCGCCCGCGGCGCCGTGCTCGGCGCGTTGCTTGCCGTGGTCGCCGTGGCCCTGACCCTCGTGCTCGGCAACGGCGGCAGCAGCGAGTACAAGCTGATCTTTCAGAACGCGGGCCAGCTCGTGAAGGGCGACGACGTGCAGATCGGCGGGCGGCGCATCGGCGGGGTGAAGGACATCCTGCTGACCGATGACAACCAGGCCGAGGTCGTCGTCAGCGTCGAGGCGCCCTACGCCCCGCTGCACGAGGGCACGACCGCGACGATCCGCCTGACCTCGCTCTCCGGCGTCGCGAACCGCTACATCGCGCTCTCGCCGGGCCCCAACAACGCGCCCGCGATCAAGGACGGCGGCCAGCTCGGCGTCGAGAAGACGACGTCGGTCGTGGATCTCGACCAGCTGTTCAACACGCTCGACCCGAGAACGCGCAGAGGCCTGCAGCAGTTCTTCCATGGTCAGGCGGTCCAGTACGAGGGCCAGGGCAGAAACGTCAACCTCTCGGCCAGATACTTCAACCCGTTCCTGTCGACGACCGACCAGCTCGTCAAGGAGATCGCGCGCGACCAGCAGACGCTGCAGCGCGCGATCGTCGCGGGCGCGAGCGTCACCGGCGCCGTTGCGCAGCGGGCGCCCGAGCTGACGTCGCTGATCACGAACCTCAACGGGATGATGGGCGCGATCGCGAGTCAGAACGCCTCGCTCTCGCAGGCGCTCGCGGTCCTGCCGGACACGCTGCGCCAGGGCAACTCGACGTTCGTCGACCTGCGCGCGACGCTCGACGACCTCGATCCGCTGCTCGCCGCCTCGAGACCGGCCGCGGCCGTGCTGCCGAGATTCTTCCGCGAGTTCACGCCGCTCGTGAACGCGTCGGTGCCGACGTTCCAGCAGCTCAGCGCGATCGTGCACAAGCCGGGGGCGTTCAACGACGCCACCGACGCGGTGCAGCACCTGCCGCAGCTGCAGCGGATCGGCAGCCAGGCGTTCAGAAGCTCGATCACGGCGATGCGCCGCGGCCAGCCGGTCATCGACTTCCTGCGGCCCTACTCGCCCGACCTCGTCGGCTGGTTCCGCGACTTCGGCCAGTCGGCGGCGAACTACGACGCGAACGGGCACTACGCGCGCACCATGCCGATCCTCGGCATCTTCAGATACGTGGCGAACAGCTCTGGCGGCTCGCTGGAGCCGGTGCCGCCGAACCAGCGTCTGTCTGGCCTGCAAAGCGGCTTCACGCGCCGCTGCCCCGGCGCCGCCAGTCAGCCGCGCCCCGACGGCTCGAACCCGTACGCGCCCGCCGGCTTCGACTGCAACCCCTCGGACGTGCTGCCCGGCCCATGATCTCCAGAGCGTCCTCGTCGACGAAGCGCGCGCTGGCCGGCGGCCTGCTGCTGGCGGCTGCGCTGATCGTGCTCGTGCTCGGGACGGGCGCCACCGGCGGCGACGGCGGAGGCGATTACAAGGTGCGCGCGATCTTCGACAGCGCGAGCTTCCTCGTGCCCGGGGAGGACGTGAAGATCGCGGGCGTCAAGGTCGGCGCGATCGAGTCGCTCGACGTGACGCGGCAGAACAAGGCCGCGATCGTGCTGCGGATCGACGACCCGGCCTACAAGGACTTCAAGCAGGACGCGTTCTGCACGATCAGACTGCAGTCGCTGATCGGCGAGAAGTTCGTCGCGTGCATCCCGACGCAGCCCAAGAGCGGCAACAGCGAGCCGGCGCCCAGCCTGAGAAAGATCGAGCACGGCGACGGCAAGGGGCAGCACCTGCTGCCGGTGTCGAACACGTCGGCGCCCGTCGACCTCGACATGCTCAACAACATCATGCGGCTGCCGGAGCGCCAGCGCTTCGCGATCATCATCAACGAGCTCGGCGTGGGGCTGGCGGGCAACGGCAGACAGCTCAACGCGGTGATCCGGCGCGCGGACCCGACGCTCTACCAGCTCGACAGAGTCCTCGCGATCCTCGCCTCGCAGAACAGAG
>JACZCZ010308054.1_pt1 | contig 10684 bp, 7 predicted proteins | sample 8641811 | NCBI WGS metagenome assembly JACZCZ01 (sample SAMN15324610, study PRJNA640507) | soil metagenome | isolation source: intercropping peanut in the first line | place: China: Luxin town, Laibin City, Guangxi Province | collected 2019-07-25 | depth 10cm m | reverse complement strand
GGCGATCCGAACGAGATCCCGACCAAGGACAAGAAGTACATCTGGATCGACACCTATGCGCGCTGGCGGATCAAAGATCCGATCGCGTTCTACGAACGCTTGCGCGACGAGATCAGCGCACAATCGCGCATCAACGACATCATCGATGGCGAAGTGCGCAACGTGATCGCCAACCACAACCTGATCGAGATCGTGCGGCAGAGCAATCGCGCGTTGACGCTCGGTGAAGACGAGGACGAAGGACAGGTCGATAGCAGCGAATTCATCCCGACGTTGGGGCGCGAGAAGCTGACGCGTATCGTCGTCGAGAAGGCTTCAGCGATCATCTCCGAGTACGGCATCGAGCTCGCTGACATTCAGATCAAGCGCATCAACTACATCGCCACCGTTCAGCAAAAGGTATTCGAGCGCATGATCTCGGAACGCAAGCGCATCGCCGAACGCTACCGTTCCGAAGGGCAAGGCAAGGCCGCCGAGATCATGGGCAAGATCGATCGCGAGCTGCGAACGATTCAGTCCGAGGCGTATCGCAAAGCCGAAGAGGTGCGCGGGCGCGCCGATGCACGTGCCACTGCGATCTACGCTGAGGCGTACAACCGCGACCCGGAGTTCTACGAGTTCGTGAAGACGATGGAGGCCTACAAGACCATCATCGACGGCAACACAGACCTGGTGCTGTCGACCGACGCCCAACTGCTGCGCTATTTGGACCAACAGTAGACGCGAGGAACGCCGCTCAACCCTTCGGAACGGGTGGCGGCGCGACGACAGCGATGAACTGGGATTGCAGCTCTTCCGCTTCGTAGTCGAGCGTGAGATCGCTGTATTCCTCGGGTTGCATGCCGAGCGCCTTCGCCACGCTCTGCAGGTACGCGTCTTCCTCAAGATCGAGCTCGTCATCGGCCATCGTGACGCGCGCGATGAGCTCAAGGAGCTGGCGCTTGGTCACCAGAGGGTCGGCGTTGAACTGCGTCGCAGCCTGCTTCACATCGAGCTTTGCTTTGGCGAACGTGCTGAAGCGCGCTTCGGCCGCCGCCAACAAGCCGGCATCCGTGGTGAGCTGACGCAGGAGCTGACGCACTGCGTTGGTTTCCTGGCCCGCCAAGCGGGTGTCAGCGTGCGCTGCTCCCAACAACAAGTCCGTCACTACGCCCAGGCGCTGGTTGTCTGCCGACATCGTGTCCTCGTCCTCTGTCAGGTTTCGACTTTGTTCGCGGGACCTTGGTCGCAGGCGACGGGATGGGCAGCTCTTGCGTGAGCGGCTTCAGGTCGACCACGACATCCCCAGATTGGGGCGACACGCGAACGAGCTGTGGATGATAGCCGCTGCGTCTAAGCAGGTACAGCGCCGGATAGGCAGGGCGCGAGACACGCGCGGGCGTGTTGGCAATGACGGCACCACGAAACACGATCTCGGCGCCCTCTGGTGCGCTGGCGACCGCAATCGTTGGACCGGACGCGACGACGCGCGCAAGTGGTGCCGGTTGTTGGTGGGCCGCGGCGGGCCGGCTGGCCGCCAACGGGGCTGAGACAGGACGCACCGCGATGAAAGAAATCGGGCCGAGCGCGGATCCAGCCCAGACCCCGATCGCAGCGCCCACCAGCAACAGGACGGCACCGGGCCACAGCCATGGCTGACGTCGATTCAACATCTCGGGCGCGGTCGCGGGCACATGTGCAGACGACGGGAGCGAGATGGGCTCACGCACCAACGGGCGGATGCCGGACTCGTCCTGGGTGCGTCCCTGCTCTACTTCGCGTTGGCGCCGACGCGCACGCTCCAACCGTCGCTTGAGATCCGAAGCAGAGTAGGAAGCCATCGGCCGAGGGCTAGCCCCGCACCGTATGTCACGTCAATGCGACCGGCGCGCTTTGCAGCGTAGCGACTCAGAACGTCCAGACCGCGGCTTCTTGAATCGTCCACGGGGTGCCGGCAAAAGAGTCGATGGCCGTGACGCGAATCCGATCGGAGACCGTGCCGCGCGGGAACACCACACGAAAGACGAACGCGCGCGGGTGGAACACTTGGTCGCGGTAGATCTCGAGCTGGTCCCGTCGTTCGATGGTGACCCAGTTGCCGTCCGGTCCCGTGACCGCAAGCTCGTAAGCTGCAGGAAGATCGAACGGCGCCTCCGGGCTGGTGATGTCGAGCGCGGCCAGTGGCTGTGGGCTTGGCAATTGGATCTCGACGTGATCGCCCGCGACGATCGGGGTCGACGTGGACCAGCGGGTTGCATGGCGGTCGTCGAACGCGAGGTGCATGTCCTGAGGGTTGCGACTCGCCGTTCCCTTCAGGTTCCAGCGATGAACGGGTTTCGCGCCAGCCGGGAGCGCGGGCGTCTCCAGCAGCTTGGGTGGCGGACCCGGCGGGGGCTTGATCCGATACACGAAGTCGAGGCCGTCGTTGAACTCGCGCGTATACGAATCCGGCTGCGCATCGAGGTCCATGATCATCTTGGGACCAACCCCGGGCGCCATGTCGGCAGCGTGGATCACCACGTGCTCGACGCCGAGCAGAGTCAGCAAACGCTTCGCGCCCGCGGTCGGGAACTCGCTCGTGACGCGATGGAACAGATGTGTGATCGGCGGGATCCAGCTCGACTTGCCGTTGATCGTGCGGTGCCGGTGGTAGACAGTCAGGTAGTTGTGCATGGCGAGCCCCACGTTGCCGCGGAACCGGCGCATGCCGGTGTGGGTCGGCAGCACAGCCAGCGGCTTGTCGCTCGGATGCTTCTCGAGCCAGCGATACGCCGGCGAAACGGTCTTGCCAGCGGGCACCGCCAGCAGGCGCATCGGCACGCAGGCAATTTCCAACATCAGCACGGCGCTCAAGCCGATCGTCACAAGGAGCCGGCGGCGCGACCAACGCTCCAGAACCAACGCCGCGCCATAACCGCCGACGATCGCAACCATCATCATCACCACGATCGCTTGGCGGCTGACTTTGCGGATGCCGTTGAAGCCAGGAACGTAGTTGTGAAGGTAGTAGTAGAGGCCGCGCATCGACGCGCCGTTCACGTTGAGCGGTTCGAGCCCGAGGAACAGGACCAACGACAGCGCGAGCAACACCAAGTAGAGCGTCAGCGGATCACCAAACACGCGCGGTTGACCGTGTGTGCCCCAACGAAAATACGCCACGCCCAGGGCGATGACGGGCAGTCCACCGAGCGCGGAGCGGACGAGGATCGAGACTCCGATCGCCGCTGCCAGCGTGATCGCTGATACCGCCAGCATGCGCAGCACGTATTGACGTGATGCCCCTGGTCCGCCTTCGGCGTCGAGATCCTCGCGGCGTACGCGGGTCAACAACGGCGCGCCGATCGCGAGCAGCGCAAGCAGGCTCATGGTGAACGTGGGAAACGCCACTTCCTCATGCGCACCGGCGTCCTTGGACTCATGACGCAAGGGCGAAAGCAGGCGATTGTCAGTGTGAACATAGCCCAGGAACGAGAGCTCACCGTCGTAGCCGCGGGCGAACGATTCGCTGCGCTTGAGCGCAAAGGCGTCACGGGTGGCGAAGTACGGCCAGATCATTGCAGCCAGCAGCGCGGCGCAGACCACGCCCGACAACGCAGTGCCGAACCAGAAGCGCAGCTCGCGTCGGTGGTGACGCAGCGCGAGCCACAGCGTGAGCACTGCCAACAGCGGCAGCATGAACATCGCGTAGTAGAGGCACGTGCCGACCTGCATCGCGTAGCACAGCGCGAACATCAGGCTGTAGCGCACGCGTCCGCGCTCCAACGCGAGATGCAGACACAGCAACGACAGCGGAATCCACGCTGTCGCCACCAACTGGATGCGGCCGATCTCGAAGGTCGCGTACGGACAGAACGCAAACGCGAGGCCGCTCAAAAATGCTGCGCCTCGACTTCCGCTCAAGTGCGTCACGAGTAGGAACGCGCCATAGCCAGCCAGCGCCAGCGAGAGGATCAGGACCTGGTTGTAGGCCAACAGCGGGTTGCCAGAGACCAAGTAGAACGGCGCGTAGAGCAACGACAGACCGAACAGGTTTTCGTTGAAGACGATGGTCTGGTTGATCGGCGCAAAGAAGAAGTTCTCGTAGGCACCGCCGGCCCCCTCGCCCATCGCGTTGAGCACGCGCGTGGCAAGGATCATGGTGTTGGTATAGGCGTCGTGGTGCCATTTGGCGCCCAGGACGTGATCACCCATGTGCAAGCAAAGCGGCCACGTCATCGCGACGCTTGCGGCAACATAGGCCGCAAACACCCCGAGGTGCATCAGCGCCGTCTGCGTCAGCGACCGCGGGCTTTGACCTGGCGCGTGTGCGGGCTCCACAGAGGTTCCATTAAGGCAAGCGTTGGCGGCATTGGTCGCGGGCGGTCTTTTAGACTATAACGCCCGCGATTTCCACGCGGACGCTGGTTTTCCCGTCGGTTCGTCAGCGGGTCGGCACAGCGCCGATGTCACACAGGACACGTTCAACATGTCGCGAATGGTGCAATGCGTGAAGCTCGGCAAGGAGCTCCCCGGACTCGACAAGCCGCCCGTCAAAGGCGAGCTCGGTGAGCGGGTGTTCCAGAATGTCTCCAAGGAAGCTTGGAAGATGTGGATCGGTCACTCGACGATGCTGATCAACGAGTACCGACTCGAAGCGGGCACTCCGGAAGCCATGCGCATCTGGCTCACCGAGCTGGAGAAGTACTTCTTCGGTGAAGGGTCCAAGCTCCCTGACGAGTTCGTTCCGCCACCGAAAGAGTGAGAGCACGCTCACGGAATAGGAACGGGCACGCCGAAGCCGGTCAGCGCGCGATCCAGGTCTTCGCGGATGCACGACAGGCAATCCTGCTCGTGCGCCTCGCCGCAGCCGTACTTGGGTGAACGCGCCAAGCGTTCCAGGGTCGGCACCACGCGCTTGTCGTTCAGAGCGACCACCTCGGCCAGCGCAGTCTTCTTCGCCGGGCAACCACGGGCGGCCAGCAACGCGGCCACACGCGTCACGTAGGCAGGCAAGGTCGCCCCGGTTTGCGCCGCATGCTCCAACACGCGCTGCGCGGCCAGGTCTCGATCCTTGCGCCGGTCGCTTCCGAGCAACGCGTCGACGTCTTCCGCGATGGCAGGAGGAATGCTCTCTGTGACGAGCGGCGGCAATGCCACCGGAACCGCCTCCGGAGGACGTCGACCGATGGCGATGCCCAACGCGAGTGTGATCAACGTCGCTCCGATCAGACCGACGATCAGCAGGCCGAGCTTGCCGCGCGATCGCGGAGCCAGGTCCTCAGCGGCTGAAGCGTCCGTCTGCTCAGCACCGATGGCACTGTACCGATCGGCCACGACCGAGAGGGCCACCTGGCGCAACCGATCGCGCACCATGCCGGCGCGCTCCGGACGGTCGCCAACCGATCGTTGCAACAACTGTGCGACCACAGCCTCGAGCTCGGGCGGAATCGTCTCGTCACCGGTAGCTTCGCGCAGAGACAGAGGTGTCTCGCTGAGCTGTCGCTTCACCAAGTCGGTCAGCGCGGAGGCCTCCCACAAACGTCGACCCACCATGCTTTCCCACAGCACGACGCCGAGCGCGTAGAGGTCCGCGCGCGGATCGACCGGATCCCCGACCGCTTGCTCCGGAGACATGTAGCCAGGCGTGCCCACGATCGCGCCGATGCGCGTCAGCTTCTCGTCCGGCTTGGCCCCCTCGGGCGCCGCGCGGTCGTGCACGGGAACATGCGCGATACCGAAGTCGAGGATCTTCACCAGGTCGGTGCCGTCGTCGCGGCGTTGGATCAATACGTTGTCGGGCTTCAGGTCGCGATGAACGATCCCGGCTGCCGCTGCAGCCGACAGCGCATCAGCAATCTGCGCACCGATTTCAGCCGCCTTGGCCCACCCCAAGCGCCCGCGTTTCTGCAGCACTTCAGTCAGGCTGCGGCCACGCACCAACTGCATCACCAAGTACGCGCCGCCTTCGGCCAACGTCCCATAGTCGATCGCGCTCGCCACATGCGGGTGCTCGAACTGCGCGGCGGCCATCGCTTCCCGCGCAAAGCGCGCAGCAAGGTCACCATCGCCAGCGAACTGCGCACGGATCACCTTGAGCGCGACTTGCTTGTGCAGCTTGAGATGCTCCGCGACGTAGACCGCACCCATGCCACCTTCACCGAGCAGCTCTACGACACGATAGCGATCGTCGATGATCCGCCCGATCCAGCTCTCCTGGGCGACTGCCGGTGCCATGGCCGTCGACTCATCGACCGCGACGGTCGGCGCGAGATCGCGCTCGCTCTCGCCGTTGGGCCGCTCGGTCACGCTGCCCCCACGTGTCGCTGCGAAATCATGGCGGGCCACTATACGCTGGAATCCGTGCCTGATCGCAGCAGCGGCTTGAGGAAAGCGCGGGCCTGATCGCGCCCCGCGATGTCCGACGCAGCGGTCCAGGACATGTCCGCTTCCAAGCGGTAGCTCCCGACGTGACGATGCGGCGGATCGCCCCAGTCCTCAGGTGACAACATCGAGATGTAGCTGCGCCCGTCGATTCGCTCGTACAGGTGATAGACCTGGCCAGCGCGCTTTTGAAAGCGACAGGTGGCTCGGTGCAGCGCGGCGTCCACTTCTGCCTTTTCCAAGATCGCGCGCGCCTGTTCCTGCAGGGCACGAATCTGGCCCGCGATCAGCTCCAGCTTCGAGCCAACCACCTCGCTCAACATCGCATCCGCACGTTGGATTTCGCGCGCGATGTCGACGAGCTCGAACGCGGGCGCCAGACGACTGACTGGGTACGGCGAAGTGCTGTCCGGCCCGTGATGACGGCTGTCTTTGTCGTTGTCGCCCATGGAGCACGCACGCAGCGAGCACGTCGCGCGGGCGCAAGGCAGCCTAGCAGCGCCTCCTGCCAGCGGAAACCCGCTCCGTTTTTCGCGTGCTAGCGTCCTGCCCAATGACCGATCGAGATCACTTGCGTGCCCTGCTCGCGGCGCATGCACCGGCCGATGCCGAGGAGCTAGAGCACCGCGAGCGCATGTTGGCGCTGATCGACACTGGCGGTTGCTTCGCGCGCGACCACTTCGTTCCCGGGCACTTCACCGCCAGCGCATTCATCGTCTCTCCGGATCGGACGCAGCTGTTGCTGATCTTCCACAGCAAGCTCAAGCGTTGGTTGCAGCCGGGCGGACACGTGGAAGCCAGCGATCGCACGATCATCGACGCAGCGCGCCGCGAGGTGGCGGAGGAGGTCGGCCTGGTCGATGTGCCGCTCGCGCTGGATCGCATCTTCGACGTGGACATCCATACGATCCCGGCGCGCAAAGACGACCCCGCACATGCCCATTTTGACGTGCGCTTCGTGTTCGCCGCGCCTGACCTACGCTTCCGCGCTGGCGATGACGCGGTGACCGCACGATGGGTGGCTCTCGGAGACGTCCGCGAAGAGACTTCTGACCGTTCCGTGATGCGCGCGGTCGAGAAGCTCAAGGACTCGTAGCGATGGGATTCTTCGACGTGCACGCCCATCTCACGCACGCTTCGTTGTCATCGCGGATCGACGAGGTGCTCGCCAACGCGCAGCGCGCGAATGTCACCACAATCATCAGCAACGGGCTCAACCCAGACGACAACGAAGCGGTGCTGTCGTTGGCGGCGCGCTCAACTGCGGTGAAACCTGCGCTCGGCTTTTACCCAGTCGACACGGTGCTGACCGAGATGCGCGCCGCGGGCGTCGAATATCCACGACATGGCCGTGAAGCGTCAGCGGAAGAAGGTATCGCGTGGCTCGAGGCCAACGTGCAACGAGCGTTCGCGGTGGGAGAAATCGGGCTCGACGGATACTGGGTGCCCGAAGCGTTCTGGGAGCGACAAGAAACGGTGTTCCGTACGCTGGTGAAGCTCGCGATCGACGCTGACAAACCGATCATCATCCACACGCGCAAGCGCGAGCAACGCACGTTCGAGATCCTCCAAGAGCTCGGCGCGACACGCGTCGATTGGCACTGCTTCGGCGGCAAGGTGAAGCTCGCTCGACGCATCGCGGAGCATGGTCACTACCTATCGATTCCCGCCAACGCGCGTCGCTCAGAAAGCTTTACCCGCATGCTGGAGACTCTGCCGCGAGATCGACTGCTGCTCGAAACCGATTGCCCGTACCTGAGCCCCGACAAGGAACGCAAAAGCGAACCGGCCGACGTCGCCGACACCGCACGCTTCACCGCCGATCTCTGGGGCACGTCGCTCGACGCGGTGCAGCGACAAATGGAAGACAACTTCCGCGCCCTGTTCCGCGCCGACCCCTGACTGCGTTGCGTTGCCGTCTCGGCGTGCAGGATTTTGTCCTGAATGCGAGTGCGCCCGGAGCGCAGGCCCGAAGGAATACTGCGACGTATTTCGAGGGCCGGAGCGAGGACGTAAACCGCTGTCAGGGCAAAAGCCAAGCGCCGCCTATTGAGCCATTTGGCGGAGGACGTACTGCAGGATCCCGCCGTTGCGGTAGTAGATGACGTCTTGCGGCGTATCGAGGCGCGCGATCACTTCGAACGTCTTGTCGCCGGCCGTCACCTTCAACCGCTTGGCTGGCGCGAGCCCTTCGCTGATGCCGCTGATGGTGAGGACTTCCTCGCCGGTGAGACCCAGCGACTGGTGCGTCTCGCCTGGCAGGAACACCAGCGGGAGCACGCCCATGCCGACGAGGTTGGAACGGTGAATGCGCTCGAAGCTGCTGGCAATCACCGCGCGCACGCCAAGCAACATGGTGCCCTTGGCCGCCCAGTCACGCGACGATCCCGTTCCGTACTCGGTGCCCGCGATCACCACCAACGGTGTCTTCTCTGCACGGTACTTCTCGGCCGCGTCGAAGATCGACATCTGCGTGCCGTCCGGCAAATGACGTGTGACGCCACCTTCGGTGCCAGGCGCAAGCAGGTTCTTGAGACGGATGTTGGCGAACGTGCCGCGCATCATCACCTCGTGGTTGCCGCGACGGCTGCCGTAGGAGTTGAAGTCGCGTGCGTCGACTCCCTGCGCCTTCAAGTACGCGGCGGCCGGGCTCTTGCTGGAGATGTCACCTGCGGGCGAGATGTGATCGGTCGTGACCGAGTCGCCAAGCAGCGCCAGCACACGAGCGCCGGTGATGTCGGTCGGCGCAGCCGGCTCGCCCTTGCTCACCGCGTCGAAGAACGGCGGCTTGCGGATGTACGTGGACTTGTCGTCCCATTTGAACGTGCTGCCGGTGGGCACGTTGATCGCGCGCCAGTCTGCTGGGCCTTGCGCTGCGTTGGCGTAGCGGTCCGTGTACATCTTGCTCTGCAGTGAATCGCGAATCGCCTGTGTGATCTCCGCTTGTGATGGCCAGATGTCGCGCAAGTACACCGACTTGCCATCACTGCCCGTACCGAGCGGCTCGCGCTGCAGATCGATGTCCATCGTGCCGGCGATGGCATATGCAACGACCAAGGGTGGCGACGCCAAGTAGTTCGCGCGGACGTCTGGGCTGATGCGGCCTTCGAAGTTGCGGTTGCCGGAGAGCACGGACACCGCGACCAGATCGCCGTCCTTGATGCCCTTTGAGATCGATTCGTCCAGGGGCCCGGAGTTGCCGATGCACGTGGTGCAGCCGTAGCCCACCAAGTGGAAGTTGAGCTTCTGCAATGGCTCCATCAGCCCCGCTTGGCTCAGGTAGTCGGTGACGACCTGCGATCCGGGCGCGAGGCTGGTCTTCACCCATGGCTTCGACTTCAGGCCCTTGGCCACAGCTTTCTTCGCGAGCAGACCCGCCGCCATCAACACCGACGGATTGCTGGTGTTGGTGCAGCTCGTGATCGCCGCGATCACCACATCGCCATGGCCGAGCTTGAACGTCTCTCCGCCGTGATCTGCCGACGCCGTGCTCTCGATCGCGCCCAGGTTGTCTGGCTTGGCGTCGCTCTTGATCCACTCGTCGAGACGGTTGGCCGGGATGCTGCTGAGCTTGTCGCCGAGCAAACCGACGAGCGACTTGCGCCACACGCGCTTGGAATCGGTAAGGTTCACGCGATCCTGCGGACGCTTCGGGCCGGCGAGCGAAGGCACCACGGTGCCGAGGTCGAGCTCCAACATGTCGGTGAAGCGCGGGGTCGGCGTGCCCGTGACGCGGAACATGCCCTGCTCTTTGTAGTAACGCTCCACGAGCTGGACATCGGCCTCGCTGCGACCGGTAAAGCGCAGGTAGGAGAGCGTCTCGTCGTCGACCGGGAAGAAGCCCATGGTTGCGCCGTATTCAGGCGCCATGTTGGCGATCGTCGCGCGATCCGGCAGCGACAGGCCGTCCAGACCGTCGCCACAGAATTCGACGAACTTCTCGACGACACCCTTCTTGCGCAGCATCTGCACGACCGTCAGCACCAAATCGGTCGCGGTCACGCCTTCGCGCAACGTGCCGGTGAGCTTGAAGCCGATCACCTGCGGCAACAGCATCGACACCGATTGCCCGAGCATCGCTGCTTCTGCCTCGATGCCGCCGACGCCCCAACCCAGCACGCCGCAACCGTTGATCATCGTGGTGTGCGAGTCGGTGCCGACGAGGCTATCGGGATAGGCGATGGTCTCGTTGCCGCGCTTGGCCTTGAACACCACCGGCGCGAGGTACTCCAGGTTCACCTGGTGAACGATGCCGGTGCCGGGCGGCACGACGCGAAAGCCTTGAAACGCGGTCTGGCCCCACTTCAAGAACTGGTAGCGCTCTTGGTTGCGCTCGAACTCGAGC
>JACZCZ010091227.1_pt1 | contig 10693 bp, 6 predicted proteins | sample 8641811 | NCBI WGS metagenome assembly JACZCZ01 (sample SAMN15324610, study PRJNA640507) | soil metagenome | isolation source: intercropping peanut in the first line | place: China: Luxin town, Laibin City, Guangxi Province | collected 2019-07-25 | depth 10cm m | reverse complement strand
TCGCACGGCGTGTTGCTGTGGCTGCCGGGCTACTCGGGCTATGCCGTCGACGCAGAGGCGGGGCGCTGGCTACAAGATCGTTTTGCGCGCCGGCTTTGGCTGGCCGTGGAGCTCTTGAATGCCGGCAACGATCGGCGTCGCTTGCGAGATGCTCGAGCTCTCGGCCGCGAGCTTGGAGCGCCGTTGGTGGCAACCGGCAACGTGCACATGCACAGCCGCGAACGCCGGATGCTGCAAGACACGCTGACCGCCATCAAGCGGAAGGTGCCGATCGACGAGCTCGGCTTCGAGCTGCACTCCAATGCCGAGCGTTGCTTGCGGCCTATCGACGAGCTCGTGCGGCGTTATCCGGCCGAGCTGTTGCGCGAGTCGCTCGTGATCCTCGAGCGCATGAATTTTTCGCTGACGGAGCTGCGTTACGAGTATCCGTCGGAGCTCATCCCGCCGGGCGAGACGGCGGCGAGCTATTTGCGAGCGTTGACCGAGCGCGGTTGTCGTTGGCGCTGGCCGGCGGGGGAGTCGCCGAAGGTGCGAAGGCTCATCGAGCACGAGCTCGCGCTGATCGGAGAGCTGCGCTACGAGGCGTATTTCCTGACCGTTTACGACATCGTGTATGAAGCTCGCCGGCTCGGCATCTTGTGCCAAGGCAGAGGGTCGGCCGCGAACTCCGTGGTCTGTTTCTGTCTCGGCATCACGGAAGTCGATCCCGATCGCATGGAAACGCTCATGGAGCGTTTCATCTCGAAAGAACGCGACGAGCCTCCGGACATTGACGTGGATTTCGAGCACGAGCGGCGCGAGGAGATCATTCAATACATTTATCGCAAATACTCGCGGGAGCGAGCGGCGCTTGCGGCGACAGTCATTAGTTATCGCGGCCGCAGCGCTATCCGCGACGTCGGTAAGGCGCTCGGAGTCGAGGAGCTCAAAGTCAACGCGCTCTCGCGGTCGCTGCAATGGTGGGAAAGCGGCGCCATCGACGAGCAACGGATCCGCGAAACGGGGCTCGACCCCAAGAGCCCCAAAGTGCGGCGTTGGATTGCCCTCGCAGAGTCGCTGCTCGGATTCCCTCGTCATCTTTCGCAGCACGTCGGCGGCTTCGTCATCGCCGAACGGCCCATCCACGAGCTTGTGCCGATCGAGAATGCCGCGATGCCGGAGCGCACCGTCATTCAATGGGACAAGGACGATCTCGAGGAGCTCGGGCTCATGAAAGTCGACGTGCTGGGGCTCGGCATGCTGAGCGCCATCCGGCGCAGCTTCGAGCTCATCGAGCGATTTTCCGGCGAGCATTTCACCATCGCTACGGTGAAGTCCGAAGACGAAGCCACGTACGAAATGATCCGGCGCGCCGACACGATGGGCGTTTTTCAGATCGAGTCGCGCGCGCAGATGGCCATGCTGCCGCGCTTACAGCCGAAGGAGTTTTACGACCTCGTGATCGAGGTGGCTATCGTGCGGCCGGGGCCGATTCAAGGCGATATGGTGCATCCGTATTTGCGCCGCCGCTCGGGTCAGGAGGCAGTGACCTATCCAAGTAAGGAGGTCGAGCATGTCCTGAAACGGACGCTCGGCGTGCCGATCTTTCAGGAGCAGGTCATGCAGCTCGCGATCGTCGCGGCCGGCTTCACGGCGGGCGAGGCCGATGAGCTTCGCCGTGCCATGGCCGCGTGGCGGCGCAACGGCGATCTGGAAAAGTTCGAGCAAAAGCTCATCAACGGCATGCTCGAGCGCGACTATCCCGAGGAATTCGCGCAGCGCCTGTTCAGCCAGATCAAGGGGTTCGGCGAATACGGCTTCCCCGAAAGTCATTCGGCCAGCTTCGCGCTCTTGGTGTACGTCTCGGCTTGGCTCAAATGTCATCGGCCGGCGGCGTTTTGTTGCGCGTTGCTCAACAGTCAGCCGATGGGGTTCTACGCACCGCAGCAACTCGTTCGCTCGGCGCGAGATCATGGCGTCGAGGTGCGCGTTGTCGACGTCAACGAAAGCGATTGGGATTGCACGCTCGAACGCCGCGAGGACGGCAGCGCGGCCGTTCGCTTAGGCTTCCTGCTCGTGAAGGGCCTCGCGAAGGATTCGGCCGCGCGCTTGCTCGAGGCGCGTGCGATTGCGCGCTTCACCGGAGTGCAAGACGTGGCCGAGCGAGCACGGCTCAATGCCAAGGATTTAGGGGCGCTCGCTTCCGCGGGAGCGCTGCGGACGCTCGCGAGCCACCGTCATCTCGCGCGCTGGGAGGTGGCCGGCGTCGAGCAGCCCTTGGGTTTGCTCGACCGCGTTCGTTTTAGAGAGGCTGCCCCGATTCTGCGGCGGCCGACCGAAGGCGAGGACATCGCGGCGGACTATCGTCATCTCGGCGTCAGTCTCGGCCGTCATCCGTTGACGTTATTGCGGGCCCGTCTCCACGCGGCCGGCATCAGCTCGGCGCGCGAAGTGGCCGAGTTGAATGCCGGAATGCGGGTTCGGGCCGCGGGGCTCGTCATTACTCGGCAGCGGCCGTCCAGCGCAGCGGGGGTTACCTTCGTGACGCTCGAGGACGAGACGGGCTATTTGAATCTCGTCGTGTGGGAGCGGCTCGCGCAGCGAGCCAGGCGAGCGCTGCTCGGCGCGATGTTGCTCGGGGTGGACGGCATCGTGCAGAAAGAGAGCGGAGTGTTACACGTGATTGCCGAGCGGCTGGTCGATCACAGTGAGCTGTTGGGCAAGCTCGTCACGCGGTCGCGCGACTTTCACTAGCGGCGAACGCCGTCAAATCTCGTAATCGTCGAAATCCTCGAGGTCGCGCTTCGCGCGTTTCCTCTCCATGAGCTCTTCGAGCCGCCGCTTCGCAGCCTGCTCACCGCCCGCACGCGTCACGCCGTCGACCTCGAGCTCGTGAATGAGCTCCTCGACGTTGATCTCGACCGAAGCATCGCCGACGTTATCGGATTCCGCCGCTTCGGCCTCTTCGTCTTCGGATTCTTCTTCTTCCTCTTCTTCGATTTCTTCTTCTTTTTTCTTGTCCGACTCTTTTAGCTTCATTCTCCCTCCGTCGGAGTCGGTGGATGTGGTGAGTCGCAGTCGGCGCTTTATAAACCCGCCTCAAATGGTTGGCAATACCCCCGAAAACCCTTTTGTGATCGGGCGCACAACGTGCGCGCAACACTCAGCGAATGAGCTGATTGATCTCGAAGATCGGAAGCAGTATCGCCATGACGATGGCGAGCACGACGAGCCCCATGATGACGATCAGCAGCGGCTCGAGGACGCTCAGCATCGTCGCGAGCAAGCTGTCCATCTCGCTTTCTTGATGGTTGGCAGCGCGCTCGAGCATGTTATCGAGCTCGCCGCTGGCTTCGCCGCTCGAGATCAAGTGGATGCTCATCGCGGGGAATAGCTTCGATTGGCTCAGCGAGCGCCCGATTGCACCACCTTCGCGCACGCGCACGGCCGCATCCTCGACCGCTGCGCGCATCGGCAGGTTGGCGACGACCGAGGCGCTGATCCGTAGCGCCTCCAACGCGGGCACGCCGCTCGCGGTGAGGATGCTGAGCGTGCGCGTGAAGCGAGCGGTGTTCAGACCGCGCGTCACGCGGCCGATGAGCGGCGCCCGCAACAGCCAAAGATGCACGCGACGCCGGACCGGCTCCTGCTTGAGCAACCGCCTGACCAAGAACATGGCGCCTGCCACCCCCGCCAAAATCAGGAACCACCAGTTCTGCACGAAGGTCGACAGCGCGATCAGCGCGCGCGTCATGAGCGGCAGCTGTTGGCCTGTCGTCTCGAACACTCCGACGACCTTGGGCACGACGAAGATCAGCATGACCGTAATGATCAGCGTCGCGATGACCGTCAGTAGAATGGGGTAAACCATGGCCTGCGTGACTTTTTGGCGCAGGCCGTGGCGCGACTCCGTATAGTCCGCGAGGCGCTCCAACACCGAGTCGAGCTGGCCCGCCTGCTCGCCGGCCATGACGGTCGCCCGATAAACGGTCGGGAAGGCGTGCGGAAACTCGTCGAGACCCGATGCCAACGTGTGGCCTTCCACGACCTTGGCACGGACGCCGAGCACGATGCTCTTCAGCCGCGGCTTCTCGGTGTGCTCGCTGACGGCCTGCAGAGCCTCGTCGAGCGGAAGCCCGGCCTTTACCAGCGTCGCGAGCTGGCGCGTGAGCAGCGCGAGGTCGAGCCCCGAGATGCCCTTGAAGAACGAGAAGCCGCTACGCTGCGCCTTACGCTCGCGCGCCTCGACCTCTGCGACCTCGACCGGCAAAAGTTGCCGGTCGCGCAAGAGCTGACGCACGTGTCGCGGTGTGTCGCCCTCGAGAACGCCCCGGTGCTCCTTGCCGCCGGGGTCGACGGCGACGTACTGGTACGCGCCCATCAATCGCCCCGCGTGACTCGGAGCACCTCTTCCAACGTGGTTTCACCCGCCAGGACCTTATTGATGCCGTCCTCGCGGATGCTCGGCGTCAGCGTGCGCGCATAGCGCTCGAGCTCGTGCTCGCCGGCGCCGTCATGGATCATCGTGCGCATCGTGTTGTCGACCTTGACGAGCTCGTAGATTCCCGTGCGCCCCTGGTAGCCTTGCTCGGCTGCCGGAGCGCGGTACAGCGTGGGCGGGTCGGCGGGGTCGACCCCGAGGAGCCGGCATTCATACTCGGTGGCGCGATATGCCACGCGGGTCGCTGGGTCGAGCACGCGCACGAGGCGTTGCGCCAGCACGCCGATCAAGCTCGACGACAGGAGAAACGGTTCCACGCCCATGTCGCGCAGACGCGTCACGGCGCCGACGGCGGTGTTCGTGTGCAGCGTCGACATCACGAGGTGACCCGTCAAGCTCGCCTGAACTGCGATCTCCGCGGTCTCGAGGTCGCGGATCTCGCCGACCATCACGACGTCGGGGTCCTGGCGCAGGATCGCCCGCAGGCCGCGTGCGAACGTCATGTCGACTTTGGTGTTGACCTGCGTCTGGCCGATGCCGTCGATGTGGTATTCGATCGGATCCTCGACCGTTAGGATGTTGCGCGTGAGGTCGTTGATGCGCTCGAGTGCGGCGTACAGCGTCGTCGATTTGCCCGAGCCGGTCGGCCCCGTGACGAGCAAAATGCCGTGCGGACGGTGCACGAGCTCGTCCATGGCCGATTGGTCGCTGTCCGACATGCCGAGATGCGAGAGCGTCAGCCGGCCGGCCTGCTTGTCGAGCAGGCGCATGACGACGCGCTCGCCGTGGCCCGACGGAATCGTCGATACGCGGACGTCCACGGCGCGGCCTGCAATGCGCAGCGAGATGCGGCCGTCTTGCGGCAAGCGCTTCTCGGCGATGTCGAGCTTCGACATGACCTTGACGCGCGATACCACGAGCGGAGCGACGGCGCGCTTCGACTGCAGCACCTCGCGCAGCACGCCGTCGATGCGGAACCGCACCGTCATGCGGTTTTCGTACGGCTCGATATGAATATCCGAGGCGTTGTCCTTGACGGCCTGCGTCAACAACGCGTTGATCAGCCGAATGATCGGCGCTTCGTCGTCGCTATCGATGAGGTCCGACGGCTCCGGTAGCTGTTGTGCCACGGCCAACAGATCGGTGTCGTCGTTCAGGCCCTCGACCATCGTCATCGCGGCGCCACTTTCGTAGGCGGCCTGCAGGCGCGCGTCGAACGTCTCCGCGTCGACTTCCGTGAACAGCACGGGAATACCGGCGAAGCGTCGTACTTCCGCGATGCTCTGCGCCGCGGCGCCGGTCCGGTAGATGGCGTGCGCAGTTCCGTCCCGCACGTCCTGGATCAGCACCCCGTGCCGCTTCGCAAACGCGAAGGGCAGGGTGCGGTGGCTCGGTGCTGCGTCGGCCGCCGGCGTTGCCGCAGGCGCGCTAGCGGGGTTCGCGGCCATCGGGCGGTGCGGCGTTCGGCAGGACGATTTCCGGCTCGCTCTGCGATTCGGGAAACGGGGGCAGCTGCGGCCGGTCTTGGTCGCGCATCAGACGCACGGGATCGTCGGCCATCTGCCGTTGCAAGTCTTGAATGTAGCGATACTTGGCATTCGTCTGGAAGCGCGCGTCGGCCGCGTTCCGCAAGATCGTGGGGCGGATGAAGACCACGAGATTGGTCTTGCTGCGGTCGGTCTTCCGCGAGCGAAACAGCCAACCGAGGCCCGGGATACGGCCCAGGCCCGGCACGCGCCGGTCCGTCTCGCGCAGCGAGTCGTCGATGAGCCCGCCGAGGACGAGAATCTCCCCGTCGTTCACGAATACGTGGGTGGTAATCGTGCGCGTGTTCGTAATCAGGTCCGCAGCTCCCGCCACGCCCGCGCTCAGGCTCGAGGTCTCCTGCTCGATGTCGAGCTTCACGCCGCTGCCTTCGTTGATCTGCGGCGTGATCTTGAGGCTGGTGCCGACTTCTTCGCGCTGGATGGTCTGGAACGGGTTGACGGAGCCCTGGTTGGCGCCCGTGTTCGTGAATTGCCCGGTCAAGAACGGCACTTCCTGACCGACGCGAATTTCCGCCTCCTCGTTGTCGAGTGTCACGACATGCGGAGTCGAGACGATGTTCGTCTCGCCGTCGCCGCGCAATGCGTTCAGCAGCGCCGCCCAGCTCGTGCCGGAGTCCGTGATCTTGCCGACACCGATCGTGATGCCTTCCGCGAGAGCGCTCAAGCCGCTCGCATTGCCCGAGGATGCGCCGGCCAAGCCAATGATGCCGCCGCCGCCGGCGTTGCTGAAGTTCGTCAGGCCCAGGACCTCATCCTCGTTGTCGCCGGCCGAGAGCCACGTGACGCCGAGCTGCGCGGTCTTTTCCTCGCTGAGCTCCACGATGATCGCGTCGACTTGGACTTGCAGGCGCGGAATGTCGATCTGGTTGACGATGGCCAGCATGTCCTGGCGAACGCGCTCCGGCGCGTTGATGACGAGCGCGTTCGTGCCGGGGTCGGCCCAAATCGTCACGGGGCCGGACGTGGCGGGGCTTGCGCCTTCGGCCGGTGCGGCCGGCGCGCTGCCGCTGCCGCCGAACTGCGCCTGCAGCTTCGTCGCGAGATCCTCGGCGTCCGCGTAATTGAGGTACCGCACGAGCGTGTCGCCGCCCTCGGCCGACGGTGTGTCGAGGTGCGCGATCAGCGCCCGCATCTGCAGCTTGATCGTGCCGGAGCCGGCCAGCAGCACGCTGTTCGTTCGCGAGTCGGCGATGACTTGAATCGGCGGCGAGCCGCCCGCGGCTTGGGCCGCCTGGTTCAGCTGCCCCAACATGCGTACGACGTCGTCGGCAGCGGCGTTCTCGAGCGCGATGACTTCGACTTCCTGCGTGCCGGCCTGGTCCATGCGGCGGACGAGATCCATCATGCGCCGCATGTTTTGCGGCCGGTCGGCGACGATCAGAGCGTTCGAGGGCTGATGCGCGGCCAGATGTGCAGACTGCGGCAGCAACGGCCGCAGGATCGGCACGAGCTGTGCGGCACCGATGTTGTCGAGCACGATGGCCTGCGTCACGTAGTCGTTGCCGGAGCCGAAGCGCGCATTCGCGTCCGGCACGATCTGAATCGCGTTGCCGGAGTCGAGAGCCACGAAGCCGTGCACCTCGAGGGCGGACTCGAAGACGCGATAGAACGCCTCCGGGGTCATTGGGGCGTTCGACAGCACGGTGACCTGCGCGCGTACTCGCGGGTCGATGATGATGGGCCGCCCGATGACCTGCTGCACCTGCTCCGCGATCATGCGGATGTCGGCTTCGCGATAATTGGGTGTCAGCTGCGGCTGCTGTGCCAGAACCTGCGAAGCGCCAAAGCCGGCCAACAAAAAACCGTACCACGCGGCGTGACGCAGAAAGGCGCGCTGCGCGGGTCGCCGCGCGCTGCCGCGCGCGCCTGGGCGCGCCTTCGAGACCTTCACTCGCGGTTCTCCTGCAGATTCTGCAATTGGGTCGTGTCGATGACGATGACTTGCGGGACGCCGTCGCGCAGCACGGTCACGTTGGCTTGCGTCGATTCGCCGAGGGACTGAAACACCTGCAGGCCTTGGCTGGGATCGTCGAGCACGGTGCCGTTGATGTCCGTCACCACGTCTCCGGCTTGTAGGCCGAGCGCCTCGAACGTCGCACGATCGCGCCCCGGGTTCACGCGGAAGCCGACGACCTGACCCTCCTGGACGTGCGGGGCCAGGCGCACGATGTCCGTCAGCCGGGTCGCGTTCTCGGTGATCACTTCGCGCAGCGAGCTCGATGCCGGCTGGGGCGCCGCTTGGGGCAACGGCGAAACCATGCCCATGGTCGAGCCGGAGGACGGAAGCTCTTTCGGTAGCCGCAACGTCTCGAGCCGCCCGTTGCGGTTCAGCAGCACGCGGTCCGCGTACACGGAGTGCAGCGTGGCGCCATCGGCGTTGTCGAGGCTTTCGCCGACGTCATACGCTTTCTCGTCGCCGCGGCTGCTGGCGATGATGGCGCCTCCGTTGGTGTCCGCCTCCTTGGCGAGGATACCTTTGAGCGTGAGGCTCAAGGTCGTGTCAGGTGCGTCGATGACGGCCGGTTCCGGCGTCGCGGGTTGCTCGGCGGCTTGACCGAACAGATGCGAACCCGTCAGCACGCCCAAGTCGGCGGCGGGTGCGGCGTTGCTCACGGTCACGGCGCGAGTCGGCGGTGCGGCGCTCGGTGTCGAGCCCGGGACGAGGGTCCAGGTCAAAGTGGCGAGCTGATAGGCGATGGCGATGACGAGTAGCGCGGTGACGCCCGGCGGCAGATACCGATTGACGGTGGTGAGCCACTGCTCCGGCGGCTGGTCTCTCCAATCGGCGAGTCGCTTTGCGACATCCATCACAATGGCTCGGCGTGCGGGTGGGCCCAGGCTTGGTCAAGCATGATAGGGCAGGTTCTTCACGCGTAACAAGGCGCTGAATTCATTGATACTGTCGAGATCTGCGGCGTACTGTCGCATACGAGCGACTTCCCATCTTTGCTTGTTGCTCGGGTTCAATTGACCGCCTTCGGCCGATAGAATTCCCAATAGATGTCACACGATCCGGGAAAAGTAGACCGCGGCGTAGACCGCGGTGACGATCATGGCCTGGCCCCGGCCGAGGCGAAACCGCGTCTGAAGCGCCCGCCGCTCTATCGCGTCATCTTGCTTAATGACGACTACACCCCAATGGAGTTTGTCGTCGAAGTGTTGCAGAAGATTTTCTCTCTGGACCGGACGACGGCGACCCGCATCATGCTCGAGGTGCATACCAAGGGAAAGGGTGTGTGCGGTGTCTATACATATGAGATAGCGGAGACGAAAGTTGCGCAGGTCACCGGGCTCGCACAACAGCACCAGCATCCGCTGCTTTGCACCATGGAAGAGACGTAATGCTATCCAGTGAGCTCGAGTATTGTTTGAACGACGCGTTTCAGCGAGCGCGCGAAGAGCGGCACGAGTTCATCACGGTCGAGCACTTGCTGCTCGCGCTGCTCGATACGCCGACCGTCATCGAAACGCTGAAAGCGTGCGGCACGGATCTCGCGCGCTTGCGGCGCGAGCTCAAGGAATTCATCGAAGGCTCTACACCGCGCCTGCGCGGCGAGGACGAGGAGAACACGGAAGTCCAGCCCACGCTGGGTTTTCAGCGCGTGCTACAGCGCGCCGTATTCCACGTGCAATCGAGTGGCCGCAAGGAGGTCACGCCGATCAACGTGCTCGTGGCTATTTTCGGTGAAAAGCAATCGCAAGCCGTGTATCTGCTCGGCCTACAGGACGTCACGCGGTTGGACGTCGTGAATTTCATTTCGCACGGCGTGCCGAAGGTCCAGGAAGCGAGCAAAGCAGATCCCGAGGAGCAGGGCGCCGATGGCGACCGGCAAGCGGAGTCGAATCCGCTGGAACGCTTTACGACGAACCTCAATGCGCGGGCAGAGGCCGGCAAGATCGACCCATTGATCGGTCGTCAGGTGGAGATCGAGCGCACGGTGCAGATTCTCTGCCGGCGCCGCAAGAACAACCCGTTGTTCGTCGGCGAAGCCGGCGTCGGCAAGACGGCGCTCGCCGAAGGCCTCGCGCGGCTCATCGTAGAGGGCAAAGTGCCCGAGATCTTACGCGAGTGCACGATTTACGCCCTCGACATGGGCGCGCTGATTGCGGGCACGAAGTACCGCGGCGATTTCGAAAAGCGGTTGAAGGGCGTCGTCGCGGGGCTCAAAAAGCGGCCGGGCGCGATCCTGTTCATCGACGAGATCCATACCGTGATCGGCGCCGGCGCGGCATCGGGCGGCGTCATGGACGCGTCGAACCTCATCAAGCCGCTGCTCGCCAACGGCGAGCTGCGCTGCATCGGCTCGACGACTTACACGGAGTTCCGTGGGATCTTCGAGAAGGATCACGCGCTGGCTCGGCGCTTCCAGAAGATCGACGTCACGGAGCCGTCGGTCGCCGAGACCGTCGAGATCCTGCGCGGCCTGAAGACGCGCTTCGAGGAGCATCACAACATCGAGTACTCGGACGACGCATTGCGCGCCGCTGCCGAGCTCTCGGCGAAACACATCAACGACCGGCATCTCCCGGACAAAGCCATCGACGTCATCGACGAGGCCGGCGCGAACTGCCGCCTGCAGCCGGAGAGCACTCGGCCGCGTATCGTCGACGTGGAGCTGATTCAGAACATCGTTGCCAAGATCGCGCGCATCCCGCCGAAGAACGTCTCGGCCTCGGATCGCGACGTGCTGCGCAACATCGAGCGCGACTTGAAGCTCGTGATCTT
>JACZCZ010171392.1_pt1 | contig 10699 bp, 10 predicted proteins | sample 8641811 | NCBI WGS metagenome assembly JACZCZ01 (sample SAMN15324610, study PRJNA640507) | soil metagenome | isolation source: intercropping peanut in the first line | place: China: Luxin town, Laibin City, Guangxi Province | collected 2019-07-25 | depth 10cm m | reverse complement strand
TCGTCAAGGCAGCCGGGTTCACCGGATCGGTGGATTACTGGAGCTTCGATATCGAGGACGAGATCGTCGCGGAGCCGGGCACTGCGATGGTCCGCGCGTTCTACGATCCGAACTTCGACCCCGCCACGTTCGCCACGCGGTGTATCGATCCGAACTACGCTGCGTTGCGCTCCCGGTTCACCTTCCAGGGCACGGGGTGCGGCAGTGCCGCGACACCGAATCAGCCCGCGATCGCCAATCTGGTGAGAACCGCCATCCAGACCAACAACAGCGAGACGAACACGAAGGTCTCGGGTCTCGACGTCGCACTGTCGTACCTCTTCAGCAGCGTCGGCCCCGGCGATCTGCTGATCGGCGTGGACGGCACGTACAACCTCGAGTACGACCAGGGAGCGACGATCGTCGAGGGCATCGAAGTGCTCGCCGCAGGCGACTATGTCGGCACTCGCGGTGCTGCTGGCTCGCTGCCTACATGGAAGGCGTCCGGCTATGTCGACTATGGCTTCGGCGCGCACAACCTGCGCTGGACTGCCCGGTATCTGAGCGAGATGGACGACACCCGCACGGGTGAGTCGCTCACCACGTTCGCCGGCATTCGCGAGGGCGATCCGGGAAGCGTCGTGGAATCGACCCTGATTCACGACTTCACCTATCGGGCCGAACTGCCGTGGCAGAGCACGCTCAATTTCTCCGTGCTCAACGTGTTCGACGAAGATCCGTCGTTCGCGCGACTCGATCTGAGCTACGACCCGTTCACGGGCAGCCCCGTCGGTCGTGTCTTCAAGGTCGGCGTGAGCAAGGTGTTCTGAGGAGGGTGTGAGGAGTCGCTCCGGGGCAATCGTCCCTGGGCGGCTCCTCGTTCCGAATGCGGGCGCCGGGCGGACGGCTGACGACCCCCAAGACTCGACTCAGTCGCACTTGCCCGGCGCTTCGCTCTGCTCGCATCCACCGGCGTCAGGTTGACAACCTGTCGCCGGCCCCGTTAGCGTCCGGCGCAATTCCGCTGGTCAGATCTTCGCCCCGCATGACTCTACGAACGTCGACAGCCCTGAGCCGCAAGGAGCTCTATCGACGCGTCTGGAGCGAACCGCTCGGCGTCGTCGCCAAGGACGTCGGATTGAGCGGCAGCGCGCTCGCGAAGATCTGCAATCGCCTGCTGGTGCCATATCCGACTCGCGGTTACTGGGTGAAAGTGGCTGCGGGACAGAAGCCTCCGCGCGAGCCGCTGCCCGCGGCTCCCGAAAAAGCATCCAACGACATCGTCTTTTCCGCGAAGCGCGTGTCTTCGCGGCGTTCACGCACACGACTGGATCCTTCCGCGCGCCGCGAGCAGTTGCTGAAGGTCGCCGAGGAGCTCATCACGCAGCAGGGCCTTCATGCGGCGACGATGAAGCGTATCGCCGCGATCGCCGGGATCAGCGAGACGCAGTCGTACAACTATTTTCGCAGTCGAGAAGAGCTGTTCGGTGAGCTTGCCCGACGTGAGTTCGCGCGCATCCGCGACGCGCGACAAGCGGAAGTCGTCAGGTCGGACGACCACTACGAATTGATCACACGAACCACGCGCGCGTATCTGAGGCACATCGGACAGCGCGGTCGCCTGCTGCAGATATTGCTGAGCAGTCCGGACGTGCGTGCATTGTTGCGAGCGGAGAACCGACAGAAGCAGCACACCGAAGTGCGTTCGCATGCGCAGAACCTGGTGGGCTTGTATGGGATTTCGAAGTCGCTGGCGCTCGGTACGACAGTGGTGCTGACGACGCTGTGCCTGCGGGCCGGCAAGGTGATCGCGGACGGGAAGATTTCGGAGGAGGCGGCCGAGCGGCTGTGTCTCACGCTCGTTCTGCAAGGATCTCGCGATCTCGTCAGTCGGGGATCTTGACCCCATCGGGCGCACGCAGCGCCTTCAGGCTGCTGGTGATCAATCCGTGACAGATCTGGCGCGCAGTCGTCGGATCAAGTTCGCCGTGGAAAACCAGGCGGCCTGATTCCTCGGGGATGGCCGACATCATCTCGACGGCGGCATAGATCTCGGCGTCGTTCAGTGGCAGCGATTCGCTGGCCAGTTTGAGCAGCCGCCGCATCACGTCGTCGCGCATCTCGAGCAGGCGCGGCTCGATGTGTTCCTTCATGTAGAGATCGGTCATCAGGATGTGCAGCAGCGGTCCGCTGCGTGCGACGTGCTCGTAGTACATCATCGCGCACAGCACCGCTGCCTGGTCGAGATCGTTCACTCTCGAAGCGGTGTCGAAGCCGGCGAGCGCCAGGCTCTGGATCTCACGATCCAGCAGCGCATTGAACAGCGCGTACTGCGTCGGAAAGTACGCGTAGATGAGCGCCTTGCTTGCACCCGCCGCGCGAGCCAGTTGTTCGATGGGCAAGGGCAGATAGCCTTGCTCCACGACCATTCGCGCGGCCGCTTCCAGCATCTGAGCCCGGCGCAGTTCGGGCGCGAGGCGCTTCCCCTTCTGTGCTTTCGGCGCCTGCTTGACGGTCTGGGTGCGGGGCATACACGTCGCTTATAGCCTGTAGCCGAGAGGGCATCAATACTGCAGCGTGAGCGGAAATTCGCGGTATCGCAAGCAGGTGTCAATATTGTTGACTGTCGCACCATTAACGGGTATCTATGCCCCGCTCGCGCCCACCACGGATTCCAGGGCAAAGAGGCCAGCGAATGCCGTCACTCGATCGTCGCAAGTTCCTCCTCTGGAGCATGCAGTTACCCGCGGCCACGCTCGTTGCTGGCGCAGCTCTTGGCGCGTGCCTCGATCCCGATGAGTTGAGCGACAGCCTCCGCGACATGCGTGAGTCTCTCGACTACACGGACACAGCGAGCAATGCGAATCAGGCCTGCAGCGGTTGCTCGTTCTTCAAGCCGAAGAAGGCGGGCGACAGTTGTGGCTACTGCGAAGTCCTGCAGGGGCCCGTCAGTTCGGCCGGACATTGCGTGTCCTGGACGAAGCGATCTTGAGCCGCCGCACTCGCAACCAATCACTCGGGAGACACGGTCGATCATGAGGTCATTGCGAATCGCGGGCGTGCTCCTGGCGCTCGGCACCTGTGCGTGTATCGGCATTTCGGTTGCGGAGGAGGAGTTCGATCCACAGCCCGTCATCGAAGGAAGGCAGGCAGCTCTGCGGGATATCGGCGGCGCGTTCAAGGGAATCAGCGATGAGCTGAAGGCGTCGTCGCCATCGATTCCAACGATCAGCCACTACGCGCGACAGATCGACGATCTGGCGCGACAGCAGAAGTTCTGGTTTCCCGCCGGCACCGGGCCCGAAGCGCAGATCGAGACCCGGGCGAAGCCGCAGATCTGGCAGTCGCCCGAAGAGTTCAGGAAGGCGCAGTCCGTATTCAGCCAGCAGGTGCAGAAGCTCGTGAAAGCGGCAGAGTCGGGCAACGTGGCAACCATCCAGACGCAATGGCGCGAGCTGGGCAAGTCGTGCAAAGCGTGTCACGACAAGTTCCGCGAGGAAGAAGACTGATATCCAGTCGCGCCGGCAAACGCGCTGCGGTGCGAACGAGCCGCAAGATTCGTCAAGAACCCTTTCCGCTGGTGTTCGCGAAATTGACGGTCACTCCAGTAATGTACTACGGTTGATCATGCGAACTGGCCGTCGAGCCGTCGCAAGCGACAGGGGGACGAACTTTGCTGACGAAGATCGCGGCGCGGGGCAGGGTGATCGTGCTGGTCTGTGCGGGCCTCGTGGGTGCCGCCGGCTCGAGCGCGGCTCCGGCCGTTGAGAAGAATTCCGCTGGCGCCGCGACGAAAGTGGCGCTTCGCCGCATCACGGAGTCGCAGTACCGGCACACCATCGCCGATGTTCTCGGTCCCGGCATCAAGGTTGAAGCCCGGTTCGAGCCGGAGCGTCGCGAAGACGGTCTGCTCGCGCTCGGTAGCGCGGTCCTGTCGCTGACTTCTTCGGGATTCGAGCAGTACTTTGCGCTGGCCGGTTCCATTGCCGATCAGGCATTGAGCCGCAAGGATCGGGAGTCGTTCGTCGGCTGCGCGCCGCGTGATCCGTCGAAAGCGGATGATGCGTGTGCCCGCACCTTCATTGCGAAGTACGGTGAGTCGCTCTTCCGCCGCCCGTTGACCGAAAGTGAGCTGCAGTCGCGACTCAAGACCGCAGCGCTCGGGGCGAACCAGTCAGGCGATTTCTACGGCGGCCTCGAGCTCGCGCTGGCGAGCCTGCTCGTCGCACCTGACTTCCTTTTCAGGGTAGAGATGGCGGAGCCGGATCCGGCGAATGCCGGCCAGTATCGTCTCGATGCTTACACCAAGGCGTCGCGTCTGTCGTTCCTGATCTGGGACTCGACGCCCGACGCGGAGTTGCTCGCAGCGGCCCGCAACGGCGCGCTGCATTCGCAGGAAGAGCTGGACAGACAGATCAAGCGACTGATCGCGTCACCGAAGTTCGAGGCCGGTGCCCGGGCTTTCTTTGCCGACATGCTGCAGCTCGATGGTTTCGGCAATCTCGTCAAGGATCCGACGATCTATCCCAAGTTCAACCAGTCCATCGCGGAAGAGTCCCGCGAGCAGATGCTGCTGCGGGCCGTTGATCTGCTGGTGCACAGAAAGGGCGACTACCGCGATCTGTTCACGTCGAAGGACACGTTCATCAGCCGGCCGCTGGCGTCCGTCTACAACGTGCCCTTTGCGTCGAAGCAGCCGTGGGCAACGTACACGTTTCCGGAGGATTCCGAGCGCTCCGGCATCCTCACCGACATCGGCTTTCTCGCGCTCAACGCTCATCCCGGGTCTTCATCGCCGACGCGTCGCGGCATCAAGGTGCTCGAAGTGTTCATGTGTCAGGCGACGCCTCAGCCGCCTGCGAACGTCGATTTCTCGAAGGTTCAGGACAGCAAGCAGGGCACGGTGCGCGGCCGGCTGCTCGATCACATGGAGAACGAAGGCTGTTCCGGCTGTCATCGCCGCACGGATCCGCTCGGCCTCGCCCTCGAGCATTTCGACGGTCTCGGACAGTTGCGCACGATCGAGAACGGCATGCCGATCGATGTCACCGCCGATCTCAAGGAAGTGAAGCTCGAAGGCGCGCAGGGCGTCGGCGAGTACCTGCGCAACGAGCCGCGTGTGCCTGCGTGCCTGGTCCGCAATGTGTATCAGTACGGCGTGGGCCAGAAGACCGTCGGTCGTGACCGGCCTTACCTCGCTGCGCAGACCCAGGCGTTTGCCGCCAGCGGCTATCGCTTTCCCGACCTCGTCGCGAGCGTCACCGCCAGCGCCGAGTTCTTCAAAGTCGTGGCGCCGAAGAAGGTGTCGCCTGCCGCGACCGTCGCCAGTACGACGTCACCGTCGGCATCCATCGCGGAGTAGTCGAATGAAATCGCGTCTCACCCGTCGTTCGGTTCTTCGCGGCATCATGGGCGGCGCCGCCGTTTCCGTCGGGCTGCCAGTTCTCGACATGTTTCTCAACGGCAACGGCACCGCGTACGCGAGCGGCGCGCCGCTGCCGACGCGGTTCGGTACTTACTTCTGGGGCCTCGGGCTCACCGACACTCCGACCGGCGGCACACGCTGGGTGCCCGGCAAAGTCGGCGCGGGCTACGAGATCATGCCGGAGCTCGAGCCGCTGGCTGCGGTCAAGGACAAGGTGTCCGTGTTCTCCGGCTTCCGCGTGATCGGCGATGGCCGTGCGAACCTCGTGCACTGGAGCGGTCACGCATCGATCCTCTCCGGCATCGCGCCCGCATCGGCAAGCCGCTTCGACGGTCCGTCGTTCGACACGAAGGTGGCTGATGCCATCGGCACGGGTACTCGATTCAAGTCTCTCGACATAGATGCATCGATTTCACGCCAGCCCGTGAGCTATTCCACGCGTACGGGTTCGACGTTCGCATCGCCAGACGTCACTCCGCTTGCGCTGTACACGCGCCTGTTCGGGCCGGATTTTCAGGATCCGAACAGCGACGACTGGAAGCCCGATCCTTCGATCATGCTGCGTCAGAGCGTGCTGTCCGCGGTCACCGAGGAACGCAAGGCGCTGATGAAGGGGCTGGCCAAGGACGATCAGATCAAACTCGACCAGTACTTCAGTTCCGTGCGGGACATGGAGAATCAGCTGGCTGTCCAGCTGCAGAAGCCGGAGAAGTGCGAAGCATGCGTCGTCCCGTCCGCACCGAAGGAAATGCAGCGCGGTGCATCCGTCGAGCTCGTGAACGAGAACACTCGAACGATGGCCAGGCTGCTCGCGATGGGGCTCGCGTGCAACCAGTCGCGAGTCTTTACGTTCGTGCATACCTCGGGTGCGTCGGAAACGTACATGGCGGGTCAGAGCAAGATCTATCACCAGATCACGCACGACGAGCCCACCGATGCGAAGCTCGGCTATCAGCCGGAAACGAGTCGTCTCGCCGGGCTCGTCATGCAAGGCCTCGGCACATTCCTCACCGAGCTCGATGCGATCAAGGAAGGCGACGGCACGCTGCTCGACAATTCGCTCGTGATGGCGTTCAGCGATACGGGTTACGCCAAGATCCATGCGATCGAGAACATTCCGATCTTCCTTGCGGGCCGCGCGGGCGGCAGGCACAAGGCTGGCCAGCACGTCGCGGGCCATGGTGATTCGGTAACGCGTGTATCGCTCACCGCAATGCAGCTCGCGGGCGCATCGGTCGGCGAATTCGGTTCCGGTTCGATGAAGACCTCCAGCCCGATCAACGAAGTCCTGGGATGAGGAGCGCGAACGTGAGGCATCACATCGCAGCCGCGCTGGCGATCACCGCAGCAACACTTCCCGGCGTCGCCGCTGCGGACTGGACTCGCGGCTACGTGGTGGAGTGGAACGAGCCTGCGATGTACTACGGCGCGAAGCATGGCGTGATCGACCCGGGAACCGATTGTCCCGCCGGAACGAATCCTGAAGTCGACTGGATCAAGGTCATGACGCAGGCGGGCTATACGGAAGAAGAAGCGAAGTGGCTGCGCAATCCAGCCAACCCCACGCGCAGCCCGGTGCACGGACAGAATCAGATGGCGTTCCGCGGCAAGGATCGCGCGAACGTCTACGTGAATCCCACGTCGACGCCGGACCCCGGTCTGACCGGCGTGACAGGCACGATCGGCGAAGGCATCGATCTCGACGGCAACGAGAAGACAGGCTTCACGAGTCCCGCGGGCGAGAAAGGCATCGACAACAACTTCTACAAGACGGTCGGTTGCTGGAAAACGTATCGCGGGCCGCGCCGGCTGTCGAGCGGAGCCCTGCAGTTCAACGACTCGATGCGCAACGGCGGATGGACGACGGTGATCGTCGTCGCCGGCAAGGGCGACGACCCGATGAACGACAAGGACGTCACAGTCGGATTTTTCGTCAGCGACGACAAGATGGTGAAGGACGGCAACGGCAACATCGCGCGCGACTACACGTTCAGCATCAAGCCGCATGCGCGATACGAAGCCATCTTTCCGGCGAAGATCGAGAACGGCGTGATCACGTCGACGAAAGCAGTGGACGGCGTGCTGCGCGAGCCTGCTTACTGGCGTGATCTCGAGTTGCTGCGTGCGCAGATCAAGCTGGAGATGAAGCAGGACGGTTCGTTGATCGGCTACGTCGGCGGGTATCGTCCCTGGGAAGATGTCTACAAGGGATGGGTAGGTGCACGGGGGCCGGTGATCGAATCGCTGACCTGGGTGCAACTGCCGGCCGTCTACTACGCGTTGCGTCGTAACGCTGATTTCAGCGCGACGGGTCCGAAGGGTGAGAAGACTCACATCTCCTACGCGTTGCGCGTCGATGCGATTCCTGCCTTCGTCATGACGCCCGATGCGACGGCGCAGGTTTCGTCCGTGCAGTCTTACAAGTCCCAGGCGGTCGCGGAGCCCGGACGATCGATGGCGGCCATACCGTCGATTCGCGTGGTCGACGGTATCGTGATCGATCCCAGGTCGAAGTATCAGGCGGGGCCGACGGCCGATGTCTTCGCATCGAGAGTGGCAGCGGCAGCGAGCAACTGATCATGAAGAAGGCATGGGTGCTGATCGGGTTGACCGCGTTCTCCGCATTCGCCGACACGCCTGAGTTGCCGGCGGATGCGAAGCCGATTCGCGTCGCCGGACTCGGCCTGCGCGTCAGCGACCTCGAACGCTCGAAGCAGTTCTATACCGAAGTTCTCGGATTGAAGGTGGCAGCAAAGGTGCCGGCGCAGGGCGAGCCCATCGAATACCTGCTGGGGCTGACGGGCAACATCCGTGAAGACACGCTGATCGTCATCCGCAAGGGCGAGGTGAAGCCAGGAGCGTCCGACTTCGGGTCGGTCACACTGGTCGTTCCGAATGGCCGCAAGATGGCGGAGCGAGTCGTGGCCGCCGGCTACACCAGCGCACGTCCCATCGTCGATGGCACGAACTTCGTGCGCGATCCCGACGGCTACATGATCGAGTTGTACCAGCGTCCGGCGGCGAAGCCGGCTGCGAACTAGAACGTCATTCCCGCGCAGGCGGGAATCCATGTCGAGCAGAAAACAATCGAGGCAAGGGGGAATCATGATTCGACACCTGACGGCCGGCGTGCTGGCCACGACGGTTGCCGTTGCGGCACACGCGCAAACGAGCGCAACGCAACCGAAGCGGGAAACAGTGAAGGTGACCGTCGACAGCGGCGTTCTCGTCGGCGAGACGAGCGACGGCGTGCACGTGTTCCGCGGCGTGCCTTTCGCAAAGCCACCCATCGGCGATCTGCGCTGGAAGGCGCCGGCGAAACTCGACAAGTGGATGGGTGAGCGCACAGCGTTCGCAGATGAGCCTCCGTGCCCGCAGCCCGTCAATCGCGACGGCTCGCCGAACGGCGGAGGCGTCTCAGGCGTGCAATCGGAAGACTGTCTGTACCTCAGCGTCTACGCGCCAGCGAATGCGAACAAGGCACCGGTCGTGCTGTGGCTCTACGGCGGCGGTGCATTTCTCGGGGCCGGTCATCTCGGTTCGTATAACGGCACGTCGAATGCGAAGAACGGCGTGATCACGATTCCGATCAACTATCGCCTGGGTTCGCTCGCCAACTTCTCGCATCCGGCTCTGACCAGGGAGGCGGGCCCGAAGGATCCGCTCGGCAACTTCGCGCTCACTGATGCAGTCGCAGCGCTCGAATGGGTCAAGCGCAACGTCGCCGCGTTCGGCGGCGACCCGGGGAATGTGACTGTCGCGGGTCAGTCCGCCGGTGCGGCGATGGTGGTGAACCTGCTGTCGATTCCGTCGGCGAAGGGCCTGTACCACAAGGCGATCATTCAGTCGGGTGCGTTGCTCCGCCCCGGGCAGACGATGGCGGAAGCCGAAAGTAAGGGTGTCGACGCGGCGAAGGCGCTTGGGTTGCCCGAGAACGTGACAGCAGCTCAGTTGCGGGAAGTTTCCGCGCAGACACTCGCTGCAACCGAAGCGACGCGTCGCGGCGTGACCACGCCGATCGACGGACGCTTCCGCACGATCTCCACAGCCGATGCCCTCAAGGCAGGCAGCGAGATCGACGTTCCCGTTCTCGTTGGATCGAATGACGGCGAGCCTGGATTCGATGCTGCCCGCACGGTCGCAAGTTCCGCCGGAGATACCGGTGCAGGAGCGTGGCTCTACAACTTCGCGTACGTGCCGGGCTTCCGGCGCAACGAATGGAAGGCCGGTGCGATTCATTCGGCGGAGCTCATGTTCACCTTCGACTCGATGGACACCTCCGGCTGGGCGAGGAGTGCGGCGGGCACGGTCGATCAGGCGGACCGGGCGGTCGGCAAGCTGGTGAATTCCTGCTGGATCGCGTTCTACAAGATGGACGCAAAGGCAAAGTCATTCACATGCGCCGATGGCGTGACGTGGCCCGCGTACACAGCGGCGGGTGACGACGCCATGAAGTTCACCGACAAGGCGCAGATCGTGAAGTCGCAGGGCATCCCAAGCGGTCCCCCGCGACCGGCTGGCGCTGGCTGACGTTGAATTCCTCCCCCGCTTCCGCGGGGGAGGAAACCGGAGGCGAGAACCGGAGGCAGCAGCGGCAAATCGAGATTGTAGCCACGCCACGACGTGTGCATCATCAAAGCACCAGTTGCTTTTTCAACCGCGTCAGCCCGGGTCCTCCAGACATGCGCGGAACCGCATGCTGCGATTGGCGTCGAACCGGGGTCGGTCATCGTTATGGAGGGATTCAGATGCGCGCTTCTTCCGGACGAACTCTCAGTTCCGTTGTTCTCACGGTGGCCGCGGCGTGCGGCTATTCGCTTCCCGCAGTGGCGGGCGACGGGCCAGGCTGCCAGAAACAGCAGATGGTCCAGGATGTCGAGGGCAACGGCCAGCTCACTGCCGCCTCCCATGTCGCCGGTGCTGCAAAGCGATTCGAAATGATGGATGCGGACAAGGACGGCAAGGTGACGGCCGCGGAGATCGGCGCCAGTCGCGGAGCCGAAGCGATCGCCTGGGCGACGGAAGATGTTTCAGCCTCTGACAAGATCAGGAAGCTGGACGCCAACCGGGACGGAGCGTTGTCGGCGAAAGAGTACGCGGACGGTTCCCAGGCGATGTTCAAGTCGCTCGATGCCGATGGCGACGGTGTGCTGACGCCGGATGAGATGTATATACCGTCGAAGGTAGGGGCGCGGTAGTCGCAGTGTGCTGTTCCGATTCTGATGGTGGGTCCGCCTTTCGGCGGACGTCATGCGAAACATCGCGTTCGCGATAACGTTCGACTGAAGTCGGACC
>JACZCZ010078186.1_pt1 | contig 10720 bp, 7 predicted proteins | sample 8641811 | NCBI WGS metagenome assembly JACZCZ01 (sample SAMN15324610, study PRJNA640507) | soil metagenome | isolation source: intercropping peanut in the first line | place: China: Luxin town, Laibin City, Guangxi Province | collected 2019-07-25 | depth 10cm m | reverse complement strand
CTGCTCGACACGCTGGAACTGCAATCCAGCAACCTGCTGTCGTTCTACCGGCAGGACGATCGTTATTCGCGCCAGTCGCTAGAAGGCGACCTCGAGAAGATCCGCTCCCATTACATGGACCGCGGCTACGCGGACTTCGAGATCACCTCGACGCAGGTCTCGCTCGCTCCCGAGAAGGACGACCTGTTCATCACCATCAACGTGCACGAAGGCGGGACCTGGAAACTCGGCGCGGTGAAGCTCGCAGGCCGATTCGTCGTGCCCGAGGCTGTCCTCAAGCAGTACGTGTTCGTGCAACCGGGCGACCAATATTCGCAGCGCATGATCGCCGCCTCCGAGAAGGCGCTGGGTGAGCGGCTCAGCGAGGCGGGTTACGCCTTCGCCGACATCGCGGCGGTGCCCGCCGCGGACCCCGAGACGCACGAAATCGCCCTCACTTTCATGATCGAGCCGAATGCGCGCGCTTACGTGCGGCGCATCGAATTCACGGGCGTGCAGAAGACCAATGACGAGGTGCTGCGCCGGGAAATGCGGCAATTCGAGGGCTCGGTGCTCTCGAACCAGGCACTCACACGGTCCGAAGAGCGACTGCAGCGGTTGCCGTACATCAAGTCGGTGGAGACGGAGACCAAGCGGGTGCCGGGGTCGCCGGACCTCGTGGACGTGGAGTTCAAGGTGGAAGAGGGGCCGTCGTCGCAGCTCGGCGGAGGCCTTGGCTACTCCGAGCGGCAGTCGTTCCTGCTCAGTGGCAATTTCATCGACAGCAATTTTCTCGGCAGCGGCGACCGGCTGGCGCTGGAGCTCAACGGCGGCCGCTACAGCCAGGTGTACAGCATCCAGCACACCGATCCGTTCTTCACCGTCGATGGCATCTCGCGTTCATTGAGCGGCTCGTACATCGAGCGTGACCGGCTCACGTCGTCGTTCTCGCAGTTCACCACGAAAACCTACGCGGCCGGCTTCAGCGTGGGGTACCCGATCTCCGAGGACCAGTACCTGAGCGTGGGCCTCAACTACAGCCACGAGGACCTGGCCACCGTGCGCAGTAGTTCGTCGCAGCTGCGCGACTGGGTGCGCAACAACGGCGACTACTACTTCCGGCGCGTGGGCAGCGACCCGATCCTCGGCACCATCATCGATTCGGTCGAGATCACCGGCGGCTGGTATTGGGAGAGCCGCGACCGTGCGCTGTTTCCGACGCGTGGCGGGCTGCACCGGCTCAGCATCGGCATCACGCCGCCGGGCAGCGCCGTGGAATACGCCACGGTGAACTTTCGCTCGCAGCAGTTCTTCCGCATCCCGGGCTGGGATTTCCTCGAGAAGTTCCCCATCCAGGTCACCACGCAGATCGGCTGGTCGACGGCGTTCGGTGACACCACGGCGACGCCGCCGCATCGACACATCTTCACGGGCGGCACGGACTCGGTGCGCGGCTTTCGCGACGGCACGCTGGGTCCACGCGATTCGCTCGGCAATCCGTACGGCGGCGACGCGGGCTTCTCGTCGCAGTTCGACCTCATCATGCCGCTGCCCGAGAAATTCCAGACGTCGGCGCGACTCAGCCTGTTCTTCGACGTGGGCCAGTCTTACTACCTGGGCAACACGCAATTCCGGAATCTGCGCGGCGATCGCACCGACTACGAGTTCGACCTGGGCGAGGTGCGCACTTCGGCAGGCGCGGCCGTGCAATGGCTTTCGCCCATGGGCCTGTTCCGCTTCTCGTACGCGGTGCCGCTGCAGTACCAGCAACAGACGCGCCGGTTGTTCGGCGACGAAATCGAGAAATTCCAGTTTTCCGTGGGCACGGCATTTTGACGTGGAGATTGACGCATGAAAATTCTGAATGGTTCGGTCCGCCTGGGCCTGATGTTGCTGGCGGCCACGCTGGCGTCCTGCGGAGGCAGCGACGGCGAGAAGGGTTCGGATCCGAAGATCCGGCTGCTGAATCTCAGTTCGGGTTATTCCTCGCTCGACATGATGACCAACCTGGACGCGGACGAGGACGACGAGGACGAAGAGCGCGCCGAGAACGTGGCGCTGGATACGGTGAGCGAGTACGCCACGCTCGATCCCGATGACTACACCATCAAGCTGAGCCGCTCGGGCTCTGGCACGGTGCTGCGCTCCTTCGCGGCCGAAGAACTGGTCGAGGACACCATCAACACCTACGTGGCCTATGGCGAGGTGGGGCAGTTCGGCGCATTGCGCATCGACGAGTCGCTGGACGAGGCGGATGCCGGCGAGCATCGGCTGCACGTGGCCAACGTCTCGACGGCCGGTTCGCTCGACATCTACCTGACGGACGCCAACACCGACCTCGACGACACGACGCCCGTGCTGTCAGCGGCGAGCTCCTCGCTGACTCCGCTGGTCGTGGACAGCGGCACCTACCGGATGCGTGCCACCGCGGTCGGCGACACCGACGACGTGCGCCTGGACATCGCGAGCTTCACGTTACCGGATCGCGGCGTCAGCACGTTGATACTCACCGCGACGCAAGGCGGCATGCTGGCGAATGGCGTCTATCTTCCGCAGCAGGGGCAGCCCACCAGGCTCAACAACACCCGGGCGCGAGTGCGCGCGGCGGTGGCGTTGCCGAATGGCGCGGCGGCGACGGTGCAGGTCAATGGGCAGACCATCCTGACTTCCGCGACCGCGGGCGTGATCGCCAGTCGTTACACCATCCTCGATTCGGGCCAGCTTCCCGTGACCCTCGCGGTGAACGGCACGCCGGTGGTCGTGCCCGATGTGACGCTGACGGCTGGCGCCGATTACACGCTCATGATCTGGAGCAACGGCGCGGGCGCGCAGGCCAGCCTGATCGTCGACGACAACCGCCTGCCCGTCGGCGGGGCCGGCATGACCAAGCTGCGGCTGCTCAACGGCATGTCGTCGCTGGCCGCTCCCGTCACGCTGGCGGTGGATTTCTCGCCGGTGATCGAAGGTGTGCTGCTGGGGCAGGTCTCTGACGCAGAGGAAATCACTTCAGGTACCGACCGGCAGTTCGATGTGTCCAACACCTCGACGGCCGCGCCCGTGCTGACGCGCTCGGCCATCACGCTGCAGGGCAACTCCGTCTACACGTTCTTCATGACCGACAACGGCGGCACACCCATCGGCGTGTTGCGCAAGGACCGATAATGGGGACAGTCCCCATTTGCCAGCAAAAGGGGAGTGTCCCCATTCACCCATTCAGTTGGGGCGGCGGGCGAGGGAGTTGAGCTCGCGCTGCAGGACATCGGGTTCCACGGGCTTCACGAGATGTCTCGCGAAGCCCGCCTGGTGCGACTGCGCGCGATCTTCGGGAAAGCCGTAACCGGTGAGCGCGACCAGGCGTATTCCCTGACCCTTGGGATGCGAGCGGATGCGCCGCGCGAGCTCGTATCCGTCCATGCCTCCCGGCAACCCGATGTCGATGAACGCCACGTCGAAATCCGCCGAGTCGAGCACCGCGAGCGCGTGCTCGCCGTCGGCGGCTTCACGCACGTCGTGGCCCTGCGCGCGCAGCACGGCGCGATACATCTCGCGAGAGTCGTGGTTGTCGTCGACCAGCAGCACGCGGCGTGATTCTTCGTAGCGCTGCACGGCTCCTTTGCCGTGACCGTTCGCACCCGCCCTGGCATCGAGCTGCGCATCGGGTGCTTCGATCAATGGCAGCCGGACCGTGAATGTGGACCCCCGGCCGTCACCTTCGCTGATGGCCTGCACCGATCCGCCGTGCAGCTCTGCGAGTCGTCGTACCAGCGTGAGTCCGATGCCCAGCCCGCCGCGCGAGCGGTCGATGGTGTGATGTGCCTGCACGAACAGGTCGAAGATGCGCGGAAGCATGTCCTCGGGGATTCCCACGCCCTGATCGGTGACGCTCAATACTGCGAACTTGCCCTCGCAGGTCACGCGCACGATCACGGGGCGCTCCGACTGCGAGAACTTGAGTGCGTTGGAGATGAGATTCCCGGCGATCTGCTCCAGGCGCACCGCGTCGCCGTGAACCCAGGCCGTCTCGCATTCCACCTGAATGCGCGCGAAATTCGGATTGCCCGCGGCCAGAGTGGTCACCGAAGACTTCACGCTCTCGCCGAGATTCACGGGCCGGCGCTTGAGCACGATCTTGCCGGTGACCGCTCGGCCCACGTCGAGCAGGTCGTCGACCAGGCGCGCCATGTGCACTACCTGGCGCTTGATGATGCCGGTGGCGCGCAAGGCCATGGGGTCCGAATGCCCGATGATGGACAGGGCATGCACCGCGCCCTGGATCGCACCCAACGGATTGCGAAGCTCGTGCGCGAGCATGGCGAGGAACTCGTCCTTCGAGCGGCTCTCGCGCTGTGCACGCGCCAGCGAGCTGATGTCGCTCATGATGAGCGTGCGGTGCTCGACGTCGTCGAGCACGATGCTGCTGACCGTGATCTGCACCTCGGTGGCTTCCACGCCATCGAGCACCAGTCGCGTGAGGTATCGCCCCGTTCCATGCTCGAGGATGGTCTTGAGGATCTCCGCCTCCGTGGTGGGCAGGAATGCACCCACGGGCATTCCGAACACCTGCGTGAGCGGTCTTCGCACCAGGTCGGCGAAGCGCTGGTTGCAGTAGACGATGTCACCGTTCACGGACAATGTGGCCGCGCCTTCCTGCATGCGCTCGACCAGCGCGCGATAGGGCGCGTCGGCGCTGCGCAGCGTGAATACCCGGCGCTCACCCTGCTCGTCTTCGAGCAGCAAGGCGTCGATCTGGCCGCTATAGATGGCGAGCAGGTTGTTCTCGGCTTCGGAGAGACGGGCGCGCAGTTCCTCCACGCCCAGTTCGTCGATATCGGCGCTAATCATCGTTCGGCAACCCCAGGCCTGCCAGCAGTCGGTCGCGATCGGACATGTCTCCCACCATGAGGCGCATGGGCGCGGGCGTGCATTTCACCAACGTCGGGATGGCGACGACCTGGTCCTCGGCGATGCGCCCCGGCGCCTGGTAGACGTCGATGACTTCGAGGTCGTAGTTGCCCGCCAGGTGTTCCTCGCACACCGCGCGCACGTACTTGATCGCGCGTGTGGAACGCGACGTGAGTCCCGTCACGTACAGCCGAAGCACATATTTTTCGCTGGGGATCAAGCACTGGCTCGACGTGGGCGCAGGTCGAGGCCGACGAGAACCCGCTGGGTGTTCGACAGGTCGCCGATGATCTTCTTGATGGGCGTCGGCAATTTCCGCACCAGGGTGGGCAGCGCCAGTATCTGATCACCGCGTCCCAGGGCGGGGTTTTCCACGAGGTCGATGACTTCGATGCTGTACCGCCCCGCGAGGTGCTCGTCGCAGATCTTGCGCAGGTTCGCGAAGGCGCGAACTGCCTTGGGCGTCTGGCCCGCCACGTACAGTCGCAGTTCGTATTTCTCGGGCATGGTCACTTCCCCTTGCGCGCCCGGCGCGGCGCGCGGATATCGCGCTTGGTCGCGGACCGTGAAGCGGGCAGCAACTGGATGCCGCGCGACGTGAAACGGAAGCTGCGCACCTCGTCGGAATGCGGCATGCCGCGGGACTTGAGTACATAAAGCTGGCGGGTGCGCTGGTTCTTGACCGTGTCGACTGCCACCAGTATCCATGTGTCCATCAACGACGAGATCAGCGTCTCGGTGGTCTCCGCGGACTCACTCGAGCTGGTGAGGCTCGCGAACATCGCCGTGACGCCGCGCGTCTTCAGGAAATCGATGAGCCGCGTGAGCATGGAGCGCACGTCGGTATTCGTGCCGACCGCCATGAGGTTGGTGATGGGATCCACCACCACCACGTCGGGGTCGAAGGTCTCTACCGTGTGGTGCATCTCCAGCAGGTGGGTTTCGAGTCCGTGGCGGTTGGGGCGCGCAGCGTGAAATTTCAGAAGTCCCTTGTCGATCCAGGTCTTCAGGTCGATGCCGGCCGACGCCATGTTGCGGATCATCTGCTGCGGTGACTCCTCGAAGAGGAAGTAGAGGCATTTCTCGCCGCGCGCGCAGGCGGCCGCCACGAACTGCGCCGACAGCGTGGTCTTGCCGGTGCCAGCCGTGCCCGTGAGCAATACCGTGCTCGCGCGGTAGAAACCCTTGCCGCCCAGCATCTGGTCGAGATCAGGCAGGCCGCTGGAAATCCTCTGGCTGGGTGCTTCGTGCTCGAGCAGCAGCGAAGTCACCGGCAGCACGTTGATGCCGTCGCGGCCGATGAGAAACGGATATTCATTGGTGCCGTGCGTGGAGCCGCGGTATTTCACGATGCGGATGCGCCGCGTGGAAATCTGGTCTTCCACGCGATGGTCGAGTGAGATCACCGCATCGGTGATGTATTCCTCGAGACCCTGCCGGGTGAACTGGTTTTCGCCCCGTTCGGCGGTGACGATGGCCGTCATGCCGCGGTCGCGCAGCCAGCGGAACAGGCGGCGCAGCTCGGCGCGCAGGATGCCGGTATCCTGCAGCCCGCCAAACAAGGTCTCGATGGTGTCGAGCATGACGCGCTTGGCGCCGATCTGCTTGATGGCATGGTCGAGGCGCACGAACAGGCCTTCGAGATCGTATTCGCCGGTCTCCTCGATCTCGGTGCGGTCGACGTGGACGTAATCGACCACGAGTTTCTTTTCGTCGCACAGCTTGTGGAGGTCGTAGCCGAGCGAGCGCACGTCGGTTGCGAGTTCATCGACCTTTTCTTCGAACGTGAGCAGCACGCCGGGTTCGTTGAAGCGTTGCGCGCCCTCGACGAGGAAGCTGACGCCGAGCAGCGTCTTGCCCGAACCGGGACCACCGGCGACCAGCGTTGGCCGGCCGGCGGGGAGTCCGCCGTAGGTGATTTCATCGAGGCCGGGGATGCCGGTGGGAGCCTTCGCAATTTCGCTACTTTCACGAGTCTTCTTGGACATGCAACCTGCGCCAGGTGGTGGGTGAAACGGCGAATCCATCATTGAGATCTCGGGTCTCGATGGATCGGGGTTCACACGCGCACGCTGGGCGGCGCGTATTGAACGCAGGATATTTATCGCGCCGATATCGGCGGAGTCTCACAACTTTGTTAGGCGATGTAGGACGCTTCGGACAGGCACGTCGCCGCCCTGGCGTGTCAGAGGGATCCGCGCGACGTCGCCGGCTGGCGGCGGGGACGTGGGTTACTTGGGAATGGGTGGCGCCGCCCGGTGGAACACCGGCTTGATCGCCAGGCCCGACTGGATTCTGGAAACTCCCGGAATGCGCGTGAGCACATCCAGCATGAATCGCTGGTAGCTGGGCAAGTCGGGTACCACGATACGCAGCACGTAGTCGGCTTCGCCCGTCATCAGGTAACAGCTCATGACCTCGGGCACGTCGGCGATGCGCCGCTCGAACACCTTGAGCGTCTCTTCGACCTGGCGTTCGAGCGAGACCCAGACATACATCGTGATGCCGAAGCCGAGCTTCTGTTCGTCGAATTGCGCGCTATATCCGGTGATGTAGCCGTCCGATTCCAGCCGGCGGATACGGCGCAGGGTGGGGGTCAGTGACAGGCCGATCTGCTCCGCCAGGTCGCGCCAGCTTATGCGGCCATCCCGGGAGAGGATTTGCATGATTTTTGCGTCGACCTTGTCGAGTTTTTGGGTGGCCATGACTTATGTTCGCGAATCTGGTGGTGCAAACATGCTAAAACGCGCGCCGTCATAGTCAAGATTTGGCACCAAAATGCTCCGCGCGGTGCGTTAGATTAGCCGCCGAACTGCGCAACGTAACCAACTGGCAATCCACAGGAATTTTGATGTCCCGCAAGCAGAGTGTCGCGGTCTCCTTCGAGTTCTTCCCGCCGGCCGACGAGGCCATGGAAAAGACCCTCTGGGACTCCATTCGTTATCTCGAACCGTTGAATCCGCGGTTCGTGTCCGTGACCTATGGGGCCGATGGCAGTACGCGCGAGCGTACCCACAACGTGGTGTCGCGCGTGCAGAAGGAAACCGAGCTCACCTGCGTGCCGCATCTCACGTGCATCGGTGCGAGCCGCGGCGAAGTGCTCGACATCGCGCGCAGGTATTGGGACCAGGGCATCCGCCACATCGTCGCGCTGCGTGGCGACGCGCCGGCCGGCACCGTCACGTACGAGCCGCGCGCCGATGGTTTCGCCTATGCCGCCGACCTCGTCGCGGGTCTCAAGACCGTCGGAGACTTCGAGATCTCCGTGGCCGCGTATCCCGAGAAGCATCCCGAAGCGTCGAGCGCCGAATTCGATCTCGACGTGCTCAAGCGGAAGATAGACGCCGGCGCGGACCGCGCCATCACGCAGTTCTTCTACGACACCGACCTGTTCCTGCGTTTCCGCGACGCCTGCGCGGCCCGGGGCATCGACAAGCCCATCGTGCCCGGCATCCTGCCCATCACGCGCTTCCCGCAGGTCACGCGTTTCGCCAAACGGTGCGGCGCGAGCATTCCCGCATGGCTGGAGCACCGCTTCGACGGCCTCGACGACAACCCCGAGACGCGCAAGCTCATCTCCGCCTCCGTGGCCATCGAGCAGGTGCACCAGCTGCAGAAACATGGCGTCGACCAGTTCCACTTCTACACGTTGAACCGTTCCGAGCTCACCTACGCCATCTGCCATGCGCTGGGCGTCCGTCCGCAGGGTTCGAAGGCCGCCAATGAGTAGTTTGAACCAGCGGCAGCGCGCAACTGCGCTACGCAAGTTGTTCGCCGAGCGCATCGTCGTCATCGACGGCGCCATGGGCACGATGATCCAGAAGCACAAGCTGACCGAAGCGGATTATCGCGGCCAGCGCTTCGCGGACTGGAATCAGGACCTCAAGGGTTGCAACGACCTGCTGGTCATCACCAGGCCGGAGGTCATCGCCGGCATCCACGCGCAGTTCGTGGAAGCAGGCGCGGACGTACTCAGCACCAACACCTTCAATGCCACCGCCACGGCCATGGCCGACTACGCCATGGAAGCACTGGTGCCCGAGCTCAATCGCACGGCCGCGCAACTCGCGCGCAAGGTGGCGGACGAGCAGGGCGCGAAGCTGGGGCGGCAGGTATTCGTCGCGGGCGCGCTGGGCCCCACGAATCGCACCGCGTCGATTTCACCCGACGTGAACGACCCGGGTTTCCGCGGCGTCACCTGGGACCAGCTCGCGGCTACCTACCGCGACGCCACGCGCGCGCTGATCGAGGGTGGCGTCGATCTCATCCTCATCGAAACCATCTTCGACACGCTGAACGCCAAGGCGGCCATTTACGCGGCGCGTGAGGTCATCGACGAGTCGGGCATCGATCTGCCCATCATCATCTCGGGCACGATCACCGACGCGTCGGGCCGCACCCTGTCGGGCCAGACCGTCGAAGCCTTCTGGGCTTCGGTGAATCATGCGCGTCCGCTGGCCATCAGCTTCAATTGCGCGCTGGGCGTGAAGCAGCTCCGCCCCTACGTCGAAGAGTTGTCGCGCCTCGCGGATACACACGTGGGTGTGTATCCCAACGCCGGCCTGCCGAATGCCTTCGGTGAATACGACGAAGCGCCCGAGGACACCGCGGGCGTGCTCGGCGACCTGGCGCATCACGGCCATTTGAACTTCGTCGGTGGTTGCTGCGGCACCACTCCGGCACACATCAAGGCCATTGCCGACCGCGTCCGTTGCGAGCCCATCCGCAGGCCCAAGGACCACGAGCCGCGTCTCAAGCTCTCGGGTCTCGAGGCCTTCAATCTCACCGACGACATCCGTTTCGTGAACGTGGGTGAGCGCACCAATGTCACGGGTTCGGCCAAATTCCGCAAGCTCATCGAAGCGGGCGACTATCCGGCCGCGCTGGCCATCGCGCGCCAGCAGGTGCAGGACGGCGCGCAGATCATCGACATCAACATGGACGAGGGCATGCTCGATTCGGAAGCCGCCATGGTGCGGTTCCTGAATCTCATCGCCGCCGAGCCCGACATCGCGCGCGTGCCGGTGATGATCGACTCGTCAAAGTGGTCGGTCATCGAGGCCGGCCTGAAGTGCGTGCAGGGCAAGGGCGTGGTGAATTCCATCTCGCTCAAGGAAGGCGAGGAGCTGTTCCTGAAACATGCCCGCGTCATCCTGAGCTACGGCGCGGCGGTCGTGGTCATGGCCTTCGACGAGAAGGGCCAGGCGGACACGCTGGCGCGCAAGGTGGAGATCTGCGAGCGCAGCTACAAGCTGCTCGTCCGGATCGGCTTTCCGGCCGAGGACATCATCTTCGACCCGAACATCTTCGCCATCGCCACCGGCATCGAAGAGCACAACAACTATGGCGTGGACTTCATCGAGGCCACGCGCGAGATCCGCAAGCGCTGCCCGCATGCGCACATCTCGGGCGGCGTGAGCAACGTGTCGTTCTCGTTCCGCGGCAACGAGCCGGTACGACAGGCCATGCATTCGGTGTTCCTGTATCACGCCATCCAGGCGGGCATGGATTTCGGCATCGTGAATGCCGGCCAGCTCTCCGTGTACGACGACATCCCGAAGGAACTGCGCGAGCGCGTCGAGGACGTAATCCTCAACCGCCGCCCCGACGCGGCCGAACGACTGCTCGAGATCGCCACCACCTACAAGGAAGGTGGCAGCAAGAAGAAGGAAGAGGACCTCGCCTGGCGTGCGCTGCCGGTGAACGAGCGGCTTTCGCATGCGCTGGTCTCGGGCAACGACCAGTTCATCATCGAGGACACCGAAGAAGCGCGCCTGGCCGCGGCGCATCCGCTGCACGTCATCGAAGGCCCGCTCATGGATGGCATGAACGTGGTCGG
>JACZCZ010096841.1_pt1 | contig 10728 bp, 10 predicted proteins | sample 8641811 | NCBI WGS metagenome assembly JACZCZ01 (sample SAMN15324610, study PRJNA640507) | soil metagenome | isolation source: intercropping peanut in the first line | place: China: Luxin town, Laibin City, Guangxi Province | collected 2019-07-25 | depth 10cm m | reverse complement strand
GCCGCGACCGAGCCGCAGGCCGTCGCGATCGCGGATCCCTGCAAGGACCGCAAGCTGCCGGGAAGCGGCGGCATCGCCGGCTTCCTGCAGGACCGTGCGCTCGAAGCGCTCGACAGCGCCGCATGCCGCTTCGGCTCCAGCCGCGAGGAGCTCGTGCTGGCGCTTGCGAGCGACAGAGCGGCCAGGCGCTACGAGCGGCGGCACGGCGTCGACCCGCGCTCCGTACGCAGCGTCCTGGGGAACCTGATCGGCCCGTGACGGCGCAGCGGCTCGGCCGCGCCGCCGCGTAGCATCCGATCTCGAACGCCACGATGGCTCAGCGACGGCTCCACGGCCTCGAGCGCGTGCTCGGGGTCAACGCACTCTTCTCGACCGCCTACGGCAACGTGGGCAGCTCGATCTACTACGCCCTGGGCCTGGTCGCGAGCTTCGCGCTCGGGCTGACCCCGGTCGTGTTCGTGATCGCGGGCGTGATCTTCTATCTCACGGCCGCCACCTACTCCGAGGCGACCGCGATGTTCCCCGAGGCGGGCGGGTCGAGCAGCTTCGCGCGCCACGCCTTCAACGAGTTCTGGTCCTTCTTCGCCGCCTGGGGCCAGATGCTCAACTACGTGATCACGATCTCGATCTCGGCCTTCTTCGTGCCGCACTACCTCGGCTCGCTGTTCTGGGAGCCGTTGCGGCACGGCCCGGGCGACGTGGTCGGCGGGATCGTGGTCGTCGCGCTGCTGGCCGTGATCAACGTCTTCGGCGTCAAGGAGGCGGCGCGGCTCAACATCCTGCTCGCCGTCACCGACTTCGCGACGCAGCTGCTGCTGGTGATCCTCGGCTTGGTGCTCGTCTTCTCGCCGCAGACCCTGATCGACAACGTGCACCTGGGGATCGCGCCGACGTGGAAGGACTTCGCCGTCGCGATCCCGGTCGCGATGATCGCCTACACCGGCATCGAGACGATCTCGAACATGGCCGAGGAGGCCAGAGACGAGGCGACCACGATCCCGCGTGCGATCAACCGCGTCGTGGTCGCCGTGTTCGCGATCTACGCGCTGCTGCCGGCGGTCGCCTTGTCGGCGCTTCCGGTCACGCAGAACGCCGACGGCGACTACCAGACGCTGCTCGGCCTGCCGGAGGACAAGGGCGGCTTCTCCGGCGACCCGGTGCTGGGAATCGTCAAGCACCTCGACCTCGGGCCGCTGCAGGGCGTCGGCGAGCTTTACGTCGGCCTGCTCGCGGCGACGATCCTGTTCATCGCCACGAACGCCGGCATCATCGGCGTCTCGCGGCTCGTCTACTCGATGGGGATCCACCGCCAGGTGCCCGACCGGCTGCGTCAGCTGCATCCGAGGTTCCGCACGCCGTGGTTGGGGATCCTGATCTTCTCCGGCGTCGCCTGCGTCGCGATGATCCCGGGCCAGGCGGACTTCCTCGGCAACATGTACGCGTTCGGCGCGATGCTGTCGTTCACGATCGCGCACGCGGCGGTCGTGCGGCTGCGAATCAAGCTGCCCGAGCAGGCGCGCCCGTACACCGGGCCCGGAACGCTGCGCCTGCGCGGCCGCGAGCTGCCGTTGTTCGCGCTCGTCGGCGGCCTCGGCACGGCGCTCGCGTGGGTGACGGTCACCGCGCTGCACATCGACGTGGCGCTGGCTGGAATGGGGTGGCTGGCGTTCGGCGTCGTGGTGTACGCCGTCTACCGGCGCCGCCACGGGCTCGACCTGGCGACCACGACGCGCGTGGCGGTGCCCAAGCCGGTCGTCGACCACGAGGCCGAGTACGAGTCGGTGCTCGTCGCGTTCGAGGAGCGCGAGTTCGAGCCCGACGTGCTCGCCACCGCCACGCGCATGGCGGCCCGTCGCAGCCGCGGCATCCACGTGCTCGTGACGATCGTCGTGCCGGCGACCAGCCCGATCAACGCGGCGCTGCCGGAGCAGGAGATCGCGGCGCAGGAGGTGATCGAGCAGGCGAAGGTCCAATGCGGGCGCCGCGTGACCGGCCACTGGCAGAAGGTGCGCGCCGGGCAGGCGGGTCGCGCGATCGTCGACGAGGCGCGCGAGATCGGCGCGCGCGCGATCGTGATGCCGCTGCCTGAGCGCACTGGCGGCGGCTCGATCTTCGGGCGCACGCTCGAGACGGTGCTGGCCGAGCGTCCCTGCCGCGTGATCATCGAGTCCGCCCGCAACAGACACGCCGCGCCCGTCGAGCCGGCGGCGGTCGCGTAGCGATGCCCGATCCGCGGCAGGTGCATACCGCTACGACCCGCGTGCTGTCGTTCGCGATGGTCGCGATCGGCGTCGCGCTCGTCGTGCGGACGCTGGTGGCCGGGGGCGGGGGCCTCGCGCTCGGGATCGTGCTCGGCGTGCTGTTCGTCGCGGCCGGCGGCGCGCGGCTCTACCTGCAAGCGCGCCAGGAACGCGGCTCGTGAATCCGCGCACGCTGTCGGCCCGCGCGCTGTTCGGGCTCGTCTACACGATGTCGATCAGCTCGGTCTACTTCGCGCTCGGCGTCGTGGCGCAGCGGGCGTTGGGCCTCACGCCGATCGTGTTCCTGATCGCGGGCGTCTTCTTCTCGCTCGCCTCGATGACGTACGTCGAGGGCGCCGCATTGCACCGCGAGCGCGGGGGATCGAGCGTCTTCGCGCGCTACGCCTTCAACGAGCTGGTGAGCTTCGTCGCCGGCTGGGCGATCCTGCTCGACTACTGCATCCTGCTCGCCGTCACGGCCTTCACGGCGACGAACTACCTGGCCGAGTTCTCCGACCCGGTCGGACACGGCGCGCTGGAGCTGGTCGTCGCGATCGCCGTGATCGCGGCCGTCGCGCTGATCAACGTGCGCGGCGTGAGCGTGCGTCAGCTGCGCCGCGGCCTGATCGTCGCGATCGCCGACATCGCCGTGCAGCTGCTCGTGATCGTGCTCGGGCTCGCGCTGCTGCTGCATCCCGGCGCGATCGTCGACTCGATCCAGCTCGGCGCATCGCCGGCGTGGGACGACACGATCTACGCGCTGACGATCGCGACGATCGCCTTTACGGGTTTGGAGGCGGCGGCGAGCCTCGCGGGCGAGACGGAGACGACGCGCAGCGGCCTGCGCCGCCTCGTCGGCCCGGGCGTCGGCACGATCTTGCTCGTCTATGTCGGGATCGCGGTCGTCGGCGTGAGCGCGCTGCCGATTGAACAAGGCTCGCAGGCCTTCACCACGCGCGACGTCGAGGCACCGCTGCTGTCGGTCGTGGACGCGTTCTCGCAGCGCTGGCTGGCCGACTCGCTGCGCGCCGCCGTGGCGATCACCGCCGTGATCGGCCTGCTGGCGGCCGCCAACTCCGCGATGCTCGGCATCTCGCGGCTCGCCTACGGGCTCGCGACGAACCGCCAGATCCCCAGCGCGCTCGGGCGGCTGCACCCGACGCGCGGCACGCCGTACGTGTTGATCGGCTTGGCCGCCGTCGTCGCGGCCGCGCTCACGATCCCCGCGGACATCGACTTCCTCGTCGGCATCTACGCGTTCGGAGCGATGCTCGCGTTCACGATCGCCCACCTCTCGATCGTCCGCCTGCGCTATCGCGAGCCGCAGCGCGGGCGCCCGTACAGCGTGCCGCTGTCGCCCGGCGTGCGCGGCGGCTCGCTGCCGCTGCCGGCGGTGCTCGGTGCGCTGCTGTCGGGCGCCGGCTGGATCACCGTGCTGGTGCTCCACACCGGCGCGCGCTACGTCGGGCTCGGGTGGCTGCTCGGCGGCCTGGCGCTCTACGTCGCCTACCGCCGCATCGACGGCAATCCGCTGCTGCGGCGCGTGACGGTGCCGGAGAGCGCGCTGCGCGGCGGGGAGCCGCCGCGCGCCGAGTTCGGCTCGCTGCTGGTGCCGATCTTCGGCAAGCCGCTCGACGACGACATCGTGCAGACGGCCGGTCGGCTCGCCGGCGAGGTGCGCGACGAGCTCGACGAGGCGGGCGCGACGATCGAGGCGATCTGGGTCTTCGAGGTGCCGATGTCGCTGCCGATCGACGCGCGGCTGCCGGAGCCGCAGCTGAGAAAGGCCCAAGAGGCGCTGCGCCGCGCCAAGGCGGTCGGCGAGGAGTACGAAGGCGTCCACGTGCAGACCGCGATGGTGCGGGCGCGCCGCGCCGGCGAGGCGATCGTGCGCGAGGCGAGACGGCGCGGGGTCGAGGCGATCGTGCTCGCGGCCGAGGAGCCCTCGCGCGTGCGCGGCGGCGCGCTCTTCGGCGGCGCGGGCGGACCGCTCGGCAACTACGTCGGCGAGGTCACGAAGTACGTGCTGCGCAAGGCGAACTGCCGCGTGATCCTCACGGCGCCGGCCGCCGAGGGGCGGGCGGGAACGGGTGCGCCCCGGTAACCTCCCGGCCATGTTCATCCTCGTCGTCGGAGCCGGCCGCGTCGGCTCCTCGGTTGCGAAGCGCGCGCTCCAAGCGGGCCATGAGGTCTCGGTCCTCGACGAGGACCCGCTCTCGCACGAGCAGCTCGACAAGGATCTCGCCGAGAGCTGGGAGGACGCCGGCGGCCGCTTCACGGTCGGCACGGCGCTCGAGGTCGACGCGCTGCTGGAGGCCGGCATCGAGCAGGCGGACGTCTTCATCGCCTCCACCAACGGCGACAACACGAACCTTGTGATCGCCCAGATCGCGCAGCGGCGCTTCAACGTCCCGCGCGTGGTCGTGCGCGTGCTCGACCCGGCGCGCGCCGCCTGGTACGCCGAGCAGGGGCTCCACACGATCTGCCCCACGCAGCACGCGATCGATCTCGTCGAGAGAGCCGCGCTCGACCCCGCCGCATGAGAGGCCGGCACGCATGTACGTGATCGTCGTCGGCGCCGGCAAGGTCGGCTGGAACCTCGCGCGCGAGCTGCTGGGCAAGGGCCATGAGGTGACGCTGATCGAGGCCGACCGCCGCCGCTACCTGATCGTCGAGCAGGAGCTCGAGCACGCCGTTCAGTACGGCGACGCGACCGAGCTGTGGGTGCTCGAGCGGGCGGGCATCCAGCGCGCCGACCTCGTGATCGCCGTCACCGGCGACGACGAGGACAACATGCTGATCTGCCAGGTGGCGAAGGAGAAGTACCTGACCCAGCGGATCGTGGCGCGCGTGAACAACCCGCGCAACCTGCAGCACTTCAAGCTGCTGGGCATCCGCCCGGCGGTGTCCGCGACCGACCTGATCCTGCGCCTGATCGAGCACGAGGTGCCCCAGTACGGGCTCGTGCAGCTGCTCGCGCTGGAGGGCGAGCGGCTGGAGATCATCGAGCTCGAGGTGGTGGAGGGCGCACCGGCCGCGGGTCGTCGCGTCGACGACGTCGAGCTGCCCGAAGGCAGCCTGATCATCTCGGTGCTGCGCGGCGGGACCGGCTTCGTGCCGAAGTCGGACACCGTGATCCAGGCCGGCGACGAGGTGCTGCTGATCCTCGACCCGGGCCTCGAGTCCGCGATCACGCCGCAGTTCACGCGTAACGGCGCGAGCGCCGGGTAAGAACCCGCCGTCGCACGACGCGAACCAGGCATGGCAGACATCCACGTCAAGCACCTGTTGATCGGCGGTGGCCTCGCGAGCGCCAACTGTGCGCGCTGGCTGCGCGAGTCCGGCGGCGAGGGCGAGATCCTGCTCGTCGGCCGCGAGCCCGAGCCGCCCTACAACCGCCCGCCGTGCTCGAAGGGGTACCTGCAGGGGAAGGAGTCGCGCCAGGACACGTACTTCCGCCCTGACGAGTGGTGGAAGGAGCAGCGGATCGATCTGCGCACGCGTACGAGCGTCATGAAGCTCGACACGGCCGCGAGAGAGGCGACGCTGTCCTCGAAGGAGGTCGTCTCCTACAACACGGCGCTGCTCGCCACCGGCGCGAACGTGCGGCGGCTGCCGGTCGAGGGCGCCGAGCTGGAGGGGATCCACTACCTGCGCGCCTTGGGGAACGCCGACCACATCCGCGCCGACGCGGATGGCAAGAAGGTCGTGTTGATCGGCGGCTCCTACATCGGCTGCGAGGTCGCGGCGTCGCTGACGGCGGCCGATCACGCGACGTGCCAGATCGTGATGCAGGAGGCGGTGACGCTGGAGCGCGGCTTTGGCGCGCAGACGGGCCGCTGGCTCCAGGACCGCCTGGAGGAGCATGGGATCGTCGTGCACGGCGAGGATGCGCTCGAGCGCTTCGAGGGCGCCGACGGGCGCGTGACGCACGTCGTGACCGCCAGCGGCAAGCGGCTGGAGGCCGACTGCGTCGTGATCGGCGCTGGCGTGATGCCGGACACGATGCTGGCGAGAGCCGCGGGCCTGCGGTTGGACGAGGAGCGCGGGGGGATCCTCTGCGATGCGCAGCTGCGCACGAGCGCGCCTGGGGTGTGGGCCGCGGGCGACGTCTGCTCCTACGACTCGCGCCCGAACGGGCGGCGGATCCGCATCGAGCACTGGGACGTCGCCTTCAGCCACGGCAAGACGGTCGCGCTGAACATGCTCGGCCAGGAGGCCGAGCATGACGTCGTGCCGTACTTCTTCTCCGACCTCGCCGACTGGGCGTCGCTGGAGTACGTCGGCCCGGCGGCGGGCTGGGATCGCGAGATCGTGCGCGGCTCGCTCGGCGAGGGCAAGGTCAGTGTCTGGTACCTCGCCGACGGACGGGTCGAGGGCGCGCTCTCGATCGGGCGCTCAGACGACCTCGAGCACGCGCGTCGGCTGATCGCCGCGCGCACGCGGCTCGGCGACGACGCGATCGCGGCGCTCGGCTCGCTCGACGCCGACCTCGCGGCGCTCTGAGCGCGTGACGCCGCCGGTCGAGGAGGCGCGCGAGCAGATCGCGCGGATCGCCGTCACCCTGCGGAGGTTCGTGCGGGAGGCCGGGGCGCTGGGGGCGACGTTGCTGCTCGACCAGGGCGTCGACCTGCCAGTGCTGGTGGTCGAGTGTCCGGCCGTCGGGCCGGTACTGCTGGCCGAAGGCGAGAAGGTCGTGCAGCTCGACGCCGACCGGCTCGCGGCGGAGCCGCTGTTGACGCCGGAGGTCAAGGCGCTGCCGCCGTTCGAGGTCGACGTCGTGCGGGCGGAGATCACCTCCCCGCTCGGGGGCGTGGAGCACCACGCGCGCGCGGTGCGCGAGCTGGCGGGGGCGTTTCCCGGCCGCAGCGTGCTGAGCGTGGCGTTCGCGACGACCGACCCCGAGACGCCGCTGACGATCGCGGCGCGCACCGGCGACCCGCTCGTGCTCGCGCTCGGCGAGGACGAGCAGTTCGAGATGCCCGCCGGCTGGCCGTCCGTCAGATGATCGACGTTTTCCGGGTCCTGGAGACCCCGAAAACGTCGATCATCGGTCAAAAGGTGACCGACCCGTCGGGGTGGATCGTCCAGTGGGGGTTGTGGGCGACCTCCCACGGATGGCCGTCGGGGTCGATGAAGACGCCCGAGTAGCCGCCCCAGAACGTCTCCAAGCCGTGGCGGGGGATCTGCGCGCCCGCCGCCTCCGCTTGTGCGATCACCGCGTCGACCTCCGCGGGCGAGCCGACGTTGTGGGCGAGCGTGACGCCGCCCCAGCCGCCGGGGTCCTGCTCGACGCCGCTGTCGGCCGCGAGCTTCTCGCGCGACCACAGCGCGACGATCATGCCGCCGGCCTGGAAGAACATCACGTCGTCGTCCGGCGAAGTTCCCTGCCAGCCGAGCGCCTCGTAGAAGGCGCGGGCGCGGCCGAGGTCGGCGACGCCGAGCGTGACGAGCGAGAGGCGTTGGTCCATGCAAGCATCCTCCCACGGGTCGAGGCGGCGAAACGCGTTCCCGATGGAGCCTCTATCCTGATCGGCCGATCCGTTGCGGGATCGTCTAACGGCAAGACGCTCGGCTCTGGACCGAGAAATTGGGGTTCGAATCCCTGTCCCGCAGCTCCTCCGCGCCAGCTTGCGTCTCGACGCGAACGCGGCGCCTTGCATTCGCTTCACGCTCCCTTACGGTGCGTCGTCGGGGTCGGGGGAACCAGCAGAGGGGAGCTGACTCATGCAGTACGCATTTCGCCGCGCGCTCTGTGCGGCCGCGGCCCTCGCCGCGCTCTTGACCTGCGCCGCCGCGAGCGGCGCGCAGCCGTTCTACGGCTTCAACGCCGTGCAGATGTTCTGCCCGTCGTACGACTGGGTCCCGGTCGAAAGACCGACGTCGTGCAGAGAGGACCGCATGGAACCGGCCAAGTACGCGTTCGGCAGAGAACGCCCGGCGGTCTACCGCATGCGGCTGCAGTGGAATGTCGTCGAGGCCCACACGGCCGGGAGATGGGCCAACCCGTGGGCGGAGTACGACCAGGAGCTGACATGGGCGGCCGAAAGAGGCGTCAAGGTGCTGCTGATCGCGACGCTCGGAACCGCAGGTGAAAGCTCCGCGGAAAGGTGGGACTTCCCCGACGAAGCGAGAGAGCTCACACGCTGGCAGACGTTCATCCAGGAAGTCGTCAGAAAGTACGGCAGAGACAGCCGCGTGACCGGGATCGAGCTGTGGAACGAGCCGAACGGGTCCACGAAGTACACCGGTGGCGTCACCGTCACCCCGACGAGGTACGCCGCGCTCGTGTGTTCGGCCATCAACGGGCGCAGGGCGGCCGTGACCGGCGGCGCCACGCGCATGCCGATCGTCATCGGCGCACTGGGCTACAACACGTCGGGGATCGTCGGTTCGTACACCCCCAGCCCGGCTGGCTACATGAGCGAGTGGCTCGACGAGGCCGTCAACGAAATGCCGACGCAGGGCTGCCCGAGCGGCTTCCATGGCACGACCGACGACTTCGACGCGGTGAGCCTGCACGTCTACGCCTCGCCGCAGGTGTCCTGGCTCAGGCCCGAACAGACGGCTGCGAACAACTGCGAGCCGGGGAGACCGACCGAAGAAGCCGACAGAGTCAACGGCTGTCGACAGGCCGAACAGTTCGACACGCAGGTGCGTGGGTTCCGGAACCATCAGAACACCCTCGGGGGCTTCGACAAGCCGCTCTACGTGACGGAGTTCGCGTGGCACCGGACGGCGGCGGGCGCGGCGCTCGCGACCGCCAGGTCTCAGCAGTACGGCTACCGCTACACGTTCGCCAAGTGCAAGGCGGCCCAGACGATCGCCTTCGAGCCGGGCGTGTACGGCTGCTACGCCTACCCGCTCACATCGATAAGACCGGGGACCGAACCGCTTGACAGCGAGGGCCTGTGGAGCTTCGAACCCACCTACTTCGCAAGCCTCGCCGCCGCCGAGTACCTCAACGCGCTGCTCGACCAGCAGGAACACCCGACCGAATACCCGTAAGCGCCCGAAGCCGGGTGGCTCGTCTGTCGCGCACTTGACACTTTGCGTGTCACCGCGTGAGCAGACGGGCCGCTCGCGCTGGCGGAAGCTGAACGCATCGAACAGGCGGGCACCGGGCTCGCCTCCAAGGACCGGAGGGTTCTCATGCGTTCCATCGCCAGCATCCGTCGTCCGTCGGCCTCCATGATCGTCGCGCTCGTCGCCTTGTTCGCGGCGCTCGGCGGGACCGGCTATGCAGCCGCGACGTTCAGCGGCAGAGACATCCAGAAGCGCAGCATCCCCGCCAACCGCGTCGTCAACAACGCGCTCGGCGGTGGCCAGATCGACGAGTCGCGGCTCGGTCCCGTGCCGACCGCGCAGCAGGCGCTGACCGCGCAGACGGCCGCGAGCGCCACGCACGCCGCGCAGGCCGACACCGCCGACAACGCGACGAACGCGGCCAACGCCCAGAACGCGCAGAGACTGCAAGGTCGCGACGCGACCGCGTTCCAGGCCAACACGACGCGCGTCGTCGTCAACCAGGTGACCGTCGTCACCGGCGGCAGCGCCACGATCACCGCCTCGTGCGGCCCGACGGAGAAGGGCATCGGCGGCGGCGGCGCGTGGATGATCGCCGGCACCGAGTCGCCGACGGAGCTCGACGCGCAGCTGAACTCGTCCTTCCCGCTGCCCTCGACGGGCGGTTCGGCGGACATCACCGGCTGGCGCGTGGCCGGCGTCAACAGAGCCGGCGCCAACCGCGACCTGCGCGCATACGCGATCTGCGTCCCGAGAACGGCGTAGCCGCCCGGCTCCGGCCGCTCAGTCGGCGACGTACACCGTCACCGGCTCGCTGCGCCCCTTCAACTCGACGGCTCCATGGCGCCGCAGCCCCTCGGCTGCGGCGCCGAGCTGTCGGTGCGTCGCCTCGGAGACGAACAGGCGTCCCGGCGCGTCGCGCCCCAGTGCCTGCAGCCGCGCCGCTACGTTCGTCGCGTCGCCGACGGCCGCGTACTCGACGCGCCGCTCCGACCCCACGAGGCCCGACATCACGAAGCCCGTGTTGAGGCCGATGCCGGCCGCGAGCGGCGCGTCGGCGAGCCGCTCCTCGAGCAGCCAGGCGTTGAAGCGGGGGAGGGCGGTGTCGAGGATCTCGCGAGCCGCGCGGAGCGCTCGCTGTGCGTGATCCGGCTGCGGCAGGGGCGCGCCGAACACGGCCATCACGCCGTCGCCCTGGTAGGACACGACGGTGCCGCCGTGTGCGAAGACGGCGCCCGAGACGGCGTCGAGATAGCGGTTGAGGACCGCGATCACCTGCTCGGCCTCGAGCCGCTCGGACAGGCTCGTGAAGCCACGCAGGTCGCAGAAGAGGACGGACGCCTCCAGGCGCCGGCTCTCCAGCCGCGCCGGCTCGTCGCCCTCCGGCAGCAGCTCGGCGGCGACGTCCGGCGCAACGAAGCGCTCGAACGTCGTGCGCAGCTGCCGGCGCGCGCGCACCTCG
>JACZCZ010317318.1_pt1 | contig 10730 bp, 12 predicted proteins | sample 8641811 | NCBI WGS metagenome assembly JACZCZ01 (sample SAMN15324610, study PRJNA640507) | soil metagenome | isolation source: intercropping peanut in the first line | place: China: Luxin town, Laibin City, Guangxi Province | collected 2019-07-25 | depth 10cm m | reverse complement strand
TTCGCGCCCGGCGTCGCGCTCGTCTACGTGTTCTTGGCGTACGGCGGCTGGAGCGACACGGCGACGCTGTCTGCCGAGATGCGCGATGCGCAGCACGGCATGAAACGCGCGCTCGTCTTCGGGATGGGCCTCGTGACCGTGCTCTATGTGCTCGTGAACTTGGCGTACCTGCAAGGGCTTTCGCACCAAGGCCTCGCGCGCAGCGAGGCGCCGGCTGCAGAGCTGATGCTGCGCGCATTCGGTGCGCCGGGGCAGGCGCTGATCGTCGCGATCGTTGCGGTGACGGCCATTACCTCGATGAATGCCATCCTCATCGCGGGCGCTCGTACGACGTACGCCGCGGCGCGCGACACGTCGGGGCTCGACGCCCTCGGCCGTTGGCACGTGGCGCGCGGCACGCCGTCGCGCGCCATCCTGGCGACGACCGGTCTCGCCCTCGTTCTCGTAGGGTTCGGCGCCATCACTCGCGGCGGCTTCTCGACGATGGTCGACTATCTTTCGCCGGTGTACTGGTCGTTCATGACATTGAGCGGCATCGCGTTGTTCGTGCTGCGTCGGCGCTATCCCGACGCGCCGCGGCCGTTTCGGGTGCCGGGCTATCCGCTGTTGCCGCTGGCGTTCGTCGCGAGCAGCGTGTGGGTGCTGTACTCGAGCGTGCAATACGTGCGCGTTGGCGCAGTGGCCGGTGTCGTTGTGCTCGCGGGTGGCGTCCTGGTGCTCGCGGTACTACGCGTCGCCGCCAAGCCGCGCGCAACAATGCCTGCGAAGGAGGTCGGATGATGCTGCGCGCGCTCGCCGGTGTCGCCGTGTGCTGGGCAATCGGCTTCGCGGCTGCCGCGTTCGCGCATCACGGCGTGTCCACGTATCGCATGGATGTCGTCGAGACGCTTCACGGCGTCGTCGCGAAGTGGGAGTTCGGCAATCCGCATACGTGGCTCACGCTGCGCGTCGCCGACGCGACGTGGGAAATCGAAGGCGCGCCGCCGCGGTGGATGAGCGGCCAAGGGTTCTCGCCCGAGTCGCTCGAGCCCGGCGCCGCCGTCACGATCACTTACCACCCGCATCGCACACGTGCGCAGGCCGGCATACTCATGGAGGTACGCCGCGCCGACGGAACGGTGCTCAAGGTGAACCGGCCCGCCTCGCTCGGGGGACCTTGAGGCTTATCGAGAGCCGGCGCTTTCGAAGTCGACGGGATGGAGCGGCGCGAACGCGCCGACGAGCGCCACCAAGTTGGCGGGCACGCGCGAGATGGAAGCGTTGTACGCGGTCACGGCCTCGTTGTAGCGCTGCCGAGCCACCTTGAGCTCCGCATCGAGCGTCGCGGCGCGTTGGCGTAGCAAACCGTACGAGGCGCTCGCCATGAGCTCCGGCTGCGCATTGGCGCGGGTGAGCACGGCCGCGGCGGCAGCACGCAAGCTCGCTTCTGCGCGCCCAAGCTGATCGGCATCGCGGCTCTGCCGCGCCGCGAACACGGCCCCGCGCGCCTCGAGGAGGCGCTCGAGCAATACGCGGTCGCTGCCGAAGTGCGGCTCGCACATCTCGACGCCGCGCGGAATTTCGTCGTGCTGCTGTCGCAGCAGCGCGTCGAGCTCGTTCCAAGCGCTCGTGGCGTTCTCGGCGGCGGCGACGAGCCCGTTGTACGTCGCGACGAACGAAAACACGACGACGACGATGGCGCCGAATACCAAGAGTCCGAACAGCATGGTCTAGTGGACCTCCCAATCGCCAACCGCCGTGCTCGACGACGGGGCAGCGGCGTGCGAATCGCCTGCGCACAAACGGTGCAGCAGCGCGTCCAAAGTGCCTCTTCGTTGGGCGCGCGCCCGACGCGATGCACTCGCCGTCGCGAGCCGCGCGACGAGCACAACGATGCACGCGCGCGCCGGAAATGTTGCACCAAATGGCCTGCGCCTGGCCATCGAGCGCTGTCAAATTCGCCTTGACGCACTTGTCTTCGAAGCCATAATCGAGCCAAAACAGCGGCTGCGCCACCTTGGCCCACACATGACCGACACCGACGAGCAACTGCAGGCTTTTGGCGAGTTCGTACGGGCGCAGCGGCGATTGGCACAAGTTTCGCAACGAAACTTGGCGCGTATGTCGGGAGTCTCCGACTCGTACCTGAGTCAGATCGAACGCGGTAACTATCGGCCTTCGCCGCAAGTGGTGAAGGCGCTGGCGACAGCGTTCGGTCTCGAGCCGAAGCAGCTCTACATGATGCTCGGCTTCATGGACGAGGGAGACGGCGGCACGGCGCCGAGTGTCGAGCAGGCGATCCAGCTCGACACGCGGCTCGACGCAGAACAGAAAGAGGCGCTGATACGGATTTATCGCTCGTTCGCGAGCAAAGGCTGAGCGTCAGAGGCGACCCGCGGTCGCCGGAGCGCAGGTGTGGGGAGCGGCGACGACAACGACGCGAACGAGGCGATGGCCGAGTTCCAACGGCGCGCTCGCGCGCTGCTCCGCGCACAGCAGGAGGCGTTTCTCGCCGCCGTGAAAGCATGGCGCGAGGGCGCGAGCCAGGGTGCGCCGGCTTGGCCGCCGGCTCCGCTCGGCCTCACGCCGAAGCCCGACGAGCTCGCTGAAGCGTCGTATGCATTCGCCGCGAAGCTGCTGGCGGATCAGAGCCGCTTCATGGAGGAGCTGAGCACGGCGATGAGTAACGACGAGAAGCACGAGGATTGAACACGCGATTTGGGCCCGCGCGAGGCCCGCGAGTAGTAATGGAATGCAGCCGACGACGATGAAACAACCGCAGCGCCCCTGGCTCAGCCTGTATCAAGGCGTGCGCGCCGAGCTGACGCCCAAGAGCGAGACGGCGCTCGCCATGTTCCGTGCAACGCTCGAGCGCAATCCCAGCGCGCCGCTCGTGCACTATTTCGATCGCGCGTTGACGGCGGCCGAGGTCGACGCGATGTCGGACGCGCTCGCCGTGGGCCTCCAAGAGCCCGGTGTCCACGCCGGCGATCGCGTCGCGATCTACTTGCAGAACGTCCCGCAGGTCGTGCTCGCCGTGCTGGCGATCTGGAAGTGCGGCGCCGTCGTCGTGCCGTGCAACCCCATGCTGCGCGACCGCGAGCTCGGCAAGATTCTCCGTAGCTCCGGCTGCCTCGCTCTGATCTGCCACGAGGACCTGTACGCCGACGTGGGCCGTTCCGCGCTGCCCGCGACGGCGGTGCAGCACACGATCACGACCACGCCGCTCGAGTTCTTGGACTTCGCGAAGCCCATGCCGGCGACGTTGGCCGCAGTGCGCCGCAACCGCGCGTCCGAGACTGCGGACATGATGGAGATCATCGCGAAGCACGCGGGGCAGAAGCCGCGCGACGTCGAGATGACGGGCGACGACGTGGCCTTCATGGTGCACACGTCCGGCACGACGGGCGACGCGAAGGGCGCCATGAACACGCACCGTAACGTCGTGTTCGCGACCTCGGTCTACGAGGCCTGGATCGGCTTGGATCAGCGCGACGTGATCCTCGGCTTGGCGCCGCTTTTTCACGTCACGGGGCTCATCGGCCACGTCACGCTGGCGCTGCTGACGGGCAGCCCGTTGATCTTGTTCTATCGGTTCGACGTCAACGAGGCGTGCCGGTTGGCAGCGCAGCATCGCGCGACCTTCACCGTCTCGTCGATCACGGCGTTCATCGCGCTGCTCAACAGCGACGCGCTCGCCAAGTACGATCTGCGTACGTTGACGAAGCTGTACACGGGCGGCGCCCCAACGCCGGCGAGCGTGCTCGAGGATTGGCACGGCCGCACCGGCGTGCGCATTCAGCCGATGTACGGTTTGACGGAAGCGACGTCGCCGACCCACATGACGCCGCACGGCGCGATCCCGCCGATCGATCCGCACACGGGTGCGATGTCGATCGGCGTGCCGGTCTGTAACACGAGCGTCAAAGTCATCACGGATGCCGGTCATGAAGCCGGCCCGCGAGAAATCGGCGAGTTCGTAATCTCCGGCCCGCAAATCGTGCCCGGCTATTGGCAGAAGCCCGAGGAAACCGCGAAGGCGCTGACGCCGGCCGGGTTGCGCACCGGCGACGTCGGCTTCATGGACGAGAACGGCTGGTTCTACCTCGTCGATCGCTCGAAGGACATGATCATCGCGTCCGGCTTCAAGGTGTGGCCGCGCGAGGTCGAGGAAGTGCTGTATCAGCATCCGGCCGTCCGCGAGGCGGCGGTCGTCGGCATCCCCGATCCGTACCGCGGCGAGACCATCAAGGCCGTCATCAGCCTGAAGCCGGGCCAGAGCGTCACGGCGGAAGAGATCAGGGCGTTCGCGCGCGAGCGCATGGCGGCCTACAAGTATCCGCGCGTCGTCGAGATCTTGGAGGATCTGCCGAAGACGACGAGCGGCAAGATCATGCGGCGGTTGCTGCAGCCGACGGCGCACGCGAGCGCGTTGCCGGTGCAAGCCGAGATCACCGACGTCTCGTACCCGAAGCTCCGCGTGGCGCTCGAAGCGCGTGCCGTGCTCGAGGCCGGAGCCGTATGGCTGCGATTGAGTCGGGGCCCGCTGCCTTTATCGACGACCGGTGCGCTCTACGAGCGGTTGCGCGCGATGCTCGGCCAACTGCGCGACGGCCGTACGTTCGTCGATCGCGGCGCATTCCTGTCCGCGAACGAGGCCTATCACACGGCCATCGTCGATCTCGCCGAGAACGAGCACTTGTCGCTCGGCTTCCGCAAGCTGCGGCTGCGCGATCTGTTCATGGCCGCGCTGAAGAGCACCGACGTCGCGGCCGAGAACGTCGTCTATTTCCACGAGTATCTGACGGACTCGCTCGCCGCGGGCGATGCGCGAAGCTCGATCAAGGCGATCTTGTCGTGGAGCAAGCACGCCTCGACGGGCGTGCGCCGCGCGCTCGACATGCACGGCGACGTCGCGTCGCAGCGCGACGAGCTGCGCCCGGGGGGCATCGTCGAGGATCTGTCGGTCGCCGTCGCCAAAGAGCAAGACAGCTTGGCGGGCGACATCGACGCGCTGGTGTCGGCGCTCGATGCGCGCGCGGCGCTCGAGATCGGCATCACGCAATCGCTCGGCTCCGCGCTGTCGATCGAAGCCGAGCGCGATGCGCTGGTCGCGCGGTTGCGGGCGTTCACGCCGCTCGTGCGCGGCACGTCGGCGGCGCATATCGCGCGCTACATTCGCGCCGACGACGCGTTCCACCGTATCTTCTTGAGCTTGCTGCGCAATCAGCCGTTGTTCGACATCTACAACGCGATGGACGTGCCGGAGCTGATCCGCCGCGTGCTCGTGGTCGCGCCGATCTCGATTCGCGAGCTGTTCGACGACCACAAGGCGCTGACGAACGCGCTGCGCGCCGGGAGCGCCGACGACACCAGCGTGGCGATCACGGACCACGTCAACCGCATCCGCACGGCGCTGGCCGCCTTCCTGGCGGACACCACGAAAGCTGCAGCACCCGCCTCGAGCCAGCAAGTCGCGTAGTCAACTACGCAAGCGCTTGACATGCGCTGCAAATGCGTTGCATACTACGCACGTGTCCAAACGTAGGCCCCGACGACCAGGAGCTACCGCGATGTCGAATTACGTGAAGCTGGCCACCGACGCCGGCGACCAGTACCTGAGCTCGCTTGCCGAGATGCAGGAGAATTTCCTGAAGGCGACGACGGCCCTCGCGTCGAAATTCCCCCCGGCCCCTGCCGTCGAGGCGCCCCCAGCCTTCGCCGCGACGTTCCCGACCGCGCAGGAAGTGACGGAAGCGAATTTCGCCTTCGCCACGAAGCTGCTGAAGCAGCAGAAGAGCTTCGCCGAGAAGCTCGTCGCGCTCAGCACGCCCGCGAAGTAAACCCTTCGCACCCGAGTTCGCGCGCCGCGGCGGCGGCCTTTCCCCCCCAGGCCGTCGCCGCGCACTTTGGCTGCGCGAATCGACTTCAGTAGGATGACGAGCGCAGGGACGCGCTCGGCTTTGTGCCGCGACGCGCCGAATTTGGAAACGCGTGGCTGACGATAAAACCAACAATGATGCACCGCTGATCGAGCGCTGGCTCGCCGAGCAGCAACAATGGCAAAAGACGCTCCTGACCTACATGGATTCGATGGTCAAGAGCGAGGATTTCCTCGTCCACTTAGGTAACGCGATGCGCGGCTCGCTGCTCGCGGGCAAGGCGTATCCGACGCCGCCGCCGCCGGCGGCGGCTGCACCCGAGACCCCGACCGACGACAAGCTCGACCAAATCCTGTTCGCGTTGCGCCAGCTCGAGGGCCAAGTGCAGGACCTGCGCTTGACGCTCGACGAGCTGCGCGTCGAGAAAGCTCGGCCGAAAAAGGCATCGAGCGGAAAGACCAAGGACCCGCAGTGAACGACGAGGTCCCCGAGCCGGAGCGCGACCAGGAGCGCGAGCTCGAGGCCCTGCTCGAATTGTCGCGGCGCGGGCGCAGCAAGCTCGAGCGCTTGCACGAAGTGCTGACGATGCCGGGCCACTACGGGACGGGCGCCAGTCCGGCGAGCGTCGTGTACCGCGAGAACAAAATGCGCTTGCTGCGCCTGCTCGACGAACAGGGGCAGCCGCGCGCAGGCCGGCCGCCGGTGCTGTTCGTGCCCGCGCCCGTCAGCCGCTACTTCATCCTCGATCTCTTGCCCGGCCGCTCGTTCGCGGGCCACGTCGCTGCGGCGAATTTCGACGTCTTCATTGCCGACTTCGGGACGCCGGGCCGCGAGGATCGGTTCGCGGACCTTTCGTACTACGTCGAAGGGCTCGTGCGCCGCGCGGTTCGCACGGTCAGTGCGTTGACGGGCGAAGCGGCCATCAACGTCGTCGGCTATTGCTTGGGCGGTACGCTGTCGCTGCTCTACGCCGCGCTGCACCCCGAGACCGTGCGCCGGCTCGTGCTGCTCACGACCACCGTGGACGGCGACGTCGAGGGCGGCATCCCGTGGGTCGCGCACCGCATGGGGCTCGCGGGCGAGGACTACGACAACCCGCGGCTCGTGCCGGCCGCCGAGGTCAAGAGCTGGTTCGAGATGCTCGCGCCCGGCTCGAACAGCGTCATCGGGCGCGTCAGCGATCTGTGGGATCGACTCGACGATGCACCCGAGCGGCTCCGCGAGGTGCGCACGATGGCGAGCTGGGTCGACGACGTGGTGCCGGCGCCGGGGCGGTTGTTGGCCGAGCTCTATCGCAAGCTCGGTCCGGGCGCCAACGGCCTGATGAAAGGCACGGCCACCGTCGGCGACCGGGCGATCGATCTCAAAGCCGTCGCGATGCCCCTGCTGTCGGTCTCCGCCGAGAAAGACACCATTGCGCCGCCTGCCGGCGTCGAGGCCGTGCGCTCGATCGTGCCGCAAGCCGAAGTGCTGCGGCTGCCCGGCGGGCACGTCGGCATCGTGGCCGGCCGCGCGGCCGTGGCATTGTGGAAGCGGACCGTCGAGTTCCTCGGGGCCGCGGAGGCGCCCGTTGGAGCGTAGCTACATCCGCTGGGGCGGGCACCGAATCTGCGTTTCCGAGCAAGGCGAAGGCAAGCCGCTCTTCCTCGTTCCCGGCATCGGCTGCAGCGCCGATCTGTGGCAGCCGTTCATGCAGTATTTCCCGAACCGACGCCTCCTGAGCTTCGACGCGCCGGGCGCGGGCCGCTCGAGCACGCCGCTGTATCCGGTGCCCGTCTCGGCGTTGTCATCGCTCGCGGCCGCCGTGCTCGACGACCGCGGCGTCGACTGCAGCGACGTCATCGGCTTCTCGTACGGCGGCGCGATTGCGCAGCAGCTCGCGTACGACTATCCGGAGCGCGTGTCGAAGCTCGTGCTCGCGGCGACCAACTGCGGCTTGGGCTCGTATTGGGCCTCGCCGGGGGCGATGGCCGTCATGGCCACACCGCTGCGGTTTTACTCGACGAGCTATTTCGAGCGTGTGGCTCCCGACGTCTACGGCGGCGTCACGGGCCGCGATCCCACACGAGCGCAGGGCGCGAGCGGCGCACGGCGCCGGCTGCCCCCGAATCAGTACGGCTATGCGATGCAGCTCTTGGGCGGCATCGGCTGGTCGAGCTGGAGCTTCTTGCCGGACATTCCGCACGAGACGCTCGTCGTGTGCGGCGACGAGGATCCGCTGGTGCCGCTCGTCAACGCTAGAATGCTGGCGGAGCGGATTCCACGTGCAACGCTGACCGTCGTGCAGCGTGCCGGTCACCTGCTGTTGTGGGACGAGCCGGAGCGCGTGGCGCCGCAGATCGGCCAGTTCGTCGGCTGGGTTTGAAGCCGGCGGGGCCGAGCAGCGGCTGTTGTCGAGCGACATCGTCAAAGGGGGATTCCGAATGCGTAGCCGTCGATGGCTTTCCGTTCTCGTTCTTTTCGGAGTGGCGAGCACCGCGGGTGTCGCGCTTGCGCAGAACGCCGGCGTGCCGACGTCGCGTTGGGGCGCCGAGGATCAGCGCGGCGCCGCGAACCGCATTACGCCGGCGAAGGTGCTCGAGGCGAAAAACCTCATCGCGACGGGCACGGTCTATCAGATCGGGCACGTCTACGAGACCGCGATGCCGATGTTCGGCACGCGGCACTACAGCCTCAAGATTCCGCAGACCTTCGGGCCCATGGGCACGAACCGCACGATGTATCACGACGAGCTCGTGAGCGCGGAGATCGGTCAAGTCGGCACGCAGTTCGACGGACTCGGGCACATCGGCGTCGGCGACGTTTTCTACAACGGCCACAATCGAGCCGATTTCTCGAAGCCCGACGGGCTGACGAAGCTCGGCATCGAGAACGTCGGGGCCATCGTGACGCGCGGCGTGCTCGTCGACGTCGCGGCTTACAAGGGCGTCGCGCGGCTCGCGGCTGGCTATGAGATTACGCTCGCGGATCTGCGCGGCGCTCTCGAGCGCCAGCGCACCGAGGTGCGCGCCGGTGACGTCGTGATTTTCCACACGGGTTGGGGGCAGCTCTGGGGCACCGACAACGCGGCGTTCAGCGGCAGTACGCCGGGGCCGGGTCTCGAGGCCGCTCAATATCTGGTCGATCGCGAAGTCGTGGTCGTCGGCGCAGACACGTGGTCGATGGAGGTCGTGCCGAATCCGAATCCGGATCTGCAGTTCCCCGTGCACCAGATGCTGATTCCGCGCAACGGCATCTACATCTTCGAGAACCTGCTGACGGACGAGCTCGCACGCGATCGCGTCTACGAGTTCGCGTTCTTCTTCGCGCCGTTACGTTTGAAGGGAGCTTCGGGCTCGCCCGGCAACCCGCTCGCGATTCGTTGAAGCGCGAAGAGACAATCAGCGCGCGTTCTTGCGGAAATAGACGACGGTGCTCTTCGGGTAGACGTGCCGATACAGTGGCCGCAGCAGCGATTTGACGGCTGCCTTCGGCTGCAGCCAACCCGCCGCGCCGTTGTATAGGAGGCGCAGGCTCGGACGGATCGGCTCGAGCCCGGCGCCGCGCCCGAACTGCTCGAGCGTCGTCGCTTCGAACCCGTTCAAGTGCTCGAGCGGATGCAGCGCTCGCACGTCGTCGGTCGACATGCGTTCGAACGCGTGCGTCTTCTCGAGCGTGCGCAGAGCCGAGCGACAATTCGGCACGCTGATCCGCAGCAGGCCGCCGTCGGCGAGCGCAGTCGCGAGGTGCCGTAGCGTCGCTGCCGGCTCCACGAGATGCTCGAAGACTTGCTCCGTATTGATGAAGTGGAAGGCGCGACCGGGGAGCTCGTCCCACTGCAATACTTCGACGCCGATGGAGCGCGCGTGCTGCTGGCGGGCGACGGATAGCTCGGCGCCGGCGACTTTGCAGCCGAACGCTAACGCCATGCGAGACCACACTCCCCAGCCCATGCCGAAGTCGAGCACTTCGATCGTGCCCGGCGGCTTACCGAAGTGCTCGATCACGAACTGCACTTCCTGTGACAGGAGCCGATAGTCGTCGAGCCCGTAGCGGCTTCGCGTGTGCTCCTTCGGCGTAGCCGAGATCCATTCGTCGTAGATCGTCTGCAGCAGCTCCGGGCCCGGCACGTAACGCTGATAACCGAGCGCGCAGACGTCGCAGCGCACGACCTCGTAGCTCGAGCCGTGCAGAGGCGTCGTATCCGGAGGCCGGTGGTAGTGCTTCTTTAAGAACGCCTCCACCGCCGAAGCCTGGTAGGGCAGGCTGAGCAGCACGCGCGCACCGCGCGCGCCGCAGCTCGGGCATGCCTCGCGCTTCACTAGCGCGGGCTTCGCCGCCGCAGGCTCTTCGATCTCGTTCGCAGGCCGTACCGAATCTGCAATTTGGAACACCGCCGCCTCGCCTTGTGCAGTGACAACGACGCAGCCCGCGCGAATCCCCACCCGCGCGGGCCGACTACGGTGTTACGAGCAAGAAGCGTGCCGCGAACGCGGCACGGCGGCGTCGTTAAATGGGTACCTTGCGGTCCGGAAAGGCTTTCTGCCAGCGGTTGATCTTGACCTGAGCGCGCAGGCCGCCGGTCCAGAACGGGTCGTCCTTGAAGATGTCGCGGACCTCGGCTTCGTCTTTCGCTTCGATGATCCAGAGGCCGCCGAGCGGCTTGTCGCTCGGCACCTCGCGCATCGATCCCGGCACCAGCACGCGGTCTTTGACGCGATCGAGAAACTCGAAGTGCGACTTCAAGAGCTTTTCTCGCAGCTCGCCCATGTTGGGCTTGTCCTCGAATTGCACGATATACAGCGCCATGACAGATCCTCATCGGTAGCGGGAACGTGAAGAGCGCGTAGCCTAGCGTGTCGGCGCATGCCGCACCAACTAGATGTCGAT
>JACZCZ010056010.1_pt1 | contig 10734 bp, 10 predicted proteins | sample 8641811 | NCBI WGS metagenome assembly JACZCZ01 (sample SAMN15324610, study PRJNA640507) | soil metagenome | isolation source: intercropping peanut in the first line | place: China: Luxin town, Laibin City, Guangxi Province | collected 2019-07-25 | depth 10cm m | reverse complement strand
CGCGCCGTGGGCGGCAGCACGCATCTCATCCCGCCGATGGCGATCACGCTAGGTATGAAGGACCTGCTCTCTGCGAAGCGCGTGCGCGTGTTCACCGAGACGGGCAGCTGGAAGCAGGCCGTCGTGCGCATCCTGCTCTTTAGCGATGTCACCACCGAGTACCCGGTCACTTTTTTGCAGGAGCATCCTGATGCCCTGCTGGTCGTGGATACCGCTTCGGCCAGCTACCCCCACTTGCAAGACTGACCATCTCCTCGTCATTGCGAGGAGCACAGCAAAGCGATTACATTTTGCAATCGCTTTGATAGCGGACGAAGCAATCTCCTAGTTGAGATTAGCTACAACCCGTTGTTCTCGATAACACCCTGATAGAACGCGTAGCTGTCTTTCGGAATGCGACGCTGGGTCGCATAATCCACGTACACCAGCCCGAAGCGCTTGCTGTAGCCCATCGACCACTCGAAGTTATCCAGGATCGACCAGACGAAGTAGCCCTTCACCGGCACGCCTGCCTGCACCGCGCGGTGCAGCGAGCGAATGTGTGTGTCGATGAACTTGATGCGCCGCGGGTCGGCCACTGTGCCGTTCGCGTCCAGCGCGTCCGGCATGGCGCAGCCGTTCTCGGTGACGTAGATCTCCTTGGGCGCGTAGTTGCGCTGCACTTGCACGAGAATGTCGTGCAAGCCATCCGGGTAGATCTCCCAATCCAGGTCCGTGCGGTCGACGCCTTCGACGCGGACCTCGCGCGTGCCGAGCGGCGCCATCGACTCAGGATCGTCGGCGATCACGGCCCGCGAGTAGTAGTTGACGCCCAGGAAGTCCAGCGGCGGCGACATCGTTTCCATGTCGCCCGGCTGAATATCGGGACCCGCGTCGCCGAAGCGCTCGAGAATATCGGGCGGGTACTCGCCCAGCATGGCGGGGCGTACGAACCAGCCGTTGAAGAAGTGGTCGTAGCGCTCGGCAGCGGCTTTGTCCTCCGCCGAATCGCTGGCCGGGTAGGTGGGGTAGAGATTGACGATGATGCCGTGCTTGGACTTGGGCGCGTTAGCTCTCAACACACGAATCGCTTTGCCATGCGCGAGGAATAAATTGTGCAGGGCGGTGTTCATTTCCTTAAAGCTCTTGTCCTTGCGGCCGGGAGCATGGTCACCGGAGTAGTAGCCCAAAAAGGCGATACAGAACGGCTCGTTGAACGTCGACCAATACTTGACCCGGTCGCCGAGGCGGCGGGAAAGAAGGTCGGCGTAGACCTCGAAGTGGTCGGCGATGTCGCGATTCAACCAGCCGCCCTCGTCGTCCAGCGCTTGCGGCAGGTCCCAGTGGTACAGCACGCCGACGGGGTCAATGTTTGCGGCGAGAAGCTCATCGACCAGCCGATCATAGAAGGCCAGCCCGCTTTCGTTGGCGGGGCCTTTGCCACTGGGTTGGATGCGCGGCCAGGCGAAAGTGAGGTGATAGGCGTTGAGGCCAAGCTGTGCCATCAGCTTCACGTCTTCGGGGTAGCGGTGATAGTGGTCGAGAGCAACGTCGCCCGTGTCGCCGTTGAGTACTTTGCCGGGCGTATGCGAAAAGCGATCCCAGATCGATTCGCCGCGCCCGTCTTCCTTGACCGCGCCTTCGATCTGGTACGCGGATGTGGATGCACCCCAAACAAAACCTTCTGGAAATTTCAGCATGCTAGCTCCTCAAGTTTCCGAACTATACATTGAACTTATCGTCATTGCGAGGAGCACACCAAAGCGATTGCAACGCAATCGCTTTGGTAGCGGACGAAGCAATCTCCCAGACTGTTTGCGCAGGGGCGCAGCATGCTGCGCCGCTTGTAGGCCTCCACAATTCCTCCTGGATCCGCCCACAATCTTTGCACAGCTCTTTCGTATCCTGTCTTCAGTTCTGAGGAGGACTGCTGTGACTGAAACAACTGCTGAACATAAATACAACAAGGGTTGGTATCGCGACCCTAGAGGAAGCTGGTTCTACTGCCTGGGTGTACTGGGTGCGTGGTTCTACTACTTCACCACCGCGCCTGGCTTTCTGGATGGCGTCCTCGGCTTCTTCAAGGGCATCGTGTGGCCGGCGTTTTTGGTCTACGAAGCGATGCGCGCGCTCGGCATGTAATGCCGTGGACATAGTAGAAAAACAAAGAGGCGGCCTATGGGCCGCCCTTCTTTTAAGGAAATGTGTTTAATAGACATGTGGACTTAATACAATGAGATTGAGTGGTCAATTTGCTCAGGACCTATTTGAGGTCGAAAAGATAACTTTTGTCACAGCGGCTGCTGCTGAGTTTTCAGTTTTGGAATTTTTTCAGTTAGCTCAGGATAACCTTTGGGCCTTGTTAAAAAATCAAGGGACAGCAGTGGCAATTCCTGCAAGACTTCAAGGTTCAAGGCTTTTTTGACTTACCAATTAGCCGTACGAGTTCTAACAACTTCACAGCTAGCAATGCGCGCTGCACTTCATGGGTATTCGCATGAGGCATTGGCCTTATCAAGAACGCTATCTGAAATAGCCCGCGTAAACATCTACCTTTGTTTTAATGAGCGCGAGATCCCGAATTACGTTTCGGGAAAACTTAGAGTAAAAGAGATTCTCAAGCGCGAGAAAAGGCTTAATAGAGAGGGAAAACAAGAAAATCATCAATCTAAACTTTGGGCGTATTTAAGCGACTTTACACATGCGACTCCTGAGTTCTTCACAAGCCTTACGCGGCGCGAGGGAGATACTCATAAAGTTGATGTCCTTATAACAAACCCTCAAGGTGTAAGCGATGTATGCGGGGGAATAAGCAGTCTGTTTTTCTATTACTACAATTGGTTCAGAATGGTCTTCAAAGGTGTACTAGATATCCCCGAAGAGGTTGTTGAAGCAGAGAAGCTTTATTTTGGAGACCTCCCGAAGCTTGTGTTTACTTCAGTCCATGAACAACTACCTGTGATGCATACGATGCTATATGAGTAGTCCTTGGTAAACGATTGAAAATTTATTAGGTTGTTAGACTCATTCCTGGACCAAGTACAACGACCCATCCCCCACTAGGTAGATCATCGGCGCAACCTGGATCTTTGGATACAAGCCGCGCAGCCGTTTGGCTTCGCTCAGCACGAAATCGACTTCGTTTCCGATCTCGAATGTTGGCGCGAACTGCTCGAAGTGCTCTTCCGCTCTGGCGCGATCCCATCCTGCATTCTCCACCAGCCCGCTAACGAACAGATCGCGCCGCTCTTCCAGGTTCACCATGCCGCATTGGTCATGGCCGATCAGGGCTATCGCCCTGGCTCCGCCCACCGCGATCGCGTAGGAAACCTTGAACTCACTATGGCGCAGGTTAGCCCCGCCGGCGCGGATGATGTAGGCAAAATTGTCGGGGATGCGCAGATGCTTGCGGTTATCCATACACATGCCGATGAGCATTTGGGCGCGCGAGTAAGAGTCGTAGGCTCGCTGCAAATTGTGATATTCCAGCAGCTGCCCGATCGGGGTGTCCCGGTAGGCGGGGAAGATATCCTCTGGTTTTGAAACGCTTACCAGCCTGTTCATTTGCTTTTCTTCTTTGGCTTGTCCACCCAGCCCTTGGATTTCCAGTAATGCCAGATCGCCATCGAGTGGCCGCGGCCCAGGTCGTATTCCTTGTTCATCCAGGCGATGAACTGCGTCGCCTTCCAATCAGGCTTCAGCAAGCCGGCCTTGTCGGCGGCTTTCTTGAAGTCTTCGGGCGTCTTGCCCGTCTTGGCTTTGATGTTGTCTAAGTAGGCTTGGAAGGACATAGGTCGTCTCCGCGCAGATTATACGCTCGCCTAGTTATCTCACCCGTTCGCTACGCTCGCGCTTCAAAATGTGCAGTTGCGAAGCAACTGCCGCGCAGCGCAGGCTGCGCACGGGTGAGGGTACTCCTTGATTTCCTTCCCAATTCTCGCCACCCTCCTTTATTTGTGTCATTAATAGTGCTCGGGAAAAAACGCAATGTTCGTCAAGCTGCTGGAACTCGTATCCACATCCGTTCCCTTAAGTGTCGCGCTGTGAATACTACAACTTCGTCAAGCCGCCTTAATCCTTTCCCTCATTTTGGGAGCCGACACGTCGTAGGGGCGCACGGCGGTGCGCCCCTAGCACGACCCGGACCGCACCGATCTGTCAAGTTGATAGGGTGCTGTATCTCAACCTATCATCTATCAAACTATCAACTTTGCATACGCGAATCCAACAAGCCTCTTACGCTTTTCTTGTGTGCGAAAGCTATCCTCTCCCATGGTTCTTGGTGAGAACTTTGCAGCTCTCAACGAAGCTCTCCGCTCACCAAGGACCACTTACCAATTTCAAGGAGACTGAGACATGACAAAAATTATTGGTATCGACCTGGGCACCACCAACAGTGTGGCTGCGGTCATCGAAGGCGGCGATCCGGTTGTGATCCCTACCGCCGAAGGTGCGCGTTTGCTGCCTTCCGTGGTGGCGTTCAACAAGAACGGCGAGCGTATGGTGGGCCAAACCGCCAAGCGCCAGGCCGTGATCAACCCGGAAAATACGGTTAGCTCCATCAAGCGTTTCATCGGCCGCCGCTTCGACGAAGTGGAAGCCGAGCGCAAGATCGTCCCTTACGAGGTGACGGATGGCGTTGGTAACGTGAGCGTGAAGCTGCCGGCCACCGGGAAGGAATACAGCCCGCAAGAGATCTCAGCCATGGTGCTGGGCAAGCTCAAAGCGGATGCTGAAGCCTACCTAGGCGAGAAGGTCGACAAGGCGGTCATCACCGTCCCGGCCTACTTCAACGACAGCCAGCGCCAGGCCACGAAGGATGCTGGCAAGATTGCTGGCCTCGACGTGCTGCGCATCATCAACGAACCTACTGCGGCCGCTTTGGCCTATGGGCTCGACAAGAAAGACAATGAAACCATCCTGGTCTTCGACCTGGGTGGCGGTACCTTCGACGTATCCATCCTCGAAGTGGGTGGCGGCGTGGTGGAAGTGAAAGCCACCAATGGCGACACGCACCTGGGTGGTGACGACTGGGATGAAGCCATCGTCAACTTCCTCGCCGATGAGTTCAAGCGCGAGCAGGGCATCGACCTGCGCACCGATCGCCAGGCGCTCCAGCGCCTGCGTGAAGCCGCAGAGAAGGCCAAGATCGAGCTGTCCTCGGTGAGCGAGACGGAGATCAATCTCCCCTACGTCACTGCGGATGCCAGCGGCCCCAAGCACCTTGTCACCAAGGTGAGCCGCGCCAAGCTCGAGCAGCTCGCAGAGAAGCTGGTGGCTCGCTTGCGTGGCCCGTTCGAGGCTGCGCTGAAGGATGCCGGCCTCAAAGCTGGCGACCTGAACGAAGTCGTGCTTGTGGGTGGTTCCACCCGCATGCCGATGGTGCAAGATCTGGTTCGCTCCCTCACCGGCAAAGAGCCGCACAAGGGCGTGAATCCCGACGAGGTCGTGGCTGTTGGCGCTGCCATTCAAGGCGGCGTGCTGGGCGGCGAAGTGAAGGACGTGCTCCTTCTCGACGTCACCCCGCTCTCCCTGGGCGTTGAAACCCTCGGCGGCGTGATGACCAAGATGATCGAGCGCAACACCACCATCCCGGTCAAGAAGACCGAGGTGTACTCGACCGCTGACGACAACCAGACCGCCGTAGACGTGCACATCCTTCAAGGTGAGCGCGCCGAAGCCAAGGACAACATGAGCCTGGGGCACTTCCGCCTGGATGGCATCCCGGCTGCAGCCCGCGGCGTGCCACAGGTCGAAGTGACCTTCGACATCGACGCCAACGGCATCCTGAGCGTGAGCGCCAAGGATCGCGCCAGCGGCAAGGAGCAGACCATCACCGTGACCGCCTCGACCAACCTCAAGGAGGCTGACATTGAGCGCATGGTGAAGGAGGCTCGCGAGCATGAAGGCGATGACCGCAAGCGCCGCGAATTGGTGGAAGCCCGCAACACGGCCGACACGCTGGCTTACCAGACCGAGAAGACCGTGAAGGAACTCGGCGAGAAGCTGCCCGCGGCTGAGCGCAGCAACATCGAAAGCAAAGTAAAAGAATTGCGCACCGCGCTAGAGGGCGAAGACAAAGAAAAGATCAAACGCCTCAGCGACGAACTGCAATCGGCATTCCATGCGATCAGCCAGCAGCTGTACGCTCAGCAGCAGAATGCTGCACAGAACGGAGCGAACGGTAATAGCGCCAACAGCGATGCTGCCCACGAGCCCGAAGATGAAGGCGAAGTGGTGGAGGGTGAATTTCACCCGGTCTAACCAACTAGAGAAGCGGATGGGAACTCCCCATCCGCTTTTTTGTCCAGTTCTTTGATTGTTCCACCGGATTCCGCACTCAGATCCATTTTCGAGGATTAATAGGCGCATGTTCTTGCCGTCCTTGCCTCGCAGCTTTTTGCCCCGGTCTATTTCGGAGCACTTGTTGTCCTCACCTGCCGCAAGTGCAACAACTACAACAAGTACAACATCTACAACCAGTACAACGCATACAACCAGTACAACCGGGTGCGTCCATCCACCTATGAACGCACCTATAACCCCCTCCCTAATCCACTTAAGGATTTTGTTTGCTTAGCCTACGAATCAGCCTTAACGAAATTCTTAGTTAGCGATTCGATAACGTGCCCTATTAAGGCACGTTTTTTGACGTAGGTCTGCACGTGCAGATCATCTGCAGCGCAGCTACTGCGCAGTGCAGACCAAACGTACGAAGGAGGTAACAACATGGCAACACAAACTGAGAATCGCCGCAAAGCAATCTTAGCCGTCATCTTGGCTTTGTTAGCTGCCGGCACCCTGTGTGTTTGGGGCGTGGCTGCGGCAGGCTTCACCATTTCATCCCCGGTGGTTGATGCAATCGTCAGCGTCTTCAATGGCAACGGTGATCGCACCACAGCCAATGGCGGAGCAGGAGCCGATGCAGAAGTCGGTCTTCCCGGCGACGGCAGTGGCACTAGCGACGGCAGTGGCGACACTGACGGCGATGGTGATACTGACGGAGATGGCGAAGGAGATGGTTCTGGTGACGGCGAAGATGGCAGCGACGATGACGTAGCTGTCAACGGCGACGGCAACAGCTGTTTCCTAGGCTTCCTGTGCTTGAACGCCAACGTCGACGGTGGCGCTAATGGTGTCAACGATAGTGGTGATGGCACGACTGCCATCAGCCTTGCCGCCGACGCAGATGTCGACTCCGACTCTGCGGCCAATGGCAACACCAACTGTTTCCTCGGCCTGATCTGTCTGACCGCGAATGCGGCCACTCAGGACGGCGTTGACAGCATCATCGATGCCAACGTTGATGGTGACGGTGTGGACGTCAATGCCGACGCAGATGTCGACGATGACGATCTGCTGAATGGCGTCATCGACCTGAACGACGACGACAGCAATAACTGTCTGCTCGGCGTCGTCTGTCTCGATGCGGATGCCAATGCGAATGGTGATGGCTCCAATGTGGATGCCAATGCCACGATCGGCGCCACGATCAATAGCTGGTGGAACGCTTTCGTATCGCTCTTTGCGGGCGCTAACGCTAGCTAATCGAGCTCCCGTCTAGGGCAAAACAAAGGGCGGCTGGATTTCCAGCCGCCCTTTGATTCGCTACCTCCACGAAAACAAAGACCGCAATTAGCGGTCTTTTGTTTGCTAGCTTATCGTCGTCCACCGCGCCGGCGGTTGCCGCCGCCGTCGTTGCGTTTGGGTTGCGGCGCGATCTTTTGCGGCGGCTCGACTGGTGTCTCGAGCTTGTGCGAGGCGGCGTGGTAGCTGTCGTCGAGCAGCATGGCCAGCAACGCGCGGCCTTCTTCTGTCTCGGCTAGCTGGCTGGCAAGCGGCACAAAGCGTTGCATGCGTTCGATCTGCAGCTTGTCGCGGCTGCGCAGAGCGGCTTCCATTTGCACGATCGCCCGTTCGGAGACAACCTTGGCAACATCTTCGTCTGTAGGGGCAGGGCGGGTCTGGAACTCGATCTTGTAGATCGAGGCGATCTTGCGCAGCTCGCGCTCGTCCAAGCCTTCGACCAGGCTGATGGCAACGCCGCCTGCGCCGGCCCGGCCGGTGCGCCCAGCGCGGTGAATATAAAGCTCAGGATCATCTGGCGGCTCATAGAGGATGACGTGGCTTAGTTCTGGAATATCGATGCCGCGGGCGGCGACATCGGTGGATACCAGGAAACGCAAGGTGCCGTCTTTGAGGCGCTGCAGCACTTGCTCACGAGCGTTCTGCGAAAGCTCCGAGCTGAGCTCAGCGGCGTTGAACCCGAAGCGCTCCAGCACAGTCGCTACGTAGTTGACCCGCATCTTTGTATTGCAGAAGATGATGGCCTGCGCGGGGTTCTCGATCTCGAGCAGACGCACCAGCGTGCGGTCCTTGTCCATGCGCGGCACCGGCATCGAGATATGCTCGACATCCGTGACGTGCACGTGATCCTTGCTGAGGCTAAGGAACTCCGGCTCGTTCAAGAAGCGCTGTGCTAACCGCTGCACATTGACAGGGAAAGTGGCGGAGAACATGCTGCCATGCACGCCGCGTTGAGGAACATAGCGCTGCACTTGCAGCATGTCGGGGTAGAAGCCCATCGAGAGCATGCGGTCTGCTTCGTCAAAGATGAGCATGCGCAGCTTATCCAGCGTGAGGTTGCGCTTGAGCAGATGGTCGAGGACGCGACCCGGCGTGCCCACGACCAGTTGCGCGCCGCGGGCAAAGCCTTCCATTTGTGGCTTGTAGCCCACACCGCCGTAGACAGGGACAACGTCGAGCCCGGTGCCGGCAAAGAGCAGCGTGGCGTCTTTGGTGACCTGCGAGGCCAGCTCGCGCGTCGGGACAAGCACGAGTGCCTGCGCAGCTTTCTGCGCCGGATCCAGACGCTCAAGCATGGGTAGCAGGAATGCGCCGGTCTTGCCGCTGCCGGTGCGAGCCTGCACCATCACGTCCTTGCTGGTTAGCAGGTACGGGATGCTCATAGCTTGCACGGGACTGAGCTGCGTCCAGGCTGCGCGCTGCGCCGCCGACTGGATCTGAGGCGAAAGATCGCTCAGGTTTACGGCGGGGAGTATGTTTTCTTGAGGTGAAGCGGGTTGATCGCTGGAGTTCAATGGGTCTCGAATCTGTAAGGTGGGATTGATTATAGTGCCAAGACCGCTTGCAGACGTTTATATTGCGCTGATGCTTGGCTGGATATAATTTCAGCGTGTCAGATCAGAACCCCTTCTTTCGCCGATTCACTCCCAATCGCAAGCCTGCTTCCAACTGGCGTCGATGGCTCGGCGCCGGCGTTGGTGTGATCGCGCTTGGTTTCCTTGTTTACAACATCCCTTTTGTGCATGAGCGCCTGGCCTGGCGTTTAGCAGATCTGCGCACCTCGATCGTATATTTCTTCCGCCCGCCGGAAGATGCGGTGTTCGTGCCACAAGAGCAATCGCAGCTGATCGCGTCGGCGACCGCGCAGGCCATCCAGAACACCGCCGCGCCGACACGCACACCGCGCGCAGCGACACCGACCGGCCTGCCGACGGAGCCGCCGCTGCCTGCATCCGTGACGCTGACGGGCTTCACGTACGTCCACCAACACGGCGGCTGGAACCTATGCGGCCCGGCCAATCTGGCCATGGCGCTGACCTATTGGGGCTGGAGCGGCACCCGCAACGACGTGGAAGATTACGTCAAACCGGGCATCCAGAGCACCAGCCTCAGCCGTGTCGACCGCGGCCGCCCGGACAAGAACGTGATGCCGTATGAGATGGAAGACTTCGTCGATTCGCAAGTAGCGGAGCTGGACGCGCTGGTGCGCGTGGGCGGCGAGCTCGAGACGATCAAGCGGCTGTTAGCCGCTGGCTTCCCGGTCATCGTTGAAAAAGGTTATACCGAGCGTGACGCGTCCGGCAAGATCTCGTGGCTCGGCCATTATCTGTACGTTACCGGCTACGACGAAGGCGGCGAATACTTTATTGTGCAGGATGTGTATCTGCGCACCAACCCGCAAGGCACCGGCGAGAACCTGCAGTCTTCGTTCGAGCAATTCCAAGATCAGTGGCGCGCCTTCAACTATCTATTCCTCGTGATCTACCCGCCCGACCGTATCGATGAGGTCAATGAGGCACTCGGACCTTGGGCCGATGACCAATGGGCAAACCAGCATGCGCTCGAGCTGGCCCAGGCAGAGGTCGACCAGCTCTCGAGCTGGGATCAATACTTCGCGTGGTTTAACGCAGGCAGCAGCCATGTGCGTTTGCTGCAATATGTCGACGCGGCATTCGCCTACGACTACGCCTTCCAACTGTACAGTTCGCTGCCAAATGACGACACCGAACGCCCTTACCGCATGATGTGGTATCAGACCGGCCCGTACTGGGCGTACTACTACAGCGGTCGCTATCAGGACGTGATCGACCTGGCCAACCAGACGCTCAACACGCTCGACGAGCCGACGCTGGAAGAAAGCTTGTACTGGCGCGCGTTAGCTAAACTGGCGCTCGGTGAGACCGAGAATGGCGTGAACGACCTACTTGAGACCGTGCGCTTGAATAAGAACTTCTGGGCGGGCTGGCAGCAACTGGACGCCCTAGGGGTGAGCCCATGAGTCTAAAAGTCTTGCACTTCGCTGACGCGCACATCGACATTGCCAACTACGGCCGGCACGATCCTGAGACCGGCTTACCGGGGCGCGTGCTCGATTTTCTGTAGTCGCTGGTCGGGATCGGCGACACCGCCATCGCCGAGTAGGGTGGCCTCGTGCTATTCGCTGGGGAT
>JACZCZ010005277.1_pt1 | contig 10742 bp, 11 predicted proteins | sample 8641811 | NCBI WGS metagenome assembly JACZCZ01 (sample SAMN15324610, study PRJNA640507) | soil metagenome | isolation source: intercropping peanut in the first line | place: China: Luxin town, Laibin City, Guangxi Province | collected 2019-07-25 | depth 10cm m | reverse complement strand
GGGGGCAGCCCCCCGTGGCCGGCCCCGGGGGGGGGGGGGGGGGGGGAGGGGGCGGCGCGCGGTGATGACACCCCCGCGGCGCGACCCCTCCCCCCCCCCCCGCTCGCGCTACCGCCGTCGCGCTTCCGCGATGGCGGCGCGCATCGCGGTGAGGGTGGCAAGGTAATCCTTCGCGCCGAAGATCGCCGAGCCGGCCACGAACATGTCCGCGCCGGCGCGCGCAATCTCGCCGATGTTGTCAGCCTTCACGCCACCGTCGATCTCCAGGCGCGTCTTCAGGTCCTTGGAGTCGATGAGCTGGCGCACCGCGCGCACCTTGTCGAGAACGGCCGGAATGAACTTCTGGCCGCCGAAACCCGGGTTCACCGACATCAGCAGCACCAGGTCGAGCTTGGGCAGTGTGTGATCCAGCCAGTCGAGCGGCGTGGCGGGATTGAGCACCAGACCTGGCTTGCAGCCATGCTCGCGGATCAGTTCGATGGTGCGATCCACGTGCTCGGTCGCTTCCGGATGGAACGAGATGTACGTGGCGCCGGCGCGCGCGAAATCCGGAACGATGCGATCGACCGGCTTCACCATGAGATGCACGTCGATGGGCGCGGTGACGCCGTGCTTGCGCAGCGCCTCGCAGACCAGCGGGCCGATGGTGAGGTTCGGCACGTAGTGGTTGTCCATCACGTCGAAGTGGACGACGTCGGCGCCGGCGGCCAGCACCGCATTGACCTCGTCGCCGAGCTTCGCGAAGTCGGCCGACAGAATCGAAGGCGCGATCCAGGGCGGGTTCATGAGCGGGAAGTGTACGTCATCACTCGTCCAGCGGCGGCGCTTCGGCGGGCGGACGCACCGACACCAGCACCTTGTCGATGCGCGGGCCATCCAGGTCGAGCACCTCGATGCGCAGATCGCGCCAGGCCAGCGTCTCACCGCATGTGGGCAGCCTTCCCAGGTGCCAGAGAACGAAGCCCGCGAGCGTGTTGAAGTTGTCGCCGGAGGCCAGGTCGTTGCGTTCCAGCACGCGCTCCACGTCGTAAATGGGGATCTGGCCGTCAAACAACCAGCTGCCGTCATCGCGGCGCACAGCCTCGCTGCGCTCGCGTGAACTCAGGTCTCCAAGGCCACCCGCGATCGCGCGCAGGATGTCGGCCGGCGTCACCAGGCCGAGGATCTCGCCGTATTCGCCCGTCACCACCGCGAGATGCACGTTCGCGCTGCGGAACATGTCGAGCAGCTTGAGCGCCGACAAGCCGGGCGGCACGTGCAACGGCTGGCGCAGGTGCTGTTCGGGAATCACGCCGCCGAGTCGCAGCGCCTCGCCGAGATCCGCGAGCGTGATCACCCCGCGCATGTGATCCAACGCACCGTCGCAAAGTAGAAAACGCGAATGCCCGCTGCCGCGCGCCTCACGCCATTGCAGCTCCAGCGTCATGTTCGAGTCCAGCCAGAGGATGTCGCCGCGCCGGACCATGATGGATTCGATGGCGCTGTCGGCGAGCCGCAGCACGCCTTCGATCAGGTCCTTCTCGCGTCGCTGGAACACACCTTCGCGCGCGCCTTCGGCCACCAGCTGCTTCACCTCGTCTTCGGTGATGGACGAAGCCGGCGCGCTCTGCACGGGCAGCAATCTGGCAACGGTCTCGGTGGATACCTTCAGCAGCCAGACCAGCGGCCATGCGCCGCGCATGATCCACGTCATCGGGATGGCGACGTATTCGGCGATGGATTCCGCATGAGCCAGAGCCACCCGCTTGGGCACCAGCTCTCCGAGGATCAGCGATAGATAGGTGACCACGACGACCACCAGCGTGAACGCGGTCTCCTCGGCGTATTCGGCCAGCCAGGCGATGCGCGCGAATACCACGGCGAGGTCCTCCGCGAACGCCGCGCCGCTGTATACGCCCGTGAGAATGCCCACCAGCGTGATGCCGATCTGCACGGTGGAAAGCAGCTGCGTGGGGTTTTCGAGCAGTTGCAGCGCGGCGCGCGCGCCGCGATGACCCTGGTTGGCACGCGCCCGGAGGCGCGCCTTGCGCGCAGACACCAGCGCCAGCTCCGACCCCGCGAACACGCCATTGATCACGATGAGCCCGACGAGGATGGCGGCTTCGGTCCAGTTCATGGCGGGCTAGGTGATGCCCCGTGTCGCCTTGATGAGCTCGTAGGCCTCGATGATCTGCTGCGTACGTTGTTTGGCGTGTTCCAGCATGGACTCGGGCAGACCATTGGCCTTGAGTTTGTCCGGATGATGTTTGGAGAGCTGACGACGATACGCCTTGGCAACTGCCTCGTTGCTGGCCTTCGAGTCGACTTCGAGCACCTGGTAGGCGGCGTCCAGCTTCATGCCCGGCTTGGGCGCCGACTGGCCGCCGGAACCCTGCCCGCCATTCGCGCCGCCAGCCTGGCCACCGCGCTGCCGGAAATTTTCCCGCTGCAGCCGGAGCACGGCTTCGATGTGCGCCAGCTCCAGCCGCGACACGTCGAGCAGCTCGGCCACCTTCTGGATGGCTGCGCGCGCCGGCCCCTGCATGTCGACACCTTCGAGTGCGGCGCGGACCTGGAACTCCAGGAACACGCGCAACATCTCGGGCTGGTCGGCGCAGACTTCGCGGAAGTCGCGCACCGTGTCCGCGACGTCGAAACCGGGATTCTTGCCGCGCGTGAAATGCTGGATGGCGGCGTGGATCTGCGCCCCGTCGAGGCGCAGCTCGGCCATCACCTTGCGCGCGGCGGCGATCTCGGCTTCCGACACGCGCCCGTCGGCCTTGGCCACGTGGCCCATGACCTCGAAGGTCGCCGTGAAGAAGCGCTCCCGGACCTTGACCAGGCCTTCGGGGGAATGCGCCGTGCGCCGGCGCGTGGCCGACACGCTCTGGTCGTAGAGGTGTCCGAGGAAGAGCCCGATGATGGCGCCCCAGGGGCTGCGGAATATCATGAGGCCCAGGATGGCGCCGACGACTTTTCCGGTGATGCTCATCGAGCCCGCTTGATAAGATGCATGGCTCGTATGCTACCAGCCGCCAACGCCACCCCGCCCGTGCACACCACGAATCTGCGGGGACTCAGGAAGATCCACACCGGGAAAGTCCGCGACATCTACGAGATCGACGCGGAATCCATGCTCATCGTCACCACCGACAGGCTCTCCGCCTTCGACGTGGTGTTGCCGGATCCGATTCCCGACAAGGGGCGTGTGCTGAATTCCATCTCGAACTTCTGGTTCGACAGGACGCGCCACATCGTTCCCAACCACCTGACGGGTCGAAAACTCGCGGAAGTGGTGAGCGATGCGGACGAACTGGCCATGCTGGCCGATCGTGCGGTCATCGTGAAGAAACTCAAGACCGTGCCGCTCGAAGCCGTGGTGCGCGGTTACGTCATCGGGTCGGGTTGGAAGGACTACCAGAAGACCGGCGCCATCTCCGGGATCAAACTACCGGCAGGCCTGAGGCAGGCCGCGCGGTTGCCGCAGACGCTGTTCACGCCGTCGACCAAGGCAGCCATGGGCGAACACGACGAGACCATCAGCTTCGAGCAGGCGTCGGGCATCGTCGGCGCCGAGCTGGCCGCGCGCGTGCGCGACACGGCGATCCGCATCTACGAGTTCGCAGCCGAACACGCGCGCCAGCGCGGCATCATCATCGCCGACACCAAGTTCGAGTTCGCGCAGAACCCGGATGGCTCGCTGGTGCTCATCGACGAGGTGCTCACGCCCGATTCCTCGCGCTTCTGGCCCGCGGACACGTGGAAGGAAGGCATCAGCCCGCCGTCGTTCGACAAGCAGTTCGTGCGCGACTATCTCGAAACGCTGGACTGGAACAAGCAGGCGCCGGGTCCGAAACTGCCGCCGGAGATCATCGCGAAGACTTCGGCCAACTACCGGGAAGCGTTGAAGCGTCTCACGGAGTGAGATGCAGGTGAGCGTGGAGCTCGCGCAGTCCGTCGGTCAGCGCGGCGGGGCCGGGCTGCAGGATGATCGATGACTTGATCTCGTGCAGCCGGCCGGTGCGCACGGCCGGTATGTCGCGCCAGCCCGCACGGGCGGCGACCAGCTCGGGGCGGAATTTCTTGCCGCACCAGGATCCGAAGATCACATCGGGCGCGCGTCGCGGCACTTCGAGCGGATCGGCGATGATGCGGTTCTTGCCCAACGATTCACGCGCCAGCTCCGGGAAGACGTCGACGCCGCCCGCGATGCCGATGAGCTCCGACACCCACCGGATGGCGGAGATCTGCGGCTCGTCCCACTCTTCGAAGTACACGCGCGGACGTTTCGCGAAACGCGCCGCGCTCCGGCGCACCTCTTCGATCCCTGCTTCGAGTTCGGCGATCAGCGCCGCAGCCTTCGCTTCGCACCCCACCATGCCGCCGAGCACGACGATCATCTGCAGGATCCCGGCCACGCTGCGTTGATTGAACACGTGCACGGCGATGCCGGCGCGAATGAGCGCCGCGGCGATGTCGGCCTGCAGGTCGGAAAATCCCAGCACGAGATCGGGCTCGAGCTCCACGATCCGGTCGATCTTCGCCGACGTGAAAGCCGACACCCGGGGCTTCTCCTTGCGCGCCCGCGGCGGACGCACGGTGAAACCCGAGATGCCCACGATGCGCGCTTCCTCGCCGAGCAGGTAAAGCGTCTCTGTGGTCTCTTCGGTCAGGCAGACGATGCGGGCGGGATGACTCGCAGACATGTCGTCCAATCTAATCTATTCTGCGGGCCCAATGATTCTCGCTTTCTGGAACTGGCTCGACCGATACCTGTTCGGCGAGTACTCCGAAGGAACGGCGCCAGGCGCGCGCGTGCTGCGCGTGCTTCGTTATCCCTACGCGATCCTGCGTGACTTGTCGCGCGGCCAGATCAATCTGCATGCCATGGGACTGGTGTACGCGACGCTGCTCTCGCTGGTGCCGCTGATCGCCTTCGCCTTCGCCGTGCTCAAGGCCTTCGGCGCGCATCGCGAGCTGGAGCCGCTGATCTTCGAGTTCTTCCGTCCCGTGGGTGGCAGCGCGCACCAGCTCACCGACCGGGTCATGCAGTTCGCCGACAGCGTGAGCACCGGGGTGGTCGGCTCGCTGGGCCTCGCGCTGCTGCTCTGGACCTTGTTAGGCACCATCAAGAAGGTGGAGGACAGCTTCAACTTCCTGTGGCGCGTCGAACACGCGCGCAGCTTCGCGCGGCGAGTCACCGAGTACGTGGCCCTGCTCATCGTCGGGCCCATCGTGGTGGTGAGTTTTCTCGGCCTCTCCCACCAGGCGCTGGAAAGCGCCAGCGCCGGTATCGGCCGCTACATGCCGTTCTTCGACCGGCTCAAGGAGATGGGGCTGTGGATAGCGCCCTACTTCATGGTCACGGCCATCTTCACCGCCGTGTACATGTTCGTGCCGAACACCAAGGTGAAATGGAAACCCGCGGTCATCGGCGGCGTCACCGCCGGCGTGCTCTGGGCGGTGGTGGGCAAACTGTTCACCGCGCTCGTGGTGTACACCACGAGACTCTCGGTGGTGTACGCCGGCTTCGCGCTGGTGGTGGCAGCGCTGCTCTGGACGTACTTCGGCTGGCTGATATTGCTGATCGGCGCGCAGCTCTCGTTCTATTTGCAGAACCGCAACTACCTGCGCATGGGTTTGACGGAGCTTCGGCTGTCGGTGGTGCAGCGCGAGCAGCTGACGCTCAAGGTGATGTATCTCATCGCGCGCGCCTATCACGACGGCAAGACGCGCTGGTCGCTCGACGGGCTGTCGCAGGAACTCGGCATGCCCGGAATCGCCATCGCGCGCATCGTGCACGCGCTCGAGGACGCCCGGCTTGTCACCGTGACCGAAGACGAATACCTCCTGCCGGGGCGCGACCTCGGCAAGATCTCGATCCAGGAAGTGCTCGACATCGCGCGCAACGAGAAGGCCGGCCAGGTGGGCTGGCGCAACCTCAAACTACCCGCCATCGACGCCATCAGCGCCAAGATGGATGAAGCCTGGCGCAAGAGCTGCGGCGACACGACGCTGCGCGACCTGGTCGAAGAAAACGCCTGATCAGCCGTGCGAGAGGTGGCCCTCGGTGTCGACGAACCAGAGGTTGCCCGCGACGGATGACAGGTGGACACCCCCGGCCCAATCGTCGATCGGGTTCGCCGGCCACGACGAGGCTTTGCCCGCGCCCACTTCCGCGCCGAAGGCCGTCAATTCGAAATGCGTGCCCGCCATCGTGCGGGAGTCGCCGATGGCCACCAGCAGTGGTTGGGGCAATGCCGGCGAGGCCATGCGCAACAGCCGCCAGAAGAAATAGGCGTCGCCGGCCAGATCTCCCTCGTGGAACCGCTCGCCCAGCGTGTACCCGATGATGCGCTCGGCCTTGGGCCCGCGGTCCGGCACGTTTTCGAGCAGGCGGCGATCCCAATACGGCAAACCAGTGGTGCGATCGGGATATCGCCGCAGCAGGTGCTTCACGGCGTACTTCAGCGGCACCGGGGCATGGGGCGCATCCTGCTCGTACGAGAGAAGTTTGGCCGGCGTGTCCGACGTCACCGCCCGCCAGGCCTGGCGATAGGCCACCCAGTCGTCCATGGTCAGCGCACGCGGTAAGGGATGCATGCGCATCTGCGCGCCGTCGACCTCTCCCATCTGCACCGCGCGACGCCCGCTGATCGGCAGCGTGAGGAACTCCACCAGCTCCACCTTGCCCGGGTCCGCGCCATACCGCTCGAGGATCTCGAACAGGAAGGCGACCATGAGCTGGTCGGTATTGCCGCTCGCCGCCCACACGTAGATGTGCCGGGCCTCGACGAGCCGCTGGACGTTCTGGGAAAGATCGGTCTGACGCAGGCGCAGGTCGATGTCGGGCAGCCCCTGCATCGCCTCCTGCCAGAACGTCACGCGGGTGCGGGTCCACGACTCCATGTCATCGAATGGCGGCGTCGGGCCGCAGGACAACACGTCGCGCGCGATGATGAGCCGACTGGTGTTGGCGATGGCTTGCCGGAAAGTGTCGCCGGCGATGTCGCCATTGATCAGGTGGAGTGCGTTGGGATCGAACCCTGGCACGACGCCGATCTACTCGCCTGCGATGGTCATTTCGTTGAGCAGGATGGAACCGACGCGGACCCCGCCGCGAACGTCCACGTCACTGCCGACGGCGGCGATGTTCTGGTACATGTCCTTGAGGTTGCCGGCGATGGTGATCTCGTGCACCGGATAGGCCACGACGCCGTTCTCCACCCAGTAACCCGAGGCGCCGCGCGAATAGTCGCCGGTGACGCCGTTGACGCCCTGCCCCATGAGCTCGGTCACCAGCAGTCCCGTGCCCAGCTGCTTCATGAGCAGGTCGATGGGCACGCCGCCATCGCGCGTCTCGACCAGCAGATTGTGCGTACCGCCGGCATTACCCGTGGTGCGAAGGCCGAGCTTGCGCGCCGAATAGCTGCCGAGGATGTAGCCCTGCAGCGTTCCGTCCTGCACGAGGTCGCGGTCGCGCGTGGCCACGCCTTCGGCATCGAAGGGCGAACTACCCAGCGCCTTGCGGATGTGCGGCCGCTCGCGCAGCGCGATGAAATCCGGGAATACGCGTTGCCCCGCGGCGCCGAGCAGGAAGGAACTCTTGCGATACTGGCTGCTGCCGCGCACGGCACCGAGGAAATGCCCGATGAGCCCGCGCGCGACTTCCGGCGCGTACAACACGCGCGCCTTGCGCGTCGACAGGCGTCGCGCGCCAAGGCGCATGACCGCGCGCTCGCCCGCCTTGCGGCCGATGGATTGCGCCGCCTCGAGATCGCGCGCATCACGCGCCGACGAGTACCAGTAGTCGCGCTGCATGTCGTCGCCCGCCTGCGCGAGCAGCACGCAGCTCACGCTGTGGCTGGTGCTGGCGAAGCCTTCGAGGAAACCATGCGAGTTGCCGTACACGCGCACGCCGCGGTGACTGCCGACACTGGCGCCTTCCGAGTTGGTGATGCGCGTGTCGACGGCGCGTCCGGCGGCTTCGCAGGCACGCGCGGTTTCCACGGCCTGTTCGGGCGGCAGTTCCCAGGGATGGTCGAGATCGAGATCGGGGATGTCGCGCGCCAGTTCCTCGGGGTCGGCGAGGCCCGCACATTCGTCCTCGGCCGTATAACGCGCGATGTCGCAGGCCTTCTCGACGGTTTCCGCCACGGCTTTCGCCGACAGGTCGGCGGTGCTCGCCGACCCCTTGCGCTTGCCGAAGTAGACGGTGAGGCCTAAGCCGCGATCGCGCTGATATTCGACGGTCTCGACTTCGCCCAGCCGAACGGTCGTGGTGAGACCCTGCTGGAGGCTGACGTCGGCCTCGGCCTGGGTCGCCCCGCGCTGGGACGCCAGCTTCAACGAATCGGAGACGATGCTTTTGAGCTCGGGAATGCGGCTGCTGTCGACTTGCATGGCAGAATTGTACGATGCAGGAAGACGAAGACAGCGGGGAATTCGCCGGATACGACGGCCCCAGCAAGAGCCAGCGGAAACGCGACGCCGATGCCGCGCAAAAGCTCGGAACCCGCCTCATCGAGCTGAAGGAATCCGAGCTGCAGGCCCTGGACCTGCCCGAGACCCTGCTGGACGCCATCCTGCTCGCCAAGCGCATCACCAGCCGCGGCGGCCTCGCTCGACAGCGCCAGTTCATCGGCAAGCTCATGCGCGACCTCGATCTCACCACCATCGAGGCCGCGCTCGCGGAGAAATCGCGCACGGCGCAGTTCGCATCCGAGAAACACAAGCGTGTCGAGGCCTGGCGCGCGCGCCTGCTCACCGAGGGCCCGCCGGCACTCGATGAATTGCTCAAGTGGTGTCCCTCCGCGGACCGCAAGGCCCTGCAGGCATTGATCGCCAAGGCCACGGGCGAACGCGTGGATTCCGGCAGCCGCGAAGCGGCGTCGCGCGAACTGTTCCGGACCCTGCGCGGCTTGTTTGATAGTATTTCGCGATGAAACCACTGGTCGGCATCATCATGGGTTCGACGTCGGACTGGGACACCATGCGCGCCGCTGCCGAGGCGCTCGACAAGCTCAAGGTCCCGTACGAAACCCGCGTGGTCTCTGCGCACCGCACACCCGACCTGCTGTTCGAATATGCCTCTACGGCCCAAGGCCGCGGCATCCAGGTGATCGTGGCTGGCGCGGGCGGCGCCGCCCATCTACCCGGCATGGTGGCGTCCAAGACCACGCTGCCCGTGCTCGGTGTGCCGGTGCAATCCAAGGCGCTCAACGGCCTCGATTCGCTGCTCTCCATCGTGCAGATGCCGGCCGGCATCCCGGTGGCCACGTTCGCGATCGGCGTCGCTGGGGCCACGAATGCCGGGCTCGCGGCCGCGGCGATACTCGCCAACCAGCGACCCGAGATCGATGCCGCGCTCAAGCAGTTCCGCGCCGACCAGACCGCCAAGGTGCTGGCCCATTCTGATCCCAGAATGGCCGATCCCGCGAAGCAGTAGGGCCGTCTTCCGATGACAGTGGGCATCGTCGGCGCCGGCCAGCTTGGCCGCATGATGGCTCTCGCCGGCTATCCGCTCGGGCTCGACTTCCTGTTCCTCGACAAGGATGCCGGCACGCCCGGCGGCCAGGTCGCGCCGCTGATCGCGGGTGCGCTCGATGACCGCGGGTTGTTAGGCCAGCTCGCGCAGCGCTGCGAGGTGGTCACCTTCGACTGGGAGAACATCCCGGTGGCCAGCCTCGAGAACCTGCCCGGCGCCGCGCGCATCTCTCCGCCGCTGCGCGCGCTGGCCGCCGCGCAGGATCGCCTGACCGAGAAACGGTCCTTCGAACTGCTGGGCATCCCCACCACGAAGTACGCCGCGGTCGATTCGCGCGAATCGCTGGAGCTCGCGGTGCGTACCATCGGCCTGCCCGGCGTGCTCAAGACGCGCCGCCTGGGATATGACGGCAAGGGCCAGTTCGTGCTGCGCAAACCCGCCGATCTCGACCGAGCGTGGGAAGCCCTGGGCAAGTCGCCGCTGCTGTACGAGAACCTGGTGCCTTTCGATGCCGAGGTCTCGGTGATCGCCGTGCGCGGGCTCGGCGGCGACGTGGTGTTCTATCCACTCAATCTCAACGTGCATCGCGAAGGCATCCTGCGGCTCACGCGCGCGCCCTATGGCAACGCGGCGATCACCCGACAGGCGCAACGCGCGGCGAAGAAACTGCTGGAACATTTCCAGTACGTCGGCGTGCTCACCATCGAGTTCTTCGTGAAGCGTGGCAAGCTCATCGCCAACGAGATGGCGCCGCGCGTGCACAACTCCGGGCACTGGACCATAGAAGGCGCCGAGACCAGCCAGTTCGAGAACCACGTGCGCGCCATCACCGGCCTGCCACTGGGCAGCACCCGACCCCGGGGCCACTCGGCGATGATCAATCTTGTAGGCGAGCTACCTACGCGGGAGCGGCTGCTCGAGGAACCGGGTCTGCACTGGCACGATTACGGAAAATCCGCCCGGCCGGGCCGCAAGCTGGGCCATCTGACCCTGTGCGAGGCTTCGGCCAGAGCCCGCGACCGGCGCGCGCTGAAAATCCTGTCCAGGGTGGACAGGGAGACCTGGCTCGCAGTTCGCTGAGACGGAACGCCGGGATTCGCGCCCCGGCTAGGGCTTTACCGTAATATCCCGCGCTGGGATGTACATCGAGAGCTTCAAACTTCGTGAACTGCCGTTCCGGCTGAGCCCGGACCCCCAGTTCCTGTTCCTCTCGCGGGCGCATGCGCGCGCCAAGGCGTACATGGAGTCCACCATCTGGTTCACGGATGGCTTCGTG